>Ga0247827_10000651_pt1 | contig 15504 bp, 10 predicted proteins | sample 12C_Control_Day2_FD_194414 | JGI IMG/M metagenome (GOLD analysis project Ga0247827, IMG submission 194414) | Soil microbial communities from agricultural site in Penn Yan, New York, United States - 12C_Control_Day2 | ecosystem: Environmental > Terrestrial > Soil > Agricultural land | place... | reverse complement strand
CTTCGTCTTCGCCGCCGCGAGCGGGCGAAACGCCCAGCGACTTCAGTTTGCGGTGCAGTGCGGATCTTTCCATGCCGATGAAGGCGGCCGTGCGCGAGATATTTCCGCCGAAACGCATGATTTGCGCGGCCAGGTAGTCCCGCTCGAACACTTCGCGGGCCTCTCGTAGAGGCAGGGCGATGATCCGGTCAGCGCCGAGCGACGACGCACCGCCCGACGAGGCCACTTCCTGCGGCAACATGTCGGCGGTGATCGGTTCGTCCGGATCACCCGTGGCAAGGATCAGCAGGCGCTCGACGTTGTTGCGGAGCTGGCGAACATTGCCCGGCCAGGGATGGACCTGCAGCACGGCCAGGGCATCGTCCGCAATCCGCCGGTGCGGCAATCCCTGCGACGCTGAAAGATTATCGACGAAATATTCGATCAGCTCGCCGATATCCTCGCGACGTTCTGACAGTGGCGGCACGCGGATCGGCACGACGTTCAGGCGATGGAACAGGTCCTCGCGGAACCGACCCTCGGCGATCTCGACCTTCAGGTCGCGGGCGGTGGAGGTGACGACGCGGACATCGACCTGAACATCCTGTTCGCCGCCGACACGGCGGAAGCGCTGCTCCACCAGAACACGCAGGATACGGCTCTGGCTCTCGCGCGGCATGTCGCCCACGTCGTCCAGATAAAGAGTGCCGTTGTGGGCGCGTTCGAAGACGCCGATCTTGCGCGGGCGACCGTCACCACCCTCTTCACCGAAAAGTTCGACGTCCAGACGCTCCGGCGTCATGCCTGCCGCCGAAATGGCGACGAACTCGGATTTGGCGCGAGGGCTGGCGTCGTGGATCTGGCGCGCGACCAGTTCCTTGCCCGAGCCTGGCGGACCCGAGATCAGCACACGGCTGTTGGCTGGAGCGACCTTGGCGATGGTGCCGCGCAAAAGCTGCGCCGCCGCCGACTTCCCGATCAATCCCGTTGGAGCCATGGTCTGTGCTCGCAGACGGCGGTTCTCCCGCTTCAGGGCGGCTGCTTCCAGCGCACGCTCGACCACCACCACCAGACGGTCCGACTTGAACGGCTTCTCGATGAAGTCATAGGCGCCGCGCTTCAGGGCGCTGACGGCGGTTTCGATATTGCCGTGGCCCGAGATCATGACGACCGGCAGGTCCTCGTCCAGCCCCTTGACCACGTCCAGCAGCTCCAGACCGTCCAGACCGCCGCCCTGCATCCAGATGTCGAGCACAGCCAGCGACGGCTTGCGCGCCCTGATCGCCGCCAGAGCCTCATCCGAGTTGGCGGCCACGCGGACCGAATGGCCTTCGTCTTCAAGCAGGCCCGAGACCAGCTCGCGGATGTCCGCTTCGTCGTCCACGACCAGAATGTCGGCACCGGTATTGCGCATGACGCCTCTCTACTCCGCCGCTCGCGCCGCGCCGGAGGCACGGTGAGCAGCCTTGCTGTCTTGGGTCAGGGGGAAGGTCAGGCACACACGGGCGCCCGACAAGGTTTCGGCGTCGGCCAGCTTCAGCTCGCCGCCGTGGTCTTCACAGATACGCTTGACGATGGCCAGGCCCAGGCCTGTGCCCTTCTCGCGCGTCGTCACATAGGGCTCGGTCAGCCGGTCGCGATCCTTGGCGGGCAGACCGATCCCGTCATCCTCGATAGCGAAGGTGGCGATGCCGCCCTCTACCGTCAGCCGGGCGATTATGCCGATCGCGCCCGCCGCCGCCGGCTCGCGCAGGCGTCTGGCGCTGACAGCCTCGCCCGCATTCTTCAGGATATTGGCCAGAGCCTGCCCGACCATACGCCCGTCGCATTGCAGGACCACGTCCGGCAAGGGTTCGATCAGCTCGACACCGATATCCGCCGCCGCGACCCGCTGGGCGAAGACGGCTTCGCGCAACATTTCGGCCGGGTTCTCGCGGGTGAAGCGCGGCGCCGGCATCCGGGCGAAGGACGAGAACTCGTCCACCATCCGGCCGATATCACCGACCTGACGGATAATGGTCTCGGTGCAGCGGTCGAAGACCTCAACATCATCACCGACCTGAGCGCGATACTTGCGGCGCAGACGCTCGGCCGACAACTGGATCGGCGTGAGCGGGTTCTTGATCTCGTGGGCGATTCGACGGGCGACGTCTCGCCAGGCCGCGTTGCGCTGGGCCGTCACCAGTCGGGTGATGTCGTCGAAGGTCAGCACCATCTCGCCGCCCTGTCCTCCCTCGATCCGAACCCGCAGGCGACGCGTCTCGCCGTCGCGACTGACGTCGATGTCTTCCTCGATATGGGCTTCGGCGCGCTCCGACAGTTCGGCCAGTTCCGGCGCGACCTCTGCCAGAAGCCGTCCCTGCACATCGGCCTCGTCGATCGCCAGAAGCTGGCTGGCGCTGTCGTTGATGGCCGAGATGCGCCCCACGCGATCAAGACCGATGACGCCGGCGCTGACGCCGGACAGCACGGTTTCAATGAACCGGCTTCGACCCTGGGCGTCTTCGCTGGCGGTCTTCAACGCTGCCTGCTGGGTCATGATATCGCCTGTCATCCGGTTGAAGGCCTCGGACAGGACTATGAGTTCAGAGGGCGCACCGGCGTTGTCGACCCGTGCGGAAAGATCGCCGCCCGCCACCTGGTCAGCCGCCTTGACCAGACGACCTATGGGCGCCGAAATCGAACTGGCCGCCGACATGGCCAGCCAGACAGCGCCCACCAGCACAAGCAGGGCCGTCTCCAGATAGCTGAGAGCAAAGGCCGCCTGAATCCGCGCCCGGCTTTCTTCTGCGGCGCGATAGGCGGCGATGGATTCCTCACCGTTACGCATCCGCTGGATCAGGCCCGGCGCCAACGGGCGGACGACATAGAGATAGGCGTGGCCATAGTCGGGCAGCGGATAGAGGGCCCGGACCATGTCCGGATTCTCGGTCACGGTCGTCGGTGCGACCTCGCCCGCCGCCACCGTCTCAAAGGCTTCGCGCGGGGGGGCGACATAGGGCGGTGCGCCTGGCTGCTCACCGCTGGCCAGCACCTCGCCGTCGCTGTTCAGGATATAGAGCGCCGGATAACCGAAAAAGTCGCCGATCTGGGCCAGAGCACGCGAGAACTGAATACGGTTGTCAAAGAGGCCGCGCACGCCGCCCAGTTCGGTGGACATGGTCTCGAGATCGACCTCCAGACCCGCGCCCACGTCGGCGACATAGGCCCGACCGATCTCTGCCCCGTTCTCAACCGCCGACCGGACATTGGTGCTGAACCACTGATCCACGCCCCGGTTGACCAGAACCCCGAACACAAGGGCGATCAGAACCGCCGGAACAACCGCCACGAGAGAGAACAGGGTGACGAAGCGCAGGTGCAGTCGCGCGCCGGGGTCATTGCGGTTACGCGTCAGGCGCAGCACGCGCCCGCCGATCACGGTCGCCAATCCCCCGATCAGAACCAGATTGGCCAGGAGAATGAAGAGGACTGCCCGGCTGGCCGCCGTGCGCGCATCGCCGCCCGCCGTCGCGCCGGGGGCGATGGCCACCAGCCAGATGGCCGCTGCTGTAATCAGGAAGGCGACAACGTAGGCTGTGCCGAACAGGGCCCGAACGCGACTGCCAGAAAGCCGCCCCCAGAGCGAACGCTCGGGGCCGTGGCCTTCGGTCTGCGCGGCGGGGAGGTCCGTCATCACCTCGCAGCTTCAACCAGCTGTGACCGGTTTTCAACACCAGAGTTGCTGAATTGATCCACCGCAGACAACCAAAGCGCTGAAAGCGCCTGTTCGACCTCATCGGGCGTATCCAATCGACAGAGCCGGGCCTTGGCCGCGCGCCGTTCCAGCGCGTCTTCAGGCCAGGGCGCCTGCTCGACGTACCAGCCCAGATGCTTGCGAAACATCTTCAGCCCCAGCGGCAGTCCATAGAACTCGACCGAGGCGCGCAGGTGCTCAATGACGATGTCCAGACGCTCTTCGCGTCCCGGTTCTTGCAATCGCGTTCCATCGGCCAGCGCACGCTCCAGATGGGCCGCCAGCCAGGGCCGGCCATAAACCCCGCGGCCGAGCATCAGGGCGTCCGCGCCCGACCGGGTCAGGGCTTCGCGCGCCTGTTCCGCCGTGATGATGTCGCCGTTGACGATGACGGGGATGCCGGACACGGCCGCCTTGACCTCGCCTACGGCGTCCCAGTCTGCCTGACCGGTATAAAACTGCTTGCGGGTTCGGCCGTGGACTGTAACCGCCTTGATCCCCAGTTCCTCAGCCCGACGCGCCAACTCGGCGGCGTTGCGGCTGTCGTCGTCCCAACCCAGACGCATCTTCACCGTCACCGGACGACTGACGGCGTTCACCGCCGCCTCCATCAGGCGGCAGGCCAGATCGGGCGTCCGCATCAGGGCCGATCCGCAGGCCGAACCGGTCACTTCCTTCGCGGGGCAGCCGAAATTGAGGTCGATAATGTCCGCCCCCGCCGCTTCCGCCATACGTGCGCCCTGGGCCATGCTGTCCGGATCGCGCCCGACCAGCTGAATGACCGTCAGCGGCAGGCCGCCGCCCACCGCGGCCCGTCGCACCACGTCGGGCCGCCCCCGCGCCAGTTCAGCCGAGGCCACCATTTCGGTCGCCACATAGGCGGCGCCCAGCTTTGAAGCGAGCAGCCGGAACGGCAGATCCGTGATCCCCGTCATCGGGGCCATCAGCACCCGACCGGCGATCCGCACGTCTCCAATTTGCAATCCTGCGTTCATGCCGCCCTTACCGCCGACTGTTGAGCCTCTCGTCAAGCGGAACTGGGGCGCTTAGAAGGCCGACATGGGATTTGCAGCAATCGTAGTGGCCGCCGGTTCGGGCTCCAGAGCCGGCGGAGACAAGCAATGGCGAACCGTCGGCGGACGCCCGATGGTGCGCTGGTCGGTAGAGGCTCTACTGGCTGGCGGAGCCGATTCTGTCGTCGTCGTGGTCGCGCCGGGCGCGGAACCGCGCGCTGCGGAGGCGCTCGCCGGCCTGTCGGGCTGGCGCACCGCGGCGGGCGGCGCCACGCGTGCGGCTTCGGTTCAGGCCGGTCTCGCCGCGCTCGAGACCGCGGACGATGCTCCGGTGCTGATCCACGACGCCGCCCGGCCCTTCCTTGACACCAGCCTCGTCCACCGTTTGCTGAATGCGTTGAACGACGCCGACGGCGCCCTGCCTGCCCTGCCCGTCGCCGACAGTCTGCGTCGTGGCGTGGCGGGGCTGGTCGCCGGCGGGGTCGAGCGTGAGGGTCTGTGGCGCGCCCAGACGCCGCAAGTCTTCCGCCTCAAGACGATCCGGGACGCCTACGCCGCCTGGACCGGGACCGATGCGCCCACCGACGAGGCCGCGGTGGTCGAACACGCTGGCGGCCGGGTGCGTCTGGTTGATGGCGACGCCCGTTTGATGAAACTGACCTACCCCGAGGATTTCGCCATGGCTGAGGCCCTGCTGCCCAAAACGCTCCGTATCGGCCAGGGCTACGACGTGCACCGCTGGGGGCCAGGAAGTTCGGTCTGGTTGTGTGGCGTCGAAATTCCGCACGACCAGACCCTGATCGGCCACTCGGACGCTGATGCGGGCTTGCACGCCCTGACCGACGCTATCCTCGGCGCCATCGCCGAAGGCGACATCGGCGATCACTTCCCGCCCAGCGACCCGCAGTGGAAGGGCGCTTCGTCCGACCGTTTCCTGGTCCATGCTGCCGGGCGGGTGGCCGCGCGCGGCGGCCGGATCGTCAATGTCGATGTCACCCTGATCTGCGAACAACCCAAGGTGAAGCCGCACCGTCAGGCCATGCGTGAACGACTCGCCGACCTGCTGAACCTTCCGCTCGACGCTGTCAGCGTCAAGGCGACCACGACCGAAGGTCTGGGCTTCACCGGCCGCAGCGAAGGCCTGGCGGCCCAGGCCGTGGTCATGGTGGAAACGCCAACCTAGATACCGGGCAGGTCGGCCGACGCTCGCTCCAGAACGGCGGCGGGCGTTTCGCCGTCCCGCATCTCGGCCACGCCAACGTCGAATTCGACTACGAAGGGCGAACGGTCCTTGCCGGCGTCGAAGGCGGTGCAGGCGATGACCGCCGAAATCCGCTCCGCCGCCACGCGCGCCGCTGCAGCCCCCGTCGCAGGCAAAACCAGGGCGAACAACTCTGGCCCAAGGCGCGCCGCCGTGTCCTCAACCCGCACCAGACGCGACACCATGGCGCCGATCTGCGGCATGGCGCGATCCAGCCACCCCCCTTCACGCGCCTGCGCCACCGGCTCGCGCCCGGCGACGCGCAAGACGCAGACCGACAGGGTGCGATTGCGCGACCGCGCGCCGCCGGCCACCCGCGCCAGATGGGCGGCGAACAGATCGCGGGTGAACAGGCCCGTAGCAGCGTCCATCAGGTCTGACCCGCGCACGGAATCCAGGGCCCGGCGAATGGCCTGACGACGGCGATGATTGCGCGCCAGGGCCAGCACTCGCTCGGCGGTCTCTTCCTCAGGTGTTTCCGCAGCCGCCACGTCGGCGAAGCCCCGGCGAAACAGATCCGCCAGCTCGACCTCGCCCGCGCCGCGCAGATAGAGGATCAGTGGAATATGGTAGAGGCGGGTGTTCCGCTTCATGCCCGATGCGATCGACAGGGCGGGAGCATGATCCTGACCGCCCCACAGAACGGCGGCGTCAAACGCCCGCTCGTGCAGATAGTCAAAGGCGGTATAGGGCGTCGGGGCGGCCACGATCTCGGCGCCGGACGCTGCGAGGGCGTTGGACATCGCAAGGAAGCGGCGATCCGCAGCCCCCGCAGTTAAAATCTGCAACGGCGTTTCGCCGACATCGGGCGCACTCAGGGTCACGCCGTGGGCGGCGAAGGTCGCCTGCCGCAAGCTGAATTCCTCTTCAGCGATGCCAGCGCGCGTCAACTGCTCCAATCGCAATGCGGCCTGGGCGGGATGCGGCGGAGAGGACATCATCAGATCGACGTCGCCCCCCTCGTCGCCGCCGATCATCAAGACAGGCAGATAGCGCGGCGCGGCGGCTTCACGCAGGCGAGCAACCACGGCCTGCTCCGCCAGCCCGCGCGCGTCGATGATAGCGGCGTCGACCGTCAGGTCCTTGAGAACCATGACGGCGGCGTCCAGCGTCCGGGCCGTCATCGTGGGCCATCCCACCTGGTCCAGCCCCTCGCACACAGGGCCGATCAGGGCGTCGTCAACGGCGACGACCAGTACGCGCGGATCGGAATCCAAAAGTCTCTCCTAGCGGCCCGGTCGGTTCGCCCCCGACACCGATGTTCCGGGCCGCGCGGATGATACTGACGCCGCCCCCCGTCTAGCAATGGGTCAGCCCTCGCCACGTTACAAATTGAGTGACGCCGCCAGAGGGTATCGCGGCGCGCCAAATGGGGTTAATCGGTCGCTTTGACGACGACCGAGGCCTTTGGCTTGAACCCACACTCCCGATTGACGGCCCTGCCCCTGTTCTGGGGCAAGCTGGCGGTTCGCGCATTTACCCGCAGCTGGGGCCGCGACGTCATGCTCTACACGGGCGGCGTCTCCTTCTTCGCCCTGCTGGCGGTCTTTCCCGCCATCGCCATCCTGATCGGCTTCTACAAGGCCGTTCTGTCCATTGGTCAGGTCAGCGAACAGGCGGCTGCCCTCGCCGACGTCCTGCCGCACGCCGCGCGCGCCATCTTCGTCGGCGAAATCGACCGTCTGGCTCACACCTCCGCGCGCACGGTTTCAGCCCAGAGCGCTCTCGCCCTGGTGATCGGCGGATATGCCGCGCATCGCGGATTCAAGGCCTTGCTGGCTGGACTTAACCTGATCCACGATGAAACCGAGCCTCACGGCTTCTTCAAATTCAATCTTCTCGCGGTGTTCGTCGCCCTGTTCGCCTTCGCCCTGTTCACCGTGGTGTCCGGCGCGGTCGTGACCTCCAGACTGCTGGAACACACGCAGGAAGCGCGACATCTGGCCTGGCTGACCATGCCCCTGGACGGATTGTGGCCGTCGCTTGGGCTCTGGCTGGGGCTGACAATGCTTTATCGCTACGCCATGTCCCACAAGACGCGCGTCGCCTGGGTTCCGGCCCTCCTGGGCGGCTTGACCGCCACGGTCATGTCTTCGGTCTTTTCCTGGCTGTGCGCCATCTATGTCGAACAAATCGCCCAGCTTGGCGCCACCTATGGCTCCGTCGGCGCTGTCGTCGTCCTGCTGATCTGGCTGTCGTGGAACGTTAACGCCATATTCTACGGCGGCGCCTTTTCCACAGAACTTGAGATCGCCTGCAAGCCCGAGGAACCGGCCATCGAAACCGGCGGTTCGGTCGTCAATCTGTCGGAGCGGCGCCAGTCTCGACAGTGATGCGCAAGGCGCCGTCGAAGTCCCGGATATCGCAGACCCGCCCGCCCTGCTCGTTCATCAGATAGGGCACGTCGATCCGCGCCATCGGATCGGTGGCCAGCAGGATCAGGCGGGCGCCGGCAGGCGCTCCTTCCATCGCCTTGCGCAGCCTCAGGCTCGGCACCGGACAGCGGTGGCCGCGCGCATCGACGGTGATCGGATCACTCACGCCGTCACCGCATCCAGAAGAAGGCCCAGAGCCACGCGAACGCTTTCCATCCGCACGGCTTCGCGTCCCGCGTCGCCGAAACGCCGCTCGACATGGACGACGGCCCCGCCGGGGCCGACAGCCGCGAAGTGCACCAGACCTACGGGTTTCTCAGCCGAACCGCCGCCGGGCCCGGCCACCCCGGTGATGGACACTGACGCCGACGCTCGCGACCTGGCGATCGCGCCCGTCGCCATGGCCCGCGCCACAGGTTCCGACACCGCGCCGAACCGCAACAGCAAATCATCAGATACGCCAAGCATCTCGGCCTTGGCCTCATTGCTATAGGTGACGAATCCCCGATCAAGCACGGCGGACGAACCCGCGACTGCCGTCAGCGCTCCGGACACGAGACCCCCGGTGCAGCTTTCCGCCGTGGCGATCATGACGCCGGCCTTCAGGGCCTCCGTGATCACCGTGGCGGCCGAGGCCTGGATATCGTCAGGGAACATGGCGCTGGCTCCATCTGCGAGTCGGTCTAAACCTGCTGAACAGGAGCAGGTCTTTCGACCATGCCGATGCCAGCGGATCGCGAATGACCGATTCCACCATGACGACGGCCCTTCGCAAGACCGATGCGATAACACCCGCCCTGTTCGCCGTCGCTATTTTCACGTCGGCGTCGCTGGTTTTTGTCGTCCAGCCCATGGTGACCAAGCTGGTCCTGCCCATGCTCGGCGGATCGCCGTCTGTGTGGAACACCTCGATGGTCTTCTTCCAGACGGCGCTGCTGGTCGGCTACGGCTATGCTCACCTGTTGCAGCGGGTGCGGTCGCTGAAATGGCAGGCGGCCATCCATCTGTCCCTGTTGCTGGCCGCATCATTCTTCCTGCCCTTGCAGATCAGCGGCCTGTTCGGCGAACCCGATCCTGCCGCGCCCACAGCCTGGCTGCTCGCGACGCTGGCGCTGTCTGTCGGGGCGCCGTTTGCAGTTCTGTCGGCCACAGCCCCCTTGCTCCAGGCCTGGTATGCGCGGGTGCGCGCCGGGCATGCAGACGGCCACAACCCCTATGTTCTCTATGCGGCTTCCAACCTCGGCAGTTTCCTGGCCCTGCTGGCATACCCCGCCCTGATCGAACCGCTGATGTCTCTGTCGGGCCAGCAAATCACCTGGACCGGCGGCTACGGCCTGTTCGTCCTCCTGGTGGCGGGGCTGGCTCTCGCGGTGTGGCGTCGCAGAATTCAGAACGCGCCGGAGCCCGCGCCTCTGGTCGTCAGCGCGCCTGTCGCCTGGCGAGAAAAGGGCATACTGGTCCTGCTGGCCGCCGCGCCGTCCAGCCTGATGCTGGGGGTCACCGCGCACCTGTCGACCGATGTGGCCTCGGCGCCCTTTCTCTGGGTCGCGCCTCTGGCCCTCTATCTGTTGACCTTCGTCATCGCCTTCCAGACCAGACCCTGGATCAACCTGCCGACGACCCTGGTGATCCAGGCCGCGCTCGGCGCCATCGTCATCAGCCTGATCGGCATGGCCACGGGCCATTGGCTCTTGCTGTTGCTGGGGCATCTCGCAGCCTTCTTCTTCACCGCCCTGATGTGCCACCAACGGCTGGCCGCCCGTCGACCGCCCCCCGATCGACTGACTGAATTCTATCTGCTGCTCTCGCTGGGGGGTGTCGTCGGCGGGGCGTTCAACGCCCTGATGGCGCCCAACATTTTCAACGGTGTCTGGGAATACCCTCTGGTCATGGTTCTGGCCGGCCTCGCCCGTCCATGGGGGCAAGGCGCGCTATCAAGGCGGCAGATCGCTCTTCTGCTCATCGGGATCGCCGCCGCGGCGGCGCCGCCAGTCATCCTCGAGATCATGCGCTACAATCCCGAGTTCCGTGCCCTGCTCAGCGACCAGGCGCGACTGACGATGGTGCAGATCATTCTGGGCGGAGCCGCCATCTGCGCCTTCCTGCTCCGGGACCGCGCGGTCCTTTTCACCATCATCATCGCCGTCATCACCCTGTCCGCGCACCACGTCGCGCGAGGCTATGACTGGAACCTGACGGAGCGCAGCTTCTTCGGCGTCATGCGCGTGGCTGTCACGCGCGACGACGGCATGGGCGGCGACGTTCATGTGCTGATGCACGGCACCACCCTGCACGGCGCGCAGGCCCGCGCGCCCGGCTTCGCCTGTATGCCGACCATGTACTACGCGACCGCCACCCCTTTGGGTCAGGCCGCCCAACGCATCCAGCAACGCACCCCCGCCGCAAAAATTGGCATCGTGGGTCAGGGCTCCGGCGCCATGGCCGCCTACAAGCGCGGCGAAGACGAGATGACCTTCTTCGAGATCGACCCCATGGTCGACCGGGTGTCGCGCGATCCGTCCTGGTTCACCTATATTTCGAACTGCGCCGACGGCCCGATCCGGACGGTTATGGGCGACGCCCGACTGACGATGGCCAGGGAGGCGCCCGGCACCTACGACCTGCTGGTTATCGACGCCTTCTCATCCGATGCCGTGCCCACCCACCTGCTGACGGTCGAAGCCATTCAGGGTTATCTCAACCTGCTGAAACCCGACGGCGTCGTGGTGTTGCACCTTTCCAACCGCAACCTCGAAATCACCATGCCGGCGGTCGCCGCCGCCCGTCAGCTCGGCGCGGCGGACCTCCATCAGATCTACATTGAACGACCGGATGCGCCAGAAATGGCCGAGGCCTCGACCGAGGCCCTGGCCATTTCGCCGACCGCCGAAGGTCTGGCCGATTTCAAGGCCGACGGCCGCTGGCGCAAGCTCGCTCCGACCGAGGTGCGCCCCTGGACCGACGACTACGTCAACCTGTTCGGCGCCCTGGTCCGCCAGATGAAGGGGCGGGGCTAAACCGCCCCCGCCACCCGCGCCAGATCAGCGGTTATGCGCTCGGCGACCTTCAGGCGGTCGCCGGGCGTCGGCCACTCGCCCTTCACCACGATCTTCTGATCCGGCCGGATTTTCCAAAAGGCCTGGTTCTTCTGAATCAGCCCGACCAGGCCCATCGGATTGGGGAAGCTGTTGTTGCGCAGGGTCAGCACCGCCCCCTTCGGCCCGATGTCGATACGTTCAATCGAAGCCGCGCGGCAGTTGGCCTTGATGCCCACGATCCGCAGAAGCTGTTGCGCCTCGTCCGGCAGCGGGCCGAAGCGGTCGATCAGCTCCGCTGCCATGGCCTCGCGATCTTCCATCTTCTCGGCGTCCGACAGACGACGATAGAGGCTGAGACGAACGTTCAGGTCAGGCACGTAAGCTTCTGGAATCAGGACCGCAGCCCCGACATTGATTGACGGAGACCAGCCGCGGTCCGCCACTTCCTCGCCCTGCTCGCGCAGTTCAGCGACAGCGTCCTCAAGCATCTGCTGGTACAGCTCGACCCCGACCTCGCGGATGTGGCCCGACTGCTCATCGCCCAGCAGATTGCCGCCGCCGCGCTGGTCCAGATCGTGGCTCGCCAGCTGGAAGCCGGCACCGAGGTTGTCCAGCGACTGCAGCACCTGCAGCCGCCGCTCGGCCGACAGGCTCAAGGGTCGCTTGGGATCGGTGGTCAGATAGGCGAAGGCCCGCGCCTTTGATCGACCGATACGGCCCCGGATCTGATGCAACTGGGCCAGGCCGAACATGTCGGCGCGATGCACGATCAGGGTGTTGGCGGTCGGAATGTCGATGCCGCTCTCGACGATGGTGGTCGAAACCAGCACATCATACTGCCCGTCGTAGAAGGCGCTCATCACCTCCTCGAGCTGGGTCGGGCTCATCTGACCGTGGCCGACGACGAACTTCACCTCTGGCACCTGCTCGCGCAGGAACTTCTCGATGTCCGGCAATTCCTTCAGGCGCGGCGCGACGTAATAGGCCTGACCGCCGCGATACTTCTCGCGAAGCAGGGCCTCGCGCACCAGCACCGGGTCCCACGGCGTGACATAGGTCCGCACCGCCAGACGATCGACCGGCGGCGTGGCGATGATCGACATCTCGCGAATACCCGACAGCGCCATCTGCAGGGTGCGCGGAATGGGCGTAGCCGTCAGGGTCAGCAGGTGCACATCGGCCCGCAGGGACTTCAGCTTCTCCTTGTGCTTGACGCCAAAGTGCTGCTCCTCGTCGACGATCACCAGACCCAGGTCCTTGAACCCGACCTGTTCGGCCAGCACGGCATGGGTGCCGACGACGATCTCGAACGTCCCGTCCTTCAGACCCGCGCGCGTCTCGTTGGCGTCCTTGGCCGTGACCATGCGCGACAGGTGCCGCACGGTGATCGGCCAGCCGGCGAAGCGCTCGCTGAAGGTTTTGAAGTGCTGGCGGGCCAGCAGGGTCGTCGGGCAGACGATGGCCACCTGCTGGCCGCTCATGGCCACCACGAAGGCGGCGCGCAGAGCCACTTCCGTCTTGCCGAAGCCGACGTCGCCGCAGATCAGGCGATCCATCGGCGTGCCCTTGCCCAGATCTTCCAGCACGTCGCCGATGGCGTTCAACTGATCATCCGTCTCCTCATAGGGGAAGCGGGCGCAGAACTCGTCGAACAGGCCGGACGGCGGCGTGATCGCATCGGACACACGCAACGCCCGCTTGGCGGCCAGGGCGATCAGCCCTTCGGCCATGGCGCGCAGGCGCTCCTTGGCCTTGGCCTTGCGTCCCTGCCAGCCGGCACCGCCCAGACGATCCAGCTGCACCCCGTCGGCGTCCGTGCCGTACCGCGTCAGAAGATCAATGTTTTCAACGGGCAAATAGAGTTTGCTGTCACCGGCGTAGAGCAGTTCCAGACAGTCGTGCGGGGCCTCCTGAATCTCCAGCGTCTTCAGGCCCTCATAGCGCCCGATGCCGTGGTCAAGGTGGACCACCAGATCGCCCGCCGTCAGGGCGGAGGCCTCGGCCAGGAAGTTGGAGGCCCGACGCTTGCGCTTGGGCCGCGCCAGGCGGTCACCAAGGATGTCGGTCTCGGAAATGACCGCGACTTCATCCGTGACGAAGCCATGCTCGACCGGCAGGACGGCGCGGAGATAGATGTCCTTCGGCGCCGCCAGAACATCATCCCAGTCACGCACCGGCAGGACGTGGGTCAGGCCGTGGTCGCCCAGCATGGCCGCCAGACGCTCGGCCGAGCCTTCTGTCCAGGAGGCGAACAGGACGCGCCTGCCTTGCCCCTTCAGGTTCTCTGCGTGCTGGGCCACAGCGGCGAACAGGTTGACGCTGTCCTGCGCGCGTTCGGCGGCGAAGCTGCGGCCCAGACGCCCGCCGGCGTCCTCGCCCGATCCGCCCGACAGCGGCGACAGGCGGCGCACAGCGCGGCCGGCCAGGACGCTGTTCCAGTCCCCTTCGTCCAGATAAAGGCTCTGTGGCGCGGGCGCGCGATAGGCCGCGCCGCCCTTGCCCCTGGCGGCTTCCCTGCGCGCCTCATAGGCGTCGGTCGTCAGGCTCCAGCGCTCGGTGCGGGCCTGTTCCACCTGGCTGTCGAGGAAGACCGGCGCGCTGTCCGGCAGGAAGTCGAACAAAGTGTCCAACCGGTCGTAGAAAAGCGGCAGCCAGTGCTCCAGCCCCTGACGACGCGCGCCCTCGCTGACGGCGGCGTACATGGGCTCGTCGCCCGGCGCGCCGAACAGGTTCAGATAGCCGCTGCGGAACCGCGAGATGCTCTCGGCGTCCAGAAGCACCTCGGAAACCGGCAGCAGGGCCACCTGCTTCAGCTGTTTGGTCGAGCGCTGGGTCTCGGGATCGAAGGCGCGGATGGATTCCAGCTCGCTGCCGAACAGGTCCAGACGCACCGGTTCGTCGAAGCCGGGCGGAAAGACGTCGATGACGCCGCCGCGGATGGCGTACTCGCCCCGTTCCGACACGGTCGAGGCCCGCACATAGCCGTTGGCCGCGACGTAGCGTTCCAGCGCCGTCGTATCCAGATCGCGCCCGACCCTGGCTTCGAACCCGGCCCCGGTGACGGCCTGACGCGGCGGCGTGCGCTGGGTCACGGCGGCGATGGTGGCGACGACCAGCAGCGGCTTCGCGTCCGACGGATCGCGCCGGGCGAGCCGGGTCAGGGTCGCCATGCGCTGGGCCGCGACAGAGGCCGTGGGGCTCAGCCGGTCGTAGGGGAGGCAATCCCAGGCCGGATATTCAAGGACTTCAACATCCTTGGCGAAGAAGCTCAAAGCCTGAACGAAATTGCCTGACCGCTGATAGTCACGCGCGACCAGCAGGCCGACGCCGCCCTGCGCCTTCAGCCGTTCGGCGACGACCAGCGCGTCCAGCCCCTCGGGCGCGCCGCCCAGTTCGACGTCACGCCGCGCCATCGCCTCACTCATCAACCGATACCCTTGGCCACTTCCGCCGCGACGTGTTCGCGCATGAAGGCCCGGATGCGCGCCAGCATCGGCCCGTCGAACTCGGGCGGGGTCGGCTCCTTCTCGATGATCCAGGCATAGAGATACTGGTCCTCCTCGTTCAGAAGGTGCTCCAGCTGATCCAGTTCGGCGTCATCCATCGACGGGCCGATCTGGTCGACGAACGGGCCCAGCACCATGTCGGCTTCGCGGAAGCCGCGTCGCCAGGCGCGGTAGGCGATCCGGCCGAGCCGTTGTTTCCGGGCGTCCTCTGGACGTGCATCAATATCGGCCACGCGGTTCCTTGCCCGGTCCGTTCATGTGAAGAGTTGGATCAGATAGCGTTCCCGTTCCGTTTTCGCCAGCTATGCTGAGGCTAATGCGGCCCGAGATTCTTTTTCCCCTGTTTGCGGACGTCTCCACCTTGAAGGGCGTGGGGCCTCGAAGCGCGCCTCTGGTGCACAAGCTTGCGGGCCCCCTGGTGCGCGACGTGCTGTTCCTGTCGCCATCCGGCATCATCCAGCGTCGCCGCGCGACCGCCGCTGCAGCCGTCGAAGGCGAGATCGGCGTTTTCGATGTCCTGATCGACCGGCTGATCCCGCCGCACAAGATCGGGGCGCCCTTCAAGGTCCGGGCGTCGGACGACACCGGCTTCGTCC
>Ga0247827_10000645_pt1 | contig 15588 bp, 15 predicted proteins | sample 12C_Control_Day2_FD_194414 | JGI IMG/M metagenome (GOLD analysis project Ga0247827, IMG submission 194414) | Soil microbial communities from agricultural site in Penn Yan, New York, United States - 12C_Control_Day2 | ecosystem: Environmental > Terrestrial > Soil > Agricultural land | place... | reverse complement strand
CACTGGCCGTAGTCGCTGTCGTCGAACATCAGGGCGCCGGCCCGGACATAGCCGCCGTCCAGCGACAGGGCGTCGCGCAGGACGATGTTGACGGCGCCGGCCACCGCGTCGCCCGAGCGGTTGGCCGAGGAGGAGCGGACCACCTCGACCCGCTCGATCAGCTCGGCGGGAATGCGGTCGACGAAGAAGGACCGGTCGACGCCGGCGCCCGGGACACGCTCGCCGTTGATCAGAATCTGGGTGTAGCCCGGGTCCAGGCCGCGCAGGCGCACGCCGTCATATTCCAGCACGTCCGACAGGAAGGCGACCGAGGGCACGCGCTTCAGGGCGTCGCCGGCGGTCAGCGGCTCGAAGCGCTGGAAATACTCCAGGTCGTAGGACAGGGTCGGCGCCGCGTCGTCCGTGCGGTTGCGCAGCACCGGCCGCCCCGTGACGATGACCTCGGACAAGGCCGTCACCGGACCTTCGTTATAGTCCGGCGCGCGGACGGTTTCCTCGGCGCTGACCGCGCCAGCGATGGCGAGAGGGGCGACAGCGGCGCCCAGCAGAAGACCCAGTTTCATGATGTCGATCCCCGAAGATGCGAACGGGCTCAAGCGCGGCCATTCGCTGTCGGGGCTCGCTAACCGGAAGCGGCGACGCGGCCGCGACGGTTTCGCGAAGAGGATTCGCCGGTTTGCCGACAACCCGGCGACAAACCGTCTCGAGACTGAGGAGTTCTGATGGGGAGGCTGAAATGCGAAACGGGGCCCGATCTTGCGATCGGGCCCCGTTTTCCCAGTCTCGACATGGAGCGGGCGAGGCGATTCGAACGCCCGACCCCAACCTTGGCAAGGTTGTGCTCTACCACTGAGCTACGCCCGCACTCCGTAGGGAACAGTGTGCTGCGCCCCGTCGAGGAGGGGCTTTTAGCCGACCCTTCTCAGACCGCGCAACCCCCTTTTTCGATTTTCCGTATTTCGACTGCTTTTTTTCGAATAGTTCTGAAATTTCAAACGAAAACGGCCCCCGCAACACCCCCGGAAGGAAGGCTGCGAGGGCCGTTCAAAATGCCCGCTACGGATGTTCGCGCCGCGCCAACCCGCTCAAGCAGCGAGCCGCCGCGCGGCGAGCGGTAGCGGCCTCAGCCGCGCTGAGTATCAGCGCGGCGCCAGGCGGATAGCCCCATCCAGACGGATGCATTCGCCGTTGATGTAGACGTTCTCGGCCAGATGCAGGGCCAGGGCCGCATAGTCGGCCGGAGTGCCCAGGCGGCTGGGGAAGGGAATGGCGGCGGCCAGGCTGTCCTGAACCTTCTGGTCCATGCCGGCCATCATCGGGGTCCACATGATGCCGGGCAGGATGGTGTTCACGCGCACGCCGTCCTGGGCCAGATCGCGCGCGATCGGCAGGGTCATGGCGTAGACGCCGCCCTTGGAGGCCGAATAGGCCGCCTGGCCGATCTGGCCGTCCTGGGCCGCGACCGAGGCGGTGTTGACGATCAGGCCGCGCTCGCCGTCGGCCATCGGCTCGGCCTGGACCATGCCCAGGGCCGACTGCGACAGGACGCGGAAGGTGCCGAACAGGTTGATCGAGACGGTGCGCTCGAACGAGGCCATGTCGTGCGAGCGGACCTCGCCGGTGTCGCGCTTGCGGCTGACGGTCTTCTGGCCCGTGGCGATGCCGGCGCAGTTGACGGTCAGGCGCTCCTGGCCGTGGGCGGCGCGGGCCTTGACGAAGCCGGCGGCGACGCTCTCGTCCGAGGTCACGTCCACCTTGCAGAAGACGCCGCCGATCTCCCTGGCGATCTCTTCGCCGCGCTCTTCGTTCAGGTCGAACAGGGCGACCTTGACGCCCTTGGCCGCCAGCGCACGCGCCGTGCCTTCGCCCAGGCCCGAAGCCCCGCCCGTGACCACCGCCGCAATCGAACCGTCGAGTTTCATGAAGATCGTCCCTATATTCTTGTGAACCGAGTGTCTGCGCGAGGATTTAGCGGCCATGACCGCCAAAGCCAAACCTGCTTCCCCGACTGATGCGATCAACCCTGAAAAGGCCTTGGTCCCCACGGTGCAGAGGGTCAACGAAATGCGCGTCAGAAAGGGCTTCTGGCCCAAGCTCCGCAGCACCGCGTCGCGCATTCCCTTCGCCGGTCAGGCCCTGGCCGCCTGGTATGCGACCCAGGACCCGCAGACGCCGATGGCGACCAAGGGGATCATGCTGGGGGCCCTAGCCTATTTCGTCATGCCCATCGACGCCATTCCCGACGTCTTCGCCGGCATTGGCTTCACCGACGACGCGGCGGTGATCGCTGCCGTCCTGGCCACCCTGGGCGCCCATGTGAAGCGCCGACACCACGAACAGGCCGAGGCGGCGCTGAAGCGCGTCCGCGACGAGGTCGAGGACTAGCGTTCCAGCGGCTTGGCCCGCCACCAGCCGGTGACGGAATAACGCGGCCCGCCCGCGAACGGCGCGACGGTCGAGACCGCGTGCATCTGCGGCACGGTGAAGACGTTCAGGGCGCCGAAGCTGGGGGTGAAGGTCTCGGTGATCTCGCCGCCTTCGTCGAGGAACTGCAACAGGCCGCCCCACTCCGCCCGCCAGCCCGGCGACAGGTTCAGCACATAGGCGTAGAGCCGCTCGGTCCGGGGATTGGCGTCGCTGTGCCGGTTGAGGAAGTGGCCCGGCAGGTAGCGGGTCACCTGACCGTCCGAAAAGGCGATGCGGTCGTCGCCGGTCAGACGCCGCGCGAAATCCAGAAACGCCTCGGTGTTGAACAGATCCAGCAGGTCGAACAGGATCTGGGGCGTCGCCGCCCCCGCCTCGCGCGCCGGACCCAACCGCAGCCGGTCGAACAGGAACTGCAAGCCCTCGGTCGCCCCGGCATAGGCTTGTTGCGTTACATGGGCCTGATCCTCGGGCGAGGATGCATCCAGCGTCGCCACGGGAATGTCGGCCCCCAGCGGATTGAGGAAGGTGCGGACCCAGGGCTGCTCCGGCGCCAGGACGGCGGCGTGCAGGGCCTCGGCCCCGGCGCCGAACAGGCCGGGAACGCGGGTGCGGCCGGTGCGGGCCAACCGCTCGGCGGCGGCGGCGAGGTCGGCCTCGCCGACCGCCAGGCTCAGAGCCGGGTCGAGAAGGGGGCTCATTCGTCGGTTGTCACGACGATCTTGCCCATGGCCGTCCGGTCGCCCAGGGCCTTGATGGCGTCGTGGGCCTCCTCCAGCGGATAGGTGCGGCTGACGCGCGGTTTGATCTTGCCGTCCTTCCACAGCTGCATCAGCTCGGCCATGTTGGCGGCGTGGGCCTTGGGATCGCGCGCCACCGCCGCGCCCCAGAAGACCCCGATCACCGACACCGACTTCAGCAGGGTCAGGTTCAGCGGCAGGGACGGAATGCCCGCCGGGAAGCCCACCACCAGATAGCGGCCGTTCCAGTCCATGGCCCGAAGCGCGGGCTCGGCGTAGTCGCCGCCGACCGCATCATAGACCACGTCGGCGCCGTCGCGGCCGGTGGCCAGCTTCAGCTCGCCCGACAGCGACTTCTGCGCCGCCTTGTCCATCTGACCGGACGGATAGATCAGACCGTTGTCGGCCCCCAGTTCCAGGGCGAACTCGACCTTGTCGTTGGTCGAGGCGGCGGCGACCACGCGCGCCCCCATGGCCTTGCCCAGCTCGACCGCGGCGGCGCCCACGCCCCCCGCGGCGCCCAGCACCAGCAGGGTCTCGCCCGGCTGCAGGTTCGCCCGATCCTTAAGCGCGTAATAGGAGGTGCCGTAGGTCATGGTCAGGGCGGCGGCTTCCTCGAAGCTCATGCCGTCGGGCATGGGGATCAGGCTGGAGGCCGGCACCGCCAGACGCTCGACCAGACCGCCCCAGCCGGGCACGGCGATGACGCGGTCGCCCTTGTACACGCCCTTGACGCCCTCGCCCACGGCGTCGACCACGCCCGCCACCTCGGCGCCGGGCGAGAAGGGGCGCTCGGGTTTGAACTGGTATTTGTCTTCGATGATCAGGGTGTCGGGGTAGTTGATCCCCACCGCCTTGACCTCGATCACCACCTCGCCCGGCTTGGGCGTGGGGTCCATGACCTCCTCGACAACAAGGCTGTCGGGGCCGCCGGGGGCCTTGGACAATACTGCGCGCATACTGGTTTCTTCCGTGATCCCCCGTCGGGCCATGGCGCCGACACGATTGCGACGCTAATCAGCGCGCGGCCCGATGCAAAGAGGCCGAACAGACTTTCAGGAGACGACCATGGCGCGAACCGCCCTCATCCTCCACGGCGGCGCCGGCGCTCGACGCGAGCGCAACTACGACGCCGAGGTCGTGCATATGCGTCAGGTGGTCGAGGCGATGAAGGCGCGGCTGGACGCCGGCGCCTCCGCCGTCGACGTGGCGGTCGAGGCCGTGGTCATGCTCGAGGATTCGGGCCTCTATGTCGCCGGTCGCGGCGCCTCGCCCAATCTGGCCGGGGCCTATGAGCTGGACGCCAGTCTGATGGACGGCGCCAGCGGCAAGGCCGGGGCCGTGGCCGCGCTGCAGGGCTTCCGCAACCCGGTCGTCGCCGCCCGCGCCGTGATGGACCGCACCCCGCACGTCATGCTGGCCGGCGAAGGCGCCGCCCTGTTCGCCCATGATCAGGGACTGGAGCCCATCGGCGACGAAGAGGCCTGGTTCACCCGCGCCGGCAAGGGCGAGGACAACCATCCGCCCGGCGGCCTCAGCCACGGCACCGTCGGCTGCTGCGTGCTGGACTCTGAAGGCCGCCTCGCCGCCGCCACCTCGACGGCGGGCGTCTTTGGCAAGATGCCGGGCCGCGTCGGCGACACCCCCATTCCCGCCGCCGGAACCTGGGCCGACGACTGCGCCGCCGTCTCCTGCACTGGTCAGGGCGAGTATTTCATCCGCGTCGCCGCCGCCGCCCGCACCGCTTTCGGCGTGGCCGCCGGTCAGACGCTCGCTGACTCTGCTCAGGCGACCATCGACCGCATCGGCGGCCTGGGCGGCGACGGCGGCCTGATCGCCCTCGACCGCGAGGGCAATATCGCCCAGCCCTACAACAGCCAGGGCATGAAGCGCGCCTGGCTGACTACCGACGGCGAGATCGGGGTTCAGGTCTTCGACCAGCCCGCCTGAGGCCCTACCCGCCGCGCTTCATTACAGAGCCGTAAGGTGCGCGGCGGGATTTGACGCTGATAGGGTCCGGTCAACCTGCCCCCGGCGCAGCTTGCGGGGCGACCGGAACCTGACGCCCATGAAGACCCGCCTGATCCTGACCGCCTGCGCCTCGGCCCTGTTGCTGGGCCTGCCCGCCGCCGCCTTCGCCGAGAGCGCAGCGCCCGCGACCGTAACCGCCGCCACACAGGGCGGCGTCACCGTGCCGCCGCTGGGCTTCAACAAACGCGTCCTGCCCAACGGCATGGAGGTCTACACCGCCCGCGACGCCTCGACCTCGAACGTCACGGTGCAGGTCTGGTACCGCGTGGGGTCCAAGGACGATCCGGCCGGCCGTTCGGGCTTCGCCCACCTGTTCGAACACCTGCTGTTCAAGGCGACGAAGAACATGCCGTCCGAGACGTTCGACCGTCTGACCGAGGACGTCGGCGGCATGAACAACGCCTTCACCGCCGACGACGTCACCGCCTATTACGAGGTCGTCCCCGCCAACCACCTGCAGCGCATCCTCTTCGCCGAGGCCGACCGCATGGGCTCGCTGGTGGTCGATGAGCCGACCTTCGTTTCCGAACGCGACGTGGTGAAGGAGGAGTACCGCCAGCGGATTCTGGCCAGCCCCTACGGCCGCCTGTTCGGCCTGTTCACGCCCGAGACCATCTATCAGGACCACCCCTATCGCCGCCCGGGCATCGGCTCGATCGAGGAGTTGAACGCCTCGACGCTGGACGATGTGCTGCGCTTCCACGCCACCTACTACCGGCCCGACAACGCCATGCTGATCGTGGCCGGCAACTTCGACCAGGCCCAGCTGGACGCCTGGGTCGATCAGTATTTCGCTCCGCTGAAGCGCCCGGCGGCGCCCATGCCGGTCAACGATGTGAAAGAGCCCGAGCCGACCGGCCCGCGCACCGCCACCTATTATGCGCCCAACGTGCCCCTGCCCGCCGTGGTCCTGGCCTGGAACACCGTGGCCTATCGCGACGCCGATCGCGCCGCCCTGACCGTGCTGGATGGCGTGCTGTCCACCGGCGAATCCAGCCGCCTTTATCGCTCGCTGGTCTATGACAAGCAGATCGCCGCCTCGATCGGCTCCAACCCCGACTTCGCCCAGCAGGCCGGCAACCTGACCGCCTACGCCATCATGGCCGACGGCCAGACGGTGGACGCCGGCAAGGAAGCGCTGGAAGTCGAGATCGCCCGCCTGCGCGACGCCCCGATCACCGCCGCCGAACTGAGTGAGGCCAAGAACGAGCTGGTCGCCAACGCCCTGCGCGGCCGTGAGAGCATCGACGACCGCGCCACCACCCTGGGCATGGCTCTGATCATGACCGGCGACGCCACCGCCGCCGACCGCGAGATCGCCGAGATCCAGGCCGTCACCGCCGCCGACGTGCAGCGCGTGGCGCGCCGCTACCTGACGCCGCAGCGCCAGATCACCATCAACTACCTGCCCGCCGACGAGGCCCATCCGGCCAGCGTGCAGAAGATGAACGTCAGCGCCCCCGTCACCGTGGCCGAACTAGCCCCTGCCGGTCCTGTCGCCGTCCTGCTGCCGGAAGCCGAGCGCGCCCGCCTGCCCCAGCCGGGCGCGGAAGTCGCGCCCGCCACGCCTGCGGTGGCCGACTTCCGTCTGGCCAACGGCATGCGGGTTCTGGTAGCCCCGACCGAGGGTCTGCCTCTGGTCTCGGCCCGCCTGAACTTCAACGCCGGTTCGGCCAACGACCCGGCGGGCAAGCCGGGCGTCGCCTCCATGACCGCCGGTCTGCTGACCCAGGGCACGACCACCAAGTCGGCCCCCGAGATCGCCACCGCCATCGAGCAGCTGGGCGCCAATATCGGCGCGGGTTCCGGCGCCGACTTCACCAATGTCTACGCCAACGCGCCCAAGGACGTGTTCGGCCGCTCGCTGAGCCTGATGGCCGATCTGGTGCGCAACCCGGCCTTCGCCGCCGAGGAGCTGGAGCGCCAGCAGTCGCAGACCCTGGACGGCCTGCGCGTGGCCCTCAGCCAGCCCGGCTCGATCGCCGCGCAGTCGGTGGGCCGCGTCATCTATGGCGACGCCCCCTACGGCGCGCCCGGCGGCGGCACCCTGACCAGCGTCCCAGCCATCACTCGTGACGACGTGGCCGCCTTCCACGCCGCGCGCTATCGCCCGTCACAGGCCACGATCGTCTTCTCGGGCGCCGTGACCCCCGCCGAGGCCCGCGAACTGGCGCAGGCGGCGTTTGGCGACTGGCGCGACCCGTCGACCGCCACCCCCGCCCCGGTCGCCAAGGCCGGTTCGACCCTGCCGCCGCGCATCGTGGTCATCGACCAGCCGGGCGCCGGCCAGGCCGCCGTCACCGCCGCCATCCGCGGCATCAAGCGCACCGACGCCGACTACTTCCCGCTGACCTTGGGCAACACCCTGCTGGGCGGCGGCTTCTCGTCGCGCCTCAATCAGGAAATCCGCATCAAGCGCGGCCTCAGCTACGGCGCTCGTTCGTCGGTCGGCGCCCAGCAGGACGTCGGCGTCTTCACCGCCTCGACCCAGACCAAGAACGAGACGGCGACCGAGGTGGCCGACCTGATCCTGGCCGAGGTCGGCAAGCTGGGAACCACCCCAGCGACCGAGGCCGAATTGGCCCCACGCCGCGCCACCCTGATCGGCGGCTTCGGCCGCTCGCTGGAGACGGTGGACGGTCTGGGCGGTCTGGTCGCCAACCTGGCCCTCTACGACCTGCCGATGAGCGAGCTGGCCGGCTATGCCGGGCGCGTCCGCTCGGTCACCCCGCAACAGGTCGAGGCCGCCTTCGCCGAGCATCTGCCCACCGACCGCGCCAGCCTGGTCATCGTCGGCGACGCCTCCAAGTTCATCGACGCCCTGCGGGCCAAATACCCCAACGTCGAGGTCATCCCCCTGACCGAGCTGGACCTGAACAGCGCGACGCTGAAGTAGGTCTCTCTTTCCTCCCCTGTCGCTCTGCGACGGGGGAGGAGAGCCAGATGCGATCAGGCCGTCAGGCAGACCACCTGAGCCACGCGCAGGTCACGTCGCAGCCGGTCGGCGACCTTGCCGTAGTTCTCGGTCGTCACAGCCTCGCCCAGGGCCTTTTCGTCGGCGCGCTGTTCACCGCGGATGGCGGGAACGAAGGTGTCGGGCGCCGTGGTGTAGATCAGGCCGCGGCGCGGCGCCTCGGCGATGGTCACGCCCAGCACCCGGCCCCGGCCGTCCAGCACCGGCGCCCCCGACAGGCCCGACAGCGTCCCCTTGAGCCCCTTGGTGCGTCCGGCCTCGGCCCAGGCCAGAACCGGCTCGTCGCGTTCGCCTCGCCCCCGAACCTTCAGCGTCTCGCGGCCCAGCAGGCGCGAGGCCACCTCGCCCGGATGGCCCTGAGGAAAGCCCGGATGGAAGGCACGCTGGCCCTTGCGCAGCGCCGCCTGCGTGGCGACCGGCAGGGCGGGCGGTCCGCCCTCGGTCAGCAACAGGGCCACGTCGGCGCGTTCGGCCAGCCGCACGTCGGCGGCCAGGGCGCGTCCGCCGCCGATCACCAGGGCCGGGCGTCGGCACCCCTCGACCACATGGCGGGCCGTAACCCAGCGTCCGTCGCCGGCGATGGAGAAGGCGGTGCCGGACGAGGGCTGTTCGGACTCCTCGGGAGCGAAGACGGTGACGGAGGGATCAAACGGCGTGACCGGCCCCAGCAGGGGGCCGTGGGCCGCGTCGTCTTCGGGCAGGTGCGGCGCGTCGGCCTTTTCGCGTCGGCCCAGGGAAACGATCAGCAGGGCGCCGATCACCGCCGCATAGATGGTCCAGTCGGGAAGACGGGGAAAGCCCATCATGGCGCTGTCCTCAGCCCGTCAGGGCGGCGGCCAGGATCAGGGCCGTGGCCAGCTTGGCGCCCGCCAACACCACGGCGGCGGCGACCTCGCCCTTCTCGATGCGCTGCGGCAGGCCGGTCAGAAGCAGGTCGACGACGCGGAAGGCCAGCAGTTGCAGCACCACCGTCGCCACGCCCCAGATGGCGATGTCGCGGATCGAGGTCGAGATCGACAAGGAGGTCGCCAGCGGAATGGCCAGCCCGACCAGCACCCCCGAAAAGGCCACGGCGGCGGCGGGATTGCCCTGACGGATCAGCGCCACCTCGCGCCACGGCGTCAGCAGGGCGTAGACCGTCGCCCCGATCGCCAGCAGACCGAAGGTCACGACCAGATGCAGCACCAGGATGGGAAAACCGGTGGCGAAGGCCTGAACCTCGGGGCTCGACAGCACGCTGGGCAGAGACGAAGCGTCCATGATGTGCGAGCCCGCAACCTCCAGCTGAAACGGAACGAAAGCAAAACAGCCTTGCCCGATCCCGCGGCCCTTCCGCAAGGGCGCCGGAGCCACACCCGATCAGGAAAACAACGTTAGCCAAATATCAGGATCCGTCGGTTCCTCGCTTCTTGGCGATCTCGGCGCTTTCGCGTTTCAGCGGTTTGGACACCGGACAGACCTCCTGAACATAGCCGTTCAGGGTATTGGCCAGATGATCCGGGGCCAGGCTGTAGTGAACGAACTGCCCCTTCTTCTCGCTGGTCACCAGGCCGGCGACTTCCAGCACCGACAGGTGTTGCGACACCGCCGGCTTGGAAATCTCGAACTTGGCCGCGATCTCGCCCGCCGTCAGATCGGCATGGGCCAGATAGGCCAGGATCTTGCGCCGGACAGGACTGGAGAGAGCTTCGAACACGCGCTGCATGGGTCGCTATTTAAGTGATTTGCTAACGGCTTGCCAGTCCGGCATTTCGGTGATTAAGTTATTGCTTAAATACCTTCTCGGAGTGGTCCGATGCACCAGCATGATCCATGCGCGGTCAACAGCCTGATCGAAACACCAGACAGCAGTCCGGTAAGCGGCCGCGTTGTCTGGGACCCCGTCCATTCGCTGTGGAACGGCGCCATGCTGGCGACGACGCTGAGCCTTGGCGCGGCGACCTTCAGCCTGGGCGCCCTGGCCGTCTTCGTGGTCACCACGGGCGCAACCCTGCTGCTGGGCCATTCGGTCGGGTTTCATCGGCGACTGATCCACGGCAGCTTCGACTGCCCGCTGTGGCTGGAACGGACGCTGGTCTGGTTCGGGACCCTGGTGGGCATAAGCGGTCCCTTCTGGATGATCCGCACCCACGACCTGCGCGACTGGGCTCAGCGGCAGGCCGACTGTCACGACTATCTGGCCCACCGCCGTCCCATGGCGATCGACGCCGTCTGGCAGATGCATGGTCGACTGGAGCTGGACCACCCGCCGCATTTCGACCTGGGCCGCATCGGGCGCGATCCCTTCTATCGGTTTCTGGAGCGGACCTGGATGCTGCAGCAGGCGCCGGTCGCGGCGGTGCTGTGGCTGACAGGTGGCTGGGGTTTCGTGGTCTGGGGCGTCTGCGCCCGCATCTCGGCCAGCGTCATCGGCCACTGGGTCGTCGGCCACCTGGCCCACCGGCGCGGCCCGCAGACCTGGCTGGTGCGCGAGGCGGGCGTCCAGGCCCACGACGTGCTCTGGGCCGCCATCCCGACCATGGGCGAGGCCTGGCACAACAATCATCACGCCTATCCCGGCTCGGCCAGAATCGGCCTCTATCCAGGCCAAAGCGACTGGGGCTTCCGCTTCATACAATTGCTGGAACGGCTGGGGTTGGCCTGGGACGTACGGACGCCGGAGACGATGGCTTCGCGACGAAAAATGCTGCGTACAGCGGAGCCCGCGTGAGCATCATCATCAACCTCGTCCGATGGATGTGCGCCCTAGCCTGCACGTCGGCGGCAGCGGCTGGGACTTATGCCGCCCAACTCGCTGCTATTGTTTGGCTGGATGAACTGTATGGAACCAGTTCGTCAGGCGTGTCGGGATATGTCGGACTGGTCAGCTTCGCACTGGCCGCAGCCGCCTTTCTATGCGGCGTTACCGTGTTGGGCGCGCCCGTCGCCTTCATCATGAAGCGACAGGGATGGATCCGCCCTCATCACGCTGCGGTCGGAGGCTGCGCCCTTGCGACGCTGATCGGCGGCGGCCTCCTGACCGCCAGCCTAGGATGGAGCGGCCTTGCGCTCGCCCTCGCCCTACCGATCTCCGGCGCCGTCGGCGGCGTGACCTTCCACGCCCTGACGCAGCGACGCTCTTAAGCCGCGTCCGCCTCGCGCTCGGCCTTGATCCGGGCCGAGGCCCGCTGCTTCTCGCTCTCGGATTTCAGCTGGCCGCAGGCGGCGAGGATGTCTCGGCCGCGCGGGGTGCGGATGGGCGAGGCGTAGCCGGCCTTGTTCAGGATGGCGGCGAAGCGTTCGATCGTCTTCCAGTCCGAGCACTCGTAGTCGGTGCCGGGCCAGGGGTTGAACGGGATCAGATTGACCTTGGAGGGGATGCCTTCGATCAGCTTGACCAGGGCGCGGGCCTCCTCGGGGCTGTCGTTGACGCCCTTCAGCATGACGTATTCGAACGTCACCCGGCGGGTGTTGGCCAGACCCGGATAGGCGCGGATGCCGGCCATCAACTGTTCCAGCGGATACTTCTTGTTCAGCGGCACCAGGACATCGCGCAGGGCGTCGTTGGTGGCGTGCAGGCTGATCGCCAGCATGGCCGCGGTGCGGTCGCCCAGGGCCTGCAGCTGCGGCACCACGCCCGAGGTCGAGACGGTGATGCGGCGGCGCGACAGGGCAATGCCTTCATTGTCCGAAATGATGTCGATGGCGTCGGCGACATTGTCCAGATTGTAGAGCGGCTCGCCCATGCCCATGAAGACGATGTTGGACAGACGGCGGTCTTCCTTGGGTGACGGCCATTCTTCCAGATCGTCGCGGGCCACCTGGACCTGGGCCACGATCTCGGCGGCGGTCAGGTTGCGGACCAGCTTCTGCGTGCCGGTGTGGCAGAAGGTGCAGTTCAGGGTGCAGCCGACCTGGGACGAGACGCACAGGGCGCCGGCGCGGCCCACGTCGGGGATATAGACGGCCTCGATCTCGATGCCCGGGGCGGTGCGGATCAGGTATTTGCGGGTGCCGTCCTTGGAGATCTGACGCTCGACGATCTCGGGGCGGGCCAGGGTGAAGGCCTCGGCCAAGGCCGCGCGGGTCTCCTTGCCGATATCGCTCATCAGGGCGAAGTCGGTGACGCCGTAGTGGTGGATCCAGCGCCACACCTGCGAGGCGCGCATCTTGGCCTTCTCGGGCGGGCAGATGTTCGCTTCGATCAGCGCATTGCGCAGGCCCTCGCGCGTCAGACCGGACAGGTTGACGGGGGCTTTGACTGCGGCGGAAGCACGCGAAAGGTCGAGCGTGATGCTCAAGGCTGGATATCCTGCGGGAAAGGGGAGGAGCGAGCGTCTAGCACAGATGGGGGGACTTGTCGCCTTTGGCCAATCTCCGGCGGATTTGCGCCTCCTCGGAAATAGTCTGTCCGGTCGATGCGCGGTTGATCCTCGCCGCCCTGACGGCTAAAGCCCGCCGCGTTGGGGAGTAGCTTCCGGTGTCTGTCAGCCGGGATCGCGTCAACATACTTGCCTCCGCAGGGGGCATGGCGCGATCAGCGGATCACATCCGCCTAGCGAGACCAGCACGATCCGGGGGCCGAGCCGGCCTGCGCCCGGACGTGCTGTCACGCGCCCGGCTGAATGTATTGCCCATGACCCCCATCGCCATCGCCATCCTGTCGCTCAGCATGTCCGCCGACGCCTTCGCCGCCGCCATCGGCCGCGGCGCCGTGCACCGCCCCACCCTGCCGCAAGCCCTGCGCTCGGGCCTGGTGTTCGGGGTGATCGAGGCCGTCACGCCGCTGATCGGTTTCGCCCTGGGCGTCGCCGCCGCCAGCTTCGTCGCCGCCATTGACCACTGGATCGCCTTCGGCCTGCTGGGCGCGGTCGGCGGCAAGATGATCTGGGAGGCGCTGAAACCCGAGGACGAAGCCGAGGAAGAGGCCGAAACGAAAAAGGCCGTCTCGCGCGGCCTGATCGCCCTGGTCGCCACCGCCGTCGGCACCTCGATCGACGCCGGCGCCGTCGGCGTCGGCCTGGCCCTGCTGGGCGAGAACATCTGGCTGATCGCCGCCTGCATCGGGGCCACCACCTTCACCCTGGCCACGCTCGGCCTGCTGATCGGCAAGGCGGCGGGGACGCGACTGGGCAAGATCGTCGAACTGGTCGGCGGCTTCGCCCTGATCGCGCTCGGCCTCAAGATCCTGCTGGAGCATCTGGGCCTACTGACATTCTGAAGCTCAACCTTGCATCGAGGGCGCGGCTGGCGGAACGTCCGCCCTCGGCTGACCGTTAAGCCGTCAGTCGCAAGGAGACACTCGTCATGCGCGCCCCCCTCATCCTGGCCGCCCTCGTCGCGCCCCTGGCCCTCGGCGCCTGCGCCACGGGCAAGACCTACCCCAGCTATTCGCAGGAATACGACAAGTTGAGCAGCGAATGCGTCGCGCGCGGCGGGCTCCTGACCCCCAGCGGCTTGCCGACGACCGGCCGACCGCAGACCGACTATGTGTGCAAGATCACCGGCGGCGCCACGCTCATTCCTGACAACCGCTGACTGCACGAGCAGGAAGCCGGTTCGGCCTTTGGATGCTTAACCCGCCAGAAGGCCCGAGAGATCAGCCAGAAGGAATAGGCAGGCTGCGGCGCCCACGGCGCCCAGCACGCGCCAGAGCAACAGAAATTGGCTCGATCTCTGGTAGCCGACGAGAGCCCGCCCCTCCTCGAAGAAGCGCTCTGGATCACCGGCCCTGATCTGCTCTAGCCGTCGCGCCCGCGCTCGATCGGATGGCGCGGCAAACACCTGCGGCCGGATCACTAGCAAAAGGTTGAGCACGAGGAGAAGGGCGGCGGGGATCATGCCGCATGGGCGCACGCCGTTCTTTCGAAGTCAACGAAGCCCGCCAGCCTGATAAAACGGAAAATCCGTGGTGGTTGGAGGCGGGATCGAACCGCCGACCTGTGGGTTATGAATCCACCGCTCTAACCATCTGAGCTACCCAACCCCTTACGGGAACTCGCGCGAGGTCGTGACGACCGGGCAGCGCGAGAGGCGTGCGTATATCGCCGCCTTCGGTCGGGTTCAAGCCGCATAAGTGCGGAAATCGCGCGGGACGATCGGTCGCGGGCGGTTTCGGCTCGCGCAGGGAACGGCAAGGCTTCATTCTGGATTGCAACATCTGCTGTTCAGGAGAGCCCCATGCGTCCGATCATCCTCGCCGCTTCCGCCTCGCTCCTCGTTCTCGCCGCCGCCTGCGGGGCTAACGGCCAGGACGCTGGTCCGGGCGCGCCGGTCGAGACCCGCCCCGCCAACAACCCCGATCAGAAACCCGCCTTCGAGGGCCAGACGCGTGCCCCCGGCGTGCGCACCGAGGCGGCGTTGACGCGCAGGATCGTGGCCTCGGGCCTGGTTCACCCCTGGGGCCTGGCCCTGCTGCCCAACGGCCAGTGGCTGGTGACCGAGCGGCCCGGCCGCCTGCGCGTCGTCAGCGCCGAGGGTCAGATCGGCGCGCCGATCACCGGTCTGCCCGCCGTCGACGCGCGCGGTCAGGGCGGACTGCTGGACGTCATCCTCGGCCCGACCTTTGCGCAGGACCGGATGATCTACTGGAGCTACGCCGAGCCGCGTGAAGGCGGCAACGGCACCGCCGTGGCGCGCGGCCGCCTGTCCGACGATCTGTCGAAGGTCGAGAACGTCCAGGTCATCTTCCACGCCCAGCCCACCTATGACGGCGACAAGCATTTCGGCTCGTCGCTGGCCTTCGCGCCGGACGGCAAGCTGTTCATTACCCTGGGCGAGCGCTCCGACAAGCCGATGCGACCGCAAGCCCAGGACCTCGGCTCGGACATGGGCAAGACCATCCGCATCAACGCCGACGGCAGCGTCCCGTCGGACAATCCCTTCGTCGGCCAGGCGGGCGCGCGGCCGGAAATCTGGTCCCTGGGCCACCGCAACATGCAGGGGATCGCCGTCCAGCCGGGCTCAGGCGCCATCTGGACCGTCGAGCACGGCACGCGCGGCGGCGACGAGATCAATCTGGATCAGGCCGGCAAGAACTACGGCTGGCCCGGCGTCGCCTACGGCATCGAATACAACGGCCAGCCCATCCCGGCTGTGACCGCCAAGGAAGGCACCGAGCAGCCGGTCTATTACTGGGACCCGGTCATCGCGCCGGGCGGCATGACCTTCTACAGCGGTGCCATGTTCCCCGGCTGGCAGGGGAACCTGCTGGTCACGGGTCTGGGCGGCAAGCAACTGGCGCGGCTGGTGGTGTCGAATGACCGCGTCGTCGGCGAGGAGCGGCTGCTGACCGACCTGAACGCCCGCATCCGCGACGTCGCCGTGGCCGCCGACGGCGCCGTCTGGGTCATCACCGACGAGGACGACGGCAAGCTGGTCCGGCTGGCCAAACAGTAGGAGCCGCCCAGGCGGATGGAGGCCACGCTTCCGTCCGCCGAG
>Ga0247827_10000642_pt1 | contig 15607 bp, 13 predicted proteins | sample 12C_Control_Day2_FD_194414 | JGI IMG/M metagenome (GOLD analysis project Ga0247827, IMG submission 194414) | Soil microbial communities from agricultural site in Penn Yan, New York, United States - 12C_Control_Day2 | ecosystem: Environmental > Terrestrial > Soil > Agricultural land | place... | reverse complement strand
GGGCTCCATGACGGCATGGAACTCCTCGGCCGAACCGAGGGCGCGGCCGCCCGAGACGATGATCTTGGCGGCGCCCAGTTCGGGGCGGTCCGACTTGACCATTTCTTCGGAGACGAAGGCGGTCCTGGGGGCCTCGCCGGCGGCGACGCTCTCGACCGAGGCCGAGCCGCCTTCACCGGCGGCGACGAAGGCTGTCGGGCGCACGGTGATGACCTTCTTGGCGTCGGCGGACTGGACGGTTTCCAGCGCGTTGCCGGCGTAGATCGGGCGCACGAAGGTGTCGGCCGAGACGACCTCGACGATGTCCGAGATCGGCGCCGTGTCCAGCTTGGCGGCGAGGCGCGGGGCGAAGTTCTTGCCGTCGGTGTTGGCCGGGGTCAGGATGGCGTCGTAGTTCCCGGCCAGCGGCAGGACGGTGGCCTCGACGGCCTCGGCCAGACCGTGAGCAACGGCGTCGCCCTCGGCCAGCAGGACCTTGCGCACGCCCGAGATCTTCGCGGCGGCGTCAGCCACGGCCTTGGCGTTCTTGCCCAGGACCAGAACATCCACGTCCGACGACAGGGCCAGAGCCGCCGTCACGGTCTTGTGGGTGGTGTCGCGAACAACCGAACCGTCGTGGTCGGCGATGACGAGAACGGCCATTTACAGGACCCCCGCGGACTTGAGCTTGGAAACCAGTTCGGCCGCGTCGGCGACCTTGACGCCCGCCGAACGCTTCGGCGGCTCCGTCACCTTCAGGACCTTGAGGCGATCCGCGACATCGACGCCGTAGTCGGCGACCGCCTTCATGGCGATCTCCTTCTTCTTGGCCTTCATGATGTTCGGCAGCGAAGCGTAGCGCGGCGTGTTCAGGCGCAGGTCGACCGAGACCACGGCCGGCAGGGTCGCCGCCACGGTCTGCAGACCGCCGTCGACTTCACGGGTGACCACGGCCTTGCCGCCGTCGATGACCAGCTTGCCGGCGAAGGTGGCTTGCGGCCAGTCCAGCAGGGCGGCCAGCATCTGGCCCACGGCGTTGTTGTCGCCGTCGATCGACTGCTTGCCCAGCAGGACCAGGTCCGGCTTCTCTTCGTCCACGACTGCCTTCAGCAGCTTTGCGACGGCCAGGGGCTCCAGGTCCGTGTCGGACTGGATCAGGACGCCGCGATCGGCGCCCATGGCGAGGGCCGTGCGGATGGTTTCCTGGGCCTGGGTCACGCCGATGGAGACGACGACGATTTCCGTCGCCGTGCCTGCGGCATGGTGTTCCTTGCCTTCCTTCAGGCGCACGGCCTCTTCGACGGCGATCTCGTCGAAGGGGTTCATGCTCATCTTGACGTTGGCCAGATCCACGCCGGTCTGGTCCGCCTTGACGCGGGCCTTGACGTTGCTGTCGATCACCCGTTTCACCGGGACGAGTACCTTCATGAGCCTATCCACTTGGTCATCGAAATATCGGCCGAGGGATTGGACCGGCGAAACCGGCCTGTCAACGTAACGCTACGTGAACTCTGTTCGTGTCTGCGGCCCAATTTTGCACTATGAGACCCGTATGAAACGCTTCCTGACCAATAGCCGCCTGAACATCCTGTTCTTCAGCCTGTTCGCCGTCATGACGGTGGGGGTTCTGGTGTTCCAGCGCTACTGGATGGAGCCGGGCGAGCGCTGCGAGGCCCAGGGCAAGTGGTACGACATCGAAAGCCGCATCTGCGCCCAGCCGATCTCGATCGCCGAAATCACCGGCCGCCCCATCGGCGTCAGCCGCGCCGAAGCCTCAGCCGAAAAGAACCGGGAACTGGTCGCGATCGAAGACCAGCTGAACGCCCAGAAGCGCGCCCGCGACGCCGCCACCGAAGCGGAACGGGCGCGGGTCGCGGCTCTGCAGCGATAAAAGAGCGTCATCCCGGCCGGAGGCTCGCTTGCGAGCCGGAGAGCCGGGACCGCCCAACACTCAGCGCTTCTTGCGGTCCCGGATCGGCCTGACGGCCGTCCGGGATGACGGAACGGGTGCGCCAGGCCTCAGCGCGTCGCGCCGGGCTTCCACAGGATGTCGGCGGCGCCGTTGGCGTTGGCGCGGCGGGCGGCGACGAACAGGTGGTCCGACAGGCGGTTCAGATAGCGGACCGCGTCCGGGTTCACCTGCTCGCCCGATTCCTGCAGACGAACGGCGTCGCGCTCGGCCCGGCGGCAGACGGTGCGCGCCAGATGCAGGTGCGCCGACAGCGGCGAACCGCCCGACAGGATGAAGCTGTCCAGCGGCTTCAGGCTCTCGTTCATCCAGTCGATTTCGGTTTCGATCCGCTCGACCTGCGAGGCGAGGATGCGCAGGGCCTCCCACTTGGGCGCCGGGTCCAGCGGCGTGGCCAGGTCAGCGCCCAGGTCGAACAGCTCGTTCTGGATGCGGCCCAGCATAGCGTCGATGCGGTCGTGCTGGCCGCTGTTCAGGCGGGCCAGGCCGATGACGGCGTTCAGTTCGTCGACCGTCCCGTAGGCCTCGACCCGCAGGTCGGTCTTGGAGACGGGCGCGCCCGAGGCCAGACGGGTCTGACCGGCGTCGCCGGTGCGGGTGTAGATCTTGTTCAGCGTGACCATAGTCTTGTCCCCCGTCCTCGGTTTCGTCGCGGCCTCAGCCGCCGTGCGTGGCTTTCCACCACATGCCGCCCATCAGCAACAGCACCGCCACGGCCTGCAGGATGATGCGCAGGCGCATCAGCTTGTTCGAGTTGGAGCGGGCGAAGTCGCCGCCGCGATACAGGCTGTAGACGCCGAAGCCGAGGGTGATGGTGACGGCCGCGATGGCGATGAGGATCAGGATGTCGAAGATTTCCATGACCGCCTTCTAGGCTCCGCTTCGGGCCTGCGCCAGCGTTCGCGACGCCGCGCCGGACAAATCCGCGATTGCGACCTATTCGCACACCCCCGTTGCCACGCCGCAAGCCTTGCTGTTGAGAAGCGCTCGCAATCAACCGGGGCTGCTCATGTCTTCCTTCACCGTCTCTCGCCGCTCGACCCTGCTGGCCGCCTCCGCGCTGGCCGTTCTCGCCTCGGGTCAGACTGCGATGGCGGAGGAGGTGGTTCTCGACCAGACCCAGAGCGCCACCAGGATCGACGACGTGGTCGTCACCGCCTCGGGCTTTGAACAACGCATCACCCAGGCCCCGGCCTCGATCAGCGTCGTCCCGCGCCAGGAGATCGAGGAGATGCGCGCCGCCTCGGTCGCCGAAATCCTGACCAATATCGAGGGCGTGGACGTGGGCGCCGCGGTCGGCAAGACCGGCGGCCAGACCATCAACATTCGCGGCATGGGTTCGGACTACACCCTGATCCTGATCGACGGCCGCCGCCAGAACACGGCCGGCAGCGTGACCCCGAACGGTTTCGGCGAAACCTCCAGCAGCTTCATGCCGCCGGTCTCGGCCATCGAGCGCATCGAGGTCGTGCGCGGCCCGGTCTCGACCCTCTATGGATCGGACGCCATGGGCGGCGTGGTCAACATCATCACCCGCAAGGTCGGTGACGTCTGGGGCGGCTCGGCCTCGGCCAACTATACGCTGCAGGGCGACGACGCCTTCGGCGCCATCTGGGGCGGCGACTTCTACGCCAACGGTCCGCTGGTGAAGGACCTGATGGGTCTGGCGGTTCGCGGCTCCTACCTGACGCGCGAGCAATCCAACCTGAAGTTCGAGAACGTCGGCGGCGTCGAGACCCCCGTCACCGGCTTTGGCCGCAGCTCGACCGAGAACGAGATCTGGACCCTGGGCGGCCGCCTGACCCTGACGCCGCACGCCGACCACGACCTGTGGCTGGACGTGGACGTCTCGCGCCAGTGGTACGACAACGCCAAGGGCCAGATGGGCACCAACACCGCCGCCGGCGGTTACGGCGATGCGCTGGAGTTCAACCGCGACCAGTACGCCCTGGCCCACAATTGGCGCCTGCCGTTCGGCGTGCTGGAATCCAACCTGTCCTACGGCAAGACCGAAACCATCGGCCGCATCATCCCCAAGGGCGTGGCCGGCGAGGGCGGCGCGCGCGACCTGGTGTCGGAAAACACCATCTTCGACACCAAGCTGTTCTCGCAGTGGCGCAACCACAACTTCACCGTCGGCGGTCAGTACTGGGACGCCCAGATGGTGGACGGCGTGGCCCCGACGACGTTCGAGCACACCCAGTGGGCCCTGTTCGCCGAGGACGAGTGGCGCTTCACGGATACGCTGGCCCTGACGCTGGGCGCACGCCACGACGACCATTCCAAGTTCGGCGCCCACTTCAGCCCGCGCGCCTATCTGGTGTGGAACGCCAACGACCAGTGGACCATCAAGGGTGGTGTCAGCCAGGGCTTCAAGACCCCGCGCCTGGAACAGCTGGCCGAGGGCATCAACGGCTTCGGCTCGCAGGGCCGCCTGCCCCTGCTGGGCTCGCCGGGCCTGAAGCCCGAGACCTCGACCTCCAGCGAGATCGCCGTCTTCTATGACAACGGTTCGACCTTCCGCGCCAATGTCACCGTCTTCAACAACGAGTTCCAGGACAAGATCGCCACCGGAACCCCGGTCGTGAACTGCACCTTCGGCCTGACGCGCGCCGAGTATGACGCCGGAAACTACAACAAGACCGGCTGCACCGATGTCGGTTTCTGGGCCAACTACGCCACCTTCAGCCAGCAGGTGAACGTGGACGAAGCCGTGACGCGCGGGCTCGAGGCGGCGGCGCGCTGGCGCTTCGCCCCCGACTGGACCCTGTCGGGCAACTACCCCTACACCGACAGCGAGCAGAAGTCGGGCGCGGCCAAGGGCCAGCCCCTGACCGACACCCCCGAGCACATGGTCAACGCCAGCCTGCGCTGGAACGCCACCGACAGGATGAACCTGTGGCTGCGGGGCGAGTACCGCTCGGAGCGCTTCCGCGGTCTGGGCGCCGCCCGCGACGCCTGGGGCGACTACAAGGCCTATGAGCTGTTCCACCTGGGCGGGTCGTACGACGTGACCGAGCGGGTCACGATCAACGCTGCCATCTACAACCTGTTCAACAAGGACTTCGTCAGCCTCAAGCCCTACGGGACGCCCGTCGCCTATGCGCCCGAATACGCCAACAACCAGGAGCCGCGCCGCCTCTGGGTGTCGGTGACGACGACCTTCTGATCCCCGTTTCCTCCCCAAACTGACCAGGGCCGTCTCCCCCGAGGCGGCCCTCTTTCTTCGCCAGCTAAGCCGTTAGTCATCTTTGACGGGCAGGCTCCGGCCATGACTGATCGCGCCGTCCGCAATCTGGAACACCTGCGCCGCACCGCCTCGACGGCGCGGGTGCTGAACCTGCTCAAGGTCTATGACGAGCACGGCGAGACCGACGACTGGCACGAGCGGCCCATGTTCCGCACCCCGGCGCTGAACACCTCGCTGATCATCAAGCACCGGCTGCGGCGCAACGAGACCGACTCCTTTCCCGGCCGCCGCCAGGTGGCGACCAAGGTGGTGGTGCCCATCGACAGCGCCGACCTGAAGACCGGCGGCCGCTTCGTCTTCGTCAACCAGATCGGCTTCGAGCGCGCCATGCAGGAGGCGTTCGGTATCGCCGCCGACCACCCTGACCTGAAGACCTTGCGGCTGATGGACCAGCTGCCGTCGCTGGACCCCTTCCTGCTGCGCGAGCAGCTGCGACGCGGCGAGGTCGATGCGGCGCCCTGCTATTTCGCGCTCAGCGAGGCCGATCTGGAGCGGATGCTGACCTTCGTCCAGGCCGAGATCGAGCCCCTGGTCACCCTCAGCATGGGCGGCGGCGTGGCGGCGGTCGGCTCGACGGCCCGCATGGCGACCAAGATCCTGTCCAACGCCCCCGGCGACCGGCTGGAGGCCCTGCGCACGACCCTGAGGCTGGAGCCCGAGCAGTATCAGGAGGGCGTCTTCTGCTGGAAGGGCTTCCTCTACTACAAGTGGACCCTGGCCAGCCTGATGGCCGACATCGTCCGCGTCGCCGACGAGGTGGGGACGGTCAAACCTGTCGGCCCCAGCGACCGCGCCGCCAAGGAATACATCGACCGCGGCCGAGCCGTCCTGCGCGGACGCATCCTGAAGACCTGCGAAGAGGTCAGCCGCACCCTGCGCTATTATGACGACGCCTATGCAGGCCTGACGCGGAACGGCAATCCGCTGGCCTTCCGCGACTTCCTGCTGGAGGCGCCGGCCCTGTTCGCGCGGCTGGGCGACCAGCTGGGCGCGGTGCAGCACATCGTCAGCTTCTGGCGCTTCCGCTTCGGACCCAAGGCGCCGCCGGTCGGGGTCGACGAACTGATCGACATCTTCATGGACTTCGAGACTGGCCTGATGGGTCGCGAGTTCGACGCCTACGATCCGCGCGACGCGGCGTAGCGCCAGCCTCCTTCATCGTCATCCCGGCCGAAGCGCAGCGGAGAGCCGGGACCGCCCAAGACGCCGCCGTCAGAGCTTCTTGCGGTCCCGGATAGCGGCTGCGCCGCTTCCGGGATGACGAACAGAGCGTTCTCCAGCCAAAGAAAAACCCCGCGCCGTCTCCGGCGCGGGGTTTCTGCTTTCAGACCTTCAGCAGGCCTTAGTAGCGGTAGTGTTCCGGCTTGAACGGACCCTCGGTCGGGACCGAGATGTAGTCGGCCTGTTCCTGGGTCAGCTTGGTCAGCTTGGCGCCCAGCTTGGCCAGGTGGAGGAAGGCGACCTTCTCATCCAGGTGCTTGGGCAGGGTGTAGACCTGGTTCTCGTAGGACTTGGCGTTGGTCCACAGTTCGATCTGGGCCAGGGTCTGGTTGGTGAAGGAGGCCGACATCACGAAGGAAGGGTGGCCCGTGGCGTTGCCCAGGTTCACCAGACGGCCTTCCGACAGAAGGATGATCTTCTTGCCGTCCGGGAACTCGATGTGGTGCACCTGCGGCTTGATCTCGTCCCACTTCAGGTTCTTCAGGCCGGCGACCTGAATTTCCGAGTCGAAGTGGCCGATGTTGCAGACGATGGCGTTGTTGCGCATCGCGCGCATGTGCTCGACGCGGATGACGTCCTTGTTGCCCGTCGTGGTGACGAAGATGTCGGCCTTGTCGGCGACGTCTTCCAGGGTCTGAACCTCATAGCCTTCCATGGCGGCCTGCAGGGCGCAGATGGGGTCGATCTCGGTGACGATGACGCGGGCGCCGCCGTTGCGCAGCGAAGCGGCCGAACCCTTGCCCACGTCGCCGTAGCCGCAGACCACGGCGACCTTGCCCGACAGCATGACGTCGGTGCCGCGACGGATGGCGTCGACCAGGGATTCACGGCAACCGTACAGGTTGTCGAACTTCGACTTGGTGACGCTGTCGTTGACGTTGATCGCCGGGAAGGGCAGCTCGCCGCGCTCGGCCATCTGATACAGGCGGTGCACGCCCGTGGTCGTCTCTTCCGACACGCCGCCGATGGCGTCGCGGATGGCCGAGTAGAAGCCGGGCTTCTCGGCGATGTAGCGCTTCATGACGGAGAAGAGGGCTTCTTCTTCCTCGTTCTGCGGGTTCGACAGGACCGAGATGTCCTTTTCGGCCTTCGGGCCAAGCACGCACAGCAGGGTGGCGTCGCCGCCGTCGTCGAGGATCAGGTTCGGATAGCCGCCATCAGCCCATTCGAAGATCTTGTGGGCGTAGTCCCAGTACTCGACCAGGGTCTCGCCCTTGGTGGCGAAGACCGGCGTGCCGGCAGCCGCGATGGCGGCGGCGGCGTGGTCCTGGGTCGAGAAGATGTTGCACGAGGCCCAGCGCACTTCGGCGCCCAGGGCTTCCAGCGTCTGGATCAGAACCGCCGTCTGGATGGTCATGTGCAGGCTGCCGGCGATGCGAGCGCCCTTCAGCGGCTTGGCGGCGCCGAACTCGTCGCGCAGCGCCATCAGGCCCGGCATTTCGGTTTCGGCGATGGCGATTTCCTTGTTGCCGAAATCGGCCAGGGAAATGTCGCGAACGATGTAGTCGGTCATGAAGGGGTTCTCGCGGCGAGGATTTGCAAGGCGCCGCTATAGCGCGCCCCGCCCGCCGGGGCAATCAACATATAAGGATGTCTTTATATGACGACCTGAAACCGGCCGGTCGTCGCCTCTAAGGGATTCTACGCACCCCCCTCTTAAGGGCCGCAATACCCCTAAGCTTCAAAGGGATAAGCGGGCGCGCTCCCCTGCGTCCTGGTAGCGTTGCGTAGAGAAACCTCGAACATGGCGGGCGTCGACATCGAACATCGCATGAAATTCATGGGCCTGGGCTCGGCTTCGGCGAGCTATCGCGCCATGGGACCCTTGCTGCGCCGGGAAACCCCCGCAGCCCTGGCCGCCTTCTATGACCGGGTGCGCGCCGAGCCGATCACGCGTCGCTTCTTCCGCGAAGAGGCGCACATCGCCGCCGCCAGCAAGGCGCAGGAGCGCCACTGGGACGCCATCATCGACGGCCGCGCCGACGAGGACTACGCCAAGTCCGTGCGCACCATCGGCCACGTCCACGCCCGCATCGGGCTGGAGCCGCGCTGGTACATCGGCGGCTACAGCGTTATCCTGGCCCACCTGACCCGCGCCATCGCCGAACGGCCCCGGAAGTTCTGGGCCAACAGGCGCGAGCATGACCGCGTCACGGCCGAAGCGATCGCCGAGCTGACCCAGCGGGTCATGCTGGACATGGACCTGGCCATCTCCATCTACCTCGACGTGCTGCAGGAGCAGCGCGACAAGGTTCAGGCCGCGCATGACGAGGCCGAGGCGCGTCAGACCGAGGTGGTCCGCGCCCTGGGCGCCGCCCTGCACGACCTGGCCGAGAACGACCTGTCGACCACCATCCCCGGCGTCTTCCCCGAGCAGTACCGCAGCCTGCAGAACGACTTCCACGCCGCCACCCGCGCCCTGCGCACCGCCGTCCGCGCCGTGGCCGACAGCGTGCAGAGCCTGAGCGCCGGCTCCAACCAGCTGGCCACCGCGTCGGAAGATCTGGCCAGCCGCACCGAACGTCAGGCCGCCAACCTGGAACGCACGGTCAACGAGGCCGACGCCATCGCCCGCGCCGTGGCCTCGACCGCCGACAACGCCCGCCAGACCGCCGAGGCCCTGGCCGCCGCCCGCGTCGACGTCGAGGAAAGCAGCCAGGTGGTCGGCGAAGCCGTCGCCGCCATCCACGCCATCGCCGAATCCTCGACCGGCATCGCCCGCTTCACCAGCCTGATCGACGAGATCGCCTTCCAGACCAACCTGCTGGCCCTGAACGCCGGGGTCGAGGCCGCCCGCGCCGGCGACGCCGGCCGCGGCTTCGCCGTGGTGGCCCAGGAAGTCCGGGCTCTGGCGCAGCGCTCGTCGGAAGCCTCGGGCGAGATCCGCAGCCTGATCTCGACCTCCTCGGCCCAGGTGGCGCGCGGTGTCGATCTGGTCGAACGCACCGGCGAGGCGCTGGAGCGGATCGGCGGCCGGGTCGTGGCCATCGACGGTCTGGCGGGCGGCATCGCCGGATCGGCCCAGGATCAGGCCGAGGGCCTGGCCCGCGTCCGCCGCACCATGGGCGAGATGGACGACATCACCCAGCAGAACGCAGCCATGACCGAAGAAGCCACCGCCGCCGCGCGCCAACTGGCCAACGAAGCCGTCAGCCTGAACCAGCAGGTCGGCCGCTTCCGTCTGGACCGCGACGCATCCGGCGCTCCGCATCTGCGCGCGGTCAGTTGAACCGCGACGTTTAGAGACTGGCGCGGGAGGCCGCGCACGGCTTAACTCCCCTTCTGTTCGAGGGGGAGTTTCGACCATGAAGACCATGCTGACCGGCGCTGTCTGCGCCCTGGCCCTGACAGGGGCTGTCATCGCCGCCCTGCCCGCCGCCGCCCAGACCACCGCACAGGCCGCGCCCGAGGCCGGCGCCGTGACCCTGATCCAGGCCGGGCGGCTGCTGGACCATCCCGGCCGGGCGCCGCGCGGCGCATCGACCATCGTGGTGCGCGACGGCAAGGTGGTCGAGATTCGCGACGGCTTCGTCGACGCATCAAGCTTCCCCGGCGCGACCGTGGTCGATCAGCGCGACCGCTTCGTCCTGCCCGGCCTGATCGACAGCCATGTGCATCTGGTGTCCGACGTCGCGGGCCAGGCCGGTCTGGTGTCGGAAGTCACCGACAGCCTGCCGGCCCACGCCTACAGCGCCGCCATGAATGCGCGAAAGACGCTGATGGCCGGCTTCACCACCGTTCGCAATCTGGGCGACAGCGGCGGCGTGACCCTGGCCCTGCGTGAGGAAACGGCCGCCCACCGCCTGCCCGGACCTCGCATCCTCGACGCCGGGAACAGCATCTCGACCACCTCGGGCCACATGGACGGCCGCCTGGGCTTCAACGACGACTTCCGCGAGCACATCGCCCACGACAACGTCTGCAACGGCGCCGAAAGCTGCCGCGAGGCGGTGCGGCTTCAGGTCGGTCGCGGCGTCGACGTCATCAAGATCGCCACCACAGGCGGGGTCAACAGCCGCATCGGCGCAGGGCTTGGGGCCCAGATGTTCGAGGACGAGGCCAAGGCCCTGATCGATACGGCCCACCTCTATGGCAAGAAGGTCGCGGTCCACGCCCACGGCGTCGAGGGCATCAATCTGGCCCTGCGCATGGGCGCCGACTCGATCGAGCACGGCACCATCTTCAACGACGAGACCCTGCAACTGCTGCGTCGCACCCGCGCCTATTACGTGCCGACCCTGTCGGTCGTGAACGGCTACACCGAGCGGCTGGCCGCCGATCCCGAAGCCTATCCGCCCGAGGTCCTGCCCAAGATCCGCTGGCGCATCCAGATCACCGGCCAGTCGCTGCAGCGCGCCGTACCCGCCGGGGTCCGCATCGCCTTCGGCACTGACGCGGGCGTGTCCAAGCACGGCCGCAACGCTGACGAGTTCGAACTGATGGTCAAGAACGGCATGACGCCCGCCAGCGCCATCGAAGCCGCCACCGTCAACGCCGCCGACCTGTTGGGCCTGTCCGATGAAGTCGGCGTGCTGGAGCCGGGCAAGCGCGCCGACGTCATCGCCGTGGCGGGCGATCCGCTGAGCGACGTGACGACGCTCAAGACCGTCGCCTTCGTCATGCGTGACGGCCGCATCTACAAGGACGAGCGCTGATCCGCAGAACAGCGGCGCGTCAGTTCCGGCTTGGCCGCGCCGCCGTGCGCGGCTAATCCGTCGTCTCATGGCTGACGACGCTTCGATCCGACCCGCCCGCGATCTCTCGATCCCCCGCCACGACTGGACGCTGGAGGAGGTCGAGGCCCTGTTCGCTCGCCCCTTCATGGAGCTGGTGTTCGAGGCCGCAAGCGTGCACCGCCGCACCTTCGACCCCAGCGAGGTGCAGAAATCCCAGCTGCTGTCGGTCAAGACCGGCGGCTGCGCCGAGAACTGCGGCTACTGCTCGCAGTCGGCCAGCTTCAAGACCGGCCTCAAGGCCGAGAAGCTGATGGAGCCCACCGCCGTCATCGCCGAGGCCATGGCGGCCAAGGCCGGCGGGGCCAGCCGCTTCTGCATGGGCGCCGCCTGGCGCGAGCTGAAGGACCGCGACACGCCCAAGCTGGCGGCCATGATCTCGGGCGTGAAGGCGCTCGGTCTGGAGACCTGCGCCACCCTCGGCATGCTCAACGCCGACCAGGCCAAGCAGCTGAAGGACGCCGGCCTCGACTACTACAACCACAACCTCGACACCGGGCCTGAGTACTACGCCGAGGTGGTGACGACCCGCTCCTATCAGGACCGGCTGGAGACCCTGCAGCACGTCCGCGACGCGGGCATGAACACCTGCTGCGGCGGCATCGTCGGCATGGGTGAGAAGCGCCGCGACCGCGCCGGCCTGCTGCACGCCCTGGCCACCCTGCCCGTCCACCCCGACAGCCTGCCGGTCAACGCCCTGGTCCCCGTCGGCGGCACGCCGCTGGGCGAGCGGGTGCTGAAGGAGGGCGAGATCGACCCCATCGAGTTCGTCCGCACCGTCGCCGTCGCGCGTCTGGTCTGCCCCCAGTCGATGGTCCGCCTGTCGGCCGGGCGCGAAGGCATGACGCCGGAAATGCAGGCCCTCTGCTTCCTGGCCGGCGCCAACTCCATCTTCGTCGGCGGCAAGCTGCTGACCACGCCCAACCCGGAAGAGGACGACGACGCCAAGCTGTTCGCCCTGCTGGACCTCAAGCCCATGCCGCTGCGGGTCGAAGCGCGCGCCTAGGCGCTGCGGCTCAGCGGAATAGCCTCGGCCTCGCCGTCCGCGGCGGGGCGGGCGACGACGACGGGCAGGCGGACGGTCACGGCCGTGCCCTCGCCCGGCGTGCTGTCGATGGCCATCGTCCCCTGATGCAGTTCGGCCAGCGAGCGGACCAGCGACAAGCCCAGGCCGGTGCCCTGCGCCCTCTGCTCGGCGCCGCCCGCCTGCTCGAACGGACGGCCCAGACGGGCCAGGTCTTCGGGCGCGACGCCGACGCCGGTGTCGGCCACCATCAGCTCCAGGGTCGGCCCCAGAGCTTCGGCGGTGACCGTCACTGAGCCGCCCGAGGGCGTGAACTTCACGGCGTTGGACAAGAGGTTCAGCAGCATCTGCTTCACCGCCCGCCGGTCGGCGGCGACGGTCAGGGCCTCAGGCGACAGGACGGCGGCCAGTTCGACCCCCTTGTCGTCGGCCTGGACCCGCACCAGGGCCAGGGCCGCCGACACCGCCTCGCGCACGTCGAAGCGCTCGATGCTCAGCTCATAGCGATCCGCCTCGATGCGGCTGACGTCCAGCACGTCGTTGATCAGGGCCAGCAGGTGCCTGCCCGCCGTGTGGATCGACTCGGCGTATTCCGCGTACCGGTCCGGCACCGGTCCGAACAGGCGCTGGCGCATGATGTCCGAGAAGCCGATCACGGCGTTCAGAGGGGTGCGCAGCTCGTGGCTCATGTGAGCCAGGAAGCGAGACTTGCCGGCGTTCTGGGCCTCGGCCTCGGCGCGGGCGGCGTCGAGCTCCGCCTCGCGGGCGTGCTGCAAGGTGGCGTCCAGCGCCACGGCGATCAACCGGGCCGGCTCGCCCGCCTTCATCTCCTGACGCCGCAACACCAGCAGGATGCGCCGATCCAGCGCCAGGCGCGGCGCAAACCGGACCTGGGCTTCCGAACCGGCCGCCGCCTTGGCCAGGGCGGCCAGCACCGCCGGACGGTCCGGCGCGTGGACGGCGGCGACCAGCCCCTCTTCGAACAGGGGATCGACCGGCAGGGCCGCCGGGGCCGCGCCGTAGGCCGCCAGGGCCGCGCCCGAGGCGTCCAGAACCAGGGTCAGGCCGGGCTGGCCGGCCAGCACCGTCTCGACCTGGGCGACCGCCCCCTCGACGGCGTCAAGGCGGCGAGCCTGGGCCCGGCCGCTCAAGCGAAAGGCCAGAGCCGCCGCGCCGACCGTCAGCAGGGCCGACAGGGTCGCCATGCCGGGCGCGGCGGCGGGCGTGCCGTTCACCCCCGTCGCCGCCAGACCGACGACGGCCGCTGCCGCCGCTCCCAGCAGGCCGAACGGCGCCCAGCGCGAGGATCCCAGAGCTACAGCGGCGGCCAGAGGCATGAAGACGAAGCCGCCCAGAGGTCCGGCCAGCCCGCCCGACAGCCCCGACGCCGCGACCGCGGCCAGGCCCCAGGCCGCCAGCAGCGCCGCCCTCACCGTGCGCCCGTCGCGCGCCAGCAGGACCAGGCCGAGCAGACCCGGCGTGGCCATGGCGAGGGCGGCGGAGGCGCCCAGGCCTGCGGTTCCGCTCTCGCGCCCCAGCCAGTCCCCGGCCAGCGCCGCCAGCCCGACTGTCGCCGCCCAGCCCGCGTGCCAGACCGCCACGGCGGCGCCGTCCCGGGCGTCAGGCGCGTCGGGCGAACGGATCGGCTCGAACAGGGCGGGCGACGGCTTCAATCCGAGCCTTTGAGGCTGTTGATTCAACCGCCTAGTCTAGACCTCGACCAAGGCCGACCAAAGGCTGCTCGCCTCGCGGGCGACTGTCCCAAACTGGCGCAGAAGCGGGACGCAGCACGAGCGCGGCGGTTGTCGTGCGGGCCGCCAGGGCCTATGTCGCACCCATGACCTCGACCGACGCCGTTCCCGCCCTGACTCTGGATGAAACCCTGACCGAACTGGTCGAGGAATTCGACCTTCTGGGCGACTGGGAGGGCCGGATCGAATACGTCATCGACCTGGGCAAGGGCCTGGCGCCCCTGCCCGAAGAGGCCCGCGTCGAGGCCAACAAGGTGCCCGGCTGCGCCGCCCAGGTCTGGCTGTCGACGCGCCGCGCCGACGGTCGGCTGTTCTTTGACGCCGACAGCGACAGCGCCCTGTCCAAGGGCAATATCGCCCTGCTGCTGAAGCTCTATTCCGGTCGACTGCCGGGCGAGATTCTGGCCTTCGACGCCCGCGCGGCGCTGGACCGGCTGGGCCTGCCCGCCGCCCTCACCCGCCAGCGCGCCAACGGCCTGAACAGCATGGTCGGCCGCATCCGCGAGGCGGCGTCCCAGGGCTGATCCACAGGCGTCAGGCCCCACGCCTTTGCCGCAAAACACAAAAACCGACGTTATCCACAAGCCCTAACATTTGAGAGGGACAGCGCGCGGCCGGCGATGGCCAATGCGCGCATGGAACCCTTGGGGGATGCTGATCGCGCAATGGACGCCCTGTGGCGAGGCCTCTACGGCCAGCCCCTGCCGATCCGTGGCGCGGCGGCCCTGGCCCTCGAGGTCATAATCAAGTGCGAGAGGCATAGATGGACAGCAGAACCCGCCGCAGACGTTCGGTCTGGACGCTCTCCCCCTTCGAGGGCCTGCTCCTGATCCTGGCGACCACGTCTTTCGGCGCGGCCTGCCTGTCGGCGGCCATGATCTAGAACGGCCCGCCTAGCGTCCCGGGCGGCGCGTCATGGCCGAGGCCGGCGCCAGTTGCAGACCGCGCGCCTCCAGTCCCGCCGTCCAGCGGGCGGCGGCTTCGACGGTGACAGGGTAGGAGAAGCCGGTCCCCAGCGCCGCGCCGCGCGTCTTGGCGGCGGCTTCCAGGGCGTTGAGCTGGCCCATAATCGCGGCCGGGCTCTGCTGCTCGTCGATGATGCGGTCGGCGCTGGCGCGGGCGAAGGCGCCGGGCTTGCGGCGCATGGAGCCGTCGTCGAGGAAGGCCACGCCGCGCTGGCGCAGCACGCCCAGCATGGCGCCCATGCCCTCGTCCGAGGTCGCGAAACGGTCGCCCAGATAGTTGGTCACGCCGAAATAGCCGGTGGCGCGACCCAGCAGCCAGTCCAGCTTGGCCTCGACGTCGTCGGCGCCGCCGCTGCTCAGCAGGGTGTAGGGACCGGGATCGTTATCGGGATAGCCGGTGGGCTCCATCGGCAGTTCGATCATCACCTCGTGCCCCTGGGCGCGGGCCATGTCGATCCAGGCCTGCAGCCCTTCGGCGTAGGGGACGAAGCTGAGCGTCACCTCGGCGGGCAGGCGTTCGATGGCGGCGCGGGTGGTGACGGCGTTCAGGCCCAGGCCGCCGACGACCAGCGACACCATGGGCTTGCCGTTCGAACGGAACGGGCGGGCGTAGGCCTGGGCCGGGACGCGGCCGTCGGGCGCGATGCGCGGCAGGGGGCCGTTGGGGCCCGGCGAGAACAGGCCGGCGATGGGGGCCTTGGGCAGGGGGTTGGAG
>Ga0247827_10000640_pt1 | contig 15626 bp, 14 predicted proteins | sample 12C_Control_Day2_FD_194414 | JGI IMG/M metagenome (GOLD analysis project Ga0247827, IMG submission 194414) | Soil microbial communities from agricultural site in Penn Yan, New York, United States - 12C_Control_Day2 | ecosystem: Environmental > Terrestrial > Soil > Agricultural land | place... | reverse complement strand
AAGTTTCAGGTCGGCATCGCTTTCGACGCCCCACACCACTTCGCGCACCGTCGAGCCCGGCTCGATGGCCGGCGGCAGGCTGGCTTTGTTGATGTCGGCGAGCACCACGCGGCAGCCGTTGAGGGTTTCGAAGATCACTTCGTCAGGTTGTTCGCTGACTTTGCTCAGGCCCCAGTCACTGAAAAACCGTGCGCTGGTTTCCAGGTCCTCGACACCGTAGGTGACTTCATCAATGCCTAAAACGCTCATAACCCTACCTCTCGTTGCACACCGGCCCAGGCCAGTGGCTGTTCATTCATGCCCCAATAAAGGCTTTTCTGTTCCATGTACTGCAGGATGCCCAGGCGGCCTTTTTCACGGCCCAGGCCGCTGTCGCGCCAGCCACCGAACGGGGTGGAAATCGAGAACTGCTTGTAGGTGTTGATCCACACCGTACCGGCCTGGATTTTTCGACCCAGGGCCCAGGCGCGCTTGTAATCGCCGGTCCAGATGCCAGCGGCGAGGGCGTACAAGCTGTCGTTGGCCTGCTCGAGCAATTGCGCTTCGTCGTCGAACGGCATGGCCACCAGCACCGGACCAAAGATTTCTTCCTGGCACACTTGCTGGCTGTTGTTCAAACCTTCGAGGATGGTCGGCGGGTAGTAGTAACCCTGGTCGTAAACGCCGCCAGTGGGGCGCGTGCCACCGAGCAGCAGACGGCCGCCTTCGGCCAGCCCGAGCGCCACATAGCGTTCCACTGACTCGCGGTGAGCGGCGCTGATCAGCGGGCCCATTTGCGTCCGCTCGTCCGCCGGATCGCCGACGCGCAACTCGGCCGCGGCGGCTACCAGGCGCGCCATGAACGGTTCGTACAGCGCGCGAGCGACGAACAGCCGCGAACCGGCGATGCAGGCTTCGCCCGAAGAACTGAAAATGCCGTACAACACGCCGGCCACGGCATGGTCGAGGTCGGCGTCATCAAGGACGATGGTCGGCGATTTGCCGCCCAACTCCAGTGACACTGGCATCATCTTGTCGGCAGCGATGTGGGCAATGTGTTTACCGGTCTTGGTGCCACCCGTGAACGACACACGCTTGACCAGCGGATGACGGGTCAGTGCATCGCCAAGCAGCGAACCTTTGCCCGGTAGCACGCTGAGCAGGCCTTTGGGCAACCCTGCGTCTTCGCAGATACGCGCCAGTTGCAAGGCCATCAATGGCGTGATTTCCGCCGGTTTGATGACCACGGCATTGCCGGCCGCCAGCGCCGGAGCGACTTTCTGCGCTTCACTGGCAATCGGCGAGTTCCACGGTGTAATCGCGGCGATCACACCCATCGGCTCGTAAACACTCATGCTGACGAAATCACCACGGGACGGCGTGATGGTTTCTTCGAGGGTTTCACAGGCCGACGCGAAGAACTGGAAAGTGCCGGCGGCACTGGCCACCAGGGCACGGGTTTCGTTGATCGGCTTGCCATTGTCCTGGCGTTGCAATTGCGCGAGTTCTTCGCTGCGCTCACGGATCAACTCGGCAATGCGATACAGCACGCTGGCCCGTTCATGGGGTTTGCGCTGCGCCCAGCCGCTGTGCAAAAACGCCTGATGGGCGCCTTGCACGGCCTCTTCAACGTCTTCAACGCTCGCCGCATTGAGCCAGGCAACGGTTTCGCCGGTGGCGGGGTAGCACGTGGCATAGCGATCACCGCGGCCCAATCGCCATTCGCCGGCGATGCAGATGGGTAAAGTTTGTTCGAAAGTCATCGCAATCCCCTAAATCGAAATCGCATGGGCGTGGTTGCCCAAAGCGCGGACGACGCTGTAGACGGTCAACGCCGAGGTCTTCGGGTTGGCCAGCAGCGGTTTGCCACGCAGGCTCAGTTCGAAACCGCCAAAGGCACCGCGGGCTTCGAAGTGATGGACGTTCTCTTCGCTTTGCGGATCGGCGATCAGCGTTACGTGGGTGCGATCCAGGCCGAGCCCGGCCAGTGACAAAGTTGCGGCGACGTTGGCGTTTTTCGGGTAGAGGTGCGCCGCCTCGCGGGCACTGCCCTGGAAAATCACCGTGGCTTCGGTGAGGCTGTCCAGGTCAAAGGCCTGTTCAGCCGGGGTGTTTTTCCAGGCCCGCGCCGGTTTGCGTCCGGTGTATTTGACCGAGTCCAGGCCGCCAACCTTGGCCGCCGACAAAGCATCGATGCCGCCGATGGCGCCGGGCAGCAATTCGATGCGGGTCTTGCCGCGTTCAGCAGCGGCCTCAAGGCGTTCTACCAGGCCGACTTCGGACAGCGCGCCGACCGATACGATCAGGCACGCAATGCCACGCTCCAGTGCCGGCAGCACATGTTCTTCGATGGCTTTATGGCCGGCGCACTCGACCAGCAGGTCGGGGCGCGCGTCGGCCGGGAGAGCCGTCAGTACCTGCGGCGGTTGTTTGAAACTGGCCAAGCGTTGGCGCACCAGTTCTTCGGAGCCGGTCGAGGCGATGACGTAGTCGACGCACAGCTGCGGGTCTTTCTCCAGCAGTTCGAGCACGCCGACGCCAATGGCGCCGCAGCCGATCATGGTGATATGCAACATGGCGAAATCCTCAGGCCGTGGCTTTCTGCGCTTTGGTTTCGCTGTTCGGCGGACCGGCGAACTGGGTGGCGAAGCTGCCGACGGCGAGCATGTCGACTTCCAGCAGGAACGGGCCGGGTTGCGCCAGCGCGCCGTCGACGACCTTGCCGAAATCCTTGAGGTCGGTAACCAGGCCATGGCGCAGGTTCAGCGACTCGGCCAGCTTGGAGTAATCCGGCGTGTGCAGGTCGACGTAGCAATGGCGACTGCCGTACACCGCGTCCTGAATGTTGCGGATAACGCCGTAGCGCTGATCGTTCATCAGCAGAATCACCACGTTGGCGTTCTCTTGCACCAGCGTCGCCAGTTCGCCGAGGTTGAGAATGAACCCACCGTCACCGGCCAGCGCGAAGACTTTGCGCTCAGGAGCCGTTTCCGCTGCCGCAACGGCCGCGCCAATGCCCATCGACAACCCCTGACCGATGCCGCCGCCCAATGCATGCACGCCGGAACGCGGGTGGAACAGGGTCAGCAGGCGGTTGCCCCAGATGCTGTTGGACAGCGTCACGTCGCGCACCCAGGAAAAGTTGCGCCCGGTCAGGGCTTGCAGCTGTTCAACCATGGCCGAGTACGGGCCGAGGTCGGCGACCAGTTGGGTACGGGATTTATCGCGCACTTGCTTGAGCTCGGTGAGGAACGTCGGGTCGATCTGCAGGCGACCTTCGAGACGATCAGCCAGGCCTTCCAGCGCCAGTGCCGAATCACCGCAAATGAACAGTTCGCTGTTGTAGCTGCGACCTTCGATGGCCGGGTTGGCGTCGATGCGCAGGGTATTGCGTGGCAACTTCAGCGCGTACTTGAACGTCTCGTTGCTGCGCAGGCGGGAACCGGCGATCAGCAGGGCATCGCAACTTTGCAGGAACTGCTCGACCAGTTTGTTTTGCGAAAATGCACCGAGGCAGCGCTCGTCGTCTTCGTTGACCACACCGCGACCCTGGGTCGAGGTGATCACGCCGACGCCCATGTCCAGCAAGCGTTTGACTTGCGGGCCGGCGTGCCGCGCACCGCCGCCGAGCCACAACAGCGGGCGGGTGGCCGAGGCCAGTCGCTCGGCCACCAGATCCAGCGCTTCCGGTGCGGGCACGGCCACCGGAATCGGCAGCGGCGACAGGTCGGTCGGCATCGGGATAAACGTCGACTGGATGTCGATCGGGATTTCAACGCTCACCGGCCCGGTTGGCGCGGTCAACGCAGTCTGCACCGCCAGCTTCAGGGTGCTGATCGCGGTTTCGACGCTGCGCACGCGGAACGCGGCCTTCGACACAGCCTTGAGCATGGTCAGCTGGTCGCGGGCTTCGTGGATGTAAGCGAATTCCTGGTCCAGATACGGCGTTTCGATTTGTCCGGTGATGTGCAGCAACGGCGTGCCAGCGGTCAGCGCTTCGACCATTGCCCCGGCGGCGTTACCGGCTGCGGTGCCGGTGGACGTCAGGCACACACCCAGGCCACCCGTGGTGCGGGCATAGGCATCGGCCATGTTGGTGGCGCCGGCTTCACCGCGGGCCATGACGAAACGGATGTTGCCGCGTACGGCGAACGCATCGAGGATCGGCATGTTGTGGATCGAGATCACACCGAACGCGGCCTTGACGTCGCATTGCTCGAGAAACGCGGTGATGGCAGCGCCAACGGTGACAGTATTTTCATTACGCATGGCGGGACAGGCCTCCAGAAACATCGATATGGCTGCCCGTGGTGTAAGCCGACAAAGGCGAGGCCAGAAACAGGATCGCGCGGGCCGCTTCAATCGGCAGGCCCAGGCGCCCCAAGGGAATGTGTTTTTTTCGAGCCAGCTGGGCGGTCCATTGGCTCCAGTCCAGATCCCGTTCTTCACGGGCTTCGAAACGCCGGCGCCATTGCCCGGACTCGACCAGGCCAATGAGGATGCCGTTGACCCGAATGCCTTCGGCGGCAAATTCGGTGGCCATCGAGCGCACCAGGTTCATCACCCCGGCGCGAGCGGCCGAGGTGGCGACCATGTGCGGTTCTGGCTGGCTGGCCAGCAGCGAGTTGACGCAGACAATGGCCGCGTTCGCTTCGTTTTGCAGCTGTGCCTTGAACGCGCGAACCGGGTTAATCACCGAAAAAAACTTCAGGTTCAGTTCTTCGGTCCAGGCGCTGTCGGTAGTGTCGGCGAAGGTCGATACGCGGCCTTGCCCGGCATTGTTGATCAGCACGCTGGCTGGCCCCAATGCAGCCAGGCTGGCGGCGGCAAAGGCGTTGACCGAGTCGGCATCGAGCACGTTGCAGACGTGCGCCAGTAATCGCGCCTCGGGAAAGCGTTGACGCAGTTTTTCTTCGGCGCTGCGCAGGCGATCTTCGTTGCGTCCGCAGAAGGCCACGGCCGCGCCGGCTTCGAGCAACAACTCGACACAGGCCAGGCCGATGCCGGAAGAGCCACCGGTCACAATCGCCGTACTGCCTTGCAGTTGATAGAGACTCATCTCAATCCCTCATCAGAGCCGTTACGCGGTTGTGGCCGTCATGGCCAGTCGCGCTGTTGTAATCGAGCAGCCGCGACAACTCGTCGGCACTGCGACGTACTTGCAGGAGCAATTCGTTGAAGTTGACGTGAGCGATCTGAGTGGTCGGAATGGTCACGCCCAGGGCAGCGACGATCTGCCCGGATTGATCACGCACCGGCGCTGCGACGGTGGAGATCGCCGATTCGAAGAATCCTTCACCGCTGACAAATCCGCGCTGACGGTCGGCCTGCACCATGTCGAACAGTTCCATCACGGTCTTCGGTGTGCAGGGTGAGAACTGTTCCAGGTGATCTTCCGGGTACAGTTCGCGCAACTCGGCCAGCGACAGGTCTTCGAGCAGGATGCGCCCGAGGACGGTGGCGTGGGCGGGCAGGCGAGTGCCGACATTCACTGCAGTGGAGAACACCGACGGTGGCGAAACCTTGGCCACGTAGACGATCGAACGGCCGTCGCGCACCACCAGATTGCTTGGGTAGTTGAGGCGGTCGCACAAACGGGCCAGCAGCGGTTGACCGAGTTCGGTCAATTCCAGTGAGGCGAGGTACTCGAAGCCCAGGCGCAGCACCGACATGCCGAGGCGGTATTCGTTGCCGCTGCGGGTCACGAAGCCCATGGTTTCGAGCGTCGTCAGCAGGCGAAATATCGTCGAGCGCGGCAGCGACAGGCGTCGGGCCAGTTCCGGCGCGGTCAACGTGCGATTGCGCCGGCTGAATTCGCACAGCAGCAGCAGGCCGCGCTCCAGTCCTGGCACGATGTATTTGTCCTGAGCGTCCTTCAGCAGATCTGAATCGTTCATAGCGATGCACCTGTCAGGGATTCTTCGATAGCGCGGGCCAGACGGCCCGCGACTACACAAGGTTGTTCGATGGGGCTGGCGTGCCCGGCATCTTGGATAAGGTCGAAAGTACCGCCCAGGGCCTTGGCCAGGGTCTGGCAACTTGCGGGCGCGGTGATGCCGTCGGCTTCGCCGCAATACACGTCGCACGGCATTGACAGCGGTGCATGGCGCAGCAGGTCCTCGCCGCACAGCAGTTCAATGGCCTGGCGGTAACCGTCGGGGTTGAGGCGCGCCATGTTCCACTGCACCCAAGCCTGTGCCTGAGGGCTGGCTGCGGGCGAGAGCATGTAAGGGCTGCGCTGCTCGGCCATGTGTTGAATGCCCATTTGCTCCAGGGAACGCAGGCGCTTGCTACGTACTTCCTGGCGCTGCAAGGCGCGCGATGGATGACCGTAACCCTGCGCCGGGCTGATCAGTACCAGGCGGCTGACGCGCTGTTGATGCACGCCGCTGGCGAACGCAATGGCGGTAATTGCGCCGAGGGAATGCCCCACCAGCACGCAACGCTGGATGCCCAGTGCGTCGAGCATCTGCAGCAGGCGCTCGGCATAATCCGACGCATCGGGGGCCAACGCGCGCAGTGGCGTGGAGTCGCCGTAGCCAGGCGCATCCCAGGCGATCACCCGCGCACGGCGGCCCAGTTCCTGCGCCACCTCTAACCACGATGCCGAGCCCGAGCCAATCCCGTGCAACAACACAATGGCAGGCCCGGTTCCGCATTCGCGAAAGGCCTGGCGAGCACCGGCGATCTCCAGCGTGCGCTGCGGGAAGTGCAGGGCCAGTTGCGCCTGAAGGTCGGCGGTGAGCGACGGAGCGCGATTATCGATGGCGTACGACATGGGCTTATCCGCGCTTGATCGAGGCCAGAGGATGTTCTGGCGGGTAGGTCGGGGTCAGCGGTTTTTTCGCACCGAGCATCACGCACATCAGCGCATCTTCATCGCCGATGTTGATTTCTTCGCGGTACACGCCGGGCGGCACGGAAATCACGTCGCGGTCAGTGAGGATGGTTTCGAAACGCTCGCCGTCCTTCTCGATGACCACTTTGAGTTTGCCGCGCAGCACGAAGAACACTTCTTCAACATCGGTGTGCAGGTGCGGCGGGCCTTCGTGACCGGCCGGAATCACCATGGTGGAAAACGTGAAGTTTTCCGACGGGATGGTGTTCATGTCCGAGGTCACGCCGGTGCCACCGGTACCGATGTAGCGCATTTGTGCACGACCGAATTTCGGGTCGTAATCGGCCTGGAATTTCAAGGCGTTCCAGTCGTACTTGCGGGTTTCGTAGCGGGCGATGCGGGTTTGCATCCAGCCTGCGAGATCGCTGCCCGCTGGCTGCTCCCAGCTTTTCGGAGCGTTGTGCTGTGTATTCAGGTTTGCAGAAAGGTCGGTCATGGCAATCTCCAGTATCAAGGCATGACGAACCCGCCGTTGACCGGCAAGGTTTGTCCAGTGATGAAGCGAGCGAGGTCGGACAGCGCAAACAGCACGGCACCGCTGACGTCTTCGGGAAGTTGTGGGCGTTGGATGGCCCGTTGGTCGTTGTACAAACGGTGGCGGGCTTCAGGCACATAGGCCGTGGCCTCGACCAGTACCAGGCCGGGCGCAATGGCATTGACCGTGATGTTGTCGGTCCCCAGTTCGCGGGCCAGGCTGCGGGTCATGGCGATGATTGCGCCTTTGCTCGCGACATACGCCAGCAGGTTCGGCGCGCCCCACAGCGGGGTGTCGGAGGCCAGGTTGACGATGGCGCCATGCCCGCTGGCGCGCAGTGCCGGCAGACAGGCCTTGGTCATCAACCAGGTGCCGCGCACGTTGACCTGCATGACCTGATCCCAAGTGTCCAGGCTCAGCTCTTCGCAGGTCTTGCCGCCGGAATTGGTGATCGAGGCGTTATTCACCAGACCGTCGAGCCCACCGAGCAAACGGGTGGTTTCAGCGATGCAGGCAGCAATGGAATCCGGTTGGGCGAGGTCGACCGTCACGCCGTGCACGGTCAGACCTTCAGCCACCAGTTCGGCGGCCGATTGCTGCACGCGTTCGGCAAGAATGTCGGCGATGACCACGTGGGCACCGGCCCGGCCGATGGCCTGGGCAAAGGCGTAACCCAAGCCGCGGGCGCCACCGGTGACCAGCACGCGACGGCCTTCGAGCAAGCGATTGAAGGTCGTCATCATTGGGTGCTCAGCATGGCTTTGGGCATGTAGTGCAGGACACGTTTTTCGGCCCAGACCACCGCGCCGTAAGCGAGCACACCGATCAGCGTAAGCATGACGATGGCCACGAACACGCCCGCGGTATTGCCCTGACCTTCGGCATCGACCAGCAGGAAGCCGAGGCCCTGATTGCCGCCGACCAATTCACCGACGGTGACACCGATGACGGCCAGGGTCGAAGCAATGCGCAGGCCGGAGAACAGCGCGGCCATGGCCGAGGGGAACTCCACCAGGCGGAAGATCTGCCAGCGGCTGGCGTTCATGGTCCGCACGAGGTTGATCATGTCCGGGTCCACCGTACGGATCGCCGACAGTACGTTGATCATCACCGGGAAGAACACGATCAGGATGGCGATCAGAATCTTCGGATAAATCGTGTAGCCCAGCCACATGACGAACAGCGGGGCAAAGGCGACCTTCGGGGCGATCTGCAGTGCCAGAATGTACGGCGACAGCATGGCCTCGGCGGCGGGCGAGAGTCCCAGCGACACACCGATCACCACGCCGAGCAGGGCACCCAGGCCAAAGCCGACAATGATTTCGAAGGCGGTAATCAGGGTGTGTTGCAACAGGCCGCCGGTGTGCCACATCACCAGGCTTTCCTGGGCCACGCGGCTGAGTTGCGGCATGACGAATTCGGGCATGCCGAGCATTCCCGGGCCCCATTGCCAGAGCACCAGGAACAGGACCAGCAGGGCGACGCTGCCGAGCATGGAGTTATTGAGGTTTTTCATCGTGTCGGTACCTTGTTGTCACTGGCCGTCATTGCGCGGCTGTTTGGGTGTCGATGAACTGGTTGGTGTACAGGTCGTCGAGCTTCGGCTCCTGGGTAACGATGCCTTCGCTGACATAGAACTGGCGCACCGCTTCAAGTCGCGCCGGATCGATGCGCCCCGGTATCACCTGGTTGGCGTAGACATGCTCGACATACAGCTTGAAGACCTTCTCCAATTGCGCTTCCTTGCCGGCATAGGCCGGGACTGCCTTGGCGAATGTGGCCGCTGCGGCCTTGGGATCGGCAATGATGTCGTTCATGCCTTGCAGGGTGGCCTGGACCACGCCGCGGACAATCTGCGGGTGGTTTTTGATGGCGTCGTCGGAGGCGAGAATCGCCTGGGCCATGCTTTCGAAAATCTGTGCCTGCGGGATCAACTTGATCTTCACCCCGGCTTCTTCGGCGTTGACCACCCAGTCCGGCACCCCGGCCATCGCTTGGGATTTGTCGGCCGAGAACAATTGCCAGACGCCCGAGGGACCGGCCGCTTGAATGTTCACATCGGTCTTGCTCAGGCCGGCTTTGCGCAACGAGGCGAGCAGGGCGTAGTAAGTGGTGTCCGAGTAGGACATCACCGTCATGGTCTTGCCCTTGAGGTCGGTGATGGAGTTGATGTTTTCCGCCGCATTGGTGGCAATCATGGTCACACCACCGGCACCCAGCACCGCCACGGCGCGCACTGGAATCCCGTTGGCCCGCACCACGATCGGGGTATCGCCAATGGCGCCGCCGAGCATGGCGTTACCGGCGCCGATCTGTTTCGCCACATCCACGCCGCCCTTGGCGGCAATGAAGGTCATGTTCAGGTTCTGGGCGGTGTAGTAGCCCTTTTGCTGAGCGATGATCCACGGGGCGAACGCCGGAGAGTTCGGTGGCGCCGGCAACAGGTAGGTCACATCGGTCGACTGCGCCTGAGCGGCGAAAGCCATGCCCAGGCCGAGCGCAATGCCGGTGACCTGGCTGAAACGTTGAAACAGAGACTTGAACATGCGTACTCCTCAATCGATGGATGGCCGCAGGGGCGTTGATCAATGCAGTTCGGTGTCTTCGCTGACCTGCAGCAACTCCATCAGGCGGCCGACCAGCGGGCCGATTTCCGGCAGCTTGCGGCGCTCCAGCGGGTTGTCGCGGAACGGCAGGTCAATGTTGATTTCTTCGATGATGGTGCCGGGGCGGGCGCTCATGACCAGCAGCCGGTCCGACATGGCGATGCCTTCGATCAGGTCATGGGTAATGAACAGCGCAGTTTTCTTTTCATCGAACAGCATCCGCGCCATGTCCTGTTGCAGGATCATCTTGGTCTGCGCATCCAGCGCCGAGAACGGCTCGTCGAGGAACAGCACTTGCGGGTCGATTGCCAGCGTGCGGGCCAGGGCTGCGCGTTGACGCATGCCTCCCGACAGCTGGAACGGGTAATGGTCGGCAAAGCCTTGAAGGTGGCAACGATCAAGCAGATCTTTGGCCACAGCTTGTCGCTTGGCGGCCGCCACACCTTGTATTTCCAGGCCCAGTTCAACGTTGCGACGAATACTGCGCCACGGCATCAACAGGTCTTTTTGCAACATGAACGCAACCTGACGAACCGGGCCGGTGACGGCTTCGCCACCGACGAACACTTCGCCCTCGGAAGGACGATAGAGACCGGAACCCATGTTTAGGATGGTGCTCTTGCCGCAACCGGAAGGGCCGATGATCGATACCACTTCACCACGGCGAATCTTGAAGTTAACCCCGCGAATGGCAAACGGCGCTTCCGGCTTTCCCTTGGCCGGGAAACATTTACCGACATTGCGAAATTCAATTTCAGTGGGCTCCAGGTCTTCCTTGGGAGCGGGTTTGTTCCATTGAGGGGCGACGGCGTACATCTCTTTCACAGCCATTGGGAAGGGTCTCTGGTCTGTTTTATAGGTGATACGGTGTTTATTGCATGAACAATGCCAGAGATTTGCCAAGTCGCTTTTATGTTGAAAAAACGTTTCAAATTAATGGCTTATAGATAATTTCCGCTCTTGATGACGTTTCATATATGAAACGTGGTTTCTTGTATGGCACGAAATTGCACATCGATTGTGCGATGCCCGTTGATGTGCGAGTACGCGGTGCTTTTTTTGGTAACGCTGAAAGTGAAGAACCGATGGATTTGTTTTAAATGTGAAACAAGATCGGCCACCGTATAAACACGGGCGCGATATGGCGCCCGGTTCAAATGGCTTATATAGGTGGAGTGACGCCGATGTTTCGGCCATTGGGCAAAAGAAGGGAGCTCTATAGTGGCTCGGTGCAGTTCGATGTGAAGCGGTAACGCAGCAAATGTATCGCTGTGTATCCCAACACGCTGTGCGGAGACTGGCTTACAAATGCCCCTCGAACCGGATACATCCGGGATACACGGTTGCAGTCAAATAGCCCTGCCTTAGCGAGAAAGCAAACGCCCTCGCACCACGGCTTATCGCCCTTAGTGGCAATGACCTTAGCGGCCTGGCCGCACACCGTATCCGGAGAATCACCATGTCCCGTATGTCGAACAAATCCCGTATTGGCCTGATCGCTGTTGCACTGGCCGGCAGCATGAACCTCGCTTCGACCGCTTTCGCCGCCGACGCGCTGCCTCAGGGCTACCAACTGGCCTCCGCGGAAAAAACCAGTGAAGGCAAATGCGGCGAAGGCAAGTGTGGTGCAGGTGAAACCGGCGCCAAAGTGACCAAGGCCGGCGAAGGTAAATGTGGTGAAGGCAAATGCGGCGACGCGTCGTTCGCCCGTACTGACACCGACCACGACGGCCGTGTCTCGCTCAAAGAACTGCTGACCGTTGCCCCGCAGGGTGGTGAAGAGTTCAAGGCGATGGACACCAACAACGACGGTTTCCTCTCTGAAGGCGAGGTCTATAAGTTCCGCACCAACCAGTTCACCTCCAACGGCAAGAAAGTCCCTACCGAATTGTTCACTCAGATGAGCAAAGCCAAGAGCTGATCGATCGATGCAAGCCAATAAAACCTCTGCGGGTTATCGCCCGGAGAGGTTTTTTTATGGGCACTCAAATACAGGTCAATCGAAGGCACTGCGGTAGGCGAACAGGCCGGGCAAGCCGCCGGTCATGACGAACAGCAGATGACTGCCGGCCGGGTAGTCGCCCCGGCGCACGGCGGCCAGCAGCCCGGCGAATGCCTTGCCGCCGTAAACCGGATCGGTGAGCAAACCTTCATGGGAAGCCAGCAGGCGCACCGCTTCAAGCATTGCTTCGGTGGGCGCACCGTAGGCATCGCCGCGTTCGCTGCCATCGACGTTGATCGTGCCTTCGTTCAGCGTTGCGTTGGAGTCGAGCAGGTGCAAGGTCTGGCGGGTTTTTTCCAGAGTCGTCGCCATGGCTTGTTCTTCGCTGGCCAATACCGAGTAGCCGACAATCTTTGTTGCGCAACCGGCAAGCGTCACACCGGCCAGCAATCCTGAGTGGGTGCCGGCACTGCCGTTGGGCACGATGATCCGATCGAACTGCAGGTCAAGGGCATCAGCCTGGTGGAGGATTTCGGCTGCGCAGGCGGCGTAACCCAGACTGCCTCGGGGGCTGGAGCCACCCAATGGCATGACAAAAGGCTTTTTACCCTGTTGCTTGAGCTTCGCCACCAACTCAGTGGCATAGGAATCCGGTGTCACACCACGCGATAACCGATGCACCTTCGCGCCAAACAGACCGTCGAGCAGGACGTTGCCGTTGTGGCAGAAATCATTGTCGGTGCGCACGGCTGACGGGGTCAGGATCAGTTCGCACGCCAGGCCATGGCGCGCCGCGACGGCGGCGGTCAGGCGCGCATGGTTGGATTGAAAACCACCCCATGTCACCAGCGTGTCAGCATTTTCCGCCAGGGCTTCACCCAGCAGGAATTCCAGTTTGCGCAGCTTGTTGCCGCCACCCCCGAGGCCGGTAAGGTCATCACGTTTGACGTAGAGGTTGCAGCCATTGAGTTCGGGCAAGCGGCTCAGGCGGGCGAGTTTCTGGATCGGTGTCGGGCCTTCGAGCAGGTCTGCCCGTGGATACGCCGCCAGTGCGGCATCAAGTTGATTCAAGTGGTCGGGCATATAGGTTCGCTCGTGGAGTGAAAGAACGCAGGGCATCGAACACTCTAAAAAGGCACCTGGTGAAGATATACGGTGATTGGGGAATTACTGTTGATACACCGTGTAACTAACAGGCCCTCTAGAAATTGTGTAGGCGTGAGCCTGCTCGCGATGGCGGCGTGTCAGAACACCTCAGCGTTGAATGGGTTGACGTAATCGCGAGCAGGCTCGCTCCTAAAGGGGGTCGCATATCTTTAATTCAGATATGGGCTGTCAGATTAATTCGTTTATTGAGATACCTTGCTCGCGCGTACAGTCGGCCCGACTGAAGAACGGAAGGGCAGATGATGAACAGTGTTAAGCCAACGATTGCCGGCATCGCGCCACAACCTGCCAGCGCGTGGCGGGGCACCGTAGCCGGTTTTTCCGCAAGCCTTGTAGGGATCGGTCTGGCGCGTTTTGCCTATACGCCGTTGCTGCCGGCGATTGTCGGGGCGCACTGGTTCGATGCATCCAGGGCCGCTTACCTCGGTGCGGCAAACCTTGCCGGGTATTTGGCTGGCGCCATGTTCGGCCGTTCGCTGGCGGCGAAAACTTCAACCCGGGTTACTTTGCGCGCGATGATGCTGCTGGCGAGCATCGCGTTCTTTGCCTGTGCCTGGCCGGTGTCGTTTGCCTGGTTTTTCGCTTGGCGTTTTTTGTCGGGCATTGCCGGCGGGGCGTTGATGGTCCTGGCCGCGCCCACGGTTCTGGCGCACGTTTCGTCATCGCGCCGGGGGCTGGTAGGTGGATTGATTTTCATGGGCGTGGGTGTCGGGATCGCCGCATCCGGAACACTGGTACCGCTGCTGTTGCAGCAGGGGCTTGAACAAACCTGGCTCGGTCTCGGCCTGATTTCCCTGTTGCTGACCGCGTTGGCCTGGTGGGGATGGCCGACAGCCGACGCGCCAGCGGCCGCCACCCCACATCCGCGTCACTCGCCACCCAACGGCACCCTCAAGGCGCTGTATGTCGAGTACGCACTCAACGCTGCCGGTTGGGTGCCGCACATGATTTTTCTGGTGGATTTTGTTGCACGGGGTTTGGGCCAGGGCCTGCAAACCGGGGCGCAATATTGGGTGCTGTTCGGCCTTGGCGCCACCGTCGGGCCGCTGCTCGCAGGGCTGCTGGCTGATCGTGTCGGCTTCGGTCGCGCCTTGCGGGTGTCGTTCATCATCGAAGCCATTTGCGTTGCCGTGCCGGCATTCGGCCCAGGCAGTGTCTGGCTGATGGCGTCCAGTGTGATCGTCGGCGCGTTCGTCACCGGCACCGTGCCGCTGGTGCTGGGCCGGGTGCATGAAATCCTCGCCCATCATCCTGCGCAACAGACCTCGGCCTGGCAAACCGCAACGGTCGGATTTGCGCTGTTCCAGGCAGTCGCCGCCTATGGTTTGTCGTTCCTGTTTTCCTCCAGCGGCGGCAATTACAGCCTGCTGTTTCTCATCGGTGCGTCGGCCATGTTGCTTGCGTTTGTGATCGATGTGGTGGCGGTGATTCAGCGTTCGGCTGCGGGGCATGGACTGAAGTGAATTATGCCGAGCGTAATCGCCTTTACTGGCGTCGAAACCTGGCTGTGTGCGTGTTTGGCTCGTTCACCACGCTGGTGAGCCTGAGCATGCTGCTGCCGTTCCTGCCGCTGTACGTTCAACAACTGGGCGTGACGAACCAGGCCGATGTGGTGCAATGGTCAGCCGTGGCGTTCGGCGCGACGTTTTTTGGTACGGCGATTACCGCGCCGCTCTGGGGACGGTTGGCCGACCGCTTCGGGCGCAAACCGATGCTGGTTCGGGCGGCCATCGGCATGGCCATCGTGATGTCGCTGATCGGGCTGGCGCGGGACGTCACCGACTTGGTAGCGCTGCGTTTGATCGCCGGGCTTATCGGCGGCTATGCATCGGCCTCTATTGTCATGATCGGCTCCCAGGTGCCCAAGGAAAAGGCCGGTTGGGCCTTGGGTGTGCTCTCGACGGGCGCCTTGTCCGGCAACTTGATCGGGCCATTGGTGGGTGGATTCTTGCCGCAGTGGGTCGGTATCCGCGGCACTTTTTTTGTCGGTGGCGCCATGATTGCGCTGGCGGCGATTACGACGATGGTGCTCATTCGTGAAGACTTTCATCGGCAATCGGATGGCGTTCGACGGGTCGACAACACCCTATCGCCGGCTGACCGTTCCCGTTGGCCCATCATCGGCGCACTGCTGGTGACGGCGATGATGGTGCTGCTCGCCAATATGTCCATTGAGCCGATCATCACCGTCTACATTGGCGACCTGGGTGTCGCGCTCGATGACCAGGCGCGGATCGCCGGCGTGGTGATGGCCTGTTCGGCGCTGGGCAGTATCCTGACCGCCGCCAAACTGGGTGCATTGGCCGACCGGGTCGGTAGCTGGAACGTGATTATTGGGTGTTTGCTGTTGACTGGCCTGGTCATGGTGCCGCAGGCGTACGTCACGCAATGGTGGCAACTGGCGGTACTGCGCGGGCTGATGGGCATGACCATTGCTGGGCTGTTGCCGGCCATCGCCAAGCTGATCCGTCATTCGGTGGCGGAGCATAACACCGGCAAAATTCTCGGTTATCTGCAATCGGCGCAATTCTCGGGGCAGGTGATCGGGCCATTGATCGG
>Ga0247827_10000638_pt1 | contig 15651 bp, 9 predicted proteins | sample 12C_Control_Day2_FD_194414 | JGI IMG/M metagenome (GOLD analysis project Ga0247827, IMG submission 194414) | Soil microbial communities from agricultural site in Penn Yan, New York, United States - 12C_Control_Day2 | ecosystem: Environmental > Terrestrial > Soil > Agricultural land | place: USA... | reverse complement strand
AGGCCGCTCCTACAGGAAGTACGCGATCCCCTGTAGGAGCGGCCTTGTGTCGCGACGGGCCGCAAAGCGGCCCCATAATCAATCAGACTTCCAGGTAGTCCAGGATACCTTCAGCAGCAGTACGCCCTTCGAAGATAGCCGTCACCACCAGGTCCGACCCACGCACCATGTCGCCACCGGCAAACACTTTCGGGTTGCTGGTCTGGTGCTTGAACTTGCCCTTCTCCGGTGCCACCACGCGGCCCTGGCTGTCCAGCTGGATGCCATGCTGCTCGAACCACGGCGCTGGGCTTGGTCGGAAGCCGAAGGCGATGACCACGGCATCGGCCGGCAGGATCTCTTCGGACCCCGGGATCGGCTCCGGGCTGCGGCGGCCACGGGCATCCGGCTCGCCGAGACGAGTCTCGACCACCTTCACGCCTTCGACCTTGTCCTCGCCGACAATGGCGATAGGCTGGCGGTTGTAGAGGAACTTCACGCCCTCTTCCTTGGCGTTCTTCACCTCACGACGCGAACCCGGCATGTTGGCCTCGTCACGGCGATAGGCGCAGGTCACCGACTTGGCGCCCTGGCGGATCGAAGTGCGGTTGCAGTCCATCGCGGTGTCACCACCGCCCAGTACCACCACCTTCTTGCCCTGCATGTCGACGAAGTCTTCCGGCGACTTCTCGAAGCCCAGGTTGCGGTTGACGTTGGCGATCAGGAAGTCCAGCGCGTCATGCACGCCCGGCAGGTCCTCGCCCGGGAAGCCGCCCTTCATGTAGGTGTAGGTACCCATGCCCATGAACACCGCGTCGTACTCGGCGAGCAGTTGCTCCATGGTCACGTCCTTGCCCACCTCGGTGTTCAGGCGGAACTCGATGCCCATGCCGGTGAACACTTCACGGCGGTTGCTGAGCACGGTCTTTTCCAGCTTGAACTCGGGAATACCGAAGGTCAGCAGGCCGCCGATTTCCGGGTTGCGATCGAACACCACCGGGGTCACGCCGGCACGTACCAGCACGTCGGCACAGCCCAGGCCAGCCGGGCCGGCACCGATGATGGCGACGCGCTTGCCGGTTGGCTTGACCTTGGACATGTCCGGGCGCCAGCCCATGGCGAAGGCGGTGTCGGTGATGTACTTCTCCACCGAGCCGATGGTCACCGCACCGAAGCCGTCGTTCAGGGTGCAGGCACCCTCGCACAGGCGGTCCTGCGGGCATACGCGGCCGCACACTTCCGGCAGGGTGTTGGTCTGGTGCGACAGTTCCGCCGCGGCCAGGATGTTGCCTTCGGAAACCAGCTTCAACCAGTTGGGGATGAAGTTGTGTACCGGGCACTTCCATTCGCAATAGGGGTTACCGCAGCCCAGGCAGCGGTGCGCCTGCTCCACGGACTGCTGCGGCTTGAACGGCTCGTAGATTTCCACGAACTCCTTCTTGCGCTGGCGCAGCAGCTTTTTCTTCGGGTCCTTGCGGCCCACTTCGATGAACTGGAAGTCGTTGTTCAGACGTTCAGCCATTTTTCAAAACCTCTTTACCGCAGTTGCCAGCCTCAGGCTGCAAGCTGCAAGACGATCACTTGAGCACGACAGGCCCCGCGTACGGGGCCGTCACTTGCAGCTGTTGTTACTGCGGGTTGGCACGGGTGCTGGACAGCAGTTGCTTCAGGTTGGCTGCCTTCGGCTTGACCAGCCAGAAGCGCCGCACGTAGTCGTCCAGGTTCTCCGAGAGCTCACGCCCCCACTCGCTGCCAGTCTCTTCCACGTACTCGGCAAGGACCCGCGCCAGGTGGCTGCGATAGGCCTCCATCGCTTCACCACTGATACGCTGGATTTCCACCAGCTCATGGTTGAGCTTGTCGACGAAGGTATTGTCCATGTCGAGCACGTAGGCGAAGCCGCCAGTCATGCCAGAACCGAAGTTGTAACCGGTCTTGCCCAGCACGCAGACAAAGCCGCCGGTCATGTATTCACAGCAGTGATCGCCAGTGCCCTCGACAACAGCGTGGGCGCCGGAGTTACGTACAGCGAAGCGCTCGCCAGCAGTACCGGCGGCGAACAGCTTGCCGCCGGTGGCGCCGTACAGGCAGGTGTTGCCGACGATGGCGCTGTGCTGGGTTTCGAACGGGCTGCCGACTGGCGGCACGATGGTGACCTTGCCGCCGGTCATGCCCTTGCCGACGTAGTCGTTGGCATCGCCTTCCAGGTGCAGGTTCAGGCCGCCGGCGTTCCACACGCCGAAGCTCTGGCCCGCAGTGCCCTTGAAGCGGAAGGTGATCGGCGCTGCGGCCATACCCTGGTTGCCATGCAGGCGGGCGATTTCACCCGACACGCGCGCACCGATGGAGCGGTCGCAGTTGCAGATGTCGAGGCTGAACTCGCCACCGGCCTGGTCACGGATGGCCGGCATGGCCATTTCCACCATCTTCTCGGCCAGCTCACCCTGGTCGAACGGCGGGTTCTTGTCGACCTCGCAGAACTGCGGCTTGTCAGCCGGGATATGCGAGCTGCCCAGCAGCGGCGTCAGGTCCAGGTACTGCTGGCGCTCGGTGTCGCCTGGCAGCACGTCGAGCAGGTCGGTACGGCCGATCAGTTCGCCGAGGCTGCGCACGCCCAGCTTGGCCAGCCACTCACGGGTCTCTTCGGCGACGAAGGTGAAGAAGTTGATCACCATGTCGACGGTGCCGATGTAGTGGTCCTTGCGCAGCTTGTCGTTCTGGGTAGCCACGCCGGTGGCGCAGTTGTTCAGGTGGCAGATGCGCAGGTACTTGCAGCCCAGAGCGATCATTGGCGCGGTCCCGAAGCCGAAGCTTTCGGCACCGAGGATAGCCGCCTTGATCACGTCCAGGCCGGTCTTCAGGCCGCCGTCGGTCTGTACCCGCACCTTGCCGCGCAGGTCGTTGCCGCGCAGGGTCTGGTGGGTCTCGGCCAGGCCCAGCTCCCATGGAGCGCCGGCGTACTTGATTGAGGTCAGCGGCGAAGCACCGGTACCACCGTCGTAGCCGGAGATGGTGATCAGGTCGGCATAGGCCTTGGCCACACCGGCGGCGATGGTGCCGACGCCGGCTTCTGCCACCAGCTTGACCGAAACCAGGGCCTGCGGGTTGACCTGCTTGAGGTCGTAGATCAGCTGGGCCAGGTCTTCGATCGAGTAGATGTCGTGGTGCGGAGGAGGCGAGATCAGGGTCACGCCAGGTACTGCGTAACGCAGCTTGGCGATCAGGCCGTTGACCTTGCCGCCTGGCAGCTGGCCGCCTTCACCGGGCTTGGCACCCTGGGCAACCTTGATCTGCAGCACTTCGGCGTTGACCAGGTATTCCGGGGTCACGCCAAAGCGGCCGGTGGCCACCTGCTTGATCTTCGAGCTCTTGATGGTGCCGTAGCGCGACGGGTCTTCACCGCCCTCGCCAGAGTTGGAACGCGCGCCCAGGCGGTTCATCGCCTCGGCCAGCGCTTCGTGAGCCTCCGGCGACAGTGCGCCCAGCGAGATACCGGCGGAGTCGAAGCGCTTGAGGATCGCCTCCAGTGGCTCGATCTGCTCCAGCGCCAGCGGCTGGTCGGCCACTTTCACCTTCAGCAGGTCGCGGATCATCGACACCGGACGCTGGTCCACCAGCGTGGTGTATTCCTTGAACTTGGCGTAGTCGCCCTGTTGCACGGCGGCCTGCAGGGTGTTGACCACATCCGGGTTGTAGGCGTGGTATTCACCACCATGGACGAACTTCAGCAGGCCGCCTTGCTGGATCGGCTTGCGCGCGCTCCAGGCTTCGGCTGCCAGCAGCTTCTGGTCGCTTTCCAGGTCTGCGAAACGCGCACCCTTGATGCGGCTGGAAACGCCCTTGAAGCTCAGGCCCACCACTTCCTCGGCCAGGCCGATGGCTTCGAACAGCTGCGCGCCACGGTACGAGGCGATGGTGGAGATACCCATCTTCGACAGGATCTTCAGCAGGCCCTTGGAGATGCCCTTGCGGTAGTACTTGAAGACTTCGTCCAGGTCGCCCAGCACTTCGCCAGTACGGATCAGGTCAGCCAGCACTTCATAGGCCAGGTACGGGTAAACGGCCGAGGCACCGAAGCCCAGCAGCACGGCGAAGTGGTGCGGGTCGCGGGCGGTGGCGGTTTCCACCAGGATGTTGCTGTCGCAACGCAGGCCCTGTTCGGTCAGGCGGTGGTGCACCGCACCAACGGCCAGCGAGGCGTGCACCGGCAGCTTGCCCGGGGCGATGTAGCGGTCGCTCAGCACCAGCTGGGTCTTGCCAGCGCGCACGGCTTCTTCAGCCTGGTCGGCGATGTTGCGGATGGCCGCTTCCAGGCCGACGCTCTCTTCATAGTTGAGGTCGATCAGCTGGCGGTCGAAGCCTTCGCGCTCCAGGTTCATCAGCGAACGCCACTTGGCGGGCGAGATGACCGGCGAGCTGAGGATTACCCGCGAAGCATGCTCCGGGGATTCCTGGAAGATGTTGCGCTCGGCACCCAGGCAGATTTCCAGGGACATGACGATCGCTTCGCGCAGCGGGTCGATCGGCGGGTTGGTCACTTGGGCGAACTGCTGGCGGAAGAAGTCGTACGGCGAACGCACACGCTGCGACAACACGGCCATCGGCGTGTCGTCACCCATCGAGCCGACCGCTTCCTGGCCCTGCTCGCCGAGCGGGCGCAGTACCTGGTCACGCTCCTCGAAGGTGACCTGGAACATCTTCATGTATTGCTTGAGCTGGTCGGCGTCGTAGCTGGCCACGCCCTGATCGTCGGTCAGCGTCGCCTGGATGCGCGTGGCATGCTGACGCAGCCAGCGCTTGTACGGGTGGCGCGACTTCAGGCGGTTGTCGATGGCGTCGGTGTCGAGGATCTGGCCGGTTTCGGTGTCCACGGCCAGGATCTGGCCCGGGCCGACACGGCCCTTGGCCAATACATCCTCAGGCTGGTAGCCCCATACGCCGATTTCCGAGGCGATGGTGATGTAGCCATTGGTGGTGGTTACCCAGCGCGCCGGGCGCAGGCCGTTACGGTCGAGCAGGCACACTGCATGGCGGCCTTCGGTCATGACGATACCGGCCGGGCCATCCCACGGCTCCATGTGCATGGAGTTGTATTCGTAGAAAGCGCGCAGGTCGGCGTCCATGGTCTCGACGTTCTGCCAGGCTGGCGGTACCAGCATGCGCACGCCACGGAACAGGTCGATACCGCCAGTGACCATCAGCTCCAGCATGTTGTCCATGCTCGAGGAATCGGAACCGACGCGGTTGACCAGCGGGCCGAGCTCTTCGAGGTCGGGGATCAGGTCGTTGGCGAACTTGGTGCGACGGGCCATGGCCCAGTTGCGGTTGCCGGTGATGGTGTTGATCTCGCCGTTGTGGGCGAGGAAGCGAAACGGCTGCGCCAGCGGCCATTTCGGCAGGGTGTTGGTGGAGAAGCGCTGGTGGAACACGCAGATCGCGGTTTGCAGGCGCTCGTCACCCAGGTCCGGGTAGAAGGCCGCGAGATCGCGCGGCATCATCAGGCCTTTGTAGATGATGGTCTTGTGCGAGAAGCTGCAGATGTAGTGGTCGGTGTCGTGGGCGTTGGCCACGGAAGAACGGCGACGAGCACTGAACAGCTTGATGGCGAATTCCTGGTCGCTCAGGCCTTCACCGCCGATGAACACCTGCTCGATCTGTGGCAGGCGCTCGAGCGCCAGGCGGCCGAGCACGCTGGTGTCGATCGGCACCTTGCGCCAGCCGACCAGCTTCAGGCCAGCGGCAAGGATTTCGCGGTCCATGTTGGCGCGAGCGGCTTCGGCTTTGACCGGGTCCTGATTGAAGAACACCATGCCGACGGCGTACTGCTTGGGCAGCTCGACGGCGAAGTGCTCCTGGGCCACGGCACGCAGGAATTGATCGGGCTTCTGCATGAGCAGACCGCAACCGTCACCGGTCTTGCCGTCGGCGTTAATGCCGCCGCGGTGGGTCATGCAGGTCAATGCCTGCATGGCGGTTTGCAGAAGGTGGTGGCTCGGTTCGCCCGTCATATGGGCGATCAGGCCAAAACCACAGTTGTCCTTGAATTCTTCGGGATGGTACAGACCTGTTTTCATAGACACATTCTCACCAGGTTCACCTCTCAACGGAGGTAAATCTCTTTTTTAACAACCACTTACCATCCACGCCGATCAAACGCCAGCTTTTTTGCGGTGGCCATGGAAAACCATTGTTGCACAGCGACAGCGATGCCCACAAATTTTCATGTCTCACCATTGAAAATTTATGTCGCAATTTTGAATGTTTTTGCGCCATGCGCCGTGATAGCGGCTTGGCTCGAGTCTGAAGCGTTTCAGCCATGACTGCAAGTAAGGCTTGTGGCCGGCAGTCTGGGACAGAAAAGCCTGCCGCGTGACAACGCAGCAGGCTAGTCGAAAGTCAGTAATCGCTCAGCAACTGGGCAGCGGGGTGATGCCGCCCGGAAGGTATCAGCGGGCCGAGGCCAGCTCTTGTTGGACGCTGGCGACGGTACGTGGCCAAGGTTTACCAGCCTGGACCTTCGCTGGCAAGTTCTTGATTGCCGCAACCGCTGCGTCGCGGTTGGCGAAGTTGCCGTAAGTGACAACGTACAGCGGCTTGCCCTGCAGGTTTTTCTTGAAGTAGCGATAGTCGCCACCCTGGGCCTTGACGAACGCCTGGGCCGAAGCCTCGGAGCTGGTACCCAGAATTTGCACCACGTAATTGCCCGGTTTCTGACCGGTGTACCAGCCGCTGTTGCCGCTGCCACCGGCTGCCGGCTTCTCGACAGGCTTGGCGGCCGGCTTGGCCACGGCGACTTGAGTCGGTGCTGGCGCAGGCTTGGCAGGCGCGACCGGCTTGGCAGGCTGGGTTGCGACAGGCTTCGCTGCAGGTGCAACCGGCTGCGGTTGCGGCTGTACCGGCTGGGTCGGCGCCGAGGCTACTGGCTGGGCAGGTACCGGTGCCGGGCCTGCCGGCACACCTTGCGGTGGTGCGATGGTGGTCACGGTTGGCGGCGGGTTGCCTGGCTGCAGGGCGGTATCGCCGGCCGGGCTACCCTCTTCACCCTCGCCCATGCCCGCGGCCTGGGCCAGCGGCTCGCGCATCACCGGCTGCGACTGGCCAACCAGCGGCAATGGCATCGGCTGGGAAGAACCCGAGAACTCGATGGCCGGGTTGCCACCATTGGCCTGGCCTTCGCCAAGCGGCAGCTGGGCCTGGGCGGCCGGCGCTTCGGCAGGCGCCTTGTCACCTTTCTTCGGCATCAACACCGCGGCCGCAACGGCGACCACAACCACAGCGGACAGCGCGAGCACATGTTTTTTAGGCATCTTGAACCCCATGGATGGTCGCTTGGCCGTCGAGCGGCTGGCGATCATGGCTTCGATCAAAGTGTCACGGGCGACCTGGTTGATGTTGCCAGGCCAGCCGTCGGAGTTTTCATGGATATCGACGATCTGTTCACGGCTGAACACCTCGATGCCCCGGCCAGCACCTTCCAGGCGCTGCTCCAGGTACTCGCGGGTTTCTTCTTCACTGTAGGGGGCGAGTTCGATGATATGGAAGCGTTCTTCCTCGATATTGATCTCGTCCAGCCCGGCAATCAGCGACGGCTCACCGAACAGGAACACGTGCGGGCGCCCTTCCGGCACACCCGCCGCCAATTCCAGCAACGCTTGGAGTGCCGACTCGTCGAGTTGTTCCGCATCGTCCACCAGCAAATACACTTCCTGGCCAGTCAGTGCCAATTGCACCACCTTGGCCAGGATCGCCTGCATTTCGGCTTCGGCCACATCCAGGTTCTGCGCGACCTGGCCGAGTACGCTGGCGGCATCGCTGGCGCCACGAGCGGAAACCACCACGCTCTGCACTGCCTGCTTGTTGGTACTGGCCACCAGGGCCTGGCGCAGCAGGGTCTTGCCACTGCCCAGCGGGCCGGTGACAACCAGCATCAGCTGGCTGTAGCGCGCCAGGTGGTGCAATTGGCCGAGCACGGGCTTGCGCTGGGCCGGGAAGAACTTGAAGCCGGGCACGCGGGGTGCGAACGGATCGTGGCTCAACTGGTAATGGTCGAGAAAGGCCTCATCGGCATGCAAACTGGTCATTGCGCTGTCACAACCTCAAAGCTGGGCCACGATCGCGCGGTAATCCGCCGACAACGTGGCCTGTAGAATCTCTTTCGGATAGTCGTCGGTCACCACGGCCTCGCCCATCTGGCGCAGCAGCACCAGACGTAGGCGGCCGTCGAGCACCTTCTTGTCGACCGCCATGTGCTCCATGAAATGCGCCGGGGTCATTTCCTGTGGTGGCACCACCGGCAAACCTGCGTCCTGCAACAGGCGGATTCCGCGATCGCGCTCGGCCTGGTCGATCCAGCCAAGGCGCATGGACATCTCCAGGGCCATCACCGTACCCGCCGCCACGGCTTCGCCGTGCAGCCACACGCCGTAACCCATGTGGGTCTCGATGGCATGGCCGAAGGTGTGCCCCAGGTTCAGCGTGGCGCGCACGCCGGATTCGCGCTCGTCAGCCCCGACCACGGCGGCCTTGGCCGCGCAGGAACGGCGAATGGCTTCGGTCAGCGCCGCCGGATCGAGGGCGCGCAGCGCCTGCATATTATCTTCGAGCCAGGTGAGGAACGGCTTGTCGCAGATCAGGCCGTACTTGATCACTTCCGCCAGCCCGGCAGACAGCTCGCGCGCCGGCAGGGTCTGCAGCGTGGTGGTGTCGATCAGCACCGCGTTGGGCTGGTAGAACGCACCGACCATGTTCTTGCCCAGCGGGTGGTTGATGCCAGTCTTGCCACCAACCGAGGAATCGACCTGGGACAACAGCGTGGTCGGCACCTGGATGAAGTCGACGCCGCGCTGGTAGCAGGCGGCGGCGAAGCCGGCCATGTCACCGATCACGCCACCACCCAGGGCAACCACGGTGGTGCGGCGGTCATGCCGTGCAGTCAGCAGGCCATCGAAGATCAGCTGCAGGGTTTCCCAGTTCTTGTGGGCTTCGCCATCGGGCAATACCACCGGCAGCACCGAATAGGCGCCCAGGGTCTTGCTCAGGCGTTCGAGATACAGGGGCGCGACGGTCTCGTTGGAAACGATGGCAACCTGCCGCCCGGCGATGTGCGGCGCCAGCAGTTCAGGCTGGTCCAGCAGGCCTTCGCCAATGTAGATCGGGTAGCTACGCTCGCCCAGGTCGACCTTTAGTGTCTGCATGTATCCCCACAATGTACTTGAGCGCTGCGCTGTTCGGGCGCCCGCGCGGTAACGTTGAACCTAGCCTCGGCGCTGGTGGCCGAGAATAGTCCCGGGCTAACGGGGCGGCAACTGCTGCAAGCGCTCGAGAATATCGATCACCACCATGCGAGGCGGCCGCTCGTCGGTTTCCACCACCAGGTCGGCGATCTCGCGATAGAGCGGGTCGCGGGTTTCCAGCAGGGCGCGCAAGGTCGCCTCGGGATTGGCGGTGCGCAGCAGGGGGCGATTGCGATCACGTGCGGTGCGGCCAACCTGCTGCTCCACCGAAGCATGCAGATAGATCACGCGGCCACCCTGGTGCAGGGCCTGGCGGTTGGCCTCGCGCATTACCGCGCCACCGCCGGTCGCCAGGACCACGCCGTCGAGTGCGCACAGCTCGGCGATCATCGCCTGCTCGCGGTCACGGAAACCCGGCTCGCCTTCCTTGTCGAAAATCCACGGTATGTTGGCGCCGCATCGCAGTTCGATTTCCTTGTCGGAATCCTTGAACAGCAGGCGCAGCTCTTTGGCCAATAGGCGCCCGATGGTGCTTTTACCAGCGCCCATGGGCCCCACAAGTATCAAATTTCGCACAGAATCAACGACTCACAGCAATCGCCTGGTCACTCATGATACGCGGAGTCAGGAAGACCAGCAGCTCGGATTTTTTCTCTTGTAATGCATCGCGTCGAAACAGCCGCCCAACATACGGCAGATCGCCGAAAAATGGCACCTTGTCGACCACATTGTTTTGCGAAGTCGAGTACACGCCACCGATCACGATCGTTTCACCGTCCGTCACGCGAACCTTGGCATTGACCTCGTTCTTGCGGATCGGCGGTACGTTGTTCAAGGCATTGACGTAATCCGGCTCGTCCTTGGTCACCCTGACGGTCATGATCACCTTGTTGTCCGGGGTGATCTGCGGAGTCACCTCCAGCGACAACGAGGCTTCGCGGAACGCTACCGAGGTGGCGCCGCTCTTGCTGGTTTCCTGGTACGGCACCTCGGTACCCTTGAGGATCCTGGCCGTTTCCTTGTCGGCCGTGACCACCTTGGGCTGCGAGATGATTTCCCCGTTGCCGCTCTTTTCCATGGCACTGAGTTCCAGGTCGAGCAACACGTCGCCACGCAACAGGCCCAGGCCAATACTGCCAACCACCCGCTCCACCCCCAGGTCGACGAACAGATCCTTGCCAGGGCGCGGGCTCTCGACATACAGCGGCCCGCCCCAGCGCACCCCCAGGCTTTTCTCGTAATCGACGTTGGCCTCGACGATACGTGCCTCGATCGCCACCTGGCGCACCGGCACATCCAGCTGCGCCACCAATTGCCTCAGCTCGGCGAGGCGGTCGGCCGGCTGGTGCACCACCAGCGTATTGGTGCGTTCATCGACACTCAGGCTGCCCCGACCGGCGAGGTTGCCGTCATCTGCCAGGCTCTCCAGCAGCAATTCCGCCAGCTCGGCAGCCTCGGCGTGATGGATGGGCAACAGTTCCCGGCGCAACGGCTGCAACTGCGCATCCAGCGCCTGGCCCACACGGGCATCGACAGATTGCGCGGCAAACTCGGCCGCAGGCGCCACCAGCAGCACATTGCCCTCCTGTCGCCGGGCCAGGCCCTTGCTGCGCAGTACCAGGTCCAGCGCCTGGTCCCATGGCACATCCTCCAGGCGCAAGGTGACGCTACCCTGCACGGCATCGCTGACGACCAGGTTGACACCGGCGTAGTCAGCCAGCACCTGCAGCACCGAGCGCACTTCAACATCCTGGAAGTTCAGCGACAGTGGTTCACCCTGATAAGGCATCGCCCACGCCAGCGGGACCGGCAGCAGGGCTGCCAGTACCCATTTCATCAATGTTTTCATCGTCGTCCCGGGCCTCCTTGCCCTGGTGCTTTGCGAGCGTGATGAACGCCATGCGTTCATGCCACACGCCCGCCATGAACAGCCGTTCGCGTACTTCGACCTGGGTTCGATCAACCCTCGCCACCACCCCCTGGTCACGCCCGACCCGGTCCCCAGGGCGCACGCGATAGAGCCTGCCGGCCGCCATCAGCAGTGCTTCGTGTTCCGCCCCACGCGACAGGCTGCCTACCATCTCCAGTTGCGCCAGAGGCACGCCGCCCAACCCGCTGCCCGCCAACCGTGTCGCTCCGGGCGCAAACGGGTCGACTTGGGGCGCTGCCGTCACGCCCCTGGCCGGCATTCGCGCAAGCGTCGCAGGTTCAGGCACTGGCGCCAGCGCCTGATAGGCATCAACCCGCAACTGCAGGCGTAGCAGCCCAGGCTTGCCATCGGCCGGAGCCAGCTGCAAGTCACCGCTGCGCAGCACACGCGCCTGGCCCAACCAGTCGCCCAGCCACTGCCGCAGGGCCACGTATCGCCCCACCACTTGTAGTTCCAGCGGTACCTTGCGGAAACCGCCCTGCTGTTCGTCGTCATGTACGTCGAAGCGCTCGATCAGCAAGCCATGAGCATGCCCCGATGCCGCCAGGCGCTCGAGCAGGTCACTCATGCCCTCCCCGGCCGCCAGGTGCCAGTACGCCTCCCGCAAGCGTTGCTCGGCAATGCTCACAGAGGCCTGGATTTGCGCCAGCTCGGCCAGCTGCACCGCGCTGGCTGACTGTTTTTCGTGCAACTCGGCGTAGCGGGCCTCCTCCTGCCTCTGCTGCTGCAACGCTGCAGGCAGACGCATGGCGCAGCCCAGGCCGAACAACGTCAGGGCCAACAGCACTGGCGCCAGCTGCCTGAAGCGTTTGGAGCGCTCGGCCATGGCCAGCCAGCCGAGCACCTGTGCAGCATTCACGACCAGAACGCCGAAACGCGCGCGCCCAGCACGAATTCATCGCCGCCCGGCAGGCCCCTGATGCGCTTGAGCTCCAGGCCGACCAGCGCACTCGAACGGCTCAGGTCACGCATGAACTGCGCGACTACGGCACCGGATGTGGCCAGCCCAGTCATCTGCAGGCTGCCGTCTTCCAGGCTGAGGTCGAGCAGTTGCACCCCCACTGGCAACGCCCGCTCGAGGTCAGCCAACACCCCGGCCAGCACATCCTGGTGGGCACGCAGTCCTTCCAGCGCCGCCGCGCGTGCCAGTAGCGCCTCATGCTGCGCACGCACTTCGGCCAGCGGCTGCAACTGCTCGCCCGCCACCTCCAGGGCAGCCTGGCGCTGGGTATTGGCCAGCGCCTGCTGCTGCCCGCGCTGGCGGGCCAGCTGGTCGACCAACGTCACGCCACACAGGGCCAGCAGCGCACCGGCAACCAGTTGCCTGCGAAAACACCGCAACACGGCCTGGCGTTGCCGTTCGCGCCAGGGCAGAAGGTTCAGCCGCATCATCGACGCAACCCTCCGAGAGCAAGGGCGCATGCCAGGATCATCGCGCCATCGACGGGTTCCAGGCGCGCCACATCGGGCATCAGGCGACACGGCAAGTTCAACCGGGAGCCGAGGCTCTGCATATGGCCCGGTTCGATCGGAGAACGGCTGGCGATCCACAGGCAATCGGGCAAAGGCTCACCGGCGAGCAGGGCCAGCAGGCGCTCCGGCAACTCCCCCGTTATCGTCGACAGCCCCAGGCTCAGCTCACGCCGTTGCTGAGGCCGACTCGACTGCCAGCCATAAAGGGTGCTGCTGTGCGTCTCGATACGCAGCAGCGCCGAGCTCTGATGCCTGCCCCGCGGCAGCATGCGCCCCAAGGCAATGCTGTCGACCTCCACGGCATCCAGTTGCAACCCGGCCTCCTCGACGATGCCTTCAAGTGGCGCCAGTGCACTCTGCCGACACGCCGCCACCATCACTTCGGCGCAGCCCGGCTGAACGCGAGAGCCTCCCAGAACCTGAAAATCCAGGGCCAGGTCTTCCAGTGGGAATGGGAACAGCCGTTCGGCGTCAGCCAGCAGTTGCGCCTCCATTTCTGCCCCGCCCTGTTCCGCCGGCAGGTGGCACAGCTTGCAGATCACCTGGTTGCCCGGCAGTGCCAGCGCGACCCGGCGCTGCCTGAGGCCGCTGCGTCGGTAGGCGCGCTTCAAGGCAGCCGCCACGGCGCCAGGCTCCGCCGCCCAATCACTGCCAGGCGGTGATTCGAACGGCTCTTGTACCGAGGCAAGCACCCGACAGCGCCGGTTACGCCGCTGCAGTTGCACAATCCGAATGGTGTCAGGGGCAATTTCCACCCCCACGAGTGAACCGGCATCCTTGCCGAAGCGTCCTAGCATCGTGGCATCCTTGTTGTCTGTCGCCGCCATCTGTCGCGGCTACCTGCCTCAACCCCGCGTCAACACTAGGCCGCGCCGGCCCATCGAGGCGACGGGCAGCCTGGCCGGTAACCCGGAGAGGCGAAAAAATGCTTATAATGCCCAGCGTTTTTTGGTCCGCCGGACCTGCGTGCAATCCACTCCCAACCTGGACACCGAAAAGCCTTGATACGTCTGCTGAAGTTCTTCTGGTGGTCTTCCGTCGCAGTCATCTGCGCGCTCGTACTCGGTGTGAGCGGTGCGTTTCTGTATCTTAGCCCCAGCCTGCCCTCGGTCGAGTCGCTCAGAAGCATCCAGTTGCAGATCCCCCTCAGGGTGTACAGCAGCGACGGCAAGCTGATTGCCGAGTTCGGCGAAATGCGTCGCTCGCCGATCCGCTTCGCGGAAATTCCCCCACAATTCATCCAGGCGCTTCTGTCGGCCGAGGACGACAATTTCCTCAACCACTATGGTGTCGACCCCAGCAGCCTGATGCGCGCCGCGACCCAGCTGGTGAAAACCGGCCATATCCAGACCGGCGGCAGTACCATCACCATGCAGGTGGCGAAGAACTTCTTCCTCACCAGCGAGCGCAGCTTCTCGCGCAAGACCAACGAGATCCTGCTGGCCCTGCAGATCGAGCGCGAGCTGACCAAGGACGAGATCCTCGAGCTGTACGTGAACAAGATCTACCTGGGCAACCGCGCCTACGGCATCGATGCCGCCGCGCAGGTGTACTACGGCAAGTCGATCCGCGACGTGAGCCTGGCGCAGATGGCGATGATCGCCGGCCTGCCCAAGGCACCCTCGCGCTTCAACCCGCTGGCCAACCCGGTGCGCGCCAAGGAGCGCCGCGACTGGATCCTCGGCCGCATGTACAAGCTGGGCAAGATCGACGAAGCCAGCTACCAGGCAGCCCTGGCCGAGCCGCTCAACGCCAGCTACCACGTGCCCACGCCTGAAGTGAATGCGCCTTACATCGCCGAAATGGCCCGCGCTGAAATGGTCGGCCGCTACGGCAGCGACGCCTATACCGAAGGCTTCCGCGTCACCACTACAGTGCCCAGCGACATGCAGGAAATAGCCAACAAGGCCATCCTCAACGGCCTCTCCGACTACGACGAGCGCCACGGCTACCGCGGCCCCGAAGCACGCTTCCCGGGCCGCACCCAGGCGGCCTGGCTGCAGGAACTGGGCAAGCAGCGCAGCCTTGGCGGCCTGGAGCCGGCCATCGTCACCCAGGTCGAAAAAACCGGCCTCAAGGTGCTGACCCGCAGTGGCCAGGAAGAGCTGGTGGCCTGGGACACCATGAAATGGGCGCGCCCGTTCATCAATAGCAACTCCCAGGGCCGTGCGCCGCAGTCGCCGGCAGACGTGGCCCAGGTCGGCGACCTGGTGCGCCTGCAGCGCCTGGAGGATGGCAAGTTCAAGTTCAGCCAGGTACCTGGCGCGCAGAGTGCGCTGGTCACCCTCGACCCTTACAACGGCGCCATCCGCGCCCTGGTCGGCGGCTTCTCGTTCGAGCAGAGCAACTACAACCGCGCCATGCAGGCCAAGCGTCAGCCGGGCTCGAGCTTCAAACCGTTCATCTACAGCGCCGCCCTGGACAGTGGCTACACCGCATCCAGCCTGGTCAACGACGCACCGATCGTGTTCGTCGACGAGTACCTGGACAAGGTCTGGCGACCGAAGAACGACACCAACACCTTCCTTGGCCCGATCCGCATGCGCGAAGCGCTGTACAAGTCGCGCAACCTGGTGTCGATCCGCCTGCTGCAGGCCATGGGCGTGGACCGCACCATCGACTACATCGCCAAGTTCGGCTTCAACAAGCAGGACCTGCCGCGCAACCTGTCGCTGGCACTGGGCACCGCCACCCTGACCCCGATGGAAATCGCCACAGGCTGGAGTACTTTCGCCAACGGCGGCTACAAGATCACCCCGTACCTGATCGATCGCATCGAAAGCCGCAGCGGCGAGACGCTGTTCATCGCCAACCCGGCCCGGGTACCGCAAGGTGCCGAGGACCAAGCGGGAGTGGCCGCGCCCGAACAGCCGATCAGCACCGCTGCCATGCCGGGCGAGGCACCCGCAGCCTTCAGCCAGGTGGTGCCTGCACCGCAGGCGCCGGCCGTGGCCGAGCAGATCATCGACGGGCGCACCACCTACATCCTCACCAGCATGCTGCAGGATGTGATCAAGCGCGGTACGGCCCAGGGCC
>Ga0247827_10000634_pt1 | contig 15719 bp, 11 predicted proteins | sample 12C_Control_Day2_FD_194414 | JGI IMG/M metagenome (GOLD analysis project Ga0247827, IMG submission 194414) | Soil microbial communities from agricultural site in Penn Yan, New York, United States - 12C_Control_Day2 | ecosystem: Environmental > Terrestrial > Soil > Agricultural land | place... | reverse complement strand
GACGACGGTGCGCGGCTCGATCGTCGGCACGCGGCTGGACCTTCAGGAAGCCCTCGACTTCGCCGCCGACGGCAAGGTGAAGTCCACGATCTCGGTCGAACCGCTGGACAACATCAACGACATCTTCGCCCGGATGCACAAGGGTCAGATCGAGGGGCGGGTGGTTATGTCCATCGGCTGAATGAGGCGTCTCTCTCAAGAGGCGCTTCCTCTGTCGAAACCGCGGGACGCGCTTTTCTTGACGGTTCGAGAGCGTCCTGGAGTAGCCTTCGGGGATGCATCTCAATCCCTTGTTCTCCAGCATGCCGACGACCGTGTTCGAACGCATGTCCGGGCTCGCGCGGGCGCACGACGCGGTCAATCTGGGACAGGGGTTCCCCGACGGTCCCGAGCCGGTCGATCTTCTCGACGCGGCGGCGCGGGCGCTGCGGGAGCGGGGCAATCAGTATCCGCCTTCACGAGGGTTGCCGGAACTGCGGGCTGCGGCGGCGGACTTCTACCATCGTTTCGACGGTCTGGCGCTGACATCTGAGAACGTGGTGGTCACTTCCGGGGCGACGGAAGCGATTGCCGCGGCCCTGATGGCCGTCATCACGCCGGGCGACGAAGCGGTCATCATCGAGCCGGCCTATGACGCCTATCGCCCGCTGATCGAGCGCGCGGGCGGCGTCGTGCGGGCGGTGTCGTTGCGCCCGCCCGACTGGCGGTTGACCGTCGATGCGCTGGAAGCCGTCGTAACGCCGCGTACCCGCGTTCTGGTTTTCAACAATCCGCTCAACCCTGCGGGCCGCGCCTTTGATCAGGAAGAAGTCGAGGCTGTCGCCACCGTCTGTCGACGGCATGATCTGGTCGCCGTCAGCGACGAGGTGTGGGAGCGGCTGGTTTATGACGGCCGTCGGCACGTCTCGCTGTCGGCCACGCCCGGCATGTTCGAGCGGACGCTGAAGATCGGCTCGGCGGGCAAGCTGTTCGGCCTGACAGGATGGAAGATCGGTCTCATCATCGGCGGCGGCGTTCTGCTGGAGGCCGCGGCCAAGGCGCATCAGTATCTCGCCTTTTCAACCCCGCCCCATCTGCAGTCAGCTGTGGCTGATGGGCTGGCCTGGCCGTCGCAGCGTTTTGCGGATCAGGCGGCGGCTCTGGCGCGATCGCGCGACCATCTGGCGGCGGGTTTGCAGGCCGAAGGCTTCAAGGTGCTGCCATCCGAAGCGACCTATTTCCTCTGCCTCGATCTGAGGGCCTCTGGCGTCGACGCGGGCGCTGTCGCGTTTGCTGATTGGGCGGTCGCCGAGCATGGCGTCGCCGGGATTCCGGTGTCAGCCTTCATGTCGGGGGATGCGGGCGACAGCGTGCTGCGCCTGTGTTTCGCCAAGCCGGACGCCGTGCTGGACGAAGCGGCAAGTCGGCTGGGGCGCGCCCGCCGCGCCTGGATGGAGCGCTGATGTCGGGCAAGGGATCTCCGCCAGCCTGATGGCGGGGCGGCCCGCTCATGGACCGCCCCTTTCAGCCTAGAAGGTCTTCATCAGGCGAAGCTTGAGGCCGTGGCTCGACAGGTCCTCGCCCAATTGTCCCTGATAGTCGACGCCGTAGCTCCACCCTGAGATCGCACGCCATTGGACGCCCATGCTCAGGCTGAGGCTGTCGCGCGCCCAGCGTTCCAGGCCGACCATGTAGTCGGGGCTGGCAAGCCAGTCGGCGTAGGAGACGGCTTGATCGTCCGCGCCCTCGAACTCATGACGCCATTCGACGCGAAGGCCGGGCGTCAGCACGCCTGAGCGACGTTGCAGGGTCCAGTCGAGGCTGGCGCCGAGGGCCGCAGCCAGGGTGTCGACCGTCATGGCGTCGTACTTCAGAGCGAAGACGCCTGCGCCGCTTTCGGTGAAGGCGTCCAGATCGACCTTGCCGAACTGAACGCGGGCGTAGGGCGCCCAGGCCAGGCCGGCGGCCGAGCGTTCCAGCGCGACCGAGGCCGAACCGAACAGCACCGAGCCGGAACGTTCGCCGAAGGCGAACTGGTCCGCGTCCGCCGACCAGCGTCGGCTGTCGAACGTCAGCGAGCCGTAGCCGAGCACGCCATCGACGATCAGGTCGTCGGTCGCACGCCAGCTGCCGTAGACGGCGCCGACATAGTTGTCGGCCTCGGACAGGGCGCCGTTGTCGCCGACCTTGGTGCGGTCATGGCCGTAGCCGAGGCCGACGCCTGCGACCCAGCGATCCGACACCGCCACGTCCACGCCTGCGCTGACGCCCGAGGTGCTGAAGCGATAGTCGCGCTGACCCTGGGCGTCACGACGGCCCCAATCGATCGCGCCCGCCGTCCAGACGCCGAGCCCGCCCTTCGCCGCCTGATCGTTCTGACCGGCGTTGGCCTGACGCGTCGCGGCGTCGTCCGCGGGCGTCTGGGTCGTCGGCAGACGGTTGAAGCCGTCGTCGCGGTCGTCGGGCGACTGGCCCAGTTGCTGGCGCAGGGCTTCGCGCGGGTCCTGGTTCAGGCCGCCGTCGCCCAGGTTCAGGCGCATCTGGTTGCTGACGCCTGCGCCCCCACCGCGACGCACCTGCTCGAGGCGGCGATGGAAGTTGTCGGCCTGCGATCGGGCGAAGCGACGCGCCGTGTCGGCCTGAGCCGAGACGAGACCGCGCACTTCCGGGTCCAGCGCGGGATCAGAACGCGCCTCGACCGTGACCGTCAGGACGCCCGTGGCCGGACCGCCCGCGTTGGACAGGGTGTAGGTGACGTTGGCCGTTCCGGTGAAGTCGCCCTCGGGGGTGAAGGTCACGTCATAGGTCCGGTTCCCCGCGACGCCGCTCTCGGTCAGGGTCGCGGCGCCGGCCTGGTTGGAAACGCCCACCACGGTCGCGCCGACGAAGGGGCCGCCCGTCGCCGTATCCGTCAGGGACACGGTCACCGGACGCCCGGCCAGGGTGGTCGCGGTCAAGGGCGTCAGGGTCGGGGTCGTGACGGCCTGGACCTCGATCGTGCCCGGCAAGGACTGGCCGAAGGGAAGGACGACGGCGTAGTCCAGCGACATCGGTGCGGCCGACGGCGAAGCCGCCGCGGCGGCCATGCGGCGCGCCGCTGGGCCCGCCGAAGGCACAGCCGGCGTGTAGACGATAGTCAGGCCAACCACCTGAGCCGTCCCGGAGGTCGGCTGACGCGTGATCACCAGGCCCTGGAAGGGTCCGCCGGTCAGACCGGTCGTCGGCTCGAACACCACATCTTGGCCGCCCTGCGACACGCCTTGCAGATCCGGGGCCTGGCCCAGCACGCGGAAGGTCATGGTCGCGGGGGCGGACTCGCCGCCCGGTCCCTGGGCCACCACGGCGATCGTGTCTTCGCCCATGAAGCCAGGAGCGGGCGTATAGGCCACGCTCCAGCTGGCGCCGCCGTTGCCGGGAGCCTGAACGATGACCTGGCCGTGCGCGGGCGCGCTGTCCACGCGATAGCCGGTCACCACGCCCGACACGGCAGGCGGGAGAGCGACGGTGGAGGTCCCGTCAGGACCCGGTTGCACCACGACCGGCGCGGGCGGATCGATGTCCGGCGCGGTCGGCGCGGCGATCGTCAGGCTGACCGTCGCCGGAGCCGAGGTTCCGCCCGGTCCCGTCGCCGTATAGTTGAAGCTGTCCGCACCGTGATAGCCGGTCGCGGGCGTATAGGTGACTACGTCGCCCGCGACGCTAACCACGCCGTGCGCCGGCGACGAAACGACCGCCAGGCTGGCGTGCACGCCGGTGATCGACGGCGACAGGTCGATGGCGTGGCCCGGGCTGTCAAAGGCCACCGCGACGGCGACGGGCGACGCCACAGGCGCGACCGGCGCGCTAACGGTCAGAGTGACGACCCCAGGAGCGGAGACGCCGCCGGGACCGGTGGCCGTATAGGTAAAGCTGTCCGGGCCTGAGTAGCCGTTGCTCGGCGTATAGGTCCCTACACCATTCCACATAAGGGTGAGCGAGCCATAGATGGGCGCCGTCACCAGCTGGACGCTGTCGTAGTTCCCGCCAATCCAGGGCGTCAGATCGAAGGTCGTCGCCTGTCCATAGGGCGCGACGACCGCCGCCGGGCCGGCCGTCGGGGGCGCTGCGTTCTGGACCGTGAAAGCGACGGGCGACGACAGCGGCGAGACATTGCCCACCCCATCCACGACCTGAACCGTCAACACGTGCCCCCCCACAGGCAGAGGCAGCGTGGGCGTGAAGCTCCAGGTCCCCGAACCATCGGTCACGGTAGTGCCTAGCAAGACGCCGTCGATAAACACATGCACGCTGGTGAACATTTCGACCGTGCCGCTGAAGGTCGGCCGTTGGGCGACCGTCGCTCCCGCCGTCGGCGTAATGATCGTGGGGGCAGACGGCGGAACCGTGTCGACTGTCCAGTTGTAGCTGGCGACGGCGCTCTCGACGCCCGACGCCACGGCCTTGTAGCGCAGCACATGGGTTCCATCGGCCAGGCCCGTGATGGTTAGTGGATTGGCCATCGGTGTGTATGCGCCGCCGTCCAGGGATGCATGAAGATCGGCGCCCGGCGGGACGCTGAAGTCAAAGCGCGCCGACGCACTGTTCGAGATTGTCGGCGGGTTCGCGATGAGCGTCGGCGCAGCGGGGGGCTGGACGTAGGTATAGGTCGCAGCCGTCGCAGGGGCGCTGGTCCCCAGGCCGGTGACGACCGACACCGGAACAGAACCGGCAGGGCCCGCTGGCGTGGTCGCCGTGATCCGGGTCGCGCTGTTCACCGTGAACGACGTCGCCGACACGCCACCGAATGTGACGGCCGTCGCGCCTGTGAAATCGGCTCCGGTGATGGCGACGCTCGTCCCGCCAGCGGTGGGTCCGCTGCCCGGCGTCAGGGCGGTGATGGTCGGCGCGGCCGCCGCGGGCGTGCAGGTCACCGTGGCGCGCAGCGTGGCGCCGCCCGAACCGCTCCAGCCGTAAACGATGAAGCCCGCATTGTCGTCGGGAAGGACGTACCGGCCGTTCGCCGCCAGTTCGTTCCCTTGCGAGCCAAACTCCTCGATCAGGATGTCGTCGGGCCAGGCGACGCCTTGATTCCTGTACAGGGCGAACCCGCCGCCGCTGGGGACATGCGTATTGGTGCTGCCCGTCGTTGATGCGACGTAGATGACCTCGTCGCCCGCCTTCATCGGCGGCAATGGCCAGGGATCGGAAAGCTCGACCCCATTGCTCAAGGTCACGCCGCCGCCCCATATCTGATTGATGGCGTCGCAACCCGGCGAGGCGACCGCGGCGCTTGCCCCGCCCAGAACAGCCAGACCCGCGCCTGTAAAAACGGCGGCGCGCTTCGTCCAGCCGACAGCGGCCGTCACGACATTGAACATACTGAAATCCCCGACGCCGAGGCGCCGTAAGAATCTCACAGGCCTCAACAAAAAACGGCGGTTTCACTCGCATATTTCACATCCGCTGTCAGGACAGAGGGATGGTAAATGGAGCGGGAAAATTCATCGCTCTCGCGGCGTCACCTGCGCGGTGGGCGTGGCGGACAGGGTGTCTGCGGGAAGGCCTTTTCAGGCCATTTCAGCTCTGCGCAAAATGGGGCCAGAATCCAGTGGTGGTCTGCCAATGAAGCTGCGGAGAAAGGTACTCGGCGGGGCTGGTGAGTTCGACGGTGTTTAGCGTCGAATGGCAGCTCCGGCATAGGGATCGGCGGGTGTGACTGATGAGTAGGGCGGGGGCCCACTCGGTGCAGGTTCAGGCAGATAGAGCGGTCTTGCGGCCTGCCCAGAACTCGTAGGGGGAGCTACGACGTTGCGGAAACCCTGCGCTATTTGGCTAGCGCCAAACAAAATGAAGCAGCCGATAATGACGACCACGCCCCGCCGAACCGTCAATCGGCCGGCCAACATCGCAAATCCGATAGAGCCTACGGCGATCACAGCAAAGCTTGTGGCGATGGGGCCAAGCAAGACGCCTTCGGCCCATTGAACGGCTGTCAAAAAGACACTGGAACTCGCATCGCCGGGAAGAGCGTACGGAAGGGCATGCGCTGCGCTCATGGCGTTGCTCTTAACGCGACTTCGGAAATGCTTCGCTTTCCTGCCCAGCGCGACAGTTGCACATAGACGTCGATGGTTGAGCGGACATAGTGGATCACATCCACACGTTTAAGCCGGGTTCCGCCCTGCAGCACGAGGAGGGCGATCTGCTCGACCGCGCGTTCGGGGCTGTCGGCGTGGACGGTCGTCATCGAGCCCGGATGACCCGTGTTGATGGCGCGCAGGAAGGTGTAGGCCTCGGGGCCGCGCAGTTCACCGAGAATGACCCGATCCGGCCGCATGCGTAGCGAGGCGTTCAGCAGGTCGTCCGCCGTGACAGCGGCCTCGCCCAGGGCACTGCGCGCCGCGAGCAGGCCGATGGCGTTGGGATGGCGCAGATGAAGCTCGGGCGTGTCCTCGATGAAGATCAGCCGCTCTTCGGTCGGGATCTCCCGCATCAGGGCGTTGAGGAAGGTCGTCTTGCCGGTGGAGGTGCCGCCGGAGATCAGGATGTTGCGCCGGCCTTTTACGGCGGCGGAGAGTAGTCCGGCGACATCGCCGGCCTGCAATAGCTCATGGAGGCGGGCGTCCAGTGCTGACGGCTGATGGGAGGCGCCGAGATGGGCGTTCTCAAAGGCGCCGGACGCGACGTAGTCCTCGAGCGTGAGATCAGACGAGACGTGTTTGCGGATGGCCAGGGCGATATGGCCCCGCGTCGCCGGGGGGATGATGATCTGCACCCGCTCGCCGCCCGGCAGGGTGGCGGACAGGATGGGGTGTTCGCGATTGACGCCTTGATGGGCGTAGGCGGCGATCTGACGCGCCAGGCGCATGAGCACCTCGTGGGTGAGGCCCGCGACCTGGTGATGCTCGATCCCCCCGCCCAGGGTCTCGGCCCAGAGCTCCCCTGGGGCATTGACGTAGATGTCTGTGACGTCCTCGCGGGCGAGAATGTCGGCAAAGGGCGCCAGATAGCTGCGGAGATAGACCTGGCCTTCAGGGAGCGGGCGGGTCATTGCTTCGTCTCGCCCGATGGGAACTCCAGGTCCCGGGCGACGAGCGCGGTGACCCTGACCCCGGCGTCCACGCGAAGGGTCGGCTGGGGCCGGGACGGGGTGGCCGAGGCGGCTGCGCCTTGAATGGCGCCGGGCAGGGCGACCACGACGGGGGCGTCCCGGCTGAGGCTTTGCCCTGCGAGGTTGGCGCCGACGTTCAGAGTGGTCTGCAGCAGGGCGTCGCCGAAGCGGGCGAGGAAATGATTGTTGACGCGGCCGGGAATGCCAGCGCGGCCCTGGATGTCGGCGGCCGGCGACGCGAGGGCAATGGTGACGCCGTCGGGCCGGACAAGGCGCGTCCACTGGACGAGGGCGCGCCTTTGGCCCGCCGCCATGTCGGCCTGATACTCGCCGAACAGCCGCGTGCCGCGAGGGATGAGGATGCGGCTGCCGTCGAACCCGGTCACGTCGCGAGACACGATGGCTCGGACGTGGCCGGGTCGCGTGGAGTCCAGAGCAGTCTCAAGCACCGCCTGGATCAGCGTGCCCTGAGGGACTGTGGTGGCGCGGCGACCAGGTTGCGTCGCCCGGATCGAACTATCTTCCGCCTTCTCTGCCGTCGCGGCGCTGTCAGGGTTGGAGATCGTCGCCGATCCTGTGGTGGTGTCGATCACCAGAACCGCGCTGTTTGAGGCGGATTGCTGAAGGGGGGCGCCCATCGGCGGCGGCGATGAAGCCCAGGGCGGTGGCGCGTAGTTGGGCGGCGGAGGTTGAGGCGCGAAAGGCGAAGCCGGGGGCTGGGGAGACGCCTGTTGCAGCGGCGGCGCCGCCGTCAGAATCTCTGTCGTCCCGGAAAGCGGCGGAGCTGGCGGAGGCGGGGGTTCAGGGATGATGTAGAGCGGCGGAAGAGCGGCCGACATCTGCATCGTATCTGCGGATCGGGTTTGCGTCGTCGGCGCTGTCAGGGCTCGGCGCTGGGCGTCGAGAACGCTGAACAGCAGAACGCCGCCCAGAACAACGCCGCCGATAAGCAGCCAGACGGGGGCGTCGCCGCCGCGCCTGGCGACGATGGGGCGGATATCCGCCTCGCCGCCCTCTTGAAGGCGGGGATCCTTGACGTGGGCGTTCACCGCGCGGACCTGGGGCGGATGCGATTGGCGCGCGCGGTTTGGCGCTCCAGCCGGAAGAGCAGCGCGGGATGGACGGCGTCCACCACATAGCGCCCGTCGCGCATGTGACCGTCGAGAAGAACCTCGTCCCCGCGTTCGTCGATGGCGAAGACCGCCGGAAGCGTTTGCTGTGCGCGCCACTCGACATAGGTGCGTACGCCGTCGTCGCTGATCGCGCTGGGACGCAGGGCGCGGGCCCCGCTCAGCCTGTACCGGCCGACTTGCGCAGCGGCGGCGTCGATTGCTTTTTCGGAGCGGCCGTCGGGATAGGCGAAGCGCACCGTGTAGGGGGTATCGGCGGTCGGGCCGTAGGCCGCCGACAGCTCGAAGCTGTAGACGCGCGCGTCGGTGATGACCGTCATATTGGTCACGCCGTTCGAGCGCAGCGGCTTGAGGAAGAGGGCGTCGCCGCGGCGATTTAGCGTCGCCTGCCAGGCCTCGCTGTCGCCGATGGCGACATTCTCCACCCGTTCATCGGGGCTGAAGATCACGGTCATCTGGTAGTTGGTCGCGGCCGTGAGGCGCACGACCTGGGCGGGGTCATAAGGGACGACGCGCAGGCGCGGATCGCCTGGGGTTTGGGCTGACGCTTCGATGGGCGCGGGCGACGTTTGGGCGACGGCCGGCGCACCGAGCAGTAGAGCCAGCAGGGGAAGGAGATGTCTCACGGCGTCGCCTCCGCCGGGGCCTCGACCATGACCTGGTCCGCCTCGATCGGCACGGCGTCCTGGATGTCGCGCGTGATCGCAGCGTCGACCGGCGTCAGGGTCTCGGGATCGCGCCGGTACTTCAGCACCTGGAAGCCCAGGGGGTTGAGGAAGCGGTCCTCGGCCGACATAGGCTCGCCGGAGAAACGATAGTCGACGATGGCGACCCAAGGCACGGCGGAATGATAGGGGCCGTCGGCGTCGCGTCTGACAGTCTCGAAGCGAACGAGCGCGGACCGATCATCCAGGCGCGACACGCTCTTCACGCGTGTCTCGATGACGGAGGTGCGGGGGTAGCGCGTCAGCGGGCTGTCGATGTTGGAGGCCTGCATCAGGGCCAGGTAGTCCGCGCGCGCCTGTTCCGCCGACCATAGCCCGACCTTGCGGTAATCGGTCTGGAGCGTGGCCATGTCGAAGCCTTCGCGGGCGATGACGTATTGAACCAGCATGGACTGGACGAGGGCCTTGTCCGGCGTGATCTGGCCGGGGTCCAGCGGCTTCAGCGCCTGGACGAAACCGGTCGTGCGATCAACCATCAGGGTATAGGGCTCGACCGTCTTCAGCGGCATCAGCACGATGAGGGCGCAGGCCTCGGCCACGGCCACGGCGGCGGCGGCGCCAGCCACGATCCATGCGACACGACGCGACTTCTGCAGGCCGGTGATCTTGTCCGTCGCCCAGCTTCCGGCTTCACGATAATAGGCGTCGAGCGCCTCGCGGCTTGATTTCTTCATGAACGACGGTCTCGAAGCACGGCGCTGACGGATTTCCGCGGTCGGGTGCGACGCAGGGCCTGACCAGAAGAGGGAATGGCGAAGTCGTCGCCGGTGTTGAAACCGCCGCCGGGCGAGCGGCCCGTGGCGGTGGCCAGCGCGCCCGTTGACATGGGCACCGAACTGGCTCGCTCGCGGCGTTGGGCCGCCATCACGGCGCTGGCGACGGTCTGGGCCCGAGGCGAGGTGGGCTCCAGCGCCGTCCAGTCCGGTAGCGTCAGGACGGGCTGTGGGTCGGGTCGAGCAGGGGCCGGCGCCTGTGCCGTCTTCATCTCGCTGCGCCCTGCCGTGACGTGAACGGTGAAGGCCAGGCGCAGGAGGATGCCGATCGATCCGAACAGGGCGAGGGCGAAGGCCAGGCAGATGACCAGAAGCTCGATGGGCGCGGCGGCGGCGAGCGCATTGCTCTGGCGCAACTGGATGACCTGGGCGAGCCAGGGCTCGAGCAGCGCAAGTTGGACGCCGAGCACGATAGTCGTGATGACCGACGCCAGCAGGGCGAAGACCAGGGCGCGCAGCCAACCGATGAACAGGCCGCGGGCCATGCCGAACAGCAGGAGCCCGGCGAAGAGCGGCGCCAGGGCCAGCAGCACGCCGGCCGTCAGCCGGACGGCGGCGAAGGCCGCGATGGTGCTGGACAGGAAGAAGACGCGGGCCCAGCCCATCGCCGGATTGTCGGCGATGGGGGTGCGTTGCGCCGGTTCGTTTGGATTGGCCGGCGGCAGGACAGCCAGGTCGTCGCGTCCCGTGCCGTAGTTGATCAGGCGGATGATCGAGGCGTCGGCGCCCTGAAGCCGATTGACGAGGTCGCCGTCGGCGCCGGGCAGGCCGGCAGTACGTCCGAGAGCCGCGCTGAGTTGCGCCGGTCCCTGAACGACGACGTCGTAGACGACGGTGCGATAGGCGGGCCAACTGGCGGCGATCGTCAGCACCACGCCGATCTTGACGACGGCCATGACCCCGTCGCGCACCGTCGGCGCCTGGCCGAGCATCATCCGCAGGCCGAACAGGGCGACGAAGATCGTCAGCATGCCGGTCAGCGCCAGGGCGAAGGGCGAGCCGGGATCGGCCAGGGCCTGGTAGCCGTCGGCGCCGATCGTCTGCGCCTGGCAGTCGATGTGGCGCAGCAGGGTCGAGAGGAAGGCTTCGCCGGTGGACAGTCTGGGACAGGTCGCCATGGTCACGCCCGCTCCAGCAGCGGGGCCATCCAGTCCGCCGGGGCGTCCCCGACCGCGGCGCGGATATCGTCCAGCAGCCGCACCGACCGTTCGCGGCCCGACAGGATGGTCAGGATGTCCTTCTCACCCGACAGGTCGAGGCGGACGACGACGCTTTCGCCGCCGCGCTTGATCAGGAAGCAGTGGGCGCTGTCCGGCAGGGTGCGGATCAGGTCGAACTCATGCGGCGTCAGGCCGAAGCCGCCAATATAATCTTCAGCGCGGGCCTTGGCGTTGACCATGAAGATCTGGGTCGCGGCCTGTTCAATGATGGCGCTGGCGATGCGGCTCTCGAGCGCGTCCTGGGCGCTCTGGGTGGCGAAGCCGACGATGCCGTTGCGCTTGCGGATGGTCTTTTCCCAATCCTTGATGCGCCGCACAAAAACCTCGTCGTCTAGGGCCTTCCAGCCCTCGTCGACGACGATGATGGCGGGGGAGCCGTCGAGCCGCTCCTCCACGCGGTGGAAGAGGTACATCATGGCCGGGGTGCGCACAGCCGGATCGTCCAGAAGCACCGTCATGTCGAAGCCGACCGTTCGCACCGACAGATCGGTCAGATCCTCGGGGTTGTCGAACAGCCAGGCGCGTTCGCCGTCGCCCCACCATGGACGCAGGCGCGACCAGAGATCGCCGGCGTGAGGGCGATGGCCGCCGCGGAACAGCTCGACCAGATGGCGCAGGCGACGGTGCGCGGCGGGCTGGTCGTAGCTGGCGCTAACGGCCTCCCTGATGCGCTCCAGCTCCTCAAGGTCGGTGCCGCCAGCGAGTTGACTGAGCCAGTCGACCAGGAAGCCGCGGTTGGCCGGGGTGTCTTCGAGCTGAAGCGGATTGAGGCCGGAGGCCTGACCGGGGCGCAGCTGATCATAGCGACCGCCGATAGCCCGGATGAAGAGCTCGGCGCCCCGATCCTTGTCGAAGAAGATGATGCGCGGATCCAGCTTGCGCGCCTGGGCCAGCAGGAAGTTGAGCACGACCGTCTTGCCTGAGCCCGATGGGCCGATGACGGTGAAGTTGCCCAGGTCGCCTTGGTGGAAGTTGAAGTGGTAGGGGCCGGCCGCCGTCGTCTCCAGCAGGGTGACGGCGTCGCCCCAGTGCGCTCCCGTCGCTTGGCCGGTTGGGAAGTTGTGGATGCTAGCGAGGCCCGAGAAATTGTTCGTCGACACCAGGGCGCGTCGGGCGATGTATTTGAAGTTGGCTGGGAACTGGGCCCAGAAAGCGGGCTCCAGCGCGATCTCCTCGCGGACGGCGACGACGCCCATATCGGCCAGGGCGGCCATGACCTCGGCCACGCCTGCGTCGACCGCGGCCGGGTTGTCGCCGCGCACTGCGATGGTCATGTGGTGCTCGCCGTAGCCGGCGCGCCCGGCGGCGACGTCGTCCTTGGCCTGGGCCAGTTCGCCGCGCAGGGAGATGGCCTCGTCCTCGGCCGAACGCATCCGGCGAAGCGCCAGATTCATCCGCTCCAGCGCTGCTTGTCGTTCGACGAAGGCGAAGGACTGGGTGACGGTCAGCTCAAAGGGCAGACGCATCAGCTCGTCGAACATGCCGGGCGCGCTCCAGGGCGGATAGTCCTTGATCGAGACGATGCCGAGGAAGCTGCGCGACAGATGGCCGGCGGCGGCAAGCTCCACGGCCTCCTGCCCAAAGCTCACCCGGCGATAAGGCAGGTAGGACCCCAGGTCCTGGCGCGGCAGCAGCACCGGCCGCTCCTCGCCGTTGTAGAGCAAGGACAGGAACTCCAGCGGTTCCGAGCAGGCGCCGTTTGGCGTGTCGTAGACGCCGAGCAGACGCGGTTCGTATTCGCCCAGAGTCGCCAGCAGGGCGTCGCGGCCCGCGTTCAACTGGGCCAGTTCATAGGCTTGGCCGACGTCCGGCGCCTGTCCGGCGCGCGTGACCCAGTTGCGGATCTGGTCGGCCAGACCGATGCGTCCCTGAAGCGGGCGACGGACCAGGGTCAGATAGAGGTCGTTGACGAAGAGCTGTTTGGCGCCCAGCCGGTCGGCCCAGCGGTCGCCGAGGCTCTGCGAAAAGGCGTCGGGATACTCAGCGTCGAGGTCGATCTCCGCCCGTCGCCGGACCACGTGGTGATAGAGGGCGAAGCGCGACGTCCCGATGGCGCGCAACATGGCGTCGCGCAGGCTCTTGCGATAGTTGAGCTCGCCCGTATCCGCCGTCTCGAACAGCAGGCCGCGCAGCCGGATCGTTTGCAGCAGCAGGCCGTCGCGCGTTTCCAGCGTGTAATCGTCGACGTGCCGCGCGTACGGCAGGTGAGAGCCCGCCGCCTGTTCGCGCCTTACCGTGTTCGCCCCCTGGCTCAGGGACGGTAGGAGTTGCATCGCCAGATCTTGTGGTTGCGAACGCGCGGGCATTTCCCGATCCGGGTCAGCCACAGGTCGATGATGCGCGGCTCGCGCAGGCACAGCAGGACGCCGACGCCATGGATGACCAGGGCCAGCGGCAGGACCCAGATCGAGCGGAACACCAGGAACAGCTCCGTCGCGATAACGGCGTTGATGATGAAGTAGCTGTAGGTGACGCCCGCAAACATCTGCGGGCGCGTCAGGGCTGTGAACAGAGGTGCGCGGTCAAGCTGCTCCAAGGCGTCAGCCTATGACGCCGGCGGTCGAACGAATGCCCGCCACGATGCTGGCAGCACCGAACAGGATGAAGCAGCCCAGGATGACGACCGCCCCGTGACGCCAGTTGATCCGCCCGCTCAGCATCAGTAGGCCGACGCAGGCGACGGCTATCACTGCCACGACCGTGGCGATGGTGCCGAGCAGGGTGCCCTGCAGCCACTGGACTGCTGAGACGATGGGGCCAGAGCCACGGGGGTCAGCGAGGGCGACTTGGGCGTGGGCGATGCCGGGAAGAAACGGCGACGTGATGCCTGCTACACTGCCGCCTAGACGCTTCGAAAGTCCGTTCATAAATCCCGCCATAATCCTGGAAGCCGTACTTACTGGTGTACCCAAAGTTTCACTGCCGTTCACAGTGTTCTTTGCCGGGCGGCGGTACGCATGGCCCGGTTGTATCGCTAGCAGTGGTCACCTCGAAGGTAGCGGAAACGCCTCCAATAGTAAGTGTGGCGGACCGAACCATTTCGGCCAGGAGGCCAGCTCTGACGCGAACCTGTATAGTTTGACCAGCGGTGATCGTGCTTGCTGCAGTTTGCCATGCGCCACTGGCGATTCGGTATTCTCCGCCTGAGATGGTGACAGGCGTCGCAGCATTGATGCCGCCAATGACAGGCGTTGCTGAGGTCGCCCAAGCGCCAGGGTCAATCGTGACGGGCTCACCAAGACTGAAGGGGTTGGGGATAGTGTCCACGGCGACGACCGTGGTGACCGTGAAAGTATCGGAGACGCCGCCGATTGAGAGGGTTGCGGTCTGGCTGGCGCCGCCCGCAGCGGGGGCCTGGACCTGAACCTGGATGGTTTGTCCGGCGGAGATGGAGCCTGCGGCGGTCTGCCAGGCCCCGCCGTTGATGCGGTACTGACCGCCGGAAATGGTGACAGGGGCGGCGGAATTGACGCCGCCGATGGTGACGATGCTGGAGGCGGCCCAGACGCCGGCGGAACCCGTGACGGCCGCGCCCAGATCAAAGGCGTTGGGGGTAGTGTCAGCGGTCGTGGTGACCTGGAAGGTGTCGGAGACGCCGCCGATGGAGAGGGTTGCGGTCTGGCTGACGCCGCCCGCAGCGGGGGCCTGGACCTGAACCTGGATGGTTTGTCCGGCGGAGATGGAGCCTGCGGCGGTCTGCCAGGCCCCGCCGTTGATGCGGTACTGACCGCCGGAAATGGTGACAGGGGCGGCGGCATTGATGCCGCCGATGGTGACGATGCTGGAGGCGGCCCAGACGCCGGCGGATCCGGCAACGGCCGCACCTAGATCGAAGGCGTCAGGGGTGGTGTCCGCGGCGATCGTAGCCGCAATTACGTGCGTGCGATTGCCGGCGGCGTCATAAGTATAGGTCGTTGACGTGCCTTGAGTGCGAATTGCCGACTGAAGGCGCCCAAGAACATCATAGCGATACTCGGTCGAGTTTTGGCTGTGCGCCGAATTGACAATCAGGACGCTCGTCGACGTCAAGATGCCCAGCCCTAAGGCGGCGGGTCGCAGAAACTTGTGACGAGTCATGAATTTGCGCTCCCCAACGCACTAAGGTTGAGCTTAGTTATCTGGGGGGTAGCTTTGCAATAGCCTTGATGGCGTCGCGCGGCATTTCTGCAGAGATCGAGCGGGTTGCGCCGATGCACAGTTGTTTCGAAGGTTTGTTCATGAAGCCTCAATGGCCCTGATGGTCGTCTTTGGGCTGTATTTAAGTACGATCAATGAATGATCGTGCCGTCGGGATCGTTCTCGGTGTAGGTCGTGGAACATGGCGGAAGCGTCGCCCAGGGTTAGTGTCGTGATCCGAGTCGTACCTACGCTGTCCTGCGTCAGGTGATGTCGCCTCTTCTCATTTCGAAAACCGATGTTTTCAGGGCGCCTTCATACTGTCAATACTGAAAGTATTGGGTGTGAGGTTGTTCGGGCGCCAGCGCGCGATCGTGCATGAATCTCGCGGGGGGCTTTCGTTGAATGCGTGGCCTATCGGGTTGCCTGGCGCTTTTCTGGCTAGCCGCCGACCCAACATTCTCCATCTGCACAGCGCTTCCATACTTTCACGGTTGACAGTATTGGCGGGCTCTGAAAACGTCGGTTTTTGAAAATTGACGGAGCCAAGGCCGTTGTTCCAGTCCGCATGGCGCTTGGAGCTCGGTTCCTGAACTCATTGCAGATGTCCGGGGGGAATATGCGTCATCATCTCAAGGCCGTTTTGCTGGTCGTCGGCACGTTCCTTGCTGCGCCTGCATGGGGAC
>Ga0247827_10000625_pt1 | contig 15880 bp, 17 predicted proteins | sample 12C_Control_Day2_FD_194414 | JGI IMG/M metagenome (GOLD analysis project Ga0247827, IMG submission 194414) | Soil microbial communities from agricultural site in Penn Yan, New York, United States - 12C_Control_Day2 | ecosystem: Environmental > Terrestrial > Soil > Agricultural land | place... | reverse complement strand
GAAGCGACGTTGGCGGAGCGTGCAACAAAGCTCCCTTTCCCCCCTATGCCCTGCCGCGACCGATGCCGTAGTAGACCAGGCCGGCCTCGTTGGCATCGTCCCGATCATAGATATTCCTGAGGTCGATCAACAGCTTTCCCCTCATTCTGGAGGCCAGGTCGTTGAGATCGAGAGCTCGAAACTCATCCCATTCGGTGACGATAACAAGGGCGTCGGCACCGTCAGCGGCTGATTCCGCAGAACCGGCAAATTCTACGCCCTTGAGCAGCGTCTCGGCTTGCTCCCGCCCAACCGGGTCGAACGCGACCACATCGGCGCCGGCTGACTGCAGCCCCTCGATCAGCGGGATCGATGGCGCGTCCCGCATATCATCAGTGTTCGGCTTGAACGTCAGGCCAAGGACGCCGATCCGCTTGCCCTGCGCATCCCCGCCCATCGCTGCAACAACGCGATCGGCCATCGCTCTTTTGCGCCGATCATTCACTTCCACGACCGTCGAAATGATGCGTTGCTTCACGCCGGACTCATCTGCGGTCCGGAGCAAAGCCAGCGTGTCCTTCGGAAAACAACTACCGCCATAACCGGGGCCAGGGTGAAGGAACTTCGCACCTATGCGGTTGTCGAGGCCAATGCCCCGCGCCAGGTCCTGCACATCTGCGCCCACTGCCTCGCAAAGGTCGGCCATCTCGTTAATGAAACTGATCTTGGTCGCAAGGAAGGCATTGGCCGCATATTTGGTGAGCTCGGCCGTGCGCCGGCCGGTGAACAGCATCGGAGCCCGATTGAGGAAGAGCGGGCGATAGATTTCCGCCAGGATCGCGCGAGCCTCATCATCCTCAGCGCCTACCAGTATCCGGTCCGGATGCTTGAAGTCGGCGATTGCCGCACCTTCGCGCAGGAATTCGGGGTTGGACGCAACGCATACTCCTTCCGGCGCGCCCTTGTCCTTGAGCAGCTCGGCAATTTTGTCGCCGGTCCCCACCGGCACCGTGGATTTGGTAACCACGACCACCGGCCCTTCGAGTAGACCTGCAAGCTCTTCAACCGCGGCATAGACATAGCTGAGGTCGGCATGCCCATCGCCGCGCCGCGACGGTGTCCCAACCGCGATGAACACCGCTTCCGCGCCGGACAGCGCCTTGCTGAGCTCTGTCGTGAATTCGAGGCGGCCCCGATCGACGTTCGATTTCACCAGCGCCTCGAGCCCCGGCTCCCAGATCGGCATCCGGCCGGCCAGCAGGCCGTCGATCTTGGCCTGGTCCTTGTCGACGCAAGTCACGTGATGGCCGAAATCGGCAAGGCAGGTGCCGGACACCAGTCCGACATAGCCAGTGCCGATCATTGCGATGCGCATTATTTACTCCACTCGGAAATTCATCTCCCGGCATAGCGGGCGAGGTGGATACGGCCAAGCCCATCAGGCGCCTAGTTTTTGCCGCAAAATTCGCTATAGGGCGCGGCTCCCCATGGCTACGAAACTTCCCTCTCCGCCGCGTGTCGGCATGGTGTCGCTCGGCTGTCCCAAGGCTTTGGTCGACAGCGAACGCATTCTGACCAAGCTGCGCGCCAGCGGCTACGACATGTCGCCCGACTATGCCGGCGCCGACGTCGTTCTGGTCAACACGTGCGGCTTTCTCGACAGCGCCAAGGAAGAAAGCCTTGAAGCGATCGGCGAGGCCATTGCCGAGAATGGCAAGGTCGTCGTCACCGGCTGCATGGGCAAGGAAGCCGACGTCATTCGCGCCCGCTTCCCACAAGTGCTCGCGATCACCGGCCCGCAGCAATATGAGGAAGTCGTCGGCGCCGTCATGGAGGCCGCACCGCCGGTCGCCAACCCCTATGTCGACCTGGTACCGGAAGCGGGCCTCAAGCTAACGCCGCGCCATTACAGCTATCTGAAGATTTCAGAGGGCTGCAATCACCGCTGCAGCTTCTGCATCATCCCGTCGATCCGCGGCGATCTGGCATCGCGCCGCCCGGACGCGATCCTGCGCGAAGCGGAAAAGCTGGTCGCGGCAGGCACCAAGGAATTGCTGGTCATCAGCCAGGATACCTCGGCCTATGGCGTAGATATCCGCCACCAGCCACGGGAGTGGAAGGGCCACGAGGTCCGCGCCCACATGACCGATCTCGCCCGCGAGCTCGGCAAGCTGAAGACGCCGGAAGGCGATACTCCTTGGGTCCGCCTCCACTATGTCTATCCCTACCCGCACGTCGACCAGGTTATCCCGCTGATGGCCGAGGGCCTGGTGTTGCCGTACCTCGACATCCCCTTCCAGCACGCGTCCCCAAAAGTGCTGAAGTCCATGCGCCGCCCGGCCAATGAGGCAAAGGTGCTCGAGCGCCTCAAGAACTGGCGCTCGATCTGCCCGGATATCGCCGTCCGCTCCAGCTTCGTCGTCGGCTTCCCCGGCGAAACGAACGAGGATTTCGAATATCTCTTGAGGTGGCTCGAAGAAGCCCAGCTCGACCGCGTCGGCGCCTTCCGCTTCGAGCCGGTCGAAGGCGCAGCTGCCAATGCGCTTCCCGACCACGTCCCCGAAGAGATCAAGGAAGACCGCTACCAGCGCGTCATGGATCTTACCGCCCGCATCAGCGCCGAAAAGCTGGCCGCCAAGGTTGGCAAGACCATCGATGTGCTGATCGACCGGGTGGATGACGTTGCCCCGTTGCAGGAAGGTCCCGATCGCCGCCACTTCGATGCCCCGCACCCGGAACATCATCACGATGTCGGAGCCACCGGGCGCTCCAAGGCCGATGCCCCCGAGATCGACGGCGAAGTCCACCTTCGGGATGCGGCAGGCTTGAAGCCAGGCGACTTCGTTAAGGCCTTGATCGAAGAGAGCGACGAGCACGACCTGTTTGGAGTCGCCGTCTAGTCGCACCTCAGTCCCTCGTCCCCCAGACGAAGAGGATTGTCAGCGCCGAAGTCGTACCGAGCGCAAAGGTCTTTGAAAGCGCCGCTGCTCCAAAATCGGTACCCCATTGAAACAGCCCGCCGCCAACCATCAGGGAAAGCGCGAACCAGCAAAGTAGCGACAGGCCGCCAGCCCATACCGCGGTCGACTTCGCTTCCTTGAATTCCTCCGCCGTGCCCCCTCTGGCGGCGAACAATTCCCACGCGCCCTTGAAGGCCACTGCGGCGATCACGAACTGGCATAGGGTGATCAGGGCGAACCCGATCCAGGTTACGGCGGGAGGGATCGCAAATGGCACCGCATCGATCTGCTGACGCATCACGCTGATGTTGGCCAGGTTCTGCAGCGCATACATGAGGGCGGTCAGCCCGATGAGCGCGACAAGCAGGCTTTTGAAAATTCGCATTACGACCCCTACGAGACTGCGTCGGTTTTCCATGATGCGGGATTTCACAGCCATCCGGGAATTCCCCGAGCGGCCAGGCCAGAGTTGAAGAACCGCTGTCGCCGAATTGACTGGGCGGTGTCACCGCCTAGGCTGAGCCAATGCTGAGAACATCCCTGGCGCTACTCGCGCTTCTCGCCTCCGCTGCGCCCGGCTTTACCCAGCCGATTTCGCCAGAAGAACAAGCGAAGATCGACAAGCTCGTCACCGAGACACTCGAAAAGACCAAGACGCCGTCGGCCTCGATCGCGATCGTGCGCGGCGGCGAGCTGGTTCTTGCCAAGGCTTATGGCAAAGCGTCGGAAGCAATCCCTGTCGCGACGCCCGCCCTTCCCTATCAGATCGCTTCAAACTCGAAGCAATTCACCGCGATGGCGCTTCTTCTGCTGGAGGATGAAGGCAAGCTCGACCTCGACGACAAGGTTTCGAAATATCTGCCCGGCATTTCAGGCGGGGACCGGATCGCGCTCCGCCAGCTGTTGAGCCATACGTCGGGACTTCAGGATTATTGGCCGCAAGATTTCAGCTTCCCGGCAATGGCCACGCCGACTACGCCGCAACATATCATCGACATATGGGCGAAGAAGCCGCTCGACTGTGCGCCCGGTACGCAATGGCAATATTCGAACACCGGATATGTGGTCGCCGGGCAGATTGTCGAGAAAGTCGCTGGCGAGCCTTTGTTTTCATACCTCAGGACACGCATTTTCAGGCCGCTCGGCATGACCAGCGTCATCGACATGGACAAGGCGATCGGATCCAAATTCCCGCAAGGCTACGGCCGCGCCGCGCTCGGGCCCGTTCGGGTAGAAACGCCGGCCGCACCGGGATGGCTTTATGCCGCGGGCGAATTGTCGATGACGCCGGCGGATTTCGCCAAGTGGAACATCGCCCGGATCAACCGAGCAGTCCTGCCGGCCGACGATTGGGAAGAGCAGGAAAAATCGGTGAAGCTGATCGACGGCTCGGACACCGGTTACGGGCTTGGCGTAAACAGCCGTGTCAGCCGCGGCCGCCGCGTGATCAGCCATGGCGGAGAGTCCGCGGGCTTTCTTTCGACTAACAGCGTTTATCCCGAGCAGAAGGCGGCGATCACCGTGATGACCAACACATGGTCGTCCGGCGCCTATTCCCAGATCTCGCGCGGGCTTGCCGAAATCCTGCTTCCGCCGATCGCGCCCGATCCAGTCCCTACCGCCCATGCGGCGCGCGTTCGGGCCCTCTACGATCAGCTTCGCACAGGCAAGTTGGATCGGAAGCTCCTGACCGCTAACGCCAGCTATTATTTCACCGAGGCAGTGACCGGCGACTTCCATTCTAGTCTGGCGCCACTCGGCCCACCGGCCTCGATCGAGGTGCAGGGAAGCCCGATGCTTCGCGGCGGATTCGTAATCCAGAATTATCTCGTCAAATATTCGGATCGGACGCTCGACCTGTCGGTGTTCATGGAGCCGGGCGGCAATGGTCGCGTGGAGCAATTTCTCGTCCGCGGCGAATGATCGAGGCTAAAGGCGTACGAAACCCCGTGGCCAATGGTCCCGGTCGACCTCATATTGTTCGATGGTGAAGCCATCAGGCTCGTCGGCAAACCCGGGCAAAAGCCGCGTTCGCTCCACGGCCGCCTCAGCTAGCTCCCGCGACGAATAGACGCCGACGACCTTCACCCGGCCGGTCTCGGGGAGGCTGTGCAGAAGGACGAACAGGAGTTCCATGCCCGAGGTCTATACCCCCGCCTCGGAACGGCCAAGGAACTTTCCGAGTTTTCTGCCGTTCCTCCCGCTTCGGTCAGGAGGAAATCATGACCACTCCAAAGCTCATCGCATTGACTTGTGCAGCGTCCGCGGCAGTTGCTGCCGGTATCGCTTTTGCGGCTCCGGTTGCCGAGGGCGGGCGAAAGTTCGTGACCGCTTTGACCGGCCAGGCCGAACTGACTGGCGGCGCGCTCACGGCCGACATGGATGGGAGAGGCACTGCGCAGGTATTCGTCAACGTCGGTCAGCGCCGGCTGTGCTGGAATCTTACCAACCTCGCGAACCTCGATACGCTCGTCGCGGCGCATATCCACCAGGCGCCTGCCACTGCCAGTGGGCAGATCCGGATCAGCTTTTTCCACTTTGGCGAACCGATCGACCTCGAAGGCTGCACGGAAGGTACCGCAACCCACCCGTTCGATCGCGCGAGGTTGAATGATATCATCCAGCATCCTCAAAACTATTATGTGAACGTCCATACGACGGCGTACCCGGGCGGCGCGATCCGGGGCCAGCTGTCGAAAAGGCGGTAGCCATTTGGCGCTCGCCCGATGCTTCGGCTAGGGCGAGCGCATGACAGTCTTTTCGGACATGCTTCAGGCCGATCGCGGCGGTGCCGCGCATCTCATCCACCTCGTCGACAAGGCAAGCTTTGCCGATTGGGCAAAGAAACACTCCGCGGAACGCCGGGCGCTGCTGGAGGCGGCTCGCTTCGATGGAAAGACCGGCTTCCAGTATGCGATCCTACCCGCCTCGCAGGGGCAGGCGTGGGAAGTAGTTTCAACGGTCGCCAACGTGGCCGAACTGTCACCCTGGTGCCTCGCAAAGCTGGCGGAGGCCCTTCCCGAAGGTTCCTATCGCCTCGCCGACGGCGATCCCGGCCCCGCGATGCTCGGCTGGCTGCTCGGACAGCACCGTTTTAGGTCCTACAAGTCAAAGGATGTGGATGAGCGCGGCCCCCGCATCCTGCTAACGAAGGAAGCTGCCGGGATCGTACCGACCGTGCGCCTGGCTGAGGCGACCGCGCTGGTTCGCGACCTGGTCGACACGCCAGCGGCCGACCTCGGCCCGGCAGAACTGGAAGGGGCAGCCCGCAACATCGCGAAGCAATTTGGCGCAAAGGTGGAAGTCACCTTAGGCGACGCGCTGGAGCAAGGTTACCCCATGATCGCAGCGGTCGGGCAGGGGGCTATCCGCGAGCGCGGCCCACGCCTGATCGAACTTCGCTGGGGCAAGGAAAGCTCGCCAAAGATCGCGATTGTCGGCAAGGGCGTTTGCTTCGACAGCGGTGGGCTGGATATTAAGCCCGCCTCGGGCATGCGGCTCATGAAGAAAGACATGGGCGGTGCGGCCCATGCGCTGGCGCTGGCAAAGCTGGTGATGAACGAGAATTTGCCGGTGCATCTTCATCTACTGATCCCCGCGGTCGAAAATGCCGTCTCCGCCGCCGCATTCCGCCCCGGCGACGTCATTAGCAGCCGCAAGGGGCTCAAGGTCGAAATCGACAACACCGACGCGGAAGGCCGCCTTGTCCTTGGCGACGCGCTCTCCAAGGCCGGTGAGGAGAATCCGGAACTAATCATCGATTTCGCGACCCTGACGGGCGCGGCCCGGGTTGCCCTTGGTCCAGACCTTCCCGCCATGTTCGCCAATGACGACCAACTCGCCGCCGACCTTGAAGCGGGAGCGAAGAAGGTCACCGACCCGATTTGGCGGATGCCATTGTGGGACGGCTATGACGAGATGCTGAAATCCGACCTTGCCGATCTCAGCAACGCTGCGGACTCGCCAATGGCGGGTTCGGTCACTGCGGCACTATTTCTTCGCCGGTTCGTGCCGGAAGGCACACCCTGGGCCCACTTCGACACTTTTGCCTGGCGATCGAGCGCCAAACCGGGCCGGCCGAAGGGTGGCGAGGCATTAGGCCTCAGGGCAGCATTCGCAATGCTGACACACCGCTACGGTCAATAAGTTCAGCTCCATCGGCAGCTAAGACGCGGTTTTGTCGCCACTTTGTTCGATCGTTACGCAACCAATCCGCCCCTCCTCGGTTTCCTACCTGCTACGCGACAACGGGAGATATCGAACCAATGGCCGATGCTTCGCTGTCGGGCTGGATGCGGGCGCTGATTGAGTATGTCCGCTCGGGTGAGCCCGACCTAACCAACCGGCAAATGGCCCTGCTGATGCTCGTATATCTTACGCCGGGCCCTCATACGGTGCGCGGGCTTGCCCGCATGCTGGGCGTGTCGAAGCCCGTTGTAACGCGCGCCTTGAATACATTGGGAGCCCTCGGCTATCTCCGCCGGGAGCGGGATCAGGACGACCGCCGCAATGTCTTTGTCGTCCGCACCAATGACGGGGCCGAATTTCTTGAAGGGTTTAAAAAATATCTCCGCGCAGGCGACGAAGATGGCCGCCGCGCAATCGAACAACGCGGAAAGGAACCCGCCTTCGCCAGTCACTGATGGCTTCGCACTTTCCGGCTCGTCGAACCTGCCCGATCCCGCCACCAATGCTTACCGCAAAGACCTCGCCGATGTGGGCCTGGCGGGACGCGTCATTGCCTCCCATTATGCCGAACCGCTGGTGAGGCATATCATTGCGGAGGGTACGCTTGTTGCGACTCCCGCCCCTGACGCGGACCAGATCGCCGATCTTAAAGAAGGCGATGAAATTCGGGTTTTGGACATCAGCCTTGGCTGGGCCTGGGGCTACGGCCCGGGTGGCCGTGTCGGCTATGTCCGCGCCCAGGCGGTGGGAATCTAGATTCCCTTGGCCTTCCGATAGGCCCGCCACCTCGCGACATTGGCATTGTGTTCGGCCAAGGTGCGAGCAAACGCATGGCCGCCGGTACCGTCAGCTACATAATAAAGCGCGTCGGTCTTCGCCGGGTTGAGTACGGCGGCGATGCTGTCACGTCCCGGATTGGTGATCGGTCCGACCGGAAGCCCCAGCTTACGACGCGTGTTATACCCATTGTCGGCGGCCAGCTCGGACCGGCGGATCATTCGGCCCAACGGCTTTCCCTTTGTGATCGGGTAAATTGTTGTGGCGTCGGCGCCCAGGGCCATGCCCGTGCGCAGCCGGTTGCAGAGCACGCCAGCAACCATCGGCCGCTCGCTCGCCTTACCAGTCTCCTTCTCGACGATAGAAGCAAGCGTAACCGCCTCCTCTTGGCTCCGAACCGGGCAATTCGCCGCTCCGCGAGCCCATAGAGCATCAAGCTCCCGGTCCATCGCGTCGGTCATCCGCTTCAGGACGGCGGCGCGCGTCTCACCGCTTTGCCAGTCGTAGCTGTTGGGCAGTACGGATCCCTCTGCAGGCAGCGGCGCTTCACCGATGAGCTCAGGAATCGCGGCCAGTTTTTCCTGCACCAGGATCGACGGCATTCCCTCGGGGATCGTCAGCAGCCGAACGACCGGCCGGCCATGCTGGAGAATGTCGAACACCTCGGCGCCGCTTGCCCCCGCCGGGATTTCGAATTCCCCGGCCTGGACAGGATCCGAAGATCCGAACAGACGGGCCATGACGCGATAGGTGTCCGCTGTACCTGGAATCGCACCCTGATCGTGCAGCTGGCGAGCAACGGAGGCGAGTGCGGAGCCTTCTTCAACCGTAACTTGGTGCGGACCCGCTTTCGGTCCCGGCGAAGCCCAAAGCAGCCAAAAGCCACCCGCGCCGACCAGAAAGCCGAGCGCGGCGACTACCAGGATCAGCCGTTTCAGCATGTTGGGCTTAATCGACCGCCTTCACGATTAGCGAAGCATTGGTCCCGCCAAAGCCGAAGCTGTTGTTGAGCGCTGCGCGCACATGGCGCTTCTTCGCCTGGTGCGGGACCAGGTCGACGCCTGCCGTGCCCTCGCTTGGATTGTCGAGGTTGAGCGTCGGCGGGACGATCTGGTCGCGGATCGCGAGGATGCAGAAGATGGTCTCGACAGCACCGGCGCCGCCAAGCAGGTGGCCGATGGCCGACTTGGTCGAGCTCATGGACACATTGGCAATCTCATTGCCGAACAGGCGGCGAACCGCGCCCAGCTCCAGCTCGTCACCCATCGGCGTCGAAGTGCCATGAGCATTGATGTAATCGATGTCGCCGGGGGTCATTCCGGCCTTCTTCAATGCCATTTCCATCGAGCGATAGGCGCCTGAGCCTTCCGGATGCGGCGCCGTTACGTGATATGCATCGCCAGACAGGCCATAGCCGACGACTTCGGCATAAATCTTCGCGCCGCGCGCCTTGGCATGCTCATATTCTTCGAGCACGACCACGCCCGCGCCTTCGCCCATGACGAAGCCATCACGATCCTTGTCGTAAGGCCGAGAAGCCTTCTCCGGCTGATCGTTGAACGCCGTCGACAGCGCACGAGCCTGTGCAAAACCGGCAATTCCGATCGGGCAGATCGTTGCCTCCGCACCGCCTGCCAGCATGATGTCGGCGTCCCCGTCCTTGATCATCCGCGCGGCGTCCCCGATCGAATGGGCACCCGTCGAGCATGCGGTAACGACCGCATGATTGGGACCCATCAGCCCATATTTGATCGAAACCTGGCCGGAAATGAGGTTGATCAGACGGCCGTGGACGAAGTGCGGGCTGACGCGCGTTGGCCCTTTCTCGGCCAGGACAAGACTTTCGCTCTCAATCCCCGGAAGACCGCCGATTCCCGAACCGATCGAACAGCCCGCACGATAGCGCGTTTCCTCGTCCATCTCCGTGAGACCAGCATCCTCGATCGCCTGACCGGCAGCATCGATGCCGTAGATGATAAACGGGTCGACCTGACGCTGAACCTTGTGATCGACGCGTTTGTTGGGATCGAAGCCATAGGGGTGATCGGCCGGCTTCACTTCACACGCGACATGGCATTTCTGGTCACTGGAATCGAACCGGCTAATCCTTCCGGCGCCAGACTTGGCGGCCAGAATGTTAGACCATGTGGTCTCGACGTCCGCTCCCAGCGGCGTAACCAGTCCAAGACCCGTCACCACGACACGGCGCATGCGCAACTTCCCTTCAGTTCACCTCAAATGCAAACGGCTTCCCGAAGTTCACGGGAAGCCGTTCGTGCCGCCTCACGGGCGGGCGGCAGCCGATCGGTTCCCGATCAGCCCTTGTTGCTGTCGATATAGTCGATCGCGTCCTTCACGGTCGCAATCTTCTCGGCCGCATCGTCAGGGATCTCGACGCCGAATTCTTCTTCGAACGCCATGACCAGCTCGACGATGTCGAGGCTGTCAGCGCCCAGATCGTCGATGAAGCTCGCTTCCTCGGTGACCTTCTCGGCTTCGACGCCGAGATGTTCGACGACGATCTTTTTCACCCGATCGGCGGTCTCGCTCATGTGGACTTTCCTCCGTTTAGATTTTGCGCTGCCCTAGCGTCCGAGTGCGATACGGGCAAGCAGTCATTGCGAGCCCGGCACGGGCCGAACTTGCATTCCAGATGTGCACAATGGATTGCGCAGGTGCCGCGTTCCCCGCATTTGCGGACGCATGACTGTCGCCCGTCCCCTGACTCCCGGCGAAATCGCGCTTTCCCGGTCCATCTTCGGGGATGCAATCGATTATCGGCGAGTCAGCCTGGTCCGGCGCAAATGGTGGCTGTTTCAGCCGGTGGGGATCGTGATGGCCCCTTCCGGCAATATTCATTTCCATCCGGAAAGCAGCTTGTGGTCCGAGGATTTCTCAAAGGAGAACATGTCGCTCCAAGGGCTCTTCATTCATGAAATGACCCATGTGTGGCAGGCCCAGACACGCGGACGCTGGTATCTGCCGCTGATGCGGCACCCCTTTTGTCGCTATAGCTATCAGCTAGTCGAAGGCCGCCCATTCGACCGCTATGGGCTGGAGCAGCAGGCGGAGATCGTTCGCCATCGCTTCCTGGCCAATCAGGGCCAAAGGACTGTTGCGTTAATTTCCACAAGTTTTCTGCCATTCAACGGTTCTGTTACAGAAACGCAACAGTCTTAGTACAAACGCGCACCCCCCCTTTTCGCAAGCGCACAGTAGAATAGTCTACGCGCCACCAAATAATGCCAAAAATGGGGGTTTATCATGTCAATTCGTGTCCATGCAGTGCGTAGCCTGCTGATCAGCGCCGCGGCCCTGGCAGTCGCAACGCCCGCCTGGGCGCAGACTGAGGAAGAGGCTCAGGCCCAGGCCGCCAACGAGGCAACCGAGGCCAGCCAGGGCGACCTGATTATCGTCACGGCAACCAAGCGCGCGTCGACGGTCCAGGATGTCCCCTTCTCGATCAACGCGCAGACGCAGGAAGACATCCAGCGCGCCAACGCCAACACGATCGAAGATATCAGCCGCAACGTCGCCGGCCTTGCCGTTCAGAACTTGGGGCCGGGCCAAAGCCAGGTTTCGATCCGCGGCGTGTCGGCCGGGCAGATCGTCCGCGACCAGCCGGGCGTCAAGGAACAGGTCGGCATCTACCTCGACGAGTCTGTCATTTCCCTCTCGCTGTTCACGCCGGACATCGACCTGTTCGACCTGAACCGCGTCGAAACGCTGCGCGGACCGCAGGGAACGCTGTTCGGATCGGGCAGCGTCGGCGGCACCGTGCGTTACATTACCAATCAGCCGCGCCTTGGCCGCATGGAGGGCATGGTCGAAGCCAACTACAATGGCACGCGCGGCGGCGATGTGGGCGGCCACGTGAAGGGCGCTGTCAACGTGCCGCTGGGCGAGACCGTCGCGTTTCGTGCGGTAGGCTATGCAACCAGTTACGGCGGATTCATCGATGCGCTTGGCCCGGCGAACGGTAACAACATCAATGGCGGCAGCCGGGTTGGCGGCCGTCTTTCGCTGTTGTGGCAGCCGATTGAACAACTCAAGTTTACGCCTCGCGTCGTCTATCAGAAGATCAAGGCCGACGGCTTCAACCGTCAGGAAGTCTTCAACCTTTACCTGAACGAGTTTACCGACCCGGCTTATGAATATGACAGGCGGGAGCAATATCTGCTCACCCGTGAGGACTTTAAGGATGAGACGCTCATCGCGGACCTGACCGCGTCCTACGACTTCGGTCCGGCGGAACTGACCTCGGTCACCAGCTATATCAATCGCGACATCTTGGTCAGCCGCGACGCATCGGCGCTCACCCACTCGGTGTCCGTCGACCTTGGGCTTCCAATCCAGGCAACCGACATTCCGTCCAATCTGCGCGACACCACAGATCTCAAGACCTTGACGCAGGAGCTTCGTGTCACCTCAACCGGCGATGGACCATTCCAATGGCTGGTCGGCGGCTTCTATTCGGATGTCGAGCGCGTCTATGCGCAGCGTCTGCCTACCCCGAACTACTCAGGCTATGTTGACGCTACCCTCGGAGCGGGGACCTCGGCGGCTGTGGCGAACGGTTTCACTAACCTGGATTCGCCCTACAACGCTGATATTCCCTACGATATCAATCAGCTCGCGGCATTTGGTGAGGCCAGCTACGACTTCGGCCAGTTCAAGCTTACAGCCGGCGCCCGCTATTATGACTTCGAAGAAGAGCGCGACTTCATCTCTGGCGGCCTTTTCGCCAATGGCGACAATCGCCTTGGCGACAAGACCTCGTCGAGCGGCATCAGCCCGCGCTTCATCGCCACATGGGAACCGAACCGGAATCTCAGCGTGAACGTACAGGCAGCGAAGGGCTTCCGCCTCGGCGGCGTCAACGATCCGCTGAACCTTCCGCTCTGCTCGGTTCAGGACGAGGAACTATTCGGCCCATTCGCCGGCGGTTACGACGACGAAACGCTGTGGAACTATGAAGCTGGCGTTAAATATTCGAAGGGCATGATCACCGCGAACGCGGCCATCTTCCACACCAGCATCAAGGACCTCCAGGTCACGCTCGATGCAGGAAGCTGCTCGTCGCGTATCGTCTTCAACGTTCCCAAGGCCCACACCACTGGCGTTGAGGCAGAATTCGCCATTTCGCCAATTGAAGGTCTCGATCTGTCGCTGGCCGGAAGCTACGTCTCGGCCGAGTTTGACTCGACGCTTGCCCGTGATGAGAGCATTGAGAGCGACCCGCTGACTATTTCGACCGGTATCCGCGAAGGCAACCGCTTGCCGACCGTTCCGAAGTTCCAGATGGCGGCTTCGGCAACCTATGGCAGCCGGTTCGGCGACGCTGGCGACTGGTACGTCAATGCCAGCTTCCAGCACGTCGGCAGCCGCTATACCCAGCCGGCCGACCAGGAAAATAATCCGCGCACGTTCGCGCACGGACTTCCGGTCTTCGGCATGGCACTCACCGATGCGACCACGCTCGATCTGAAGCTGCCTTCGTACCAGTTGGTCAACATCTCGGCGGGTCTCGACCTAGACAACGGCGTGGAGGTCTCGGCCTACATCAACAACCTGTTCGACGAGAATGCCAAGCTGTCGTTCGACCGCGAACGCGGCGGCCGTGCCCGCCTGGGCTTCAACATCGGCACTCCGCGTGTGGTTGGCGTCACCACCCGATTCAAGTTCGGGAAATAATGTCGGGCGGCGGGCTTAATGGTTCGCCTCTAATGACACGCCGTTCCTTGATCGGCGGCATGACGGCCGGGGCGCTTGCTCCGGCCGTTTTGCATGCTGCAAAGCCTGGGACCGCAGCGCATGTCGCCGTGATCGGTGCTGGTGTGTTCGGATCCTGGACGGCGGAACATCTTCGCCGCGCCGGCCATCGCGTGACGCTGGTCGACATGGCGGGTCCTGCCCAAAGCCGGGCCAGCTCCGGCGGCGAAAGCCGAATGACCCGCGGCGGCTACGGCAAGGACGAGATTTACACGCGGATGGCCTTCGCCAGCCTGCCCGAGTGGAAAAAGCTCAGCGACACCTCCGGCCTGCCGATTTTCATTCCGAGCGGCGTGCTGTTCTTTTCAAGCAAGCCCGGAGAATATTTCGACGGCAGCATCGAGGTCCACCGGAAGCTTGGACTGCCGCTCGAACAATTGGATGGTCCGCAGCTTCAGCGCCGCTTCCCAATGATCGATTTCAGCGGCGTGATCATCGGCCTTTACGAACCGGAATTCGGCGCGCTGATGGCTCGCCGCTCGGTCCAGACGCTGGTCAAGAATTTCGTGGCGTCGGGCGGCGAATATCGCCTTGCCTCCGCCGAATCGCCACAAAAGGCCGATGGCCAGCTCCGTTCGATCCAGACATCGAATGGCCCGGTCGAGGCGGACGCGTTCGTGTTCGCCCTCGGCCCCTGGCTGCCAAAGCTCTTTCCCGACATTCTCGGCAAGAAGATCTTCGCGACCCGGCAGGAGATTTTCTACTTCGCGCCGCCCAAGGCCGACCCTCGCTTCCAGCCCGAGGCGATGCCCGGCTGGGCCGACTTTAACGATGGCGACATGTTCTACGGTTTCCCCAATCTGGAAACGCGTGGAGTCAAATTCGCGCACGACAAGCACGGCGCCTACGTCGATCCCGACACCCAATCGCGCGAGCCAACCAGGGCCGCGCTGGATGAGGTTATCGCCTTCCGCGACCGCCGCTTCCCACTACTGAAGGGCGCGCCCGTCATCGGTGCCGAGGTTTGCCAATATGAGAACAGCTCGAACGGCGACTTCCTGATCGATCGCCATCCGGCCATGCCCAACGTCGTCCTGGTCGGCGGCGGTTCGGGCCACGGGTTCAAGCATGGGCCGGAGGTCGGCCGCCTCGCGGCGGAGCTCGTCACGGGCGCCGGCGCACAGCCGGAACCTCGCTTCACCCTTGCAACCAAGGGCGAAACCCAGCATCGCGAAGTGCATTAATCTGGCGCAGGGAGGATCCCATGCTGGAGATCATTGCTTCACCCGAAGACGTAATCGCGCTCAAGATTAGCGGCTCGATCAACGGCCAGGATCTCGACACGATCATGGACCGCCTCGACGGGATCATGGCCAGCCACGATAAAGTCCATGTCTTCGTCGAAACGCAGGGCATTGCCGGCCTCGAGCTGGCCAGCCTGCCCCATTATTTTGGCCGGGCCCTGCCCTTGTTCGGCAAGCTGAACCGCTTCGGACGCGTGGCGGTCGTCGCCGACCAGGCGTGGATACGCGTCGGTACCCGCATCGAAAGCGCGGTGCTGCCCTTTATCGCCTATCGAACTTACGAGCCCGATGAACGCGATGCCGCGCTCACCTGGGTATTCACCGGCCTCGATCCGAGCGAGGGCTAGCCCGCCTTCGCCACTGCAACCAGCGCGGGCCTCAGCAGCCGATCCTTGAGCATGTAGCCGGACTGCATTTCCTCGACGATCGTGCCGGGATCCGCCTTGTCAGTCGCGATTTCGATCATCGCCTGGTGCTTGTGTGGATCCAGCGCCTGGCCCACCGATTCAACGCGGACGATGCCCTGACGCGCAAAAACGGCGTCCAACTCGCGCAGCGTCGCTGCAATCCCGTCAACGAAACTCTTGATCTTCTCGTCGGCCAGCGCCCCCTCGGGCACATGGCTCAGTGCTCGATCCAGATGATCGCGGACCGACAACATGTCGCGCGCAAAGCCGGTTACCGCGTAGGCCGAGGCCTGCTGCTTCTCCGCCTCGAGCCGCCGCCGTACATTCTGCGTCTCGGCATGGGCATAAAGCGCCTTGTTGTTGGCCTCCTCCAGCTGTTTCAGCAGGTCCGCAACGCGGTCATGCTCGGCCAGCTCCGGCGAATCCGCCGCAGTTTCTTCCCGAATATCTTCGGCTTCTTGGTGCAGGTCTTTTTTGTCCATCATCTCATAAATCTCGTGAGGGCTTGGGCCGTGAAGTCCACCATGGGGACGACTCGCGCATAGTTCAATCT
>Ga0247827_10000624_pt1 | contig 15885 bp, 17 predicted proteins | sample 12C_Control_Day2_FD_194414 | JGI IMG/M metagenome (GOLD analysis project Ga0247827, IMG submission 194414) | Soil microbial communities from agricultural site in Penn Yan, New York, United States - 12C_Control_Day2 | ecosystem: Environmental > Terrestrial > Soil > Agricultural land | place... | reverse complement strand
GGCGTACAGCCCTGCGACCATCACCGCAGGGCTGTACGCCTCAGCCGCGCACCCGCGCCGGGTTACCTACGACCGTCGCCCCCGCCGGTACATCACGGGTCACCACGCTGCCAGCTCCGACCACGGCATTGTCGCCAATGGTCACGCCCGGCAGGATGATCGCCCCGCCGCCAATCCAGACATTATTGCCGATGGTCACCGGCCGTCCGCTTTCCAGCCCAGTGCGGCGCACTTCAGGGTCCATAGGGTGATCGGCGGTGTAGATCTGCACGCTGGGGGCAATTTGGCAGTCGTTGCCGATGCGCACCGGCAGGACGTCGAGGATCACGCAGTTGAAGTTCATGAAGGTGTTGGCACCCACACTGATGTTGTAGCCGTAGTCGCAAAAGAACGGCGGGCGGATAACCACCCCTTCGCCAACACCGGCAAAGTGTTCGACCAGCAATGCATGCCTGCCGTCGTTGAGCAGCTCGGCGCTGTTATTGTAGCGCTGCATCCAGTGTTTGTTGGCGATCTGCTCGGCCTGTAGCTCGGGGCAGCTGGCGTGGTAGAGCTGACCACTGAGCATTTTCTGTTTTTCGCTTAGGGACATGCTAACTCCTTTCGAGACTATTCTCTGATCGCGAATCCGTCGATGATCGGACCACAGTTTGCCCCCGAATGCACAAGGAGTCCTGATGAAACGCAGCCTGACCGTGTTGGCTATCGTCGTCGCCGTGGCCGCTGGCGCCGGTTACTGGTACGTGCAGGTCAAGCAGCCGCAGCGTACCGGCGAGGTGGTTATCAGCGGCCTGCAAGCGCCGGTCAGCGTGCGCTATGACGCCCGCGGCGTCCCGCATCTGCAGGCGCAGAATGAAACCGACCTGTACCGCGCACTGGGCTACGTGCATGCCCAGGACCGATTGTTCCAGATGGAGATCATGCGCCGCCTGGCGCGGGGTGAACTGGCCGAAGTGCTGGGCAGCAAATTGCTGCCCACCGACACCCTGTTTCGCAGCCTGCGCATTCGCGAGCAGGCTGAACGCATGGTCCAGCGCCAGGACCGTCAAGGCCCGGCCTGGAAGGGCCTGCAAGCCTATCTGGATGGGGTCAACCAATGGCAGGCCAGCCATCCCAAACCCATGGAGTTCGACATCCTTGGTATCCCTGCACGCCCCTTCACCGCCGAAGACACCCTGAGCATCGCCGGCTACCTGGCCTACAGCTTTGCCGCAGCGTTTCGCACCGAGCCTGCCCTGACCTACATTCGCGATCAACTGGGCCCTGAGTACCTGAAGATCTTCGACCTCGAATGGCAGCCCGATGGCGCCCTTGCAACGCCCCTGGCCAGTGCCGATTGGCGCAGCCTGGAGCAGTTGGCGCGGCTCAGTCACGACGCGCTGGGCGAGGTAGGCATCCCGCAGTTCGAGGGCAGTAATGCCTGGGCCATATCCGGCAGCCGCACGCGCAGCGGTAGGACGCTGCTGGCGGGCGACCCCCACATCGGTTTCGCCGTGCCAGCGGTGTGGTATGAAGCCGAGCTTTCTGCCCCAGGCTTCAGCTTGTATGGCTATTTCCAGGCGCTCAACCCCTTCGCGCTGCTGGGCCACAATCGCGACTTTGGCTGGAGCCTGACCATGTTCCAGAACGACGACGTCGACCTGATCGCCGAGAAGGTCAACCCAGCCAATGCCGAGCAAGTCATGATCGACGGCCAGTGGCAAACGCTGCAGCAGACCCAGCAGCAGATCGCGGTGAAAGGTGAGGCACCGGTGGATATCACCTTGCGCCGCTCGCCCCACGGCCCGATCGTCAATACCGTGCTGGGCGAAAACGCCGGACCTGCGCCAATCGCCATGTGGTGGGCCTTCCTGGAAACGGAAAACCCGGTGCTTGAAGGCTTCTACCAGCTCAACCGCGCCGATACCCTGGGCAAGATGCGTTTGGCGGCGGTGAAGATCCAGTCACCAGGGCTCAATCTGGTATGGGCCAACGCCGGCGGCGATATCGGTTGGTGGGCGGCAGCGCAACTGCCGATCCGTCCCGATGGGGTCAACCCGGCGTTCATTCTCGACGGCAGCAGCGCACAGGCACAAAAGCTTGGTTTCTATCCCTTCAGCGTCAACCCGCAACAGGAAAACCCAGCCAGCGGCTACATCGTCTCGGCCAACTACCAGCCACCTGCCGCCGTGCCGGTGCCCGGCTACTACAACCTGGCGGATCGCGGCCGCCAACTCGACCGTCACCTGGCCAACCCTGAGGTGAAGTGGGACGTGGAGAATAGCCAGGCACTGCAACTCGATACCGCCAACGATTATGGCCCGCGCACCCTAGCGCCGCTGCTGGCCACCCTGCGCAGCGTTGCCGAGGGCGATCAGGAGAAGGAGCTGGTTGAACAATTGGCAGCCTGGCGCGGCGACTACCCCGTTGACTCGATCACTGCCACGCTGTTCAACCAGTTCCTTTACGAACTGGCGTATGCAGCGTTGCATGACGAGCTGGGCGACAGTTGGTTCCCGGTGCTGATCAGCACCCGCGCCATCGACGCCGCCTTACCGCGCCTGGCCGCCGATGCCGAATCGCCCTGGTGGAATCAGCGCGGCGCCAACCAGCGTACCGACCGCGATGCCATCGTTCGTCAGGCCTGGGGCAAAAGCCTGACGCACTTGCGTGAGACCTTCGGCAAGGACCCGGCCAGCTGGCAGTGGGGCAAGGCCCACACCCTGACGCACGGCCATCCGCTGGGGGTGAAAAAACCGCTGAATCTGTTGTTCAACGTCGGGCCGTTTGCCGCACCGGGCACCCATGAGGTGCCGAACAATTTGTCGGCGAAGATTGGCCCGGCGCCTTGGCCGGTGACTTATGGACCTTCGACACGGCGGGTGGTGGATTTTGCCGATGCGGGGCAGGCGCTGAGCATCAACCCGGTTGGGCAGAGTGGGGTGCCGTTTGATCGGCATTATCGCGATCAGGCCGAGGACTATATCGAGGGGCGTTATCAGAAGGCGCAGATGGGGGTGATTCCGGCGCGCAGTACCCTGAGATTGATACCGGCTGAATGATTGTTGGGGCCGCTTGGCGGCCCCAACATCTTCAGATCACCCCTGCCACTTACCGCCTTCGACAATCACGCTCTCAGGCTTGGTGTCATCAGAAAGCTCTTTACGCACATACTGGTCATACAGCTTGAGCAGGAATTTCTCCTCACCCAACTTGGCCAGCTCGGCATTGACCCAATCGCGCAGCTCGGTGTTGCCCTTCTTCACCGCCGGCGCAATCGGCGCTTCCTCACCCAGCAGCTCCGGCAGCACGCGATAGCCCGGATTCTGCTTGGCCCAGCTGAACAGAATCAGGTTGTCCTGGGCGTAAGCATCGCCACGGCCGTTGGCCAGGGCTTGCAGCGATTCGCTGTTTTTCTCGAACTTGAGCAGTTTCCAGTCCGGATGGTTCTTGGTCAGCCAGATGTCAGCGGTAGTCCCCGTGGTGACGATGATGGTCTTGTCGGCCAGGTCATCGAGCTTCTTCACCGCGCTGCCGTCAGCCACGATGGCCTGCACCGCAACGCGCAGGTTGGGGTTGGTGAAATCCACCGCTTCCTTGCGCTCCGGAGTCACGGTCATGTTGGCCAGGATCAGGTCGACCTTGTCGCTCTGCAAAAACGGAATACGACTGGCCGGCTCGACCGCGACGAATTCCACCTTGTTCTCGTCGCCCAGCAGATCAAGGGCCAGACGCCGGCCGATATCGGTATCAAAGCCCACATAACGCCCGCTTTCATCGACGAAACCGAACGGCGGTTTGTCGGTGAACACACCGACGATCAGCTTGTCGCGGGCCTTGATCACTTCCAGGTAGCTGGTGGCCGGCGCCGGGGTTGCCGCGCCGGGTTTGGCCGGCTCTTCAGCCTTGTTGCAGCCGGCCAGCAGGGCCAGGCCGAACAACGGCGCCAGCAGTTTGGTGAGGTTGGCAGTTTTCATGACAGTTCCTTTTCTAATGTCTTCGGCAGGCTTTCGACGAAGGAGAATTTCTCCAGGAACTGCTGCGCGCGTGCGGTTCGCGGTTGGGTGAAGAAGCTCTCGGGGTCGCTTTGTTCAAGGATCCTGCCGGCCTCCATGAACACGATGCGGTCGGCCACCGCGCGGGCGAAGGCCATTTCATGGGTAACGATGAGCAGGGTCATGCCGTCGCGGGCCAACCCTTGGATAACTTGCAGCACTTCCTTGACCATTTCCGGATCGAGCGCGGCGGTGACTTCATCGAACAGCATCACCTGCGGATTCATGCACAGCGAACGCACGATCGCGATGCGCTGCTGCTGACCGCCGGACAGCTGACGCGGGAAGGCGTCGCGCTTGTCCAGCAAGCCAACCCGCGCCAGCAGTGCTTCAGCCTGGGCCTGGGCTTCGCCGCGCTGGCGCTTCTGCACCTTGAGCGGGCCGAGCAGCAGGTTGTCGATCACGCTCATGTGGCCGAACAGGTGATAGCTCTGGAACACCATGCCGACCCGTTGGCGCACCTGGCGCCAGTCGGTGCCCGGTTCAAGCAGTTCTTGGCCTTCCAGGCGCAAGTGGCCGCTGTGGGCCTGTTCCAGGCCATTGAGGCAACGCAGCAAGGTGCTCTTGCCGCAGCCGCTGGGGCCGAGGATTACCACCACTTCGCCGGCGTGAACCTGCAGGTCGACATCTTTGAGTACCTGCTGCTCGGCAAAGTATTTGTTGAAGCCTTGGAATTCGATCAGTGCGTTCATGCGTGGGCCCAGCGACGTTCCAGCGCGCGCGAGGCGGCGGACAGCGGATAGCAGACAAAGAAGAAGAACAGGAACAGCGCGCCATAGATCAGCACCGATTCGTAGGTGCGTTCGATGATCTGCTGGCCGGCCTTGATCACCTCGACCACGCCGATCAGCACCGCCAGCGAGCTGGTCTTGATGATCCGCGTGTAGATGTTGATGGTCGGCGGGGTCATGCGCTTGAGCGCCTGCGGCAGCAGCACGTAGCCATACAGCTGCCAACTGGCCAGGCCAATCGACAGCCCCGCCTCACGCTGGCCACGCGGCAGCGACTGCAACGCACCGCGCACTACCTCCCCCACTTCGCTGGCGCCCCACAGGCCCAGCACCAGCACCGCGCACCAGAAGCTGGGGATGCTGATGGAAAAGAAGATCGGCAGGCCGAAAAACACCAGGTACAACCAGACCAGCACCGGGATCGCCCGGAACAGCTCCAGGTACACCTGCAACAGCAAGTTCAGCAGCCGGTTGCCAACTGTAGCGAGCACGCCATAAAGCACCCCACCCAGGGTCGCGAAGACAATTCCCAGCGCCGAAATAGCCAAGGTTTGCCCTGCCCCTGCCGCCAGTTGCGGCAGCGAGATCAGCAGCAGCTCAGGAGCCGAACTGGCCATGTTGCAGCCTCCTTTCGACATAGCGCAGCAGCAGCGACAGCGGCAGGAACAGCAACACGCAGAGCAGGGTCAGCACGGCCAGCATTTCGTAAGTCTTGTAGTACAGGGCGATGTAGTTCTTGGTGGTGTAGAGAATCTCCGGCACCGCTACCGCCGAGACCACGGTGGTCTCCTTGAGCAGGAAGATGAAGTTGGCGAACAGCGCCGGCAAGCTGAGGATGCCGGCCTGGGGCAGGATCACATGGCGCAGCAGCTGGCCCTCGGACAAACCAATCGAGCGCCCCGACTCCAGCTGTGCGCGCGGCACCGCCTCGACACCCGCCCGCAGGACTTCGGTCAGGTAGGCACCGCCCATGAACGTCATGGTGATGATTGCCGCGCCAAAGCCGGACACCTTCACCCCAAGGGTGGGCAAGGCGAAGTAGATGAAGAACAGCTGGATCAACAGCGGCGTGTTACGCGCCAGTTCCACGTAACCCTTCACCAGGCGCCACAGGTAGGGGGTGCGAAACACCAGGATGGTGGCGTTGATCACGGCCACCAGCAACGAGGTGGCGATAGCGATCAGGCCGACTTGCAAGGTCACGCCAACGGCTTGGAAAAACGCCGGCAAGGTGCTGAGCATGAACGCGGTGTCGAAGGTCATGGCTGGCGCCTCGACACGAGGTTGCAGGGGTACGGCATTGGAGTCATTCCCAGTCGGCGCGAGGGTCACTCGGCGTCGTTGTCGATCAAATCAGGGGGTGCGGGTAAGCACGCTGGGTAGACTCTAAAGGTATAAAAAACTTTCTCTAAATACCCTTATTGCATATTGATATCACTTGATGGGCTAACCAGAAATTTCCTACCTAAGCTTGGGATCTTTCATGGAAAAAGTGCCTCAAACAGGTTTCAAACTGTGACCTGCACGGCCCATCAAACTAACAAGGACGATAACGATGAACAGCCCTTGCACCCCTACTTCGAACGAACAACTTCAGTGGTTGCTGGCTTTGCGCAAGGCCCTTGCTGGACAGCGCTGATTCCTGTTTGTCAGGTTAGGCCCTATCGCGGGGCAAGCCCGCTCCCACGCAGTAATCCAACGTTTAAAACATCGCGTGGGAGCGGGCTTGCCCCGCGATAGCGCCGGCACTGACAACCCAGCACCCCCGGCACAAACAAAAACGCCGACGCAAATGCGTCGGCGTTTTTATACGGGATAACCCAGACGTATCAGAACGCCGGCAGCACCGCACCGCTGTACTTCTTGGCGATGAATTCCTTCACCTCTGGGCTGGTCAGGGCCTTGGCCAGCTTCTGGATGGCGTCGCTGTCCTTGTTGTCAGGACGCGCCACCAGGAAGTTCACGTAAGGCGAGTCGGCACCTTCGATCACCAGGGCGTCCTTGGCTGGGTTCAGGCCAGCTTCCAGGGCGTAGTTGGTGTTGATCATGTCCAGGTCGACCTGGTCCAGCACACGCGGCAGCATGGCCGATTCCAGCTCGCGGAACTTCAGCTTCTTCGGGTTCTCGGCGATGTCTTTCGGGGTCGCCAGGGCGTTCTTCGGATCCTTCAAAGTGATCAGGCCAACCTTCTGCAGCAGCAGCAGGGCACGGCCGCTGTTGCTCCCTTCGTTAGGGATGGCAACGGTGGCGCCTTCCTTGAGCTCGCTCAGGCTCTTGACCTTCTTCGAGTAGCCGCCGAAGGGTTCGACGTGCACGCCAATCACGGTTTCCAGGTGGGTGCCCTTGCCTTCGTTGAAGTTCTGCAGGTAAGGCAGGGTCTGGAAGTAGTTGGCGTCCAGACGCTTCTGGTCGACCTGCACGTTCGGCTGAACGTAGTCGGTGAAGACCTTGATCTGCAGGTCGACGCCTTCTTTGGCCAGGGTCGGCTTGATCAGCTCGAGGATCTCGGCGTGGGGTACCGGCGTTGCGGCAACCACCAGTTTTTCAGCCGCGTGGGCCAGGCCAGTCAGCGACAGGGCAGCAGCCAGGGCCGCAGTCAGCAGGGATTTCTTCATGGTGATCCTTAATCAAGCTGGGCCATCGGCGATGGCAATGTTGGGTGCCCAGCGCAGGCTGCGGTGGGCGTGAGGCGGACAATACCGGGATTTTTTATTCCGGAACAATATCTTTTGCTTAGCTGCTTATTCCAAAAACAAACTGCCATTACCGCGTTTGCTTATGAGCGGCTACGCGCCGCTCTAGCGCGCAGGTTGCTCAAGGTTGGCCAAGGCGTTCTCCAGCAGCTGGCGCAGGGCGGCGGCGGTTTCTGGCTCGCGGCTACTGCTCAGTTGTGCCAGCTGGGCGGCGAGGCTGGCCAGCGGCGCGGTGTCGGGCAGATCGAGATGCTCGGGGAGAATTTCCTCGCCGTCGCTGACCAGCAACGCGAAGTGAATGACGTTTTCCAGCTCACGGGTATTGCCCGGCCAGCTGTGAGCTTCCAGCGCCTGTTGCGCTTGCTCGCTGATCAGCGGCAGCGGCCGCTCCAGGCGCACGCTATAGATCCCGACGAAGTACTCGGCCAACGGCAGGATGTCGCCGACCCGCTCACGCAACGCCGGCAACGCCAGTTCGCCTTCGTGGAGGTAGTGATACAAGCGCTCATTGAAGCGCCCCGCCCGGACCGCCAGGCCCAGGTCGATGCTGGAGGCGGCGACCAGGCGCACATCCACTGGCTGCGGATGCTGCGCACCGACGCGGGTGACTTCACGATTTTCCAGGGCGGCGAGCAGCTTGCCCTGGATGGCCAGCGGCAGGTCGGCGATTTCATCCAGATACAGCGTGCCGCCATTGGCCGAGCCAAACCATCCCGCACGGCTGCTGGCGGTGCCGCCATGGGTGCCAGCGCTGTAGCCGAACAACTCGGCATCGGCGTAGGTGTGGCTGATGGCCGCGCAATTGACCGAAACGAACAGGCCGCCACGGTCGCTGGCCCGGTGGATCTGCCGCGCCAGCAGCTCTTTACCGGTACCGGTCTCGCCACGGATCAACACCGGCAACGGCTGTGGCGCCAGGCGCTCAAGGTCTTGGCGCAGCTGCTGCGAACGTGGGTCGACGAACACCAACGCCTTGGCGCGGATGCTCAGCGGGCTTTTATCCAGTTCCGGGAAGGTCAGCAGGGGCTGGCCGAAAGGGCTGTGAAAAGTCATGACAAACTCCCGCCCGGGGCCGCTACCGGCCGGGCGTCTCAGGCATTGTGTGGATAACCGCCGGATCAGGCGCGGCGCAGTGCGCGTTGCTCGATTCGGCCCTGCAGGCGGTAGAGGTAAGCGAAACCCTGCTCCCAGCGCTCATGGCCGGACTTGACGTTGATATGCCCGGCATTGGCCAGCAGGCCAACCTCGGCACCCCACGACTGGGCCAGGTACAACGCTCGCGGCACGTTGACCGCCGGGTCGTTGTCGGAGCTGACCACTTGGCTAGGGAACGGCAGCGCCTGCATCGGGATCGGTGCGAAATTGCGCAGCGCCGGCGCGCAGGTGGGCCGCTCGACATCAGCCGGGGCCACCAGCAAGGCACCGCGTACTTGGCGCAACAAGGCTGGGCTGGCCTGCGCCGCCCAATGGGCAACCGTGATGCAACCCAGGCTATGGGCGATGAGAATCACCGGCGAGCTGTCGGCGCTGATCGCCTGCTCAAGTGCCTGCACCCAATCGCTGCACAGCGGCGTCAACCAATCGTGCTGCTCGACCCTGGCGCTGTTGGGCAGGCTGCGTTGCCAGTGACTCTGCCAATGATTGTCTGGCGATCCTTGCCAGCCCGGCACAATCAGGTACCGAATCGACTCATTGCGCATGGGGGACGCCTCCTGGAAGTTTGCGTGCTTGCAGACAAGTATAGGGAGGGAGTTATATTCGTAAAGGAATAAGAAGCTATTTATTTATAACCTATATTGCGATTCATACAATGCGTGGGAGAGGGCTTGCCCCGCGATAGCGAGATCAACTTCACCATCGCTATCGCGGGGCAAGCCCGCTCCCACGCATTTCTCGACACTAAAAAAAGGGCCATCCCCTGCCAAGAGATATGGCCCTGAAGCACTTGCCTGAAGAAGGTTTGCCGATCAGCGCGCGGTAATCACCGCCAGCTTGGTAATGCCCGCACGCTCGATGGCCGCCATGGCCCGCGCCACCTCGCCATAGTTGACGCCATCGTCAGCCTGCAACTGCACACGCAGCTCGGCGTCCTTGGCCTTGGCATCCTTGAGGTTGGCTTCCAGCAGGTCGGGCTGGATTTCATCCTTGTTGATGAACAATTTGCCGCCGCCATCGATGCTCAGCACCAACGGATCCTTCTGCTCCACCGGGGCTACGGCCTCGGTCTTGGGCAGGTTGATCGGAATGGCGTTGGTCAGCAGTGGCGCGGTGACGATGAACACCACCAACAGCACCAGCATGACGTCGACCAGTGGCGTAACGTTGATTTCACTGAGGACTTCGTCGCTGTCCTGGGTCGAGAAGGCCATATCAGGACGCCTCCTTCACAGGCTGGGTGAAACCGGTCTGGGCCTTGTGCACGGCAGGGTGGACCAGCACGCGGAAGGCACTCTTCTGCGCCAGGCTGTAGAAGTCGTGGGCAAAATCATCGAGGTCGGCGGCGGTCAGCTTGAGCCGGCGCAGGAAGTAGTTGTAGACCAGCACCGCAGGCACGGCGACGGCGATACCGACACCCGTGGCAACCAACGCCGCACCGATCGGACCGGCCACGGTTTCCAGGCTGGCCGAGCCTGCCGCACTGATGCCTTTAAGCGCTTCCATGATCCCCCACACCGTGCCGAACAAGCCGATGAACGGCGAGGTGCTGCCGATACTGGCAACCACTGCCAAGCCGGTTTCCAGCGAGCGGCGCTCGCGCACGATCTGTTGGCGCAGGGCACGTTCGAGGCGGTCCTGATGGTTGATCGACTGGCTCAGGTCGCTGGCATGGCCTGGCTCACCCACCGCGATAGCGGCGTAACCGGACTGAGCGACACGGGCAGCAGGGCCGGGCAGTTCATGGCTGATTTCAGCAGCTGAATCGAGGCTTGAGGCGGCCCAGAATTGCTGATGGAAGCGTTTGTCCTGGTTCTTCAAGCGCACGAACTGCACCACCTTGACCAAGGCCAGGCCCCAGGTGACGACAGAGAAGCCAACCAGCAGCCAGATGACTGCGCTTTCTACGGATTCGAGAGGGGATGCCAACAGGCTCATGATGAGGTCTTCCTATGTTCTGCCAATGTTCTGTTCAGGTGCGTATTAACGAAGCTTGAAATCGATCGGGACACTGACCCAGCCGGACTGGGCCACATCGCCCTGCTTGGCTGGGACGAAGCTCCAGCGCTTGACCGCAGCCAACGCGGCGGCATCCAGCGCATCGCGGCCGCTGCTCTTCTGGATCTGGATCTGCCCCGGCTTGCCGCTGGCCAGTACCTCGACCCGCAGCAGCACGGTGCCTTCCCAGCCGCGGCGCTGGGCCATCTGCGGATACTCCGGCGCCGGGTTCTTCAGGTAGGCGGCGTTGGCCGATGGCGGCGTGACCGGCGCTGGAGCAGGCGGTGCTACTGGCGCGGGCGCGGCGACGGGGGGCGGCGGCGTTTCGACCGGCTTGGGCTCGGGCTTGGCCACAGGCTTGGGCGCAGGCTTGGGTTTAGGTTTTGGCACTGGCTTGGGTGCCGGCTTGGCTGCCAACTCGTCGACTACCGGCGGCGGTGGCGGCTCGACGATTGGCGGCGCAGGCGCAGGAGGCGGTGGCTCGACCACCGGTGGCGCCGGTGCGGCGAACTCGATGGTCATCGGCGGAATCTGCGGCGGCACCACTGGCAACGGTGGGGTTGGCGACTGGCTGACCCAGTAAGCGGCGGCGCCGTGCAGGGCTACAACCAGCAAGGCCAGGGCCCATTTGTCGCGGCGCTTGAGGCCGCTGACCGGCGTGCGTTGCAGGCGCAGTTGGCCGAGTGGCAGGCGAAGCGTCCGTCCAAGCTCGACCAGGTCGCCCGGGGCCGGACGCCATGGCTGGTCGTAGGCCCTGACGGCCGACTGGACATTACCCATTGATCAAACTCCTGGGGTGTTGATTCAGGTCTTCAGCCCTCCTTGGGTGGGCCTCGTGGCTGAATCATCGACGCCAGACGCTTATCTCTGAAAGTAATGTTTAAAATTAAAGCTAGATCGTTATCGAATAAATGATTTTACTAATCTAGGCAAAGCCACGTCGTTGTTGGGCTGTGGCGAACCTGCGAAAATCCCATGCATTAGCGGCATGTGAAATATTCACGCAAGGCATCCCCGTCTTGCCTGAAACACGCTCCCACGAAGTAGTGGCCCAAAAAAAACCGGGCGTTCGCCCGGTTTTTCAACTCACTCAGATGCTCAAATATCCGCCACCTTCTGCCAGACCTTGGGCCGGAAGAACAACGTCTCCCCGCGCGCCAGTCCGGTCAGGCTGTCGTGATCCTTGACCACCTCGGCCTCGATCAGCTCGCTCTGCCCAGCCACTTTCAAGGTCACCCGAGTGGTCGCGCCCAACGGCCGAATATCACGCACCTCAGCCGCATGATGGCCCTCGGTCTCATGCCGCGACAGCGACACCTCGTGCGGGCGGAACAGCACGTGGTTACCCTCGCTCAACGCCAGACGGTTCGAATCACCGAGGAAGTGATAGACAAAATCGTTGGCCGGCTGCTCATACACCTCACCCGGCGAGCCAATCTGCTCGATTACGCCCTTGTTCATCACCACGATGCGGTCGGCCACTTCCATCGCCTCTTCCTGGTCGTGAGTGACGAACACCGAGGTCAGGTTGATGTCCTCGTGCAGCCGCGCCAACCAGCGACGCAGCTCCTTACGCACCTTGGCATCCAGCGCGCCGAACGGCTCGTCGAGCAGCAGCACCTTGGGCTCGACCGCCAGGGCGCGAGCCAGGGCAATACGCTGGCGCTGGCCGCCGGACAGTTGCTCGGGGTAGCGGTCGGCCAACCAGTCGAGCTGGACCATGTTCAGCAGCTCATGGACCTTCTCGGCGATCTTGCTCTCGCTCGGCCGCTCGCCCTTGGGCTTCATGCGCAGGCCGAAGGCGACGTTGTCGAACACGCTCATGTGGCGGAACAGTGCGTAGTGCTGGAACACGAAACCGACGTTGCGATCACGCACGTCATGCCCAGAAACGTCCTCGCCATGGAACACGATGCTGCCATCATCCGGCGTCTCCAGGCCGGCGATGATCCGCAGCAGGGTGGTCTTGCCACAGCCGGAGGGGCCGAGCAACGCCACCAGCTCACCGCTGTGGATATCCAGGTTGATGTTGTCCAGAGCCTGGAAGCTGTTGAAGCGCTTGCTGACGTTACGAACTTCGATCGACATGAATTATTCCTCCGCTGCGCTTTGGCGCAGGCGGTTAATACGGTTCTCGCTCCACTGCTTGAGCAGCAGGATGAAGAGCGCCAGGATCAGCAGCAGGCTGGCCACGCTGAAAGCTGCGACGTGGTTGTATTCGTTGTAGAGGATCTCGACGTGCAGCGGCAAGGTGTTGGTCACCCCGCGAATGTGCCCGGAAACCACCGACACCGCACCGAACTCGCCCATCGCTCGCGCAGTACACAGCACCACGCCATAGATCAGGCCCCATTTGATGTTCGGCAAGGTCACGTGCCAGAACATCTGCCAGCCATTGGCACCGAGCAGGCGCGCGGCCTCCTCTTCTTGGGTGCCCTGCTCCTGCATCAGCGGGATCAGCTCACGGGCCACGAACGGCACGGTGACGAAGATGGTCGCCAGGACGATCCCCGGCAGGGCAAAGACGATCTGGATATCGTGATCCTGCAGCCACGGCCCGAACAGGCCCTGGGCGCCGAACATCAGCACGTAGACCAGGCCGGCGATCACCGGCGAGACCGAGAACGGCAGGTCGATCAGCGTCACCAGGATGCTCTTGCCGCGGAAGTTGTACTTGCTCACGCACCACGCGGCGCTGACGCCGAATACCAGGTTCAGCGGCACCGAAATGACCACCGCCAACAAGGTGAGCTTGAGGGCCGACAAGGCATCGGGCTCGAAGATCGCTTCGAAGAACGTGCCAAAGCCATTCTTCAGTGCCTGCGACACGACGATGACCAGCGGCAACAGCAGGAACAACGCAAACACCAACCAGCCAAGGCCGATCAGCACACGCCGCGAAGTGGCGCTGCCACGGCGGGCGGCGTTGGCGGCGGCCGCCGCGCCAATAGTTGAACTAGACATGAGCCGGGCCTCCTTCAAGGGGTTTCGATGCGCCGCTGCAACAAGTTGATCAGCAGCAGCAGGATGAAGGAAACCACCAGCATCAACACGCCGATGGCAGTGGCGCCGGTGTAGTCGTATTGGTCGAGCTTGACCATGATCAGCAGCGGCAGGATCTCGGTCTTCATCGGCATGTTGCCGGCGATGAAGATCACCGAACCATACTCACCCACACCGCGGGCGAAGGCCAGGGCGAAGCCGGTCAACCAGGCCGGCAGCAGTGCCGGCGCAAGGATGTAGCGAAACACCTGCAAGGGTTTCGCGCCCAGGCAGGCGGCGGCTTCTTCGACCTCGCGCGGGATGTCCGCCAACACCGGCTGCACGGTCCGCACCACGAACGGCAGGGTGACGAAGGTCAGGGCCAGGGTGATACCCAGCGGGGTATAGGCGATCTTGAAGCCCAGGTCGGTGGCGAACTGACCGACCCAGCCAGCCGGTGCGTACAGCGCGGTCAGTGCAATACCGGCCACGGCCGTGGGCAAGGCGAACGGGAGGTCGATCATCGCATCGATGATCTTGCGGCCAGGAAAGGTGTAGCGCACCAGCACCCAGGCCAGCAGGGTACCGATCACGCCATTGATGATGGCGGCGAACAGGGCGGTGCCGAAACTCAGCTTGAGCGCGGCAATGACCCGCGGCGCACTGATGATGTTCCAGAACTGCTCCCAGGTCAGCTGCGAGGCATGAATGAACATGGCCGCCAGCGGTATCAGCACGATCAGGCTGAGGTACACCAAGGTGTAGCCCAGCGTCAGCCCGAAGCCGGGTATGACGGGGGAAATACGACGTGACATAAAGGTCCCTGGTTGAACGCACGAAGCCCGGGACGAGTCCCGGGCCAGTACAGGCTACTGAAGGGTGTTGCTCCCGAGAGGCACTGTAAGGGTGACTTACTGCGCCTGATAGATCTGGTCGAACACGCCACCATCGTTGAAGAACTTAGGTTGTGCAGTCTTCCAGCCACCGAAGTCCTTGTCGATGGTTACCAGATCGAGTTTGGGGAATTGCTTGCCAAATTCGGCGGCGACTTTCTCGTCACGTGGACGGTAGAAGTTTTCTGCGGCGATCTTCTGGCCAGCTGGGCTGTACAGGTGCTTGAGGTATTCCTCGGCGATCTTCTCGTTGCCCTTTTTCTGGGCGTTCTTGTCGACCACCGCCACTGGCGGCTCGGCGAGAATCGATAGCGAAGGCACGACGATTTCGAACTTGTCGCTGCCGCCATCTTCCTTGAGCGCCAGGAACGCTTCGTTTTCCCAGGCCAGCAGGACATCGCCCTGGCCGTTGTTGACGAAGGTGATGGTCGAGCCACGCGCGCCGGTATCGAGCACCGGTACGTGCTTGAACAGCTCTTGCACGTAGGCCTTGGCTTTGTCTTCGCTACCACCGGTTTTCAGGCCATAGGCCCAGGCGGCGAGGAAGTTCCAACGCGCACCGCCGGAGGTTTTCGGGTTCGGGGTGATCACCGAAACGTCTTTCTTGATCAGGTCGCCCCAATCCTTGATGCCTTTCGGGTTGCCCTTGCGCACCAGGAACACGATGGTCGAGGTGTAAGGGGTGCTGGCGTCCGGCAGGCGGCTCTGCCAGTTCTCTGGCAGGGTCTTGCCGAGCTTGGCGATTTCGTCGATGTCGCCGGCCAGGGCCAGGGTCACGACGTCGGCGCGCAGGCCGTCGATCACTGCCCGGCCTTGTTTGCCCGAGCCACCGTGGGATTGCTGGATCTTCACCTTGTCGTCCGGGTGAGCCTGTTGCCAGTGCTTGATGAACTCGGCGTTGTACTGTTGGTACAGCTCACGGGTCGGGTCGTAGGACACGTTCAGCAGTTCGTAGTCCTTGGCGATTGCGGAACCGGCAAAAACGGCACTGGCCAGGGCGGCAAGCGCATAACGGCGGATGGACATGGTGAAGCTCCCGATTGGCATTTTTCTAATTAGTAGGTGAGGCGGTATCAGCCGGACTTGTTGCCGGGCTGTTGCAGGCGGAACTTCTCCTTGCGCTCGATCTGTACGACCTGAGCGTTATGCACGGTAATCTCCACCGCACCGAAACGCAGATCGCGCAAGGCGCTCTGAATCTCACGCAGAATGGTGGCTTCGTCCTGACCGTCGATGCTACGCAGAGATGCACTCATGCTCGTTCTCCTGTGAGTGAAGTGCCGGGCAGAGGTTTGAAGGGGATTTGCGCCTGGCTTGAGGCTCATAGTAGTGAGGCGCGGATATTCTTAAAAATACTGTTTAAGAATGTTTATATAACCAATCTGAAGATGGGTGATTG
>Ga0247827_10000621_pt1 | contig 15967 bp, 14 predicted proteins | sample 12C_Control_Day2_FD_194414 | JGI IMG/M metagenome (GOLD analysis project Ga0247827, IMG submission 194414) | Soil microbial communities from agricultural site in Penn Yan, New York, United States - 12C_Control_Day2 | ecosystem: Environmental > Terrestrial > Soil > Agricultural land | place... | reverse complement strand
GCCGGGCTGTTGGGCTGCATCCTCAAGCAACGTTGGAACTGCACCTACCTGCTCAGCGAGCACGGCATCTACACCAAGGAACGCAAGATCGACCTGGCCCAGGCCAGCTGGATCGCCGAGAGTTCCGGCCAGGCGCTCAACCGCAGCCTTGATGCCGGCTCGGGTTACATCCGGACGTTGTGGGTGCGTTTTTTCGAGCGCATCGGGCAGCTGACTTACAACAGCGCCGACAACATCATTTCGCTGTATGACGGCAACCGTCAGCGGCAAATCAAAGACGGCGCCGACTCAGTGCGTACCCAGGTCATCCCTAACGGCATCGACTTGCCGCAGTGGACTTCCGCGCTCGAATCCCGCGCGCCGGGCATTGCGCCGGTGGTGGGGTTGATCGGCCGTGTGGTGCCGATCAAGGACGTGAAGACGTTCCTGCGGGCCATGCGCGGTGTGATCAGCGCCATGCCCGAGGCCGAAGGCTGGATCGTCGGCCCTGAAGAAGAAGACCCGGAATACGTCAGCGAATGCCGCAGCCTGATGGCCAGCCTGGGGCTGGAGGGCAAGGTGCATTTTCTTGGCTTCCAACGCATTCAAGACATCCTGCCCAAGCTCGGCCTGATGGTACTGACCTCGATCAGTGAGGCGCAGCCGCTGGTGATCCTTGAGGCCTGGGCCGCCGGTACGCCGGTGGTCAGCAGTGACGTGGGCTCGTGCCGCGAGATGATCGAGGGCGGCAGCCCTGAAGACCGCGACCTCGGCCTGGCCGGTAAAGTCGTGGCCATTGCCGACCCGCAGGCCACCAGTGTGGCGATCCTCGAACTGCTGCGCAGCCCGCAACGCTGGCAAGCGGCTCAGGCCAGCGGCCTGTTGCGGGTCAATCGTTACTACACCGAAGCCTTGATGCTGCAGCGTTATCGCGACTTGTATCAAGCCGCCATGGAGAACAGTTAAATGGCCGGTATTGGCTTCGAACTTCGCAAGATCCTGTCTCGCGATTCCTACACCTCAACCTTGCACGCCTACGTGTACGCCGGGCTGATCAGCTCCGGGCCGTGGGTGTTGTCGATCATCAGCGTGATGCTGGTGGGTATCATCAGCCTGAGCCGTGTCGTGCCCAACACGCTGGTGGGGCAGTTCCTGGTGACGGTAACCTACCTGATGGCCAGCTCGCTGATCCTCACGGGCGGCTTGCAGCTGTTCTTCACCCGGTTCGTATCCGACCGGCTGTTCGAGCACAAGTACGATCAGATCCTGCCCAACCTGGTGGGTGTGTTGCTGTTGGTCACCATCGGTGCCGGGTTGCTGGGTATCGTCGTGCTGAGCGTGTTGTTCGATCAGCCGCTGATGTACCGGTTGCTGGTGCTGTCGAACTTCGTGGTGCTGTGCAACCTGTGGATGGTGATCATCTTCCTCTCGGGGATGAAAGCCTATAACCGCATCCTGCTGGTGATGCTGGTGGGCTACTCGCTGATGGTCATCAGTGCTTATCTGCTGAGCTTCCTGGGGATTGCGGGCCTGTTGCTGGCGCTGTTGATCGGGCACAGCACGCTGCTGTTCCTGTTTCTCTACGACATCCTGCGCGAGTACCGTGCCGAGAAACTGGTGGCCTTCGATTTCCTTGAGCGCCGCCAAGTGTTCGTCAGCCTGTTGGTGACCGGGTTCTTCTACAACTTTGGCATCTGGGTCGACAAGTTCCTGTTCTGGTTCAACCCCGGCACTTCGAACAACGTCATCGGCCCATTGCGCGCCTCGATCCTGTACGACTTGCCGATCTTCCTCGCGTACCTGGCGATCATCCCCGGCATGGCGGTGTTCCTGGTGCGCATCGAAACCGATTTTGCCGAGTGGTATGACCGTCTGTTCCGGGCCATTCGCGAAGGCGAGACGTTGCAGCACATCAGTTCGCTGAAGACCGAGATGACTTTGTCGATCCGTCAGGGTCTGTTGGAAATCTGCAAAGTGCAGGGGCTGACCGTGGTCCTGTTGTTCCTGTTCGCCCCGCGCTTGCTGGACTGGCTGGGCATCTCCAGTTATTACCTGCCACTGTTCTACATCGACCTGATCGGTGTGAGCATCCAGGTGGTGTTCATGGCGCTGCTCAACGTGTTTTTCTACCTCGACAAGCGCGCTGTGGTGCTGGAACTCTGCGTGATCTTCGCGGTGCTGAACGCCGGGTTGACGCTTCTCAGCATGCACCTTGGCCCGAGCTTCTTCGGCTACGGCTTCACCCTGTCGTTGCTGGTGTGCGTGTTGCTGGGGCTGCATCGACTGTCCACAGCGCTGGAAGACCTTGAGTACGACACGTTCATGTTGTCGCGCTGATATTCCTTGCAGCACAAAAAAGGCACTGACGATCACCGTCAGTGCCTTTTTTTGTGGGCCAGGAGTCTGCCGTCGGCTACAGCAACGAAATGGACACCAAGGCCTATTCTTTGATGAATGCCAACCTTTAGGGAGCCAGTACCCATGAGCGATCTGCTGAACAAAGTGCTAGACGCCCATGGCGGTGTGGAGCGCTGGAATCGCTTCAATACGGTCAAGGCCACTATCGTTTCGGGCGGTGAGCTGTGGGGGATAAAGGGCGTGGTGCAGGACGCGATGCCCCGCGAGATGACCGTCAGTCTTCACCAGCAACGCGCTTCGGTAACGCCGTTCGGCAACCCGGATTGGCGCACGGCATTCAGGGCTGACTACATCGCTATCGAAACCACGCAAGGTGCAATCGTGCGTGAAAGGTTGAACCCTCGCGAGGCCTTCGCCGGGCATGACATGGATACACCCTGGGACCCATTGCACCGCGCTTACTTCAGCGGATACGCGATGTGGACCTATCTCACGACACCGTTTTTCATGACCATGCCGGGTTTCAAAGTCACTGAAATCGCACCTTGGCAAGAAGGCTCCGAAGCCTGGGGCGGTTTGCGCGTCGAGTTTGCGGATGACATTGCCAGCCACAGCCGCTTGCAGGATTTCTACTTCGGCGACGACGGGCTATTGCGCCGACATGACTACCACGTCGATATCGCCGGCGGGTTTGCCGCGGCGCAGTACGTGAGTGATTACGTCGAGGCCCAGGGCCTTTGTTTTCCAACGCGGCGCAGAGCTTATCTGCGGGACGAAAAACGACAGCCGCTACGGGAGCGGCTCATGGTGTCGATCGATTTGAGCGACTTTCGCTTGAGTTGAAGCTGTTCGGGTAAAGCTCAGGTTACTCGGCGTCGTGACGGCCTTTGGTCGAGCGAATGAGGTTGTCGCGCAGTTTTACAATGGCGTGCTGCATTTGTACGAATTCGTCCGGATCAAGACCGGTTTGCGGGAAGCCTTCTTCGGTCAATTCTTCGCGCAGTTTTCGTCCTTCTTTCGTCAGGCTGATCCGCACCTGGCGTTCATCTTCCGGGTCGCGTTGGCGCCGTAGATACCCCATCGCTTCCAGTTTCTTCAGGATCGGCGTAAGGGTGTTGGATTCAAGGAAGAGCTTTTCGCCGAGGCTGCCTACGGTCTGATCATCCTGCTCCCACAGCACGACGAGCGTGATGTACTGCGTATAGGTCAGGCCGAGTCGTTCGAGCATTGGCTTGTAAGCCTTGCCGAAGGCGAGGTTGGAGGAATAGACCGCAAAACACAGGAAGTCGGCAAGCTTCAGGTCGAGGGCGGATGTCTTGTCAGTGGCTTTCATGCGCATTCTCTCTGGGCAAGGATGGATGGATTGCAAGTCCGGACTATACATCGCATGCGATGGTGTCGGAAGGGCACAGACCTTGGTCTCTCATTGTCCACCTATGTTCGGCCGGTAAAGCCGACGGCCGGCTCATCAGGTAACCCATGGCGAACCGGCCGTGGACTGCGTTATGCGGTCTGGACGTTGATGGCGACATCAATGTTGCCGCGTGTTGCCTTGGAGTACGGGCAGATCGCATCGGCGTTGTGCGCCAGTTCGGTCGCGATTTCGTGTGACAGGCCGGGCACACGCAGGGTCAGTCGGGCCTGGAGGAAGTAAGCCGCGCCGGTTTGGCCCAGATCGACTTCGATGTCCACGGCGGTATCGTCCGGCAGTGTCACCTTTAACTGCTGGGCGGCCAGACCCACGGCGGCGATGTAGCAGGCCGACCACGCCCCGGCGAACAGTTGCTCGGCTTTCGGGTGCGGCTGCACGCCGGAGAAAACGTGTGCCGGTGTGGCGCTGCCGGGCGACGACAGTTCAATGTCGAGGTTGCCGTTATGACCGCGCGAAGTTTTACCGGCGCTGCTCAGGGTGGTGTGGGTTTTGCCGCTGGCCAGTACTTTTTCAATTTTGCTCATGATGATTTCCTCAGGTTATTCGAGTGTGTAGTTCGTGTGCGTTAGCATCGCATGCGATGCGTTAGGCCGTGATCACGTTCAGGGCAACGTCGATATTGCCGCGTGTCGCTTTGGAGTACGGGCAGATGGAATCGGCGATGTGAGCCAGTTCGGTCGCGACATCGTGAGCCAGCCCCGGTACGCGCAGAGTCAGTCGGGCCTGAAGGAAGTACGCCGGACCCGTCTGGCCCAGATCGACTTCGATGTCGACGGCCAGGTCGGCGGGCAGGGCGATGTTGCGCTCTGCGGCAACCAGGCCAACCGCTGCGGTGTAGCAGGCCGACCATGCCCCGGCGAACAATTGCTCGGCTTTCGGGTGCGGCTGGGTAGCGGCAAACACATGGGCAGGCTGCGCGGAACCTGGGGACGACAGCTCGATGTCGAGGGTGCCGTTATGACCGCGCGAGGTTTTGCCTGCGCTGCTGTAGGTGGTGTGGGTCTTGCCGGTGGCCAGTACTTTTTCGATCTTGCTCATGGGATGACTCCTTAAGGTTTGTAGTATTTGCGATTTAATCGTATGCGATATATTTGATAACGGAATCGGTTTATCTGTCGGCTGCTGCAGTGATCCAGTTGTTACCGTTGTGAGCATGGGCAGCGCGAGCGGTGGAGGTGATGAGCATGGTGTGGGTGCTTGCGGTGTACATGGCTGAATCTCCAAACGGCAACGGGGCTTTGATCGCTTTCGATTAGGTCGTGTGCGATGGATAAATATTCTTCCAAAACTTCGATGATGTCAAAGATTATTTTCCGCAAAGACGATGAGCGGTTGGGATGGGCATCGCGTGCACCATCCGAAAAATTGAGGGCATTGGTGAGTTATCCTCGCCACCTGCGCGGCGTAGAGACTGTCGAGCGGGGCGAAAGCCGGAGGGAATTTACTGAATTTCAGGCACAAAAAAAGACGTCAGAGGACGTCTTTTTTCTATTTGGTGGAGCCGGGGGGATTTGAACCCCCGTCCGCCAGTACTCCGCTGTCGGTACTACATGCGTAGCCGTGTCTATTAAGTTAACCCTCAGCGACCCGACGGGCAGGGTGCTTTGGGCGAGTTGTGTAAGTTTTAGCCGCTTCGTCCACAACGTACTGCACGGCGATTCTGTTCTATATGACAATCACTTCGGGTTTACAGACATCCCCTGGTGATTGCTGGAGCCGAAGCTACCAGAAAGGAAAGCTAGGCTGCTTACGCAGCGATAGCGTATTCCTCATAATTGTCTTGATTGGCAATTATATATGGTTGCAACAGTGGATTTACGAGTTCTGTTACCAACTCGGCATGCACCTAAAGTTTCGCAACCGGCGTCGAATCCTAAACGGCCCCGAACTCATTGCTCGTGAATCAAATGAGCAACAAGCCTGCACAGTCTACGTCAATGTGGCGCGGAAGGCCAACCCGAAGGTTGGCCCTGCCAGGGATCAGTTCCGGGTTGGGTTACGAATTTGCATTTTGGTGATGATGCCGGAGGTGACTTCGACGCAATCCTTATCGTTCCCGGCTGCCTGAGAGGCTTTCGCTTTGGTCAGTGCAGCCTTTACGGTGTCCATTGTGCCTTCAGGAAGGGAGGGCGCACTGTCCACGAAATCGCTTATTTGTTGAATATTCGCGGCACACAGATCCTTATCCGCCGCAAACACCGGCGACGCCAACATTGCTGCAGCGATGAACAATCCAGCAATTGCAGAGTGCTTCATGAGTATCTCCTTGCGCATGAGGGCTCGGTGCTGCCGGTAAAGGGGGCCGCTGGCCGAGGTGGTTATAAGCCCTTTTCAAAGGGCCTAGATAAATGACTATAGCCGCGCGCAGGAATTCGGTTTTTTTTTGCAGGTGGATGATGACGATGCAGAGTAAAAAGGGGCAAAAAATGCCCCTTTTCAATCCCTCGCCCTTAAGCCGGGCGAGCTTGCGTCACCCGATCCACCAGATACACCAGCCCGTGATAATCGATACCGCCGTGCTGGCTCAGGCCAATTTCGCAGGTGCGGCTGGTGGAAATGCCTTCGCTGCAAAACTGCACCGCGTCTTTCAAGGTGCGCAGTGAGTGCGCGTTCAGTTCCGGCGTGGTGAAGCCCTTGTCGCCGGCAAAACCGCAGCAGTGAATGCCTTCGGGGATGACCACGTTTTTGCTGCACTTGCGCGCCAGGTCGATCAGCGCCTGGCTTTCGCCAAGGTGCTGGGTGCTGCACGTGACATGCACCGCAATCGGCGTGTCCTGCGGGGTGAAGTCCAGTCGATCCATCAAATGCGTCCGGATGAAACGCACCGGGTCGTAGAGGTCCAGGCGCACATCGCCCAGATCTTGCGTCAGGCGCAGGGTGCAGGGGCTGGTGTCGCAGTAGATCGGATCGAGCCCGCCACGGCTGGCGTGGAGCAGAGCGCCGATCAATTCCTGGCGTTTGTGTTCGGCCTGTTCGGCATAGCCTTTGGAAGCGAACGGCTGGCCGCAGCAGAGGTTGTCCAGATTGTCCGGGAAGACCACCTGATAACCGGCCTTTTCCAGCAGTCCCCGGGTTTTGTCGTACAGCGACATTTGCTCCTTGTCGCCGGCCGCCGGGCCCATGGCGCGTGAAACACACGCGGCCAGATACACCACGCGCGGGCGCTCATCGGTCACCGTGGGACTGAAACGGATGGCTTTTTCCGGTTGTGGCATGGCGTTGGTCCACTGTGGGACCTGACCTTTGGACAAGCGCGTCAACGTCGCCGATAACTTCGCCAATCGTGGTGCGCCCAGCAACATCCGCGCACCATTGGCGACGTGCAGGGTGAAACGCGCGCCCTGCAACGCCGTGGCGAAATTGCCTTCCAGCCAGTTGGCGGTTTTCGTGTGAGTGGCGTGCTGGCCGCGAAGCTTTTTCACCAACTCGCCGGTATTGATTCCTACAGGGCAACGTTGCGCACACAGCCCGGTTGCGGCACAGGTATCGATGCCTTGGTATTCGTATGCAGCTTCTAGCTCGCGGGTATCGACCCCGGCGCGCTTCTTCGCCTGGATGTCACGCCAGATCACAATGCGCTGGCGCGGGCTCAGGGTCAGGCCTTTCGACGGGCAGACAGGTTCGCAGAAGCCGCATTCGATGCACTTATCCACAATCTCGTCGGCGGCCGGCAGCGGCTTGAGATGCTTTAGATGGATCTGCGGGTCTTCGCTGAGCACCACGTCCGGGTTGAGAATGCCGTTGGGGTCGAGCAGTCGTTTGAGCTGCCACATCAACTGGTAGGCGTCGCTGCCCCATTCCAGCTCGACAAAAGGCGCCATGTTGCGCCCGGTGCCGTGTTCAGCCTTGAGCGAACCGCCGAATTCCACCGCGACCAACTGCGCCACGTCATCCATGAACGCCTGATAGCGTGCGACTTCTTCCGGGTTGTTGAAACCTTGGGTGAAGACGAAGTGCAGATTGCCTTCCAGAGCGTGTCCGAAAAGGATCGCCTCGTCGTAGTGATGTTTGTCGAATAACTCGATCAACCGGTTCACACCGATGGCCAGTTGTTCCACCGGGAAGGTCACGTCTTCGATGATCACCGTGGTCCCGGTTTTGCGCACTGCGCCAACGGCGGGGAAGGTGTCCTTGCGGATTGCCCAGAGCCGGGCGTTTTCCAGCGGGTCTTCAGTGAAGTCGACTTGCTTCTCCACCGTGAAAGACGCCAGTGACGCCATGATCTGCACCAGTTGTTCGTGCAGTAATGTGGACGACGCCGCGCGGGATTCGATCAGCAAGGCGCAGGCATTGTTCGACAGATGCTGTACGAAAGCGGGCATGCCGGGTTTGCTTTGTACCGAGCGCAGGCTGCGGCGGTCCAGCAGTTCCACGGCGGACACCGGTTGGCTTTTCAGCACGGTGACTGCGTTGCAGCACGTCTCGACGTCGGGGAACACGATCAACGCCGAGGCTTTGTTCGGGTGGTCGATCACCGTGTCGTAAGTCACCGCACTGATGAAACCAAGAGTACCTTCGGAACCCACCAACAAGTGGCTCAAGATATCCACAGGCTCGTCGTAATCCACCAGGGCGTTGAGTGACAGGCCGGTGGTATTTTTCAGACGGTATTTGTGGCGAATCTTTGCAGCCAGTCCAGCGTTTGCCCGCGTCTCGCGGCCCAATGTCGCCAGACGTTCCAGCAGCTCACCATGGCTTTGGCGAAAAGCCGCGACACTGGAAGCATCTTCGGTATCGAGACGGCTGCCATCAGCCAGCACCAGTCGAATGCCGGCCAGGGTGTGATAGGTATTTTGCGCGGTGCCGCAGCACATGCCGCTGGCATTGTTGGCGACGATGCCGCCGATTTTGCAGGCATTGATCGAGGCCGGATCCGGACCGATCTTGCGCCCGAACGGTGCCAGCCAGGCATTGGCCTGTGCTCCGATCACGCCGGGTTGCAGGCGAATCTGCGTGCCTTGGCCACGGATTTCGCGACCGTTCCAATTATCCCCCAGTACGATCAGCACTGAGTCGCTGATGGCCTGGCCGGAGAGGCTGGTGCCGGCGGCGCGGAAGGTCACCGGCACCTGATCGCGCTGTGCCAGTTTCAGCAGCGCCACCACTTCATCTTCGGATTCGACGCGGATCACCAGTTGCGGAATCAGCCGATAGAAACTGGCGTCGGTGCCGAAGGCTAACGTCGACAGCGGATCGTCGAAACGCCGCTCCGGTGGAATCAGTTGCTGCGCATCACGCAGGAAAGCGGCCGGTAGACTCATTGGTCCTCCAGAATCAGCACCACCAGGTCTTTCGGACCGTGGGCGCCGTAGGCCAGCACTTGTTCAATGTCAGCAGTTTTCGACGGGCCTGATACCAGCAAGGCGTTGGTCGGCATGCCTTGCGCCCATTCGAACTCCTGCTGCACCTGATAAAAGTTGTCGCGAATTTCACTGGCCTTCAGCAGAGCGAAATGCACCGGTGGCGCGAGGCTCATCATGCGCGGCTCTTCCCGCGTCGGCCAGATGATCAGGCTACCGGTCGCGGCGATTGCGCCGAGGGTTGTGGTCAGGCTCGCCGGGGTGTCGTTGAACAGCTCGGCTTTCCATTCCTCGATCGGACGGTCATAGGCCTTGAGCGTCGGCAGGTCGGGATTGTTCTCCCAATACTGTGCGACACGCTGCCCGTGAGGTGTGCTCGGCGCGATCAACAGACTCGGTAACTGGCGATCCTTGAGCAACTGCCCGAGCAGTTCAGGCCAACCGTCACCCGAGGTCAGATGGATTTCCGTGTGCACCGCTTCCATCAGTTTGCGCAATTGCGGGATGCGTTGTTCCGGCGTGTAGGTGTAAGGCTGGGTCACCAGATCGACATCAAAGTTGTCAGCCACCGGTGTGGTGCCTGTCAGGCTTTTACGTAGTTTGGCGAGGATATTTTGCTTGGCGCCCATTAACGATCTCCCTGTTTGGCCAGATGCTCGCGGGCCATGTCATGCAATGAGCGGGCAGCGGGTTTCGGCGCGCTGTGGTTTTGCGTCCACGGGCCGACATTGCTGGGTGTCAGTGCACGCAGGCGCGTCGCGGCCAGACCGAACAGGCGATACAGCGTCGGTGAACTATTGAGCCTGGCCCAGGCGTTCCAGATGAAACGCTCTTTGCGCGAATACTTGCTGCCCTGGCCGCGCATCACCTGATCTTTACTGTCCGGCGCTTTGACGTTCTCTTCGCGCAAACGGCGCAGCAACGAAGGAATCGGGATTTTCACCGGGCATACTTCGCCGCAGGCACCGCACAGCGAAGAGGCGCTCGGGTGATCCGGGACTTTGGCCAGGCCGACCATGTGCGGGGTGATGATTTTTCCGATAGGGCCGGGGTAAACCTCCCCATAGGCGTGGCCGCCGATTCGGGTGTACACAGGGCAATGATTCATACAGGCGCCGCAGCGAATGCAGTTCAGAGTCTGACGTAATTCGCTATCGGCAAAGGCTTGGCTGCGGCCATTGTCGAGCAGTACCAGGTGCACTTCTTGCGGGCCGTCGAGTTCATGCTCCTTGCGCGGGCCGGAGATCATGTTGACGTAGGTGGTGATCGGAATGCCCAAGGCCGAGCGGGTCAGCAGCGACAGCAGCGGCACCACGTCGCGCAGGTTTTCCACGACTTTTTCGATACCGGTGACGGCGATATGCACGGGCGGAACCGTGGTGGTCATGCGGCCGTTGCCTTCGTTTTCCACCAGCAGCAGGGTGCCGGTTTCGGCCACGGCGAAGTTGACGCCGGAGACGCCGATGTCCGCTTCGAAGAATTTCTGCCGCAGGACCCTGCGACCGATCTGAATGAGTTGGTCTACGTCCTTTGTGTATTCCACGCCAAGTTTGTCGTGGAACAAGGACGCGACCTGACCGGCGTTCTTGTGGATCGCCGGCATGATTATGTGTGAAGGCTTCTCGTGGTCGAGCTGGACGATGTACTCGCCCATGTCCGATTCCAGGCATTCAATGCCCTGTTCAGCGAGGACATGGTTCATTTCCATTTCTTCGCTGACCATCGATTTACCCTTGATCACTTGCCGCCCCTCGTGAGCGCGGATGATCGAGAGGACGATGCCATTGGCCTCGTCCACCGTTTCCGCCCAGTGCACTGTCACACCGTTGCGGGTCAGGTTCTGTTCAAGTTGTTCGAGCAGCTCGGGCAACTTGGATAACGCACGGGCGCGGACAGCATTGCCCAGCGCGCGCAAATGTTCTCTTTCGTGGGCATCGCTGAAAGCCGCTGCCCGCTTGGTCATCAATGAATCCATCGCCTTGCGGAAGTTGCCTCGCAATTGCGCATCACCCAAGGCCTCGTGAGCCCGGGTGCGGAAGTCTTCTTCTACGGCAACCGTAGGAATAATCTCGGGGGCGCTCATTGGGCACCTCCGGTACGCTGCCAGAGGAAGCTGGCCAGATGCTGACCGCGTAACGCTTCCTGCTGTTTTTCCAGCGAGCCATTGATGTTCATCAGGCAACCGCAGTCGGCACTGAGTACCTTGTGCGCACCGGATTCCTTCAACGACCGGGTCTTGTCAGCCACCATCGCGCCGGAAATGTCCGGCATACGGACGCTGAAAGTCCCACCAAAGCCACAGCATTCACTTTCATGGCTGTGGTCGACGCGCTCCACGTTGCTCAACTGCGCCAACAATTCGCGGCCGTGCAGGTGGGTGTTCATTTCACGGCGTGCCGAGCATGACGTATGCAACGCTACCTTTACCGGTTCACCATTGTCCCTGAGCTGCACCTTGCAGACAAACAACAGGAATTCGGCCAACTCATAAGTCCGGGCAGCCAGCGCCTGGACCTGTTTCAAGGTGTCCGGCTCGTCCTTGAACAAGTCGGCATAGTGCTCGCGCAACATGCCGGCGCAGGAACCCGACGGCACCACCACCGGATAATCCTCGGCGAACAACGCCAGTTGCGAGCGCGCCACGGTCCTGGCCTGCTCGGTATAACCGGAGGTGTAGGCCGGTTGCCCGCAGCAGCTTTGTCCTTGCGGATACTCGACACGGATGCCTTCGCGTTCCAGCAAGTGGATCGCGTCCATTCCGGCTTGCGGGTAGAACAAGTCCACGACGCAGGTCCCGAACAGGTACACCCGATGCGGTTTTTCGCTGGGGTATTGCCGAGGCTCGGGCAGTGGCGGGGCGACACGGGTCGCATTCGGCACAGCGTTGTAAAAAAGCTCGCTCATCAGGCGTGTCTCCGGGTTGTCCCGGTTATCCGTCCGCTGAGGCTGCTGAATATAGAGTGAGATCCTTTCAGCAGCCTTACAGACCGGGTTGTGAATAGCTGACGCCGGAATCGTCGTCCGGCGTCGGTTTTTTCCGTGTCGGTTGTAGCCCTTAGTGCACCAGCATGCCGGTGAACCAGTAGGCCTGGGCCAACGTGATCAGGCCGACAATGGTTGCGAAGAACAGGCTGTGCTTGAGGGTGAAGCGGAACAGGTCCGATTCCTTGCCTACCAGCCCGGTCGCGGCGCAGGCCACGGCGATCGATTGTGGGGAGATCATCTTGCCGGTCACACCACCGCTGGTGTTCGCCGCCACCAGCAAGGTGTCGTTGACACCGATCTGGTGGGCGGTAGTGGCTTGCAGCGAACTGAACAGCGCGTTGGACGAGGTATCGGAACCGGTCAGGAACACGCCCAGCCAACCGAGGAACGGCGAGAAGAATGGGAACGCTGCACCAGTGCCGGCCAGCACCAGGGCCATAGTCGAAGACATGCCCGAGTAGTTGGTGACGAAGGCGAACGCCAGCACCATGCCGATGGAGAGAATCGGCCAGCGCAGTTCGTAGAAGGTCTCTCTCAAAGTGGTAAGACCAGTTTTGAGATTGATCTTCAACACCAGCATCGAGATCAGTGCAGAGAAGAAAATCGCCGTGCCGGTCGCGGAAATCGGGTCGAGCTTGAACACCGCCGGAATGGCAGTCGGGTTAGCCACAATCGGCGCGACCTTGATCACCATCTGGTCCAGGTGCGGGATGGCGAAGTTGAACACGAAGCTGTACATCGAACCGCCGGCGGCAAACATCGCCTTGAACGGTTTCAGGGTCCAGATGGTGACCAGTACGGTCAGGATCAGGAACGGCGACCAGGCTTTGAAGATTTCCCCGAGACTGTAAGGCGATGCCACGGTGCTGCGTTTCTGGCCGAAACCACCGGCGCTGGCGGTAACTACGGAGGCCGAGACGGCACCGGCAATGTGCTGGCCGGCGGCGCGTTTCGGCTGCCAGACTTTCAGGAACAAGGTCAGGGAGATCAGGCTGGCCAGAGCCGAGGTGATGTCCGGCAGCTCAGGGCCGATGAAGTTCGAGGTGAAGTATTGGGTCACGGCGAAGCTCAAGCCGGCGACCAACGCTGCCGGCCAGGTTTCACGGACGCCGCGCAGGCCATCCATCATGAACACCAGCCAGAATGGTACGAACAGCGACAGCAGCGGCAGTTGGCGACCGGTCATGGCGCCAATCTTGAACGCGTCGATGCCGGTGACTTGCCCGGCAACGATAATCGGAATCCCCAAGGCGCCGAAGGCTACTGGCGCGGTGTTCGCGATCAGGCACAGGCCTGCGGCGTATAGCGGGTTGAAGCCCAGGCCCACCAGCAACGCGGCGGTGATTGCCACTGGCGCACCGAAGCCGGCCGCGCCTTCGAGGAAGGCACCGAAGCAGAAACCGATCAGCAGCACTTGCAGGCGCTGGTCGTCGGTAATCGACAGCACCGAGCTGCGGATCACTTCGAACTGGCCACTCTTGACCGTCAGTTTGTAGAGGAAAACAGCCGCCACGATGATCCACGCAATCGGCCACAGGCCATAAGCGAAGCCATAACCCGCTGCGGCGAAGGCCATGTCGACCGGCATCTGGAAGGCAAAGATTGCGACCAGGATCGACAGGGCCAGCGTTATGCTACCGGCGACGTGACCTTTGAGGCGGAACACGGCCAGGGCCAGGAAGAAAAACACGATGGGAATGACGGCCGCGAGCGCGGATAAACCGAGGCTGCCGAGCGGGCTGTAGAGCTGTTGCCAGGTTTGCATATGGGGTGGCCCCTAATTGTTGTTGGTCAGGCACTGATCAGCGTTCTTGGTTAATTGGTAATACCAATTTACAATCGCTGTTGGCTAGGGTAAAAGCCTTGTAGGCGGTGTGTCAATTTGCCGCCCTAAAACTTTTGTCGAATACGAGGTCCGCCAAGGTGGGTGCTGTGTTTGATCAGATGCTGTTTGGCAGGTGCTGATGCCGCGGCAATGGGCCAGAATAGAGCGCCGGCGCGCCGTCGGATCGTGGAGAAGGTGAGTTATGGGGTTTGATCAGATTCGTCAGCGCCGTTTGTCTGACGATATTGTCGAGCAGCTTGAGGGCATGATCCTCGAGGGCACGTTGAAAGCTGGCGAGCGCTTGCCGGCTGAGCGCGCGCTGGCCGAGCAGTTTGGCGTCTCGCGCCCTTCGCTGCGTGAGGCCATTCAGAAGCTGACCGCCAAAGGCTTGCTGGTCAGTCGTCAGGGCGGCGGCAACTACGTGGTGGAGTCGCTGGGTACGACCTTCAGCGACCCGCTGTTGCATCTGCTGGAAAGCAATCCCGAAGCTCAGCGTGACCTGTTGGAGTTCCGCCACACGCTGGAAGCGTCCTGTGCCTACTACGCGGCATTGCGTGCCACGGACGTCGACCGCGAGCGGCTGACCGCTGCCTTCAACGAGTTGCAGGACTGCTATTCGCGTCACGATGAGGTGAGCCGGGCGGAAGAGGGCGCGGCGGATGCGAAATTCCATCTGGCAATCGCCGAGGCCAGCCATAACGCGGTGTTGCTGCACACCATTCGCGGGCTGTTTGATTTGCTCAAGCGTAACGTGGTGACCAACATCGGCGGCATGTACAAGCAGCGCACTGAAACCCGCGACATGCTGATCACGCAGCACCGAGAGTTGTATCAGGCGATTATCGAGGGGCGGGCGGAACAGGCGCGGGAAGTCTCCAGCCGACACATTCTGTATGTGCAGGAGGTGCTGGAGGAGGTGCGCCAGGAAGTGCAACGCGTGGCTCGGGCGGAGAGGCGCAAGGGGATGTGATCGATTTAAACGCAAAAGATCGCAGCCTTCGGAAGCTCCTACAAAGGTTTACTTGACCCTGTAGGAGCTGCCGAAGGCTGCGATCCTTTCACTGGCGCTGAAAAACTCAGGCAGGAAGATCAGTCTTCCTTGCCCTTGTTACGCACCGCGCGCTGCAACTCGCGACCGGCGTCACGTTCGCGCTCGGTATCGCGCTTGTCGTATTCCTTCTTGCCCTTGCCCAGTGCGATCTCGCACTTGACCATGTGCTTGCTCCAATACCAGGACAGGCACACGCAGGCGTAACCCTTCTGCTGTACCGCAGCAGCGAGCTTCTCGAGTTCGCGCCGGTTGAGCAGCAGTTTACGGGTGCGGACAGGATCAGCGATGACGTGGGTGCTGGCCGTCGTCAGAGGCGTGATGTGACTGCCGAGCAGCCAGGCTTCGCCATCCTTGAGCAGCACATAGCTGTCCACCAGCTGCAGCTTGCTTGCCCGCAGACTTTTTACTTCCCAGCCGGCCAGGACCAGACCAGCCTCGAACTTATGCTCGATGAAGTAATCGTGTCGCGCCTTTTTATTTTGCGCGATGGTCCCTGTTGGGTGTTTCTTCTGTTTAGCCATAGGGGCGGCATTATAGGGAGTTGCACGCGAGTCGGCTACGGTGTTGCTGCGTGCTTGAGCAGGTTGATTGAATCCCGGACAATGCGCGCTCTTTTTCGAACGCTTGGGCGTGATAACGATGTCGACAGACAAGGTTTCTGTCCACGGCAGTTGGGCTAGCCGCTGGGTCTTCATACTCGCCGCGACCGGTTCGGCCGTGGGCTTGGGTAGCATCTGGAAATTCCCCTACATGGTCGGCGTCTATGGCGGCGGCGCCTTCGTGCTGATGTTCCTGGCCTGTATCGCGCTGATCGGTGTCCCGGTCATGCTCGCGGAAACCCTGATCGGCCGGCGCGCCCGGCAGAGCCCGGCCAATGCCTTGAAGGTGCTGGCGGTGGAGGCGGGGCATACCGCCAAGTGGTCGTGGGGCGCATTCGCCGGGATGATCACGGCGTTGCTGATCCTGTCTTTCTATAGTGTGGTCGGCGGCTGGTCGCTGGATTACATCATCGACATGGGCCGTGGCGACTTCCAGGG
>Ga0247827_10000616_pt1 | contig 16053 bp, 18 predicted proteins | sample 12C_Control_Day2_FD_194414 | JGI IMG/M metagenome (GOLD analysis project Ga0247827, IMG submission 194414) | Soil microbial communities from agricultural site in Penn Yan, New York, United States - 12C_Control_Day2 | ecosystem: Environmental > Terrestrial > Soil > Agricultural land | place... | reverse complement strand
TTTAATCGCCCGGATCCGCGCCAAACCAGCCTGATCTGCGCCGCGCCGGCCCTTCACCCGTTGATCGTGAGGCGCACAGCGCCTATCCCGCTGGCGATCTGATCTCCCCTCTCTCGCAATGGAACCCCCTCTCCATGGCTGACGCCCACGATCCCCAGCTGCTTCACCTCGTCATCGGCGGCGAAATGCGCCACCCGGCCGAGCCCGTCTTCCGCGACCTGGCCCAGGTCGAGTTCGTCGGCGCCTATGGCAGCTATGACGAAGCCAAGCAGGCCTGGAAGGCCCGCGCCCAGGCCACCGTCGACAACGCCCACATGCGCTACTTCATCCTGCACGCGCACAAGCTGATCGACCCGCGCTCGGACGTCTGATCCGCCGCCTTCGCCTCACGGCGAGGTTTTCGGAACCGCACAGGCGGCTGACGCGCTTTCACGTCAGCCGCCTTTGGCGTTTCTGAAGAGGTGCTCGTCATGACGCCCACCCTGATCGTCCTGCTGCTGGTGATCCTGGCCGTAGCCGCTGTCGTCTGGGTCGTGAAGAAGGGGCCGGCGCACACGCCCCGCCCTGGCGAAGATCAGGACACCGCCTGGAACGATCCCATCACCCCGGCCGAATCCGGGCATCATCGCCCGTCTCGCAATCCGGAGCCTCGACCGTGACCCTGTTCGGCCAGACCCTCGACGGACAACAGCTGTTCGGAATCATCTCCCTGATCAGCGTCCTGGCCCTGTGGCTGATCGTGCTGGGCCGCGAACGCAACTACGCTCGCTGGTTCCGCCAGTGGGAAGCCGACCGCAAGGCGCGACGCGACGCCGAGACGGCCCAGCATGAACCCAAGCGTGGTCCCTGGGGCTGACAGGGCGGGCTAAGCCCTATTCGCGCTTCAGCAAGCGGTCCACGACCAGCTTGCCCCACCAGCCGGCCTTGAACTCGGCGCGGATCGCCTTGGGATCATAGGCGTCGCTGGCGACCCAGTCCTCGAAGCTGACGCCGGTCGGTTCGACCTCGGCGACATATTTTTCAAGCGTATAGTCCAGCACCCCGGTCAGGCCCTCGCGGCTGTGCAGGGTGCGCTTGCCCAGTTCCGACAGGGCCGCCGAGATCGGCTCGCCCAGATGGAAATGACGATACAGCACCGCCATCATCCCCGCCCGGTCCGCGCCGGACTTGCAGTGGATCAGGGCCGGATACTCGATGGTGCGGAACAAGTCGCGCGCCCGGTCGATGCGGTCGCGGCCCGGCGGATCGCGCGAATCCAACGGAGCGTCGATCAGGGTCAGGCCCAGCCGCTCGCAGGCGTCCTTCTCCAGCCAGTAATAGGCCTCGTCGCGCTGGCCGCGCAGGTTGATGACGGTCCTGATCCCGCGCCGTCGCCAATAGGCCAGCTGCCCCGGCGACGGCTGATTGGTGCGCACCAGGTCCGGCCCCAGCCAGTGGGCGTTGGTGAAGGCTGTGCGCAGAAAGGCGTGATCGGCCCAGAAATAGGACCAATGCGCCTTGAACCGGCCCATCAGCGTTGTCAGATCAAAGCGCGCCATAGGCCGCAGATAACGACGAAACCGGCCGGCGTCACCCGTCAGCTTGACGGCGGCGGCTTGACTTGACGCCCGTCCCGTTCGACCGAGAGCCAATGACCGTTCCCGCGCCCGCCTCCGACACCCGCGAACCCTTGCGGCCGCTTCTGGCCCGGATCTGGCGCGACTACCTGTCCCGGCACAAGCCGGCCTTCTTCGCCTCCATGCTCTTCGCGGCGATTTCCGGCGGTCTGACCGCCCTGCTGCTGAAGTTCCTCGAACCAGCCATCGACCTGCTGTTCACCCGGCATGAGGGTCCGGTGAAGGTCTGGGGCCTGGTCACCATTCCGGCGGACCGGGTGCTGATCCTCATTCCCCTGTTCATCATCGTGGTGGCGGTGATCCGGTCGCTGGCCATGGCGGCGCAGTCGGCCCTGGTGAACCGACTGGGCCACGGCATCGTCGGCGACATCCAGAAGCAGCTCTTCTCGGGCATGATCCGGGCCGACCTGTCGCGCCTGCGCGGGCAGCATTCCGGCAGCTTCGTCTCCTCAGTCCTGTTCGACGCCAACCTGGTGCGCGAAGCCTTCACCTCGGGCGTGGTCAACTACACCCAGAACGCCCTGATGCTGCTGGGCGTCATCGTCGCCATGGGCTTCATCGACCTACCGCTGACGCTGATCGTCCTGCTGGGCGTGCCGGTGGTCAGCTGGATCATCCGCCGCTTCGGCAAGAAGTCACGCAAGGCCGCGCGCGGCGCCATGGTCGAGACCGAGGCCCTGTCCAGCGCCCTGATGGAGAACCTGGACGGCGTCCGCGTCATCAAGATCGAGAACCGCGAGGCCGCCGAGGAAGCCCGCGTCGGCGAGGTCATCGCCCGACGCCAACGCCACATCATCAAGGGCGCCGACAGCCGCGCCTTTTCGGGTCCCGCCAGCGACATCGTGGCCTACAGCATCGTCGCCGCCGTCATGGCCTATGCCGGCTGGAGCGCCAGCCAGGGCGAGATGACGGTCGGCGCCTTCGCCTCCTTCATCGGCATGCTGCTGCTGGCCGGTCAGGCCCTGCGTCAGGTGACCAACCTGACCACCGTCCTCAGCGAAGGCCTGACCGCCGCGCGGCGCCTGTTCACCGCCCTGGACATCGAACCGGAAATCCGTGAGGCGGCCGACGCCGTCGAACTGGAGCCAGGCCCCGTCACCATCGCCCTGGATCATGTCTCCTTCGCCTACGCCGCCAGCGAGGACGGCGCCGCGCCGACCCTGTCGGACGTCAGCCTGCATGTCGCGCCGGGCGAGACCATCGCCCTGGTCGGCCCGTCGGGCGGGGGCAAGTCCACCATCCTGTCGCTGCTGCCGCGCTTCTACGACGTCACCGCCGGGGCCGTGACCGTCAACGGCCGCGACATCCGCGAACTGAAGCTGCAGTCCCTGCGCGACTATATCGCCCTGGTGACGCAGGAGCCCTTCCTGTTCGACGACACCATCGCCGCCAACATCGCCTATGGCCGAAAGGGCGCGACCGCCGAGCAGATCATCGAGGCCGCGCGCTCCGCCGCCGCCCACGACTTCATCGCCGCCCTGCCTGAAGGCTACGCCACCCGCGTCGGCGAGGCCGGAATGCGGTTGTCCGGCGGCCAGCGCCAGCGCATCGCCATCGCCCGCGCCTTCCTCAAGGACGCGCCGATCCTGTTGCTGGACGAGGCCACCAGCGCGCTGGACACCGAGAGCGAGGCCCTGGTCCAGGCGGCGCTGGAGCGGCTGATGCACGGCCGCGCCACCCTGATGATCGCCCACCGCCTGTCGACAGTTCAGATCGCCGACCGCATCTATGTCATCGAGGCCGGTCGCGTGGTCGAACAGGGCAGTCACGCCGCCCTGGTCAGGAAGGGCGGCCTCTACGCCCGCCTGGCCCGGCAGCAGTCGCTGGACGGTCCCGCGCCCGTCCCCGCCTCGCCCCTGCCCGACGAGACCGGCGCATGAGACCGCTGCGCAACCCGGTCGTCCAGAACGCCGCAGCCTGGCTGCTCTCGGAATGGATGCGCTTCTGCTTCGTCACCATCCGCTGGACCCATGAGAACGAGCAGGTCGCCGAAGAGGTCTGGACCGAAGGCGGAGGCGTCCTGTGCGCCTTCTGGCACTCGCGCATCGCCCTGGCGCCGGTCTGCTGGCCGATGGAGCGGGCGCAACCGGTCAAGGGCCTGGTGTCTCTGAGCGCCGACGGCGAGTTCATCGCCAAGGCTGTGGCCCGGTTGGGCATTCCCGCCGTGCGGGGGTCATCAAGCAACAAGGACAAGGCGGAAAAGGCCAAGGGCGGGACCCAGGCCCTGCGTGACGGCCTGAAGCAGCTGAAGATCGGCGCCCTGGCGGTCACGCCAGACGGTCCGCGCGGCCCGGCGCGTCAGATGGCCGAGGGCCTGCCGCTGATGGCGAAGATCTCGGGCGCGCCGGTCCTCTTCATCGGCCTGTCGTGCAAGCCCGCGATCCGGTTGAACAGCTGGGACAAGGCGGTCCTGCCCCTGCCCTTCGGCAAGGGCGCCGTCGTCTGGGACAAGGCCTGGTATCCCAAGGACGCCGAGATGTCCGACGTCGCCGCCGCCTGGACCGAGCGCCTGACCGCCGTCGAGGCTCGCGCCGACGCCCTCGCCGGGCTGGAGCGCGTCTGAGCGTGATCTTCAGTCCCGCCCTGATCGCCTATCGTCTGCTGACCCGGCTGATGGAGCCCCTGGCCCCGCGCCTGCTCGACGCCCGCGTCAAGCAAGGCAAGGAGGACCCGCAAAGGGTCGACGAACGCCTGGGGCTGGCCGGCGCGGCGCGCCCCCACGGGCCGCTGATCTGGATTCACGGGGTCAGCGTCGGCGAGGCCCTGTCCATCCTTCCCCTGGCGGAGCGCATCCGCAAGGACCGCCCGGACGTGACCGTCCTGGTCACCACCGGGACGCTGACGTCCGCACAGATTCTAGCCCAGCGCCTGCCGCCCGGCGTCATCCACCAGTTCGCCCCGGTGGACAGCCCCGGCGCTGTCGCCGCCTTCCTCGACCACTGGCGGCCCGCCGTCGGCGTCTTTGTCGAGAGCGAGCTGTGGCCCAATCTGCTGACGGCGGCGAAAAAGCGCGGCGTCGCCCTGGCCCTGGTCAGCGCCCGCATCACCGACAAGACCGCCGAGGGCTGGAAGAAGGCCCCCGGCATGGCGCGCGCCCTGATGGCCTGCTTCACCCATGTCTGGCCCCAGGATCAGGCCAGCGCCGACCGGCTGACGGCGCTCGGCGCCCGCGTGGACGGTCAGGTGAACCTGAAGCTGTCGGGCGAGCCTCTGCCCTATGACAAGGGCGAGTTCGGCCGTCTGTCGGCCCTGATCGACGACCGCCCCGTCGTGGTCGCCGCCAGCACCCACGAGCATGAGGAAATGGCCATCGTCGGGGCGCTGGACCATCTGGCCGACCGCCTGTTCCTGATCGTCGTGCCGCGTCACCCCGACCGCGCCGACGAGGTCGCCCGGTCCCTGGCTCAGGACGGCTACAGCTTCGCCCGGCGCAGCCTGCGCCAGCCGATCACCGACGACACCGACATCTATCTGGCCGACACCCTCGGCGAACTGGGCCTGTTCATGCGGCTGGCCGACGTGGTGGTCATGGGCGGCTCCTTCGCGCCCGCCCTGGGCGGCGGGGCCGTGGGCGGGCACAATCCGCTGGAGCCGGCGCGTCTGGGCAAGCCCATCGTCACAGGCCCCGACGCCAGCAACTGGAACGCGGTGACGCGGATGCTGAAAAACTCCGGCGGCCTGGTCTCGGTGCTGTCGCCGGCGGAACTGCCCGGCGTCGTCGCCCCCCTGCTGGCCCATCCCGAGGCCGCGCGCGACATGGGCGAGCGCGCCCGCCGCGCCGCCGCCGAGGCCGCCGCCGGGCTGGATCGCCTGTGGCTGGCCTTGCAGGCGCATCTGCCCGCCGCCCCGTCGCGAGGCCGCCGATGAAGCTGAACACCCCCCGCTGGTGGTACAGCCGCGACCGTCGCCACGCCCCCGTCGCGCGTCTGCTGCTGAAACCCGCCTCATGGATCTGGGCCGGCGTCACCGCGCGGCGCATCGCCAGGGCCACGCCGGTGGATCCCGGCGCCCCGGTCATCTCCATCGGCAATCTGACCGTCGGGGGGTCGGGCAAGACGCCGATCACGCGCGAGGTCCTGCGCTTGCTGCGCGCCCAAGGGATCAAGGCCGCCGCCCTGTCGCGCGGCTATGGCGGATCGCTGGAAGGTCCCGTTCAGGTGGACCTCGGCGCCCACACCGCCGCCGAAGTCGGCGACGAGCCGCTGATGCTGGCCGCCGACGCCCCCGCCTGGATCGCCCGCGACCGCGTGGCCGGGGCAAGGGCCGCCGTGGCGGCGGGCGCGGAGGCCCTGGTGCTGGACGACGCCCATCAGAACCCGGCGCTGCAAAAGACCCTCAGCCTGATCGTCGTAGACGGCGAGACGCGCGGCGACGAATGGCCCTTCGGCGACGGTTCGGTCTTTCCGTCCGGCCCGATGCGCGAGCCGCTGAAAGCGGGCCTGGCCCGCGCCGACGTCGTCGTCATCCTGCTGCCCGCCGACCTGGCCGAGGCCGATCCCGAACTGGTCGAAACCTTCGGCGACCGGCCCGTCTTCATCGCCCGGCTGGAGCCCGCCGCGGCTCCGCCGTCAGGGCCTCAGGTCGGCTTCGCCGGCATCGCCAAGCCGTGGAAGGTCGAGCGCTCGCTGATCGCCGCCGGCTGCGACCTCAAGGACTTCGTCCCCTTCCCCGATCACGCCGAACTGTCGGAGCGCGACTTCGCCTTCCTGACGGAGCGAGCCGAACTGTTCGAGGCGGGCCTGGTCACGACCGAGAAGGACTGGGTGCGTCTGCCGCCCGCGTGGCGCGAACGGATCGTCGCCTGGCCGGTCGTCGCGCGGCTGGAGCAGGAAGCGGCCTTCGCCGACTTCCTGCGGGATCGCCTCGATCAGTCCTGACGGAAGACCTGGCCGCCCTTCATCACGAAGCGGACGCGTTCCAGTTCCGTCACGTCGCTGAGCGGGTCGCCCGAGACCGCGATCAGGTCGGCGGGCATGCCTGGCGCCAACCGCCCGGCCTCGTTCGAAATCTTCAGGTGCTCGGCGGCGCCGACGGTGGCGGCCTGGATGGCCTCCAGCGGGGTCAGGCCGGCGCGGACCAGAAGGGCGAACTCCTGGGCGTTGTCGCCGTGCGCCGAGACGCCGGTGTCAGTGCCGAAGGCGATGCGAACGCCGCCGGCGTGGGCGCGACGCGCCATGTCCAGCATCTTGGGTCCGGCCTCCAGCGCCTTGGCGGTCTGGGCCGGGGTGAAGAAGTTGTCCGGGCTGGCGGCCACGCGCGCCACATAGTCGCCGGCCATCAGGGTCGGCACCAGCCAGGCGTTGTGCGCCTTGAACAACCGCATGGATTCGTCGTCCAGATAGGTGCCGTGTTCGATGGAGTCGCCGCCCGCCTTTAGGAAGGCGTTGATGCCGTCGACGCCGTGGGCGTGGGCCGTGACCTGGCGCCCCATGCGGTGGGCCGAGGCGACGATGGCGGCCAGCTCATCCTCGCTGAACTGCTGGGCCAGACCGGCGGCGGTATTGGACAGGACGCCGCCCGTCGCGGTGATCTTGATGATGTCGGCGCCGCTGCGGACCTGCAGGCGCACCGCCCGCATGCAGTCCTCGGCCCCCGAGCAGACGCTTTCCGGCGACAGGACATGCATGATGTCCTCGCGATAGCCGTTGGTGTCGCCGTGCCCGCCGTGGACCGAGACGGCCGAGCCCGCCGCGATGATGCGCGGTCCCGGCACGTCGCCGCGCTTCACCGCCTCGCGCAGGGCGAAGATGGCCTCGTTGCTGGCCCCCAGGTCGGCGACCGTGGTGAAGCCGGCGTTCAGGGTGCGACGCGCATAGCGGGCGCCGACCATGGCCTGGGTCGCGGTCGACTGGGTCACCTCCTCCAGACGTCCGTTGGGGTTCTGCTGGCTGGTCAGGTGGACGTGGCTGTCGATCAGGCCGGGCAGGACGAAGGCGCCGCGCAGATCGACCACCTGGCCCTCGCCGACGAAACCGTCGCGGATTTCGACGACTTGGTTCCCTCTGATCACGAGAGTTTTATCGCGCAGCACCCGGCCGCTGGCCGGATCGGCCAGAAGTCGCCCCACTTGGACGAACGTGGTCGGCTGTTCCGCCGAAACGGCTGCGACCGCAGGGGCTTGCCGCGCCTGCGCCGAGGTGGCGGCCAGAACGGCAGCGGTCACAATCAGAGCCAGTTTCTTCATCGGTCCCTCCCAGAACTACGGGCGGCACCTTAACGGCTCGACGGCTTTCGCCAAGGCTCAGGTTGCGTCGTTACGGGGCTTTGTGAAACAAGCCAATACAGTTGTTTAATCGTGCGAGGGGCGTCGCATGCGGCTTTCCAGACGTGGCCTGATCCTGGGCGGTTCGGCCCTGTTGGCGGGGTGTTCTTCCGCCGCTTCGACCACCAACCTCCAGCTCGCCGGCGCCGCGCCTGCCAGCCTCCCCGTCGTTCCGGTGCCGACCGTCACGCCGCAGCCCGTTGCCGTGGCCAAGGCCAGCGGCCCGATCATCGATCCGCACGGCGTCGTCCGCAAGGACCTGATGGAGCGCGCCCGCACCGCCCTGGACACCCACGGTCACAAGATCAGCAAGCGCGACCGGATGTATCTGGTCGATTTCCAGAAGTTCTCGGGCGAGGACCGCCTCTATGAGGTCGATCTGGAGGGCGGCTGGGTCACGGCCTATCGCACCAGCCACGGCCGCGGGTCGGACCCGACGCACTCGGGCTTCGCCCAGCGCTTCTCCAACGAAATGGACAGCCACATGTCGTCCATCGGCGCCTACGCCACGGCGGGCGCCAACTGGGGCTCGCAGCAGGGGCCGAACGTCCTGCTGGACGGGCTGGAGTATTCCAACAGCCGGGCGCGCGAGCGGGCCATAATCATCCACGGCGCCGACTACGCCGACCCGGCCTTCCTGGCGCGCGAAGGCAAGCTGGGCCGGTCCTACGGCTGCTTCTCGGTGTCCCATGCCGACCTGGTCCCCTTGCGCGAGCGCATGGGCGAGGGCCGGCTTCTGTTCGCCATGACCTAGATTTTGGAGCCGCCTAGCGCGGCTCCAGCGCCCGCCAGCCGATGTCGCTGCGGTGGAAACCGCCGGGCCAGTCGATCCTGGCCACAGCCTCATAGGCCCGTGCGCGCGCCTCGGCGATGTCGGCGCCATGGGCGCAGACGTTCAGCACCCGACCGCCCGCCGCCACCAGGGCGCCGTCGTCGCGTTTGCGGGTCCCCGCATGGAAGACCTGGACGTGGGGGCCGAAATCCTGATCGGCGCCACGGATGACCGAGCCCTCCAGCGGGCTGTCGGGATAGCCCTTGGCCGCCAGAACCACGGTGATGACCACCCCGTCCTTGAACCGGGGCGTCGGTGCCCTGGTCAGGTCGCCCTGCGCGCAGGCCAGCAGCAGGGGCACGATATCGCCGTCGAAGCGCATCATCAGCACCTGGCATTCGGGGTCGCCGAATCGGGCGTTGAACTCGACCACCTTGGGGCCTTCGCTGGTCGCCATCAGGCCGGCGTAGAGGACGCCGCGATAGGGCGCGCCCTCGGCGGCCATCATGCGGATGGTCGGCTGGACCACGCGCTCGTCGGCCTGCTGCACCAGTTCCGGGGTGAAGACCGGGGCGGGCGAATAGGCGCCCATGCCCCCCGTATTGGGACCCAGGTCGCCGTCGAAGGCGCGCTTGTGGTCCTGGGCGCCGCCGAACAGGACCGCCCGCTGGCCGTCGCACAGGGCGAACAGCGAGCCCTCCTCGCCGTCCATGAACTCCTCGATCACCACGCGTGACCCGGCCGAGCCGAAACGCCCGCCCAGCATGCGCTCGATCTCGGCCTCGGCGTCCGCCTTGTCGGGGCTGATGGCCACGCCCTTGCCTGCCGCCAGGCCGTCGGCCTTGATGACATAGGGGGCGGCGTAGTTGTTCAGCGCCGCCTTGGCCTCGGCCACGTCCTCATAGACGCCATAGCCCGCCGTGGGGATGCCATGACGTTGCAGGAAGGCCTTGGAGAAGGCCTTGGAGGTTTCCAGCTGGGCCGCCTTGGCCGTCGGGCCGAAGCAGGGAACGCCCGCCTCGTTGAGCCGGTCGGCCAGCCCTTCGGCCAGAGCCGATTCGGGGCCGACCACGACCAGGTCCGCCTTAATCTCGCGCGCCAGAGCCGCCAGGCCTTCCGCGTCGGTCGCCTTGATCTCGGGCTTCAGCTCGGCGTGTTTCGCCATGCCGGGATTGCCGGGCGCGGCGACGAGCCGCGTGACCAGCGGCGACTGGGCGATCTTCCAGGCCAGGGCGTGTTCACGCCCCCCCGATCCGACGAGCAGAATGTTCATAAGCGCGCAATGACCGTCCCCGCCGTCCGGGTCAAGCGCAGGAAAGGGTTAGCGGCCTATAGAAGCGCCGACAGGACGTAGATCACGGCCCCCAGCAGGACGATGGCGAAGAGGATCAGCCACGGACTGACCGAAGGCGCATTGCTGCGGCGCGACATCTGCCGCTCGCTCGGGGCGCGCTCGGTCGGGTCGGTTCCGGGCGGATCGGCAGGTTCCATGGTCAAGCTAACGGGCGCACCCTCGCCCCGTTCCCGCCTGCGACAAGACGGGCTAAGGTCGCGCCATGATCTCCGACGACGACTATGCTTTTGAAGACCCCGCCGAGGCGCCGGCCGCCGCGCGCGACAACAACCCGCCCCTGTCGATCTCGGAGCTCAGCTTCGCGCTTAAGCGCACGCTGGAGGACCGCTTCGGCCACGTTCGTCTGCGCGGCGAAATCTCCAAGGTGAACCGCCACGCCTCAGGCCATGTCTATCTGACGCTCAAGGACGACAAGGCCGCCATCGACGGCGTCATCTGGAAGGGCGTGGTCAGGGGTCTGGGCGCCCAGCCGGAAAGCGGGCTGGAAGTCATCGTCACCGGCAAGATCACCTCCTACCCGGCCCGTTCCTCGTATCAGATCGTCATCGAGAGCATGGAGCCGGCGGGCGCGGGCGCCCTGCTGGCCCAGCTGGAACGGCTGAAGGCGCGGCTGCGCGACGAGGGCCTGTTCGAGCCGTCGCGCAAGAAGCCCCTGCCCACCTTCCCAGCAACCATCGGCGTCATCACCAGCCCGACCGGCGCCGTGATCCGCGACATCCTGCACCGCATCGCCGAGCGTTGGCCCTGCCGCGTCATCGTCTGGCCTGTGGTGGTTCAGGGCGACGCCGCCAGCGGTCAGGTGGCCAACGCCATTCGCGGCTTCGACGCCATGCAACCGGACGGGCCGATTCCGCGTCCCGACCTGCTGATCGTCGCGCGTGGCGGCGGCTCGGTCGAGGACCTGTGGTGCTTCAACGACGAAGGCCTGGCCCGCACCGTGGCCGAGGCCCGCATCCCCATCATCTCGGCCGTGGGGCACGAGACCGACACCACCCTGATCGACTTCGTCTCCGACCGCCGGGCGCCGACCCCGACCGGGGCGGCCGAGATCGCCACCCCCGTTCTGGCCGACCTGCGCTGGGCGCTGAGCGATCTGGAGGCGCGCCTGTCGCGGGCGGGCTCACGCCTGCTGGAGGACCGCCGCACCCGTCTGCGCGCCGCCGCGCGCGGCCTGCCGGCCCGCCCCGAAGACCTGCTGGCCCTGCCGCAGCAACGTCTTGACCACGCCGCCAGCCGTCTGGGCTCGGGCCTGCACCGCAACGTCGCAGTGCATGAGCGCCAGTTGGCCGTGGTTGGCGGGCGTCTGTCCAAGGGGTTGCTGGATCGCGCCATCGAGCGGCGCGGCGACCGGCTGGCCGCCTATGCCGACCGTTTCGGCCCGGCGATGAAGCGACGCCTGGACCGCGACGAGACCCGGCTGGCCGCCCTGTCGCGGGCGCTGGCGACGCTCGACCCCAAGCGGCCCAAGCCCGGCTTCGCCCGTATCGAGGATGCGGCTGGCGCCATGATCGCCTCGGCCGCCGCCCTGTCGCCGGGCCAGGCGGTGCGCATCGTCTTCGGCGACGGCGCGCGGGGCGCGACGATTGATGGCGAGGGCGCCGCGCCGCGTGCAGCGCCGGTCACGCCGCCCGCGCCCAAACCCGCGCCCCGCCCCAAGGCTCCGCCCGCGGGTCAGGGCGACCTGTTCTAGCCAGAATAATCCGCTCATCCCCGCGGAGGCGGGGACCCAGTGCTTTGGCTAGAGCCGCTACGCTTCAGATTTTCAGCAGAATTTTCTGATGAAGGTGCGGGTTGCTCTTACTGGGTCCCGCCTCCGCGGGGATGAGCGGAAGACGTGAACTTAGCGGCCCAGCAGCCCCTTCACCGCCTCCACGTCCAGAGCCTCGACCGTCACCGGTTGGCCGTCGATCACCGAGGTCGTGGTCTCGGCCTTGAGCAGGGAGTTGAGGATGGCCTCCTCGGTGGCCTCGGCGACGGCGACGAAGAGAGGCGACATGCGGTCGTTGGGCCAGTCGGCCACCGTGGTCTCGCCAGCCCGTCGCTCAGGCGTCCGGCGCACGCCCTCGGCCGTCGAAAAGGCGATGGCGTAGTCGCCCGAGCCATTGGAGAAGGCCGCCCCCGTCCGCGCCAGACCGGCGAAGGCGCGGTCGGCCAGCCGCTCCAGATTGCGGTCCGACAGGGGGGCGTCGGTGGCGATCACGATCATGATGGAGCCGTCGGCGCGCTCGGCCTCGACCTCCCGACGCAGATAGTAGCGACCCAGAGGCACGCCGACGGGCGTCCCGTCCATGCTCAGCACGCCGCCGAAGTTCGACTGCACCAGCACGCCCACGGTGAAGCCGCCCAGGCTGGCGGGCAGCCTGCGCGAACTGGAGCCGATCCCGCCCTTGAAGCCGAAGGCGATGGTCCCTGTTCCAGCGCCGACCGCCCCCTGTTCGACCGGGCCGGGCGTCGCCGTCTCGATGGCCCGCACCACGTCGGCGGCGGTGACCGCCCGCGCCCGGATGTCGTTCAGTCCGCCGTCATTGGTCTCGCCCACCACGGCGTTGACCGAGCGGATGTCCTCATGCCCCGGCTGGTTCAACGTCCAGTCCAGAACGCCGTCGATGCCGCGCGCCACCGACAGGGTGTTGGTCAGGACAATGGGCGTCTCGATCTCGCCCAGTTCGCGGATCTGGGTCGCGCCGGCCAGCTTGCCGAAGCCGTTGGCCACCGACAGGCCCGCCGGAACCTTGTCGCGGAACAGGTCCCGGCCGTGCGGCAGGATGGCGGTGACGCCCGTGCGGATGCTGTCGCCCGACCGCAGCGTCACCTGCCCCACCGTCACGCCCGTCACGTCGGTGATGGCGTTCAAAGGTCCCGGCGACAGGACGCCGGGCGCCCGGCCCAGGTCGCGAATCGTCGGCCGCGCCTCGCCCGTTTGCGCGACGACCGGCGAGGTCGCCAATGCAGTCGCCAGGGCGAAAGCGGACAGTGCAAGGCGTGGGCGGGTCATCGGCGGCTCCTGTCATCGACTTGTTTTCAAATGACAGCGATTCGCCTCTCGTCTCGCGCCGCGAGCCATGCCAATCATCGCCTCATGACGACGTCTGCTCCGCTTCCCGTTTCTCCGTCCGCCGCCACGCTGCATTACGGCGACGGCGAGTTCGCCGTCCTGCGCCCCGGCGCCTATGTGACCTGCGCGGTCAGCGGCGTGCCCATCCCGTTGGCGGCCCTGCGGTACTGGTCGGTGGAGCGGCAGGAGGCCTACGCCAGCCCCCTGGAGTTCATGACCGCCGCGCGCGACGCCTAGGCGCCTCCGCGCCGCCCCGCTCCGCATCATCCGGCCACCCGCTCGCGTCATTTCACCATGCCCGCCCTGCAATCGCTCGACATCCTGCTCGCCGACGACAACCCCAACATGCGCGCCATCGTCTCCGCCATGTTGAAGTCCGTGGGCGTGGGCAGCGTGCGCGAGGTCGACGACGGCGCCGCCGCCCTGGCGGCGCTGAAGACGCGCCCGGCCGACATGGCCATCGTGGACTTCCGCATGTCGCCGGTGGACGGCGTGACCTTCACCCGAATGATCCGCAAGGACGAGGACAGCCCCAACCCCTATCTGCCGATCATCATGATGACGGGGCATTCCGAGAAACGACGCGTGACCGAGGCGCGCGACGCAGGCGTGACCGAGTTCGTAACCAAGCCGGTCAACGCCCCGGCGCTGCTGGCGCGGATCGAGGCGGTCATCATGCGGCCGCGTCCCTTCATCCGGAGCGGCGACTATTTCGGTCCCGAGCGTCGCCGCACCCAGCGCGACGACTATGCCGGGCCGTTCCGCCGGGCCGACGACGCCGTGATCGACTAACTAGGTCTCGGCCGCCTTCAGCGCCTCATAGACCTTGGGCGGCCAGCGTTTGTGGACCCAGAACCAGTCCACGGGATGCTCGCGCACCCGATCCTCGACGAAGCGGTTGACCGCCTGGACCCCGGCCACGACGTCGGCGGCCTTGTCGCCGGTATCGCGCACCTCGATGGGTTCATGGGCCGTGACGCGGAAGCGCACGCCGGGCAGACGCGTCACCGATAGAGGCTGGATCACCGTGCCGAACTTCAACGCCATACGGGCGGCGCCCGGCGAGGCGTTGACCGGCTGGCCGAAGAACTCGACCTCCGGCCCCTGGCTGTATTTCTGATCGACCAGCAGGGCGATGGATTCGCCGCGCTTCATCCCCGCCATCAGCTCGCGCGTGCCGTCGCCCTTGGGCGCGAACAGCTTGATGCCGTAGCGCTCGCGGCTCTGGCGGATCAGGGCGTCGACATAGGGGTTGTTGGCCGCGCGATAGGTGACCTGGCAGGGCACGCCCGCCGCCATGATGACCGCCGCCATGACCTCGAAATTGGCCAGATGGCCCGAGATCAGCACCACCGCCCGGCCGCTGTCGCGCACCGCGTGCAGCCGCTCCAGACCGACGATGTCGATGCGGCCGCTTTCCGGCGTCAGGCGATCCATGACCGCCAGTTCGGCGAAGGTGCGCCCCGTCTGCTCCCACTGATCCACGGCCAGACGGTCCCGCTCGGCCCGGTCCATGTCGGGGAAGGCGATGCGCAGGTTGCGCGTCACCGTCTTGTGCGTGCCCGTCAGCGGCCCCAGCCAGCGCAGCAGCTTGCCGCCGAAGCCCGAGGCCCCTTCGACGCCCAGCGCCCGCAGAAAGGCGAACAGCGCCTTGAACGCCGCCGCCTCCAGCCGCCAGCTCAGATCCTGCCCGAAGGAGATCTTCTTGGGGGCGCTGCCGCCCGCAGGGCTGTTTGAGCGCGTTTGATCGTCTCTATGTGCGCTACCGCCCTTTGGGCTGCTTGAGCGCGTTTGATCACCAGGCAATCGTCAGTCCGCCGTCCACCACAAGGGTCTGCCCGGTCACATAGGCCGAGGCAGGACTGCACAGATAGACCGCCGTGCCCGCGATTTCATCAGGCTGGCCGATCCTTTTCAGCGGAGCGGGCTCGGTCACCGTCTTCAGCAGTTCCGGGTTCTCCCACAGGTATCTGGCGAAGTCGGTCTGGACCAGACCCGGCGCGATGCAGTTCACGCGCACGTTCGACGGGCCGTACTCGACCGCCAGATTGCGCGCCAGCTGCATGTCCGCCGCCTTGGAGATGTTGTAGGCGCCGATCAGGGCGTTCCCCCGAAGCCCGCCGATGGACGAGATGATCAGGATCGACCCGTCCTTGCGCTCCAGCATCTGCGGCGCGACCATCTGGATCAGCCAGTGGTTGGAGATGACGTTGTTCTGAAGGATCTTTTCGAACTGGTCGTCGGCGATGCCCGCCATCGGCCCGGCATAGGGATTGGTCGCGGCGTTGCACACCAGGATGTCGATCTGGCCAAAGGCGCTGCTGGTCTCGTCCACCAGCCGCTGCAGGTCTTCCTTCGAGGCGATGTTGGCGGGGATGGCGATGGCGCGGCCCTCGCCGTGCTTTTCGTTGATGGCGGCGGCGACCTCGTCGCAGGGCCCGGCCTTGCGCGAGGAGATGACAACGCGGGCGCCGTGCTCGGCCAGACGCTCGGCGATCGCCTTGCCGATCCCCTTCGAGGAGCCGGTGATGACCGCGACCTTGCCGCTCAGATCGAACAATTCCATGCGTTAACCTCCCTGGGGACCGGTTTTCTTCGTCCCAACCCTAGCCGTTACCTCTAGTTAGACCGATACTTGGCCGATTCCATACGGGAAAGGCGGTTCAACACCGGTCCCATGCGCAAGATTACGGGCGGATTTCTGTTCTTCGGCTACCTGTTCCTCGCCCTGACCATCGGGGCGGCGATCTGGCGCGCCGGCATGGGCGCCGGCGCGGGCGCGGCCGGGGTGTTGGGCGCCCTGGGGGTTCTGGTCGGACTGCACGCGGTGGTCGCCGGGGTTCTGGATCGCCGCGCCCTGCGCAAGGAGATCGCCAAGGTCCGCGAGGCGCACCGCCTGCTGGCCGACGCCATGGAGTCGACCCAAGGCGCCCTGACCGAACTGGCCGAGGCCATCGAAAGCGGCGCCCTGTCCAGGACCGAGGCCCTGACCGG
>Ga0247827_10000615_pt1 | contig 16063 bp, 10 predicted proteins | sample 12C_Control_Day2_FD_194414 | JGI IMG/M metagenome (GOLD analysis project Ga0247827, IMG submission 194414) | Soil microbial communities from agricultural site in Penn Yan, New York, United States - 12C_Control_Day2 | ecosystem: Environmental > Terrestrial > Soil > Agricultural land | place... | reverse complement strand
TCTTGTGACGGATCTGGTTGATGAAGAGGACGATGCACTTCGACTTGGAGATCGAGGCCGTCAGCTTGCGCAGGGCCTGGCTCATCAGGCGGGCCTGCAGGCCGGGCAGGCTGTCGCCCATCTCGCCTTCGATTTCAGCGCGCGGCGTAAGCGCAGCGACCGAGTCGACCACCACGATGTCCACGGCGCCCGAGCGCACCAGGGTGTCGACGATTTCCAGCGCCTGTTCGCCGGTGTCGGGCTGCGACACCAGCAGGTCGTCGAGGTTGACGCCCAGCTTCTGGGCATAGACCGGGTCGAGCGCGTGTTCGGCGTCGACGAAGGCGGCCACGCCGCCCTTCTTCTGGACTTCGGCCACGGTGTGCAGGGCCAGCGTCGTCTTGCCCGAGGATTCCGGGCCGAACACCTCGATCACCCGCCCGACCGGCAGACCGCCGATGCCCAGCGCCATGTCCAGTCCCAGCGAGCCGGTCGAGACGCTCTCGATCTCATTCACCAGGCCGCCCTTGCCGAGCTTCATCACCGAGCCCTTGCCGAAGGCGCGATCGATCTGCGCGATCGCCGCCTCCAGAGCGCGTTGCTTTTCGCCGTCTTCTTTACCCACGAGCTTCAATGCCGCCTGTGCCATTGGTTTTCTCTCCCTTGCCATGATTCCATTCTGGGCTTTGGGAGAGACCCGCCAGGACCCGCTCCCTCTGTGAGACGGACTATGTGCATGGTTTGTTCTAGTTCACAAGATGTTCTCATTTGCGTAATGAGAACAAAATGCGATCTACGACCGTTTCTGACGTGTCCTGCGCGGGGTCCAGAAGGGCCTGGCGTCGTGGAAACGCCTGCAGGCCTTGACCGCGACGGCCAGAAGGGGGGCCTCGTCGCGCTCGCGCCGGCCGATGACGCGCCCGGCGGCGAAGGCGACCTCGGCGTCGTCCAGAGCGGCCTCGCCGGGGATGCGGTCGCGCGCCACGGCCAGATCATTGAGCGCGCCCAGCGTGTCCTGCAGCCGCTCCAGCGCCTTCAGATAGCGGGCGCGGCGACGGCGGGCGGGGAACAGGTCGGGGAAAAACTCGGCGGCGTAGCGCAGACGCTTGGCGCGAATGCGCAGATGGTGCCGGGCCTCGGCGTCCAGATCGGCCAGGTCGCGGGCGCGCTGTTCGACCTGACGGTGCAGCCGGGTCAGGGCCTCGACGGCGAAGGGGGCGACCGGGTCGTCGGGCAGGGCCGCCGTCTCGATCCAGGCGGTCGCCTCCAGCATCAGCAGGGCGTAGCGCGGTGAGGCGATGGCCTTGAGCACGCGGTCATAGGCCTGCCCCCGTGCCGTCAGCAGGCGGCGACCCAGCGCCGCGAGGCCGGACGAGGGGGCTTTCAGAGCGGTCGGGTGGAAGACGTCGCGGATGAAGACGTCCAGATCGCGCGCGGCGTCGCTTTCCTGGGCCAGCCACTTCAGCTCGGTCTCGATGCGCTCGCGCTCGGGCTCGGCCAGCAGGGGCTTGAAGACGCCGACGGCGGCGCGCAGGCGACGCAGGCCCACGCGCATCTGGTGCACGGCCTCGGGGCGGCGCACGACGCGCAGCAGTTCGGCGTTGGCCGAGATCTGGGCCAGACAGGCCATGGCGATGCGGCGGAAGGCGGTCGCCGTCGTCGCGTCGGGCGACAGGGGCGTCGGCGCGGCGCGGCGGGGACTGCGGCTCTCGCCCTCGGCCAGCCGCCAGCCGCGCTCGGCCTTGCTTTCAAACACCGGGACGATGGCCAGGTCGCGCGCCAGCCGCCGGGCGAGGCTGAACAGGTCGGCGGGAGCGCCCGCCTTCAGCTCCAGCTCCAGTTCGTAGATGGGTTCGCGCCGGTCTCCAGTCGGGGCGCCCGCCGACAGCTCGCCCGCGTCGAAGGCGACCTCGATCCGGGCTCCCTCCCACTCGACCATGCGGATGCGGCGCACGACCGTGGTGGCGAAGCGGGGCGACAGGTCGTCGCGGCGGCCTTTCAGAAGTTTGTGGGCGGGCGTGATATTGAGCGCGGTGAGGTCCAGCGCCTCGGAGGGAACGGGGACTTCCCACTCGTCGCGGGCGGTCTGGCCGGGGGCGGTCTGGCGCTTCAGGGTCTGGACGAAGCCGTCCGGCGTGGTCCGCACCCGCAGGCCGCACCCCGCCGCGCGCAGCACGCCGTCGGGGGTGTCGAAATAGATCGAGCGCAGCGACTGGCTGGTCTGCGGCCCTTGCAGCGCCGGATGCCCCGACAGGCGCACCACCGCGCCGGGGCCGAGGCGGAACTTCAGCTCGGTTTCGGTCGCGGGCGAGGCCATGGGCGCATTCTAGGCCTCTCGCCGTCATCCCGGAAGCGACGAAGCTGCCAGCTGCCAGCGCTCCCTTGTTCCGTCATCATCCGGCGAGCGGAGCGAGACCGGGGGACCCAGCGGCGCCGAAGGCGATCTTCACGGCAAGCATCGTGCGTGGCGCTTTCGCCCTGACGGGCGCCGCTGGGTCCCCTGGTCAGCGCCGCTGCGCGGCTTGCCGGAGGATGACGGAAGAAGAGTTAGCCCCGCGCCACCTGGAAGCCGGCGAAGGACTGGCTGACCGGCATCAGCTCCAGCGCATTGATGTTCAGGTGGGGCGGCAGGGTCGCGACCCAGAACAGGGTCTCGGCGATGTCTGCGCCGGTCATGGGCTGGGCGCCGCCGTAAAGGGCGTCGGACGCGGCCTGATCGCCGCTGGTGCGGACGAGGGTGAACTCGGTCTCAGTCATGCCGGGTTCGATGGAGGTGACGCGCACCCCCGTGCCGTGCAGGTCGGCGCGCAGGCCCAGCGAGAACTGGCGCACGAAGGCCTTGGTGCCGCCATAGGCGTTTCCGCCCTTGTAGGGATAGTTAGCCGCAACAGAGCTGATGTTCAGGATGGCGCCCCGGCGCGCGATCAGGCGCGGCAGCAGGCGACGCGTGATGGTCACCAGACCGGTGATGTTGGTGTCGATCATCTGACGCCACTGATCCAGATCGGCGTCCTGAGCGGCGGCGGTGCCCAGCGCGAGCCCGGCGTTGTTGATCAGGACGTCGATGTCACGGAACCCCTCGGGCAGGGCGTCCAGTGCTGCGTCGATGGCGGCCTCGTCGCGGATGTCGAAGACCAGGGGGTGAACCACGTCGGCCCCCAGCTCAGTCGCCAGTTCGTTCAGACGCTCGGCGCGGCGGCCGGTGGCGATGATCTTCCAGCCCCCCGAGGCGAAGCGGCGCGCCGCGGCCTGTCCGATGCCCGCTGTGGCGCCGGTGATGAGGACGGTTCCGCTCATGGTCTGCTCCTGTTCGCTGTCGGGGCTGTCTAGCGCCGCTGCGGCCAAGGCTCAAACAACGAAACGGCCGACGCCCCTTTCGGAACGCCGGCCGCTTGCTCCGGGGAGGAGAGGGGGCGGCGTCAGGCGGCCCGGTTCTTCACCAGGTCGTCGACGACCGAAGGGTCGGCCAGGGTCGAGGTGTCGCCGAGCGCCCCCAGTTCGTTCTCGGCGATCTTGCGAAGGATGCGCCGCATGATCTTGCCGGAGCGGGTCTTGGGCAGGCCCGGCGCCCACTGGATGACGTCGGGGGCGGCGATGGGGCTGATCTCCTCGCGGACCTGATTGATCAGCGCCTTGCGCAGGGCCTCGGTCGCCTCGACCCCCTTGTTCAGGGTGACATAGGCGTAGATGCCCTGACCCTTGATGTCGTGGGGGAAGCCGACGACCGCGGCCTCGGCCACGTCGTCGTGCAGGACCAGGGCGCTCTCGACCTCGGCGGTGCCCATGCGGTGGCCCGAGACGTTGATGACGTCATCGACCCGGCCGGTGATCCAGTAGTAGCCGTCTTCGTCGCGGCGGCAGCCGTCGCCGGTGAAATACTTGCCCGGATAGGTCGAGAAATAGGTGTCGAAGAAGCGCGCGTGGTCGCCGTAGACGGTGCGCATCTGGCCCGGCCAGCTGTCGGTGATGCACAGATTGCCCTCGGTCGCGCCCTCCAGCACCACGCCCTCGGCGTCCACGATCTGCAGCTCGACGCCGGGCAGGGGCTTGGTCGCCGAGCCGGGCTTGAGGTCGGTCGCGCCGGGCAGGGGCGAGATCAGGACGCCGCCGGTCTCGGTCTGCCACCAGGTGTCGACGATGGGCAGGCGGCCCTCGCCGACCACCTCGTGATACCAGCGCCAGGCCTCGGGGTTGATCGGCTCGCCGACCGAGCCCAGCAGGCGCAGGGACTTGCGGCTGGTCGCCTTCACCGGCGCATCGCCTTCGCGCATCAGCGAGCGCAGGGCGGTGGGGGCGGTGTAGAAGATCTCGACGCTGTGCTTGTCGATGACCTGCCAGAAACGGCTCACGCTTGGATAGTTGGGCACGCCCTCGAACAGCAGGGTGGTCGCCCCATTCGCCAGTGGGCCATAGACGCCATAGGAATGCCCCGTCACCCAGCCGACGTCGGCGGTGCACCAGAAGACCTCGCCGGGGCGATAATCAAAGACCAGTTCGTGGGTGTAGCTGGCCCAGAACAGATAGCCGCCGGTCGTATGCAGCACGCCCTTGGGTTTGCCGGTCGAGCCCGAGGTGTAGAGGATGAACAGCGGGTCTTCCGCGTGCATCGGCTCGGGGTGGCAGTGGGTCGTGACTTTCGCCGCCTCGGTCGAGTAATCCAGATCGCGACCTTCGACGAAGCCGACATCTGCGCCGGTGTGGCGGATCAGCAGGACGCTGTCGACGGCGACCTTCTCCAGCGCCTTGTCGACATGGGCCTTCAGCGGGACCTTCTTGCCGCCGCGGCAGCCCTCGTCGGCGGTGATGACGAAGGTCGAGCCGCAGTCCTCGATACGCCCGGCGATGCTGTCGGGCGAGAAGCCGCCGAAGATGACCGAGTGGACCGCGCCGATCCGCGCGCAGGCCAGCATGGCGTAGGCGGCCTCGGGGATCATCGGCAGATAGATGGTGACGCGGTCGCCCTTCTGGACGCCGTTGGCCTTGAGCACATTGGCCATGCGGCAGACGCGGTCGTGCAGTTGGCCGTAGGTGACGCGTTCGCTATCGGTCGGCTCGTCGCCTTCCCAGATGATGGCCACATCGTTTTCGCGGTGAGGCAGGTGGCGGTCGATGCAGTTGGCCGAGACGTTCAGCACCCCGTCCTCGAACCAGCGAATGCGGAAGTCTTCCTTGTCGAAGCTGACGTTCTTGATCTTCGACGGGAAGGTCATCCAGTCGAGACGCTTGGCCTGTTCGCCCCAGTAGGCGTCCGGGGTCTCGCGCGCCGCGATCCGGGCCGCCTCATAGGCGTCGCGGTCCATGTGGGCGCGGGCGGCCAGGTCGGCGGGGACGGGATAGATTTCCGGATCAGTGGACACGCGTTTCCTCCAGTCTCGTTCTTGTTTTTCTTAGAAGCCGTATTTGGCGAACAGGATCAGACGGGTCATGTCGCCGTCCAGTCCCGACTCCAGCTTGCGGTCAGCGAACATCAGTTCGGCCCCGACATCAAACGCCGTGACCGGCGACCAGATCAGGTTGGCGTGGATGCTCTGGGCCGAGCGGTTGGCGCCGGCGCCGGCCAGCAGGACGTCGTTGTCCACCTTCTGCGCCGACCAGATCAGGCTGGAGCGCCAGCCCGGCGTCCAGACGTGGCGATAGGCGGCGAAACCGGCGACCACGCCTATGGCGTCCAGTTGCCCCGAGGCGTCCAGCACCGCGTCGTTGGAGAAGTTCAGCCCCAGATAGCGGCCCACGCCCTCGCCGCCGGACAGCATCAGGCGGATGTCGTCTTGGGCCCCCACCTTGACCTTGGCCGAGGCCGACAGACCCCAGCCGGTGGCCGTGTCGTCGATGGCGCTGGCCGGGTTCTCGTACTTCAGCTGACGCAGCAGGCCGGCGAACTGCAGGTCGCCCCAGGGGCGGCTGATCGCATAGCGCGCCGTCAGGTCGGGCAGGCTGTTGTCGTCGGCGACGACGCGCGTCCCGCCGCCGAAGGGGGTGACGGTAGTCTCGGGGTTCTCGACCGAGATCGAGAAGGGACCGCGCGTGTAACGGACCTGCACCTGGCGGGCGAAGACCGTGCCCTCGGCGGCGCCGACGAAGTCGGCCGATTCCGGCAGGACGGCGGTGTTCTGGAAGTTGGTCCACTCCTGACCGATCAGCCAGTTGTCGATGGTGACGAAGGCGCGGCGCAGGGCGGGGGTCGAGGCGCTGGTGATGCGCTGGTCGCCGGTTCCGGGCAGGCTCTGGAAGTCCATTTCCAGCCGCGTGCCGACCTTGTGCCCGCCGACCAGGCCGTCGGTGGTCAGCCAGAAGCGGGTCTGGCGGGCGTTGAAGTCCATCGCCGCGTCTTCTTCGGCCCCGCCGATCGGGATGGAGCCGGGCAGGTGATAGTCGCGCAGCAGGTCGCCGTTGGCGGGGTCGCCGCCGGAATAGCGGGACGCCATGGCGTCGGCCTTGACGAAGCCGCCGAACTTGACCGTGTGGTCGCCGATGCGGAAGCCTTCCTCGCGCGTGGTGGTCGAGACGGGGGCCGAGACAGGCCTCGCGGCGGGCCGAGCTTCCAGACGGATGATGTCCTGCGCCATCGCCTGGGATTGCGTCGTCTGCTGCGTGCGCGCGGCGGCGACTTCGGACTTCAGGCTGTTCAGCTCGGCCTCGAGCTGGGCGATGCGGGCCTCGAGGGCCGCATTGGCGTCCTGCGCCCAGACGGCGCCGGGCGCGAACAGGAGCGCAGCCGCAGCCGCGCCGCCGAGCAGGCGGAATCTTCCCATGTCATGTCCTCCCGGGTTCATCTGATGCGAACCTCGTCGTCGCCGACGACCACCCTCTGTTTCGGGCGGCGTTGAGATCGGCCGTCGAAAAGGCCGCGCCCGGCGCCGTGATTGCGGAATGCGCCAGCCTGGCCGAGGTTCAGGCGGCCCTGGCCGAGGGCGCGACCGACCTCTTGCTGCTGGATCTCAAGCTGTCGGACAGCGAGGGCATGGCGGGCCTGAGCCGCGTCCGCGCCGAGCACCCGGCGGTCCCGGTCGCCGTGGTCTCGGCCAGCGAGGAGCCGCCGACCGTGAGGCGGGCGCTGGCTCTGGGCGCCGCCGGCTTCATCCCCAAGTCCGCCGCCCTGCCGGTCATGGTCGAGGCCATCGCCGCCATCCTGTCGGGCGACGGCTGGGCCCCGGACGTCGGCGCGCCCGGTCCCGAGGAAGGCGATCTGGAAGCCCGCATCGCCAGCCTGACCCCGTCACAACTGCGCATCCTCGAAGGCCTGAGAGCCGGGCGGCTGAACAAACAGATCGCCTTCGACCTTGGCGTCACCGAGGCGACCATCAAGGCCCACCTGACCAGCGTCTTCCGCAAGCTGGGCGTCCACAACCGCACCCAGGCGGTGATCCTGGCGCAGTCGATCGACCTCTAATCCCCTTCTCCCCTTGAGGGAGAAGGTGCCTCGCAGGGGCGGATGAGGGGTGTCAGCGCCTCATCTGAAGGTTATCGTCGGCGGTCCGTCAGGCTTTGAAAGGTCGCGCCGACACCCCTCATCCGAGCGCCTCCGGCGCCCACCTTCTCCCTCAAGGGGAGAAGGTTCTAACTCGACAGGAACGCCTTCAGCGCCGCCGGTTTGACCGGCTTGGGCAGCAGGGTCGCGCCCGCCGCCGTCGCCGTCTCCTTCAGCCCTTCGCGGGTGTCGGCGGTGACCAGGCCGATGCGGCGCAGGCCGCGCGCCCGCAGCGCGTCCACCACCGTCAACCCGTCCGCCCCGTCGCCCAGATGCAGGTCGACCAAGGCCGCGTCGAACGGCCCCGTGGCCGCGATCCCTTCGGCCACGGTGCGCGCCGTCGTCGCCTGGGCGCCCCAGCGGGTCAGCAGGGCCGTCAGGGCGTCGAGGATGGCGGGTTCATTGTCCACGCACAGCACCCGCAGCCCGGCCAGCGGCAACCGCGCGTCGCCCTCGACCGGAACGGCGGGCGCGACCTGAGCCTCGGCGCGCGGCGCGCTGACGCGGAAGGTGGTGCCGCGTCCCACGCGCGACGCCATCGATAGCGGGTGGCGCAACAGGTCCGACAGCTTCTGAACGATGGCCAGACCCAGACCCGCACCCGGCTCGTCGACGGGCGCGCCGGGCAGGCGGACGAACTCGCCGAAAACGCTCTCGCGATCGGCGTCCGGGATGCCGCGCCCGGTGTCGCAGACCAGCATCCGCACCGTCTCGCCGTCGCGCCGCGCCCCGACCAGCACCCGACCCCGGTCGGTGTAGCGGATGGCGTTGGCGGTCAGGTTCTGCAGCATGGAGCGCAACAGGTCGTGGTCCGAGGCGACCCAGAGGCCCGACGGCACGACCGTCAGCCGCAGCCCCTTGGCGCGGGCCATGGGGGCGAATTCGCGGCGCAGTTCGGCGAACAGGGCGTCCAGCGACAGGGGGGCCACGGCGGGCTGGACCCCGCCCGCCTCCAGCTTGGACAGGTTGAGCAGGGCGGTCAGCAGGCGGTGGGCGCTGTCGATGGAGCGGTCGGCGTTGGTCGCCAGTCCGCGCGCGGCGGACCCTGGCGCCAGGGCCTGTTCCTCCTTCAGCGCGGCGATGAACAGACGCGCCGCGTGCAGCGGCTGCAGCAGGTCATGGCTGGCGGCGGCGAGGAAGCGGGTCTTGGAGGCGGTGGCGTCTTCGGCCAGGCGGCGGGCCTCCTCCAGCCGTTCGGTGCGGTCGGCGACGCGGGCCTCCAGCCGCTCGTTGGCCTCCTCCAGATCGCGAGCGGCGCGGCGCAGGGCGGTGATGTCGGTATAGCTGGTGGCGTAGCCGCCGCCGGGGATGGGGGCGCCGGAGGAGCGCAGGATGCGGCCGTCGGGCTGCTCGCGCTCGTGGTCGTGCGGGATGCGGCGCGACAGGGCCTCCAGCCGCCGCTCGATCCAGGCCTCGATGTCGCCGGGGTCGGTCTCGCCGCGTTCGGCGTTCAGGCGATAGACGGCGGCGATGGGCAGGCCGACGTGGACGAAGCCGACGGGCAGATCGAACATTTCGACATAGCGCCGGTTCCAGGCGGTCAGGCGCAGGTCCTCGTCCACCACGCTGACGCCCTGGTCGATGTTGTCGAGCGTGGTCTGCAGCAGGTCGCGGTTGAACTGGACCGCCTGCGAGGCCTCGTCCAGCATCCGCACCACGTCCTCGGGCGCGCGGCCCCCGGCGGCCAGGGCGGCGGCGATGACGCGCCGGGCCGAGGCGGCCCCTACCGCCCCCGCCAGCATCCGCTCGGCGGCGCGGGCCAGACCCGCGTCGGCGGGGTCGGCGTCGCGTAAGCGTATCTCGGTCTCGCGCGCCCAGGCGGCGAAGGCGCGCTCGGCCCGCTCGTCGCCGATGAAGCGGGCGACCAGGGCCTTGAGGTCGCCGACCGAGGCCCCTGCGGAGGCCCCGCGTCCCTCCATCCAGTCCGGCCCCAGCCGGTCGACGAAGGCGCGGGCCTGAACCCGCTCGATCAGGCGCGGCGTCCCCAGTTTCGACACGGCGATGAAGACCGCCAGGTTCAGCGCCAGGCTGAGGAAGACCCCCGCCGCATAGGGATCGCTCAGTCCCAGCCTGGCCGGGACGTCGAGCCCGAAGCCGGGCGTCAGCTGCGGCCCCGCCAGCAGAGCCAGCCAGACCGTCATGCCGACCGCCAGTCCCGCCAGCGCCCCGCGCGCCCGCCCGCCGCGCCACAGCACCGCGCCGAACAGGGCGGGCGCCAGCTGGGCCAGGGCGGCGAACGACACCAGCCCCATGGCCGCCAGGCCGCTGGATTGGTCCATGGCCTGATAATAGACCCAGGCCATCAGCAGCAGGGCGACGATGGCCACGCGGCGGATGTTCAGAATGGCCCGCGCCATGTCGCCCGCGCGCTCGCCGCGCCGCCGCTGCTCGGCCGCCAATAACGGCAAGATGAGATTGTTGGACACCATGGCCGACAGGGCCACGGCCTCGACGATGACCATGGCGGTCGCGGCCGAGAACCCGCCGACGAAGACGATGGCCGTCAGGGTCGACTGGCCGCTGTTGAGCGGCAGGGCCAGCACCAGCAGGTCGGGATTGACGTGGGGCGCGAACAGGCCGCCCGCCGCCACCAGAGGCAGGACCGCCAGGCTGGTCAGCAGCAGATAGAGGGGGAAGATCCAGCGCGCGCGCCGCACCTGGGCCGGGTCGCCGCCCTCGACGAAGGCGACATGGAACTGACGCGGCAGGCAGAAGATGGCGAGCGTCGCCACCAGGGTGATGGCCCAGAAGCGCCCGTCCAGATCGGGCCAGCGCGCCAGATCGCCGAGGCTGGCCGTCACATCCGCCGAGGCCGGGGCGCGCATCAGAAGGATCAGGGCGAAGACGGCCACGGCCAGCAGGGCGGTCAGCTTGACGATGGACTCGATGCCGATGGCCTGGATCAGGCCGCGGTTGTGCTCGGTCAGGTCGGGACGGCGCGCCCCGAACAGGATGGCGAACCCGGCCAGCCCCCCCGCCATGACCAGAACCGTCAGGCTCTCGGAGCCTGCGACGGGCGTGCCGGCGGTGATCATCTCGCCGGCCATCGACAGGGATTTCAGCTGCAGGGCGATGTAGGGCAGGGAGCCCAGGATGGCGACGGCGGCCACCGCCGCGCCCAGGGCCGGGCTCTTGCCGTAGCGCGACGAGATGAAGTCGGCCATCGAGCCGACGTTCTCGCGCCGGGCCGCGGCCGCGATCCTCTTCCACAGCGGGAACAGCACCGTCACCCCCAGCGCCGGGCCTACATAGATGGGCAGGTATTCCCAGGCCGACCGCGCCGCCGTCCCTACGGCCCCGTAATAGGTCCAGGAGGTGCAGTAGATGGCCAGCGACAGGGCGTAGAGCGACGGTCCCAGCGCCCCGCCGCGCGTCTTGATCGACGGCCGCTCGTACCACCAGGCGATGCCGAACAAGGCGGCCATGTAGGCGGCTGTCAGGGCCAGGGTCGCGAGGCTGAACATGACCGGCATCTGGGACGGAGCGGGGCTGTGGGGCAAGGGTGAAAAGGAGCGCTGCCATCTATCTTCCGTCATCCCGGACGGCCTGAAAGGCCGATCCGGGACCCAGGCGACGGCGACAGGCGGGACGGGGAGGCGGATGGCTCCGACGCCTGGGTCCCGGGTTCCGCTGCGCGGCCCCGGGATGACGGAGGATAGAAAAAGGGCGGCCCGACCGAAGCCGGACCGCCCCCACAGCTTGGCGAACTCTACGGCTTACGCGTTGATGTCGACGTCCTTGCCTTCCTTGACCAGCAGGAAGCCCAGCACGACGGTCGCGAGCGCCACCACGATCGGATACCACAGGCCGTAGTAGATATTGCCCGTGGCCGCGACCATGGCGAAGGCCGTGGTCGGCAGGAAGCCGCCGAACCAGCCGTTGCCGATGTGATAGGGCAGGGACATCGAGGTGTAGCGGATCTTGGTCGGGAACATCTCGACCAGGGCCGCCGCGATCGGCCCGTAGACCATGGTCACGTAGAAGCCGAGGATGAAGAGGATCAGCACCACCATCGGCTTGTTGACCAGGGCGCTGTCGGCCTTGGCGGGATAGCCGGCGGTGGTCAGGGCCTCGCCCAGACCGGTTTCCCAAGTCTTCTTCTGCGCGGCGAAGTCGGCGGTGGTCAGGGCGTCGCCGCGGAAGCTGGTGACGACCGCCTGATCGCCGATGCGGACCTCGGCCACCGTGCCGGCGGGCGCGGCGACATTGGTGTAGGTCACGCCGGCCTTGGCCAGATAGGACTTGGCCACGTCGCAGGAGTGGTTGAACACGGTCTTGCCCACGGGGTCGAACTGCAGGTGGCAGTCGGCCGGATCAGCATAGACCGTGACCGGGGCCGAGGCGGCCGCCGCCGCCAGACGCGGGTTGGCCGCTTCGGTCAGGGCGTTGAACAGCGGGAAGTAGGTGGCGGCGGCCAGCAGGCAGCCGGCCAGGATGATCGGCTTGCGCCCCACCTTGTCCGACAGCCAGCCCCAGAAGATGAAGAAGGGCGAGGCCAGCAGCAGGGCGACGGCCAGCATGATGTAGACCAGCGACGCCTCGACCCGCAGCACCCGCTCCAGGAAGAAGAGGGCGTAGAACTGGCCCGTGTACCAGATGACCGCCTGACCGGCCGTCAGACCGACCAGGGCGATCAGCACCAGCTTCAGGTTCGGCCACTTGGCGAAGCTGTCCTTCAGCGGCGTGGTCGAGCCCTTGCCCTCGGCCTTCATGCGCTTGAACGAGGGGCTCTCGGCCAGCTTCAGGCGGATCCACAGGGAGACGCCCAGCAGCAGGATCGAGACGATGAAGGGAATGCGCCAGCCCCAGTCGAGGAAGGCTTCCTCGCCGACGGCGAAGCGCACGCCCAGGATTACGGCCAGGCTGAGCACCAGGCCCGCCGTCGCCGTGATCTGGATGAAGGAGGTGTAGAAGCCGCGCTTGCCGTGCGGGGCGTGCTCGGCGACGTAGGTGGCGGCGCCGCCGTATTCACCGCCCAGCGCCAGACCCTGGATCAGGCGCATCAGCACCAGGATGATCGGCGCGGCGATGCCGATGGCCGCATAGGGCGGCAGGAGGCCGACCACGAAGGTCGACAGACCCATCAGCAGCATGGTGACGAGGAAGGTGTTCTTGCGTCCCCACAGGTCGCCCAGCCGCCCGAAGACGATGGCCCCGAACGGACGGACCGCAAAACCGGCCGCAAAGGCCATCAGGGCGAAGATGTAGCCGGTGGTCTCGTTCACGCCCGAGAAGAACTGGGTGGTGATGATCGCGGCCAGCGAGCCGTAGAGATAGAAGTCGTACCATTCGATGACGGTGCCGACGGACGACGCCAGAATCACGAGCCGGTCGTTCTTGTCGACCGTGTGCTCCGCGCCCTCCGCCGCACTCATGGTGCGGTCGGTCATGGGCAGTCCCTTCCTGTAGGGTCGCAGTTCGCGACCGTTTCCTCGCGATCCTGTTGCCGGATCGTCGGGAGTGAGACTGACAGCAGGGCGAAGGATTTGCAGAGAGCGACTTTGGTCGAACGGCGACGTCTATGGCGCGGCCGGGGTGCGAATAATGATCCGGCGCGCGTTTCCGTGTTGTCGCGAGCGGCGACAGAGGCCACATGAAGGTTTGACGTCGCCGTTCGGCGGCCTGGCGCGAGAGGACATCAATGGCCCGTAAGCCCAACTACAGTTTCGAACGGCAGGAGCGCGAGCGCGCCGAAGCCAAGAAGGCCGAAGCCAAGGCCGCGGCCAAGGCCGCCAAGAAGGCCGCCAAGGCCGCGGGTCTGACCGAGGAAGACGCCGAGCCGTCCGAGGACTGACGGTCGCGGGGCTACAGGCCCATGCAGACGTATTTCAGCTCGAGGTAGTCCTCGATGCCGTGGCTCGAGCCCTCGCGACCCAGGCCGGATTGCTTGATCCCGCCAAAGGGCGCGACCTCGGTGGAGATCAGGCCGGTGTTGACGCCGATCATGCCGGTCTCCATCGCCTCGGCCACGCGCCAGACGCGGCCCATGTCGCGCGCGTAGAAGTATCCGGCCAGGCCGAAGATGGTGTCGTTGGCCAGGGCTATCCCTTCCTCTTCGGTCTCAAAGCGGACGACGCCGGAGACGGGGCCGAAGGTCTCCTCGCGGCACATCTTCATGTCCTGGGTCACGCCCGAGAGGACGGTCGGCTGGAAGAAGGTCATGCCCAGTTCGTGACGTCCGCCGCCGGTCAGCAGGGTCGCGCCCTTGGCGAGGGCGTCGGCGACGTGTTCCTCGACCTTCTTCACCGCCTTCTCGTCGATCAGGGGGCCGATCTGGACGCCCTCGTCCAGACCGTTGCCGACCTTCAGCGCCTGGCTGGCGCGGGTCAGCTTCTCGACGAATTCGTCGTGGACGGCGGCCTGGACATAGAAGCGGTTGGTGCAGACGCAGGTCTGGCCCGCGTTGCGATACTTGGAGGCGACGGCCCCCGCCACGGCCGCGTCCACGTCGGCGTCGTCGAAGACCAGGAAGGGGGCGTTGCCGCCCAGCTCCAGGCTCATCTTCTTGATGGTGTCGGACGACTGTTTCATCAGCAGGCGGCCGATTTCCGTGGACCCCGTGAAGCTGATCTTGCGCACGGCCTCGTTGGACGTCAGCTCGCCGCCGATGGCTGAGGCCGAGCCGGTCAGGACGTTGAACAGGCCGGGCGGCAGGCCCGCCTCCTCGGCCAGCACCGCCAGCGCCAGCGCCGACAGCGGCGTCTGGCTGGCCGGTTTCAGCACCACGGCGCAGCCAGCGGCCAGGGCCGGGCCGACCTTGCGGGTGATCATGGCGGCGGGGAAGTTCCACGGGGTGATGGCGCCCACCACACCGACCGGCTGGCGGATGGCGATCAGCCGCTTGCCTGCGTCATAGGTGGGGATGACCTCGCCATAGGTCCGCTTACCCTCCTCGGCGAACCATTCGATGAAGCTGGCGGCATAGGCGATCTCGCCCCTGGCCTCGGTCAGGCTCTTGCCCTGTTCGCGGGTCAGCAGACGGCCCAGGGCCTCCTGCTCGCTCATCATCAGGTCGAACCAGCGGCGAAGGATGTGGGCCCGCTCGCCCGCCGTCCTGGCGGCCCAGGGCTTCATCGCGGTTTCGGCGGCGGCCACGGCGCGGCGGGTTTCCTCCGCACCCATGTTCGGCACGCTGGCCAGAACCTCGCCCGTCGCCGGGTCGGTCACCTCGAAGGACGCGCCGTTGTCGGCGTCGATCCAGCGGCCGTCGACATAGGCCTGACGGCGAAGCAGGCGGGCGGGATCGGACATGGGCGGCTCCTGAGGCGAGGGAGCCGTCATAACGCGCCGCGAAGGCTGCGGCTGCAAGACGACGAAACGCCTACCCTAATGTCAGCCCCATGCGGACCAGGGCCGACAGGCTGTCGGCCTCCATCTTGGTCATGACCTTGGCGCGGAAGACCTCGACGGTGCGCGGGCTGATGTCCAGGTCCAGGGCGATGGCCTTGTTGGAATGACCGTGGATCAGGGCGTCGAAGACCTGACGCTCGCGCGGGGTCAGGCGGGTCAGGCGCTGTTCGGCGGCGGCGCGGGCCGCCTGTTCGTGGCCGACGTCGTTCAGGCGGGCCAGGCAGCCGCGCACGGTCTCGATCAGGCGGCGCGGATCGAAGGGCTTTTCGATGAAGTCGACGATGCCGGCCTTCATCATCTGCACCGCCATCGGCACGTCGGCATGGCCGGTGATGACGATGACGGGCCAGGCGTTGCCGCGCATCTGGGCCAGGCGGCGCACGACCTCGTCGCCCTCCATGTCGGGCATGCGCACGTCGGTGATGACGCAGGCGGTGGCGTCCTCGGGCAGGGCGCTGAAGAAGTCGACGCCGCTGGCGAAGCCGCGCGCCCGGATGCCTTCGCCGCGCAGCAGCATCAGCAGGGAGTCGCGGACGGCGGCGTCGTCGTCGATGATGAAGACGGAGTGGAGGCTCATGCGTTCTCGACGCCCGGTTCTCGGTTGAGGGTGAAGGAGAAGGCGGCGCCCCCCAGCGCGCTTCTCGAGACTTGCAGTCGTCCGCCGTGGCTTTCGACAATGGTGCGGGTGACCGACAGGCCCAGGCCCATGCCGCCGGTCTTGGTGGTGGTCAGCGGCTGGAAGATCCGTTCGATCTGGTCGTCGGCGATGCCGGGACCGTTGTCCTCGACGCTGATCCGGTAGTGGGCGTCCGAGGCGGGCCGGCCGACGATGACCACCTCGGGCGCGGCCTGGTCGCCGACGGCCTCGACCGCATTGCGGACCAGGTTGACCATGGCCTGCTGGAACTGGATGCGTTCGGCCTGGACGCGGTCGTTTGCGGCGTCGATCTCCATGCGGATGGCGACGCCCTTGCTGGAGCCGATCATCGTCAGGATGGGGCCCAGGTCCTCGACCATGGACGAGGCGCGCTCGCTGTCCAGACGGCGGGCCTCAGGCGACAGAAGCTCGCGCATCCGCCGGATGATCTTGCCCGCGCGCAGCAGCTGACCCTTGGCCAGTTCGACGGTGCGAAGGGCGCTGTCGCCCAGGGCTCCCGCCTTTTCCATGTCCACCTGGCTGGCGTGCAGATAGGTGGCGGCGGCGCTGAGGGGCTGGTTCAGTTCATGGGCCAGGGTGGCGGCCATCTCGCCGAGGGAGTTGAGGCG
>Ga0247827_10000609_pt1 | contig 16152 bp, 19 predicted proteins | sample 12C_Control_Day2_FD_194414 | JGI IMG/M metagenome (GOLD analysis project Ga0247827, IMG submission 194414) | Soil microbial communities from agricultural site in Penn Yan, New York, United States - 12C_Control_Day2 | ecosystem: Environmental > Terrestrial > Soil > Agricultural land | place... | reverse complement strand
CTCGCAGGCGATCGCCGGACGGATCGGTGAAGGGCAGGCCGCTTTCATGCACCCGTCGGCCCGGCGCCTGACCGCAGATCAGAAGACGCGTTTCGGGCGCAACCATGACCACCGGGCGCGGCGTGTGGGGAAGCCGCCCCAGACACGCCCGGCAGGCGCGGATCTCGGCCAGGAGCTCATCCAGGCCGGTTTCCGGTTCAGTCGAAATCGTCATCCGAAGCTTCGACCGGCGGCAGGGCCGCAAGCGCGGCGGCCGTCTCGGCCTCTGTCGGCAGGCGCAGACGGATCACGCCCTTGAAAGCGTTCGGATCGACCGCCTTGCCCTTCTTGGTGATGGTCAGCTTGCCCTGACGCATCAGACCCAGCGCCGTGGCGCGGACCTTGGGCAACATACGCTGCCACTGCTCAGGCTGCAGCGCCTTGGCCACGTCCGAGGGTTCAATGCTCTTGCCGCCGACATTCTTGGGGTCGGCCTTGGCCAGTTTTTCGAAAATGGCCGCTTCGATTGGATCGCTCATCGGGTCTATATGCTGCACTGCAAGATCGGAAAGAAGGCGTAATCGGCATGGTCGCGAAAATCACTATCACGGAAGGCGAGTTCGCCGGCTGGCAGACCTATGACCTGCACGACACCTTCGACGTGGTGGTCGGCCCCTTCTACGGCAAGCTGGATCCCGACGGACACATGCGCTGCGCCTTCCGCGCCGAGCAGAAACACATGAACGCCGGGGGCCGGATGCACGGCGGCTGCCTGATGACCTTCGCCGACATCGCCATGTTCCAGATCGCCTATCAGGAGATGGAGGGGGCGTCTGGCGTGACGGTGCAACTGGATTCCACCTTCATCGACGGCGCCTATGTCGGCGAACTGATCGAGGCGACCGGCCAGGTCACCAAGGCAGGCAAGAGCCTGATCTTCGTGCGCGGTCAGATCAACACGGGCGAACGGTTGCTGATGACCTTCTCGGGCGTGATCCGGAAGTTCACGCCGCGCGCCTGAAACGGCTACTTCGAGGGCGCCGCGTAAACCACCCGGCACTCGCCGTCGACCGTAGTGTAGCGGCCGTTCGCGGCGTCCACGAAGGCGATCCGGCCGCCGTCGTTGTATTCGACCTTGCCGGTCGAGCGCCCCTGAAAGGTCTCGACGCCATAGGTCCAGCAGGTGATGTCGGCCGGGCGGTCGCTGAAGGTGGCGTCATTGCGCGCACGTCGGCTCTCCGTGCAGGCGGCGGCGGACACGGCGAGGCCGAGGGCGAGAGTGATCGTAACTGCTTTGTTCATACCGCTCAGCCTGGCATGACGACGGACGCCGGAAAAGCCTTCAGACGCCGGCTTTCGCCGCCGGACGGGCGCGACAGGCGTCCATCCAGCGGGCCAGATGGATCAGGTCTTCCGGCGGGCGGTATTTGACCAGACGCGCGAAATCCAGCCCCACGGCGGCGACGATGTCGGCGATGGTGAAGCGGTCGGCGGCGATGAACTCATGCCCGGCCAGTTGCCGGTCCAGAAGGCGCATGAACTTCTCGGCGCCGAGGCGGCTGTATTCGGCCACCTGGGGCTGGGGCGCCTCGAGGGCGGCGAGCGCCGGATGGCTGAAGCGCACGTTCAGCATCATGGGATTGGCCAGGTAGATCTCGCAACGGCGGGTCCACATCTCGATGATCGCCTGCTCCTTCGGGTCGCGTCCGAAAAGATTGGGCTCGGGATGCAGGGCCTCCAGATAGCGGCAGATGGCGATGGATTCGGAGATGCAGGCCCCGTCGTCCAGCTCCAGCGCCGGGACGTGGGGCACGCCGACCCTGTCGCGATAGGCCGGGGTGCGATGCTCGCCCGCGAGCAGGTCGATCTCGACGAACTCGACATTGTCGATGCCCTTCTCCGCCATGACCCAGCGGACCCGGCGCGGGTTGGGCGCGCGATAGGAGGTGTAGAGCTTCATCGGACGCTTCCCCCGGTTCAGATCAGGCTCACTGGCCGAACACCGAGGCCGGCATGGCCCCGACGATGCAAGCCGTCATGAGGGTGGCCAGGAAGCCCGCGAACAGAGCCTTCCATACCAGACCCAGAACTTCCTCGCGGCGTTCGGGCATCAGCACCGACAGACCGGTGACAGTGATGCCCACCGAGCCGATGTTGGCGAAACCGCACAAGGCGTAGGTCATCAACATCCGCGTGCGCTCGGTCATCTCGCCGTCCGGCACAGCGCCGAGTTTGATGAAGGCGACAAACTCGGTCAGGGTCAGCTTGACGCCCAGCAGCCAGCCGGCCGTCTGCGCGTCGGCCCATTCCACCCCGATCAGCCAGGCGACGGGGGAGAAGACCACGCCCAGGATGCGCTCGACGCTCAGGGCCTCGCCGCCGACCCAGAAGGCGCCCAGCATCACGTTGGCCAGGGCCACAAGGGCCACAAAAACGATCAGCACGGCGGAGATGTTGAGCACCACCATCAGGCCGTCCGACGTGCCCTTGACGATGGCGTCGATGGCGCTGTCGTACTTCAGCGCCGAGTTATAGTCGGCGACCGCCCCGCCCTGCCCCGGCTTTTCGGGAATGATGATCCGGGCCAGCAGGACGCCGGCGGGGGCCGAGACGATGGAGGCGACCAGAACGTGGCCCGCCGCATTGGTCAGCACGGGCGCCAGGATGGTGGCGTAGGCCACCATGGTCGAACCGGCGACGGTGGCCAGACCGACCACCATCATCAGATACAGTTCCGAACGGGTCAGCTTGTCCAGATAGGCACGGATGACGATGGGGCTCTCGATCATGCCGAGGAAGACGTTCGCCGCCACGGCGAGAGCCGAAGCGCCGCCCAGACCCATGGTCCGCTGGAACAGGAAGCCGAAGCCCAACGTGATCCACTTCAGAATCTTCCAGTGCCACAGCAGAGCCGACAGGGCCGAGATCACCAGGATCAGCGGCAACACCTTGAAGGCGAAGGTGAACAGGGCGCCTTCGTTGGCCACGGCATAGGGCTGATCCCCGCCCGCCAGATAGCCAAAGACGAATTTGGTCCCCTCTTCGGTCGCCAGTTCCAGCCCCTTCACCGCATTGTTGATACCGTCCAGCACCACCTGCGAGCCGGGAATGGCGAAAGTCGCCAGCACCAGAGCCGCCTGCACGGCCACCGCGCCGACGGCCAGCCGCCATGGGAAGGCCTTGCGATTCTCGGACATCGCCCAGCAGACGGCGACGATGACGACCAGGCCGAACAGGCTCTGGAGGTTCAGGAGGGTGAACATGGAAAAGGCGGCTCCGCGACCAGCCGACGGCCAGGGGCCGCCTTTAAAATCTGCTTGAACGCTACCGCGCGCCTTCTGGTCAAGAGCGCGTGCGGCGTCCTGCCGCGCCAAAGCCTCGCCGCAGCCTAAACTTCGCCGTTATGCAAGGCGCCAATCACCGTTACGTCATCAAGGGGGAGAGGTCGGATGCGCAAGGAACTGATCTGGGCGGCGGCGGCGAGCGCCCTGCTCGGGGGTTGTCAGGACGCTTCGCGCCAGTACGCCGACGAGTCGGTGGACATGGCCCTGATGGAACCGGCGGCACCGGCCAGCGCCGCCGCATCCGCACCGGGCAGCGTCGCAACCCAGATCGTCGCCCCCAGCATCGCCTATGCCTATCGTTTCGGGCTGGAGCTTCCAGCCGACGCCGTGCCGACCGTGATGGGACGGCACGAACAGGCCTGCATCGCCGCCGGACCGTCGGCCTGTCAGGTGATCGGCGCCAACTCCAGCCGCGTTGGACGCGACGCCGTCGAGGCCAGCCTGGAGATGCGGGCCACGCCCGCCTATGTCTCCCGGTTCAGGGCGGCGCTGGACGGCGAGGCCAAGGGCGTGGGCGGGCGCGTGGCCCAGCAGGCCGTCGAGAGCGAGGATCTGACCCGGCAGTTGATCGACACCGAGGCGCGGATGCGGGCGTTGGAGACCCTGCGCGACCGGCTGCAGCAGCTTCTGGCCACTCGTAGCGGCACACTGGAGCAACTGTTGCAGGTCGAGCGCGAACTGGCGCGGGTGCAGGGAGAGTTGGACGCAACCCGCTCGGCCCTGGCCGTCATGCGGACGCGGGTGCAGACCTCAAGGCTGGATGTGACCTATCGCGCTACGGGGCAACTGGCGCCCGACAGTGCCCTGAAGCCGGTCACCGACGCCCTGGGCCAGGCGGCCTATCTGTTCATGTCGACGCTGGGCGCGCTGATCATGCTGCTGGCTGGGGCCCTGCCCCTGTTGCTGGTGATCGCGCCTCTGGCCTGGCTGGGATGGCGCTGGCGTCAGAAACGCGCGGCGCAGCGCCGCGCCGCCGAGACGGCGCGCAAGAAGAAGGCGGAGGGCGCCCCCTCCGCCTGATCGCTGCGTTCCTTTTCCTCCCCATCGCATGGGGAGGTGGATCAGAGCTGGCCGCGGACCAGCTTGCCGTAGTCGTCCATCAGGGTCAGCGACAGCTCGCCCGGCGTGAAGCGATAGTCGCCGATCTCGCTGACCGGGGTGACTTCGGCGGCGGAGCCGGTCAGGAAGCACTCCGAAAAGCCCGCCAGTTCTTCCGGCAGGATGTCGCGGATCACCACCTCGACACCCTTGGCCTGAGCCATCTCGATCACGGTCTGGCGGGTGATGCCGTCAAGTATGTGGTCGACGCGCGGCGTGTGCAGGACGCCGTTCTGGACGAAGAAGACGTTGGCGCCGGTGGCCTCGGCGATGTAGCCGCGCCAGTCCAGCATCATGGCGTCGGCGAAGCCGCGCTTTTCAGCCGCCGTCTTGGACATGGTGCAGATCATGTAGAGGCCGCCGGCCTTGGCCGTCGAGGGGGCGGTGGCCGGGTCGGGACGGCGCCATTTCGCCCACTCCAGACGAATGCCCTTCTTCTTGACCTCGGGGTCGAAATAGCTGGGCCATTCCCAGGCGGCGATGGCCAGATGGACCTTGCTGTTCAGCGACGAGACGCTGAGTTGTTCGGCGCCCAGATAGGCCACCGGACGGATGTAGCAGTCCGTCAGGCCGTTCTTTTCACAGGTTTCCTTGCAGGCGGCGTCGATCTCGGCCACGCTGTAGGGAATGTCGAAGTCCAGCAGCTCGGCCGAGCGCTTCAGCCGTTGGCTGTGCGCCGTCAGCTTGAAGATTTCGCCGCCGTACATACGCTCACCCTCGAAGACCGACGAGCCGTAGTGAAGGCCATGGGTCAGTACGTGCGTCTTCGCGTCCCTCCAGGGCACGAATGCGCCGTCAAACCAGATCCAGCCGTCACGATCGTCGAAAGGAACGAAGGCCATTGAATAACGTCTCCCGGGGATGTGGTCCGGTTACACTCTTCTCTCCCGCCGCCGTCAACGCCTTGCGTTCGGCAGGATCGCCCAAAGCATGACTGACACCCGTTCGAACGGCCGCTCCGGCCCTGTCGCAGCCCCCGGCGCCGGCCGCCACCTTCTGATCGTTGATGACGACGACAGAATCCGCGAACTGCTGAAAGAGTTCCTGGCGCGCGAAGGCTATCGCGTCACAGGCGCCGCCCACGCGGGCGCGGCCCGGCGTCTGGTCGAGCTGATAGAGTTCGACCTGATCGTGCTGGACGTCATGATGCCGGGTGAAAGCGGGTTCGACCTGACCAGCTGGATTCGCAGCCAGGCCTCCCTGTCCAAGACCCCGGTGCTGCTGTTGACGGCCAAGGGCGATCCCAACGACCGCATCGAGGGCCTGTCGCGCGGCGCCGACGACTATATGTCCAAGCCCTTTGATCCGCGTGAACTGGCTCTTCGGGTCGAGGCCATCCTGCGACGCACCGGCGGCAAGCCCATGACCCCGCGTGAAATCCGCATGGGGCCGGCGGTCTTCGACATGGAGCGCCTGGAGTTGACCCGCGACGGCGAGTTGCAGCGCCTGACCGAGGCCGAGGCGCAGTTGTTGAAGACCCTGGCCATCCACGCCCACTCGCCGGTCGAGCGCATGAACCTGTCGCCCGACACCGCCGACATCACCGGTCGCGCCGTGGACGTGCAGGTGACACGCCTGCGCCGCAAGCTGGAGGCCGACCCCAAGAACCCGCGCTATCTCCAGACCGTTCGCGGCGTCGGCTACATGCTGGCGCCGGACTGACACCCGATGAGGCTGCTGCCCCTCCCCCTCTGGGCGCGGATGATCAAGCGCCGTCTGCCGACCTCGCTGTGGGGCCGTTCGCTGCTGATCATCGTCCTGCCGGTGCTGGTCATGCAGGGGGCTGTGACCTGGGCCTTCTTCGACGCCCATTGGCAGGCCGTAACCGCGCGTCTGTCCGAAGGTCTGGCGGGAGACGTGGCCTGGGCCGCCGAAAGCTATCGCGACCAGCCGACGCCGCAGAACCTGACCGTCATCGCCGACCGGGCCGAGCGGTCGATGCAACTTTCCATCGCGTTTCAGGATGGGGCGACCCTGCCCAGGGAACAGCGGCGCGGCGCCATCGGCGTGGTCGACCGCACGCTGGAGAAGGCTCTGGCCTCACGGCTGGACCAGCCCTTCTGGTACGACACCACCCGCTATCCCGCCTATGTCGACATAAGGGTGCAGGAGCCGGACGGCGTGCTTCGCATTATCGCCCCGCGTGAGCGCGCCGTAGCGACCCAGGCCCACATCTTCGTCCTGTGGCTGATGGTGGCGACCATCCTGCTGCTGGGGGTGGCGGTGCTGTTCATCCGGAATCAGGTGCGCGCCATCGAGCGTCTGGCCGACGCCGCCGAAGCCTTTGGCCGGGGCGAGACCGTGCCGCGCTTCAAGCCGCATGGCGCGAGGGAAGTCCGCGCCGCCGCCAGCGCCTTCCTCGACATGCGCGCCCGCATCCAGCGCCACATCGAACAGCGCACCGCCCTGCTGGCCTCGGTCAGCCACGATCTGCGCACGCCCCTGACCCGCCTGCGCCTCGAACTGGCCCTGGCCCCCCCGTTCAAGCGGGCCGAGGCCATGAAGAGCGATCTGGACGAGATGGAGCACATGATTGACGAATACCTGGCCTTCGCCCGCGGAGAGGCGGGAGAAGCTATTCAGGCTGTGTCGGTCCCTGAAATGCTGCGTCGCGCCGCCGAGGACGCCCGCCGCGCCGGCGCCGAGGTCACGGTGGAGACCCCCGACGAACTGGACGCCCAGTTGCGCCCCCTCGCCTTCCGTCGCGCCCTGAACAATCTGGCCGGCAACGCCGCCGTCCACGGCGAACACGTCCGCCTTTCGGCCCGCCCCCTGCCATCAGGCGGCATCGAGATCGCCGTCGAGGACGATGGGCCGGGCATTCCCGACGATATGCACGAGGAGGCCTTCAGGCCGTTCTCGCGGCTGGACGCCTCGCGCAACCAGAACAGCAAGGGCGTCGGCCTGGGGCTGGCCATCGCCCGTGACGTGGCGCGCGGCCACGGCGGCGACATCACCCTGAGCCGCAGCGACCTGGGCGGACTGAAAGCCTCTATCCGCCTACCCGGATAAATCGCATCCCCCCTCTGGCGTGACTGTAAAATCATCGCCATCTTGAGGCTGTTCCAGGGGGGCCTGGATCAGGAGTCCGTATGATGCGTCGTTTCACGTTTCTCGCACCGCTCACCGCCGCCGCAGCCCTCGCCGGCGCCGGCGCCGCTGCGGCCCAACCTTCCGCCGTCGTTGTCACTGTCAGCCCCGACTTCACCAAGACCGCCGAAGAACTCGGCCCGCGCGAAGTCCAGCAGCAGGTCGACGACTTGACCGCACGGGTCACCCGCGTTCTGACCGAACGGCACGCCCTGGACGGCGCCAGGATTGAATTGACGATCACCGATCTGAAGCCCAACCGACCGACCATGCAGCAGACCGTCGCCAAGCCTGGCCTGGACCCGCTGCGCAGCATCTCGATCGGCGGCGCCGCCATCGAGGGCACGGTCACGACCGCCTCAGGCGAGGTGCACCCGGTCAAGTACGACTACTACTCGAACAACCTCACCGACGTGCGCGGATACGCCACCTGGCAAGACGCCGGCACAGCCTTCAACCGGCTGGCGCGCAACCTGGCCGACGGACGCTACGTGACCCGTTAAGACCTAGCCGCTGAGTTCGGTGGACTTGGCCACAGCCGCCTGAACGGCGCTCTCGACCGCCCGGTCGAGGGTGCCGTTTGCGTTCAGGGCCACCAGACCGGCCTGGGTCACGCCGCCGGGCGAGGCCACCCGGTCGATCAGGGCGTCCAGCGCTTCGGTCCCTTCCACGCCCGCCGCGGCGGAGCGCAGGGTGGCGCGGGCCAGCTGCACGGCGGCCTCGGGCGTCAGACCTTCCTCGACCCCGGCCTGGGCCAGGGCGCGGGTGAAGGCGAAATAATAGGCGGGGCCGCAACCGGACACGGCGGTTGCGGCGTGCATGGCGGCTTCCTCGTCCAGATGGACGGTCTCGGCGACGGGAGCGAACAGGGCCTCGCCCACAGCACGAGCCGCGTCGTCGCCAGCCCAGATGGTGGCCACGCCCCGGGCCTGGGCCACGCCGGTCGTCGGCATGATGCGGACGACGGAACGGCCGTCGAAGCCCGCCGAAATCGTCTCGCCCCGCACCCCGGCCATGACAGAAACAATCACGGCGTCAGGAGCGAGATGGGACAGAATGGGGCGCGAGGCCTCGAACCACCTGGCCGGCTTGACGCCGATGACAAAGGCGCGGGCGTCCTTCAGGGCTTCCAGCGGCGGATTGATCCGCGCACCCTGGGCCCGCGCGACCTCGGCGGCGGGCTTTTCCGACGGGGTCAGGATGATGAGATCGGCAGGATCGACCGCGCCGGTCTTCAGCCAGCCTTCCAGGATGGCCGAGCCCAGCCGACCCACGCCCTGCAGGACGACGGGCCCCATCTTCCCGTCCCTGGCCATCAGGCCGTGCCCACGGTTTCGAACAGGCAGGCGTCGATGGCTTCCTGCGCCTTCTTGGAGCCGCGCACCATGAAGTCGAAAGCGGGATAGTAGCGGTCGGCGGCCTCGATGGCGGCGTCGATCATCGACGCGGCCTGAGCCAGGGTCGGACGCTCGCTGTGCGGCAGGGCCAGCGAATGACGGAAGACGATCTCGCCCTCGTCCGGCCAGACCTCGAAATGACCCAGCCATGTACGCTGGTTGATCATCGACACCAGCTCATACGCCGCGGCGCGGCGCGTCTTCATGACGCGCAGATCCAGGGCGCAGCACAGTTGCAGGCAGTCGCCCTCGGGCCGCCAGGCGAACCACAGCTCATAGTCCTTCCAGTCGCCGGCCAGAGCGAAGGCGAGATCGCCGTCGTCCGTGCGGTCGAACGGCAGGTTCTCCGCGTTGAGGACGTGCTCCACGACATCCAGCGGGTCGTAGGGAACGTCGACCTCTTCGGGTCGGGCTGCATCCATCAGGGATTCACATTCTTACTCGAGGGTCGCGACTCACGACCTGCAAACGAACGGTAAACGTGTTCGGAGATTCGGCTCAACCGGCTGTGTCGACGTCGGGCTTCGCAGCTGTGGACGTTCCGGAAGTCGCCTTTTTTGCCGGAGATTTCTGAGTCTTAAGTTCAGCGATCTCGGCGCGAAGGGCGGCGATCTCATCCTTGAGCACGTCGAACTCGTCGCGACGGACCAGATCCATCTCGGCGACGAAACGGTCGGTCTGGGCGCGCCAGGCGGCCTTGGCCTCGTCCCCTGCGGCTTGCGCCAGGCCCATGGCGCCGGTCGTCAGCTTGGCGAACTCGTCGAGGATCGGATTGCGCGTCTGCATGATGAAATCTCGCCTCTTGGCCACACCAGCATATGGTTAATGGCATCGCAAATTGGGTGAACGAAACCTTTCCGTCCGAACCGGCTATAAACTGCTTCGCGGGAAAAGCGCGCGACGAATGCGGTCTCGCTTGCTAGATGATTTGGGGTCTCAAACGGCGCTGACGGAGGCCCTGTGCCCTTCCCCGAATTCGATCCTGTCCTGATCCATCTCGGGCCGCTGCCCATCCGCTGGTACGCCCTGGCCTATGTCGCGGGGATCGTGCTGGGCTGGTGGTACGCCTCGCGTCTGGCCAAAACTGAACGCCTCTGGGGCGGCGGCAAGCCGCCGGTGACGGGACCGCAACTGGATGATCTGGTGCTGTGGATCACGCTGGGCGTCATTCTGGGCGGTCGTTTCGGCTACGCCCTCTTCTACAAGCCGGTCATGTTCGCCCAACTGTTCACCGGCGACAGCTGGGGCGAGCGACTGGAACTGTTGCAGCTGTGGACCGGCGGCATGAGCTTCCACGGCGGCTTCCTCGGCGTCGTCATCGCCCTGCTGCTCTACGCCAACCGCCAGAAGGTCAATCCGCTCAGCCTCGGCGACCTGATCGCGCCCGTGGCGCCGCTGGGTCTGTTCTTCGGCCGCATCGCCAACTTCATCAACGGCGAGTTGTGGGGCCGTGAGACGACGGTTCCCTGGGCCATCCGCTTCTGCAACGCCCGCATCGAACAGATGTACGGCTTCTGCCCCGCCGGCAACGAGCCGCGCCATCCCAGCCAGCTCTATGAGGCCGGCCTTGAGGGCCTGCTGCTGTTCGTCATTCTGTCGCTGGCCATCTGGAAGTGGCGGATGCTGAAACGTCCGGGCTTCGTCACCGGGCTGTTCCTGCTGGGCTACGGGGTCTGCCGGGCCTCGCTGGAGAACGTGCGACAGCCCGACGCCGGACTGGAGAACCTGCCGCTGGGCCTGACCATGGGCATGATCCTGTCGATCCCGATGATGCTGGCCGGCGCCTGGCTGATCTGGCGGGCGCTGAAAAAGCCGGTCGTCGCAGAGGCGTAACAAGTCATGGCTGAGACCCTCAAGGACCGGCTGGTCCGCGAGATCATACTGACCGGACCGATGACGGTGGCGGACTATGTCACCCGCTGCCTGCACGACCCCAAGGGCGGCTATTACTCGACGCGCCCGGCGCTGGGCGAAGGCGGCGACTTCATCACCGCCCCCCTGGTCAGCCAGATGTTCGGCGAGCTGATCGGGCTATGGGCCGTCGAGACCTGGAGTCGTCTGGGCGCGCCCGAGCGGGTGCGACTGGTCGAGGTCGGGCCGGGCGACGGGACGCTGATCTCGGACGCCTTGAGGGCCGCGCGACTGGTGCCAGGCTTTCTCGAGGCCGTGGACCTGATCCTGATCGAGCCCAGCGCCCCCTTGAGGGCCGAACAGGCGCGGCGGTTGGCCGACGCCGACATTCACCCCCGCTGGCTCAGCGCCCTGCATCAGATAGAGACCGATGTCCCGGTCATCCTGATCGGCAATGAGGTGCTGGACTGCATGCCCGCGCGCCAGTTCATGAAGACCGAAGGCGGCTGGGCAGAGCGCCGCGTCGGCGTGACAGACGACAATGAACTGACCTTCGGTCTGGTGGCCATTTCCGGCGGTTTCGACCGGCCCGAATACGACGTCGAGCCAGGTCAGGTGATAGAGATTTCGGAACAGCAGGCGGCCTTCGCCCGCGATCTGGCGACGCTGGTCAAGGCGGCGTCGGGCGCGGCCCTGCTGATCGACTACGGCCGCAGCCAGCCCGGGCCGGGAGACACCCTTCAGGGCCTGAGACGGCACCAGAAGGTCGATCCGCTGGAAACGCCCGGAGAGGCCGACCTGACACAATGGGCCGACTACCCGCTGGTGCTGGAAGCCGCTGTGCGGACGGGGGCGGATGTCACCGGCTGCGTCGGTCAGGGGACCTTCCTCCGGGCCCTGGGGATCGAAGCTCGCGCGCAGCGGTTGATGCAGGCCCGCCCTGACGCCGCCCCGGTCATCCAGCGGCAGTTGGACCGCCTGACTGCACCGGACCAGATGGGCGAACTGTTCAAGGCGGCGGCGATCTTCTCGCCCCGCTCGCTGGCCCTGCCGGGCTTCTGAAGACTGCGGCCTGATTCCACAGGGAGTGTGACGATGCGTTTTTCCGACCGGGAACGGGCTGAGCTTCTGGCCGTGAAGGGCGTCGGGCCCAAGGTGGTCGAACGGCTGGAGGAACAGGGTTTGGGCGCCTTTGAGCGACTGGCGCTGGCCGATCCCGCCATGGTCTGCGCCGGGGCCGCCGCCAGCCTCGGCTCGACCTGCTGGAAGAACAGCCCCCAGGCCCGCAAGGCCGTCGAAGCCGCCGTCGCCGCCGCCCGTAGCTCGCTGGAGGCCGCATGAGCTTGAACCCCATCACCCACCCCTTGCTGGACAAGGCCGGAGTGCGCCACGGCTTCTTCACCCGCGAGGGCGGCGTGTCGGAAGGCATCTACGGCGGGTTGAACGCGGGCGTCGGGTCCAGGGACGATCCGGCCAGCGTGACCGAGAACCGTCGGCGCGTCGCCGCATGGATGGGCGGCGAGTCCGATGATCTGTGCGGCTGCTATCAGATACACTCCGCCGTCGCCCGCGTGGCCGAAAGCGGCTGGGCGGGCGAACGGCCCGAGGGCGACGCCGTGGTCAGCGCCACGCGCGGGCCCATCGCCTCCATCCTGACCGCCGACTGCGCCCCCGTACTGTTCGCCGACGCCGAAGCCGGCGTGGTGGGCGCTGCCCACGCGGGCTGGAAGGGGGCGCTGGGCGGGATCATCCACTCGACCGTCGCGGCCATGGAGGCCCTGGGCGCAAACCCGGCGCGCATGGTCGCCGTGGTCGGCCCCTGCATCGCCCAGGTCAGTTATGAGGTCGGTGCCGATTATCAGGAGCGCTTCGCTCACCATGATCCCGGCAGCGAACGCTTCTTCGCCCCGGGCCTCACTGAGGACAAACGCCTGTTCGACCTGCCCGGCTTCGTCCTGTGGCGGCTGGAGCAGGCCGGGGTCGGCGACGCCGACTGGACCGGCGACGACACACGCGCGGACGCAGGCCGCTTCTACTCGAACCGTCGGGCGTTTCTGGCAGGAGAACCGGATTTCGGACGGCTGATTTCGACGATCAGCCTGGGCTAGATCAGCCCGCCATCGCCATGTCGGGGACGCGCGTTGTTTCACGCCAGGCGTCGGGCTGGGCCAGCAGGGCGCGCACCAGCTTGTTGTTCAGGGCGTGACCCGCCTTGACGCCTTCGTAGCGGCCCAGCAAGGGCGCGCCGAGGACGTAGAGGTCGCCGATGGCGTCCAGAGCCTTGTGACGCACGAACTCGCGTTCCATGCGCAGACCGCCGGGGTTCAGGATCTCGTCGCCGTCGATGACCACAGCGTTCTCCAGCGAACCGCCGCGGGCCAGACCGGCCTGACGCAGGGCTTCGACCTCATGGGCGAAGCCGAAGGTGCGGGCGGCCATGATGTCCGAACGGAAGGTCGCCTCTTCCACGACGAAGTCCACCACCTGATTGCCGATGACCGGCGTGGGGAAGTCGATCTCGAAGCGCATCTCGTAGCGGTCGCAGGGCAGGAGAACGGCGGACTTGTCGCCCTCCTCCACCCGGATCGGCCTGAGGATTTCGATGTAGCGGACCGGGGCTTCCTGACGACGGAAGCCGGCGCGGTCCAGCAATTGCACGAACTGCAAGGCCGAACCGTCCAGGATCGGCAACTCAGGGCCGTCGACTTCGATCACGGCGTTGGAGACGCCCAGGGCGCACAGGGCGGCCATCAGGTGCTCGATGGTCGACAGGCGCACGCCCGCCGCGTTCTCGATCATGGTGTTCAGGCGGGCGTCGACAACAGCCTCGCCCGAGACGGGGATGCGGTTGTCGCGGTCGGTGATGTCGGTGCGCACGAAGACGATGCCGGCGCCGGGCGCAGCCGGGCGCACGACCAGCTTGACCCGCTGGCCGGTATGAACCCCCACGCCGGCGCAGATGGCCGGGGCGATGATGGTCTGTTCGTGATGGTCGTTACGGACCGACAATGGACGCTCTCTGTGTTGCGCGGCTCCGCGCAAGTCATGCGGAGTTCGCCTCACCCGTCGTTTAGCCACGCCCGCTCAAGCGCGAAATGAAAGATGGGTTTCGAAATGTTTCGGTGCGGCGACCGGCTGCAACAATGGAAAACGCCCCGGAGCCGGCTCCGGGGCGTCTCAATCAGCGTCTCTTCCGGTCAGTTCGCGAGGCGGCGAAGAAAGGAAGGGATCTCGAGGTCGTCGTCTTCAGCGTGACCCGCCTGATAATCCTGGGTCGGCTGGGTCGTCTGGGTCTGACGCAGTTGCTGGGTCGTCCGGTTCGACGACGGCTGCGGCGCGTAGGACGGCTGTTGCTGGGACTGTTGCGGCTGCTGACGCTTCTTGCCGAACAGGCTCCAGCCGCTGCGACGGTGATCACGGTCGTCGTAATACTCTTCTTCAGCGACCGGCTCTTCGCGACGCGGAGCCGGACGGGCTTGCGGCTGTTGTTGCTGGCCGCGGTCGAAATAAAGGTCGCCTTGCGAGGCGGCGGCCGGCTCGGCGCGAACGGCGCCGGATTCATACTCCTCGACCCAGGGATCGACGATCGGCTCCAGATTGCGGGGCGCGTCGTGGATGACCGGTTCGGGGCGCGGCTCGGGCGCAGTGCGCGCGGCCGGGGCCTCATAGACCGGAGCGGGCTCGGGCGCGCGGACGGGCTCGCGAACCGGCTGGATGCGGACTTCGGGCTGACGCGGGGCGGCAGCGGTTGTAGCCGGGCGACGGTCCGAGAAGGCCGAGCCCTGCGGCTCAATCTTCTGAATGACAGCCTCGTCCATACCGGTCGCGACGACCGAGACCCGGATCTTGCCGTCCAGCGCCGGATCGAAGGCGGCGCCGAAGATGATGTTGGCGTCGCCGTCCACCTCGGCGGCGATAGCGTTGGCGGCCTCGTCCACTTCCAGCAGGGTCATGTCCAGACCGCCGGTGATGTTGACCAGCACGGCCTTGGCGCCCTTGAGGCTGGTCTCGTCCAGCAACGGGTTGGCGATGGCGTTCTGGGCCGCCAGCAGGGCGCGGTCGTCGCCCGTAGCCTCGCCCGTGCCCATCATCGCCTTGCCCATTTCGGACATGACGGCGCGGACGTCGGCGAAGTCGAGGTTGATCAGGCCCGGCAGGATCATCAGGTCGGTGATCGAGCGGACGCCCGAGTGCAGGACCTGGTCGGCCATGCCGAAGGCGTCGGCGAAGGTCGTGCGCTCGTTAGCGACGCGGAACAGGTTCTGGTTCGGAATGACGATCAGGGTGTCGACATAGCGCTGCAGCTCGGCGACGCCGGAGTCCGCCAGACGCATGCGGTGACGACCTTCGAAGGTGAAGGGCTTGGTCACGACGCCGACGGTCAGGATGCCGCGATCACGCGCGCACTTGGCGATGACGGGGGCCGCGCCGGTGCCGGTGCCGCCGCCCATGCCGCAGGTGATGAAGACCATGTGCGCGCCGTCCAGGTGCGCGTGGATTTCGTCAGCGCTCTCCTCGGCGGCGTTCATGCCGACTTCGGGGTGGGCGCCGGCGCCGAGACCCTGGGTGATGGTCTCGCCCAGCTGGATGCGGCGGTCGGTCTTGGCGAAACTCAGGTGCTGTGCGTCGGTGTTGGCTACGACGAACTCGACCCCTTCAAGGCCGGCGTCGATCATGTTGTTCACGGCGTTTCCGCCCGCGCCGCCGACGCCGAAGACGACGATCCGGGGCTTCAGTTCCGTGTGTTGCGGCTTCACCAGCGAGAGAGACATGATTGTTGTTCCGACCTTCCGACCCTGCCCGTTAACCCCAGTGCGAAATCCCCGCCGAATCGCATTGGTTATGAGCGCGTTAAGGAAAACCCCTTTTGCGTTAACGGAGTGTTACCCCGGTAATATGAGTCGGCGCGTTTTAAAGCGCCAACTGTCAGCTTGGCCGCAGATTTTTCGACGATTTGTGTCATCGAACATCATTCCCTGCATTGCGAAGAACCCTGGTGTTTGGTTGATTGCGCCCAGACGAGTCCGCCTTGTTGGGAGGCAGGCTCCGGGGAGCTGAAAACACCATGCGTCTAGTTTCAACCGCCGCCCTAGCGGCGGCCCTCGCCCTGACCGGCCTTACGACCGCCGTCGCACAGGACGCCGCCGCTCCGGCCGCCCGCGCAACCGCGCCGACCGTTCAGGATTTCGCCGCCTTTCCGAGGATGTCGAGCTTCACCGTGTCACCTGACGGCAAGCACATCGCCGCCTTGCAGGCCCGCGGCGAGAACCAGGTGATCCTAGTTTGGGACGCCGAGCATCTGGACCGCGATCCGACCGTGATCGGATCGACGCAAATGAAGATTCGCAGCGTCTCCTTCGTCAAGAACGACGTTCTGGGCGTCAGCATGTGGC
>Ga0247827_10000604_pt1 | contig 16211 bp, 14 predicted proteins | sample 12C_Control_Day2_FD_194414 | JGI IMG/M metagenome (GOLD analysis project Ga0247827, IMG submission 194414) | Soil microbial communities from agricultural site in Penn Yan, New York, United States - 12C_Control_Day2 | ecosystem: Environmental > Terrestrial > Soil > Agricultural land | place... | reverse complement strand
ACTCTGGGCGGCGCCGTCCGGGCTGCGCACGGTGATCAGCGGTGAACCGGCGGCCACGCGATCGCCGAGTCCGACGTGGACGCGCACCACGGCGCCGCCCAGAGGGGCGTCGACGGCGGCCTCGGCGCCGGGCGCGAAGGTGACGCGGCCCGGCAACTTCAGTTCCGCCCCCCCGCCGCGCTGGACAGTGATGACGGAGACGCCGGCCTGTCTCGCCTCCTCGGTCGTGAGACCGACAAAGCCCTCTTCGCGGGCTTCGTCGGCGTGGTCAGCGCCGGCATGTTCGGCCTCGATCGGCGGGCGGTCCAGAATGCGGGCGGTGCCGAAGCCAGCGCCCAGGGCGACGACAACGGCGCAGCCGGTCATCAGCCAGTGTTTGTTCGGGGTCATGACGGATCCTCGCCCGCCGCATCGACGGGCCCAGAGTTCAGGACGCGCGGCGTCGTCGCCACGCGCAGGGCTCAAAAGGGCCGGACGCCAGGGCCGGCCGGGGATCAGGCTCTGGGAGGTCGATCAGGATCGTCGGGCCGTCCAAGCGGGGAGACGATGCTATCGCTCCAGGCCTGGGGCTGGCCGAAAACCGCGATGAAAGGCGCCGCGGTCATGTCGCTGGACAGGCTGGAATGCGGTGCATGGCAGCAACCGTTGGCGCAGGCCGGGCCGCAGTCCGGGCACCGGATGTCGGCGCCGCCCACTGTCTCGACGAACTGGGGGCTGTCCGGCGCTTCCGCCGCGCAGGCATGGCTCTCGAAGGCGGGCATGGCGAAGGTCAGGGCCAGCAGCAGGATGCTGACGAAGCCAAGTCGACGGACCATTTCCTGCAGAGATTTGAGCATTGGCGGCGTTCTTATCACCAATGGGCGGCAAAGTCCCCGCTTCAAACGGCGGCGCTTCGTCCCATGGTACGACGCGACACGCTCACTCCCGGAGTCTGCGCGCCGCCTCATGGATGCGGATGTGTCCTGACTTCAAACCGACATTGAACCTCATCCCTTCTGTCATGAGCGATCCCTATAGCCGCGCTCCGTAAGGGGGCGTCGCGTGTGATCAGTCATGAACAGGAGGTCGGGCGGACGCTCGCTGCGCAGAACCGGGTCCTGCTGGCCTATGTTCGGCGGCGATCGGCGACGGCAGGAGATGCCGAGGATGTGGCGCAGGAGGCGATTCTGCGCGTTCTGACGCGCGCGCGTGAGACCCTGATCACCGACCCGCTCTCCTACGCCATGCGCGCAGCGCGCAACATTTTGATCGATCGTGGGCGACGCATCGGCAATGTTCAGATCGACGATCTCGATGGGGCGGATCTCGTGGTCGATAGCGAGGCGACGCCGCTCGAGGCGCTGGACATGAACGAGCGGTTGAAACTATGCCAGCGGGCGCTAGAGGCTATGCCCCCGCTGCGCCGCGAGGTCTTCGTGCGACGCCGGGCTGGTGAGGAATCCTATGAGACGATTGCGCGGGACATGAGGCTGTCGGTCGAGGCGGTACAGAAACACTATAGCCGCGCAGCCCGGACGTTGCGTCGAACGGCGGAGGGCCGCCATGCCGATTAGGCCGGTGAAACCGAAGGATGATCGTGACGCCGCGCTGTGGGCCGATGCCCGTCGCGATGCGGGGTGGTCGCCGCAGCAACAGGCAGCGCTGGCGCAATGGCTGGAGGGGCGCCCGGATCGTGCGAGCCTGTTGCGACGGCATGAAGCGCTGATCGACGACGCAGCCGTGATCTGGGCGACGCAGAGGGTGGCGAAAGCGCGGCCGGCGGCGCGACGGCGGCCGTCGTGGCCCCATTGGACGGTCGCCGGTGTCGGACTGGCGGCGGCGGTTGGCGCAGTGGCGCTGATCGGAGGCGATCTGCTGCAGCGCGGGGATCTGATCGTGGGAACCCGTGGCGCGCCCGAGCCTATCGCTCTTGCGGATGGGTCCGCGGTGCGACTGAACGGGCAAAGCCAGGTGCGGGTGGACCTCGGCGCGCATGAGCGGGTTCTGCGCCTGAAGGGCGAGGGCTTCTTCGAGGTCGCGCCGGACAAGAGCCGTCCCTTTTCGGTCGAGGTGGACGGCGTGCGCGTCACCGCTGTCGGCACCCGCTTCAATGTCGATCAACGTCAGACCCGCGACGGGAAGGCGGTCGAGGTCGTGGTCTTCGAAGGGGTTGTGAAGGTCGCATCCGGGCGCGGCATGACCATGATGGTGCAGGCGGGCCAAAGGGCGACGGTGTCTGGCGGGGTGGTCGAACGTACGAGCCTGATCCGGCCGGAAGCCGAAACGGACGTGCCGTCATGGGCCAAGGGGTGGCTGGAGTTCAACGAGGCCAGCCTGTCCAGCGTGGTCGAGGACCTGGAGCGCGCCACCGGGGTCAAGGTCAGACTGGCCGATCCCGCGGTGGGGCGCGCCCTGGTCAGCGGCCGTTTCGCCTATGACCAACCGGAAAACGCCCTGGCCGCCATGGTGCAGATGCATGGCTTCAAATTGAGCCGTCAGGGGGCGGATCAATTTGTTATTTCAGAAGGTTAGGCGACCTTCAGGGCAAGTTTTCATGACAGGTGTCAGGACGTCTTCGCTCGCCGTCTAACCCCGTAACGATCATGTTTGATCGCAGGGGATTTTTCGAATGCGTATCCACAAGACCGGCCTCCTGACGGCGGCCGCCGTCGCCGTTCTGATGTCCGTCGCCGCGCCGGCTCATGCCTGGCAGGCGGCCAGCACCGGAGCACACGTCACCCTCGCTATTCCGGCCCAGGACCTGGGCCGGGCGCTGCAGACCCTGTCTCGCGACACCGGGCTGCAGATCGTCTTTGATCCGGCGTTGACGCGGGGCCGGACCTCCAACGCCGTATCGGGCGCCATGACCTCGCGCGAAGCCCTGCGTCGCATGATCGCGGGGTCAGGGTTCGAGGCGCGCGAGGTGCGCGGGGTTCTGACCCTGGTGCGTCAGTCGGCTGAAGTCGGTGGCGTCTCGCCGGACGCCTTCGAGGTCGAGGACGTGCAGGTCGTCGGTTATGCGGCGGGCCTGCGTCGCTCGCTCGACGCCAAACGCAAGGCCGACTTCATTTCTGACGTCATCAGCGCCGACGACATGGGCGACTTGCCGGCCAACAACGTGGCCGAATCCCTGTCGCGCCTGCCCGGCGTCAACGCCGTGCGGAACCACACCACGGGCGAGGGCGACCGCATCACCATTCGCGGTCTGTCGACCGAGTTGAACAACTACACCATGAACGGCGTCCGCATGGGCGGCGCCGGCTCGCCGGGTGACAACTTCTATCGCGGCGTGCGTCTCAGCTTTCTGCCGCCCGAAGGCATCGACTCGATCACCGTCATCAAGAGCCTGACGCCGGACCGCGACGGTGATGCTCTGGGCGGCACCATCGACATCCGCACCCCGACCGCGTTCGACCATGATCCGGTCTATGGCGTCCTGTCGGCCTCGGTCGGGATGCTGGACAAGTTCGACGACGAGAAGTCGGGCGAAGTCTCAGGCTCGTTCGGGCGCCAGTTCAACGACAACTGGGGTCTGTTCGTCACCGGCAGCTGGTCACGTCGCAAGTCGCAGTTCGAAGAAAACGGCGTGGACGGCGATAACCAGCCTTCCGTCTGGTACGCCGACAGCGAGACCATGGGGTGGGATACCGACACCTTCGTCATGCGCGGCATGAATATCGGCTTTGGCGAAACCGAGGTCGAACGCCATGGCCTGAACGCCAGTCTCGACTACCGCGGCGTGGATCACGACTTCCACCTGCGCGGCCAGTTCAACGAATACACCAAGGAAGAGTTCGGCAACCGCCTGAACTTCCGTAACGACACGAGCCGCAACTCCGCCCGTCTGAGCCAGGTCGACAAGGCCATGACCGGGCTGCTGCGTCCCGAGGACGCCGTGATCGGCACGGACGCCGTACTGGGCCGCATCTACAGCTACACCACCGCCCAGATCGTCGACCGGGACAAGGACGGCCTGATCACCGACGCCGATCGTTCAACCCGCTCCTACTACACCCTGGACGGCGCTTCGGGGACCTGGGATCCGCAGGGCTTCCGTCTGCGTCGCTTCTGGGAAGGCTCGCGTGAAACTGGCACGGTGATGTCGCTTAACCTGGGCGGCGTCAGCCGTGTGGGCGACTTTACCGTCGATTATGACGTCTCCTACGCCAAGTCGGAGGACAACACCGACGACAGCTATGAGATGGAGTTCCGCAGCGACAAGTACGGCTGGCTGGGCAACAAGGGCGTTAACGTCACCAACTTCGGCGACAGTCGTTTCCCCAAGTGGGTGCTGAACGACGCCGGCATGGCGGCGATCCACGACAACAGCCAGTATGACTTCAGCGGTCTGTCGGGCGAGATCGGCGGCGCGCAGGAAGAGCTGTGGCAGGGCCAGTTCAACGTCGAATGGCGTCCGGTCTCGACCTGGCTGGAGGCCGTCAAGGCCGGCGGCAAGTACTACAGCTCCAAGCGCTCGACCTATAGCGGCGAGTTTATGGATCTGGACGCCAGCGGCACCCTGGCCGACTTCTCGCGCTTTTACGGCAAGGAGGTCACCAGCCTGTTCGACGGCGAGTATTCGGGCCTCTATCGTCTGGGCACGGTGATCGACAACGGCGCCATGCTGGCTGAACTGCAGCGCGCCATGGCGGGGAACAGTGACTTCTTCGACGGCTTCGCCACCGATCCTGGCAACGCCGAACTGAGCGGAGAGGACAGCTTCACCTTCAAGGAGGACATCTTCGCCGGCTATCTGATGGCCACGGCCCGCTTCGGCCGGGCGCAGATTCTGGGCGGCGTCCGCGTCGAGAGCACCAGCAACGAGATCGACGCCTACATTCTGGACGAGGTTCAGGGCGCGCACTACGCCACGGACAAGAGCGACTTCGTCAACGTCCTGCCGTCGATCCACCTGAACTATGATCTGGACGACCGGACCAAGGTCCGCGCCGCCATCTGGACCAGCTTCGCGCGCCCCGATATCGCCCGCATGTCCTCGGCGCGCGAGTATGGCTACGACAGCGATCCGGACGGCGACGGCACGGTGAACCCGAAGAGCGAATGGGTGCTGGTCGCCATCGAGCAGGGCAACCCGGACCTGAAGCCGATGAAGGCGATCAACTACGACCTGTCGATCGAACGCTATAACGGCGATACCGGCGCCTATTCGCTGGGCCTGTTCTACAAGGACATTGAGAACTTCCTGTACCGCTCCTCGTCGTCGAACATCCGCGACGGGACGTCGGGCGTGAACGTCGGCCCGGACGGCATCGCCGTCTCCATGCCCAACAACGGCAAGTGGGCGCGGGTCTATGGCTTCGAGATGAGCGCGCAGCAGGTCTTCCACTGGCTTCCGGGTCCGCTGTCGGCGCTGGGCGCCAGCGTGAACCTGACGCTGCAGAAGTCGGAGGCCGAGACCGGTATCTCCTGGCACCCCGAGGGTTACACCCTGCCGCTGATGGAGACGCCCGAGGCCGTCGCCAACGTTCAGGTTTTCTGGGCGCGTGACGGCTGGGAGGCCTATGCCGCCTACAGCTATCAGTCGGAATTCCTCGAAGGCATCCAGGACTTCGGCAATAACCCCTATGAGCAGGACTACGAGTTCGTGGACCTGAACGTGCGGCGCAAGCTGTGGAACGGGGCGACGGCGTCGCTGCAGGTCCAGAACCTCTTCGACAACCACACCTACTGGTACACGGCCGGCGCCAGCACCGGCTCCAGCCGCGCCTATATCAAGAACGGGCGGTCGATCTCTGTCGGCCTGACCTACGTCTTCTGATCGGGGGAGGGTATCATGAAAACGACCCACGCCCTGATGCTCGGGGCCGCGCTTGCGGCCCTGGGCGGACAGACGATGGCGCAGACGGCCGAGCGTCCGCTGCGGCCTGAACCCGTGCCGGTCCAGGCTTCGGATCGGCCTGTGGTCCCCCCGACCGAGCAGCCGGAACGGATCATCCTGAACCTGACGGCCGACCCGGCGCATGAGATGGCGATCACCTGGCGCACCGCGCCCGGCTCGATTGGCTATGTCGAGTACGCCGAGGCCCAGGACGGTCCGGACTTCATTCAACAGGCGGTCCGCGTCACCGCCGTCACGGACGACGCGACCATCGCCGTTCGCGAAGCAGCCGAGTTCCGGGCGGCCTATCATTCGACGGTGCTGAAGGGGCTGAAGCCGGAAACAGTTTACGCCTATCGCGTCGGCGACGGCGCGCGCTGGTCTGAATGGCTGCAGTTCCGCACGGCGGCGACGACGGCCAGGCCCTTCACCTTCCTCTACATGGGGGACATGCAGAACAACATCCTCAGCGAAGCATCTCGCACCATGAGGATGGCGTTCCGCAAGGCCGGCGACGCCGCCTTCGTCATCCATGCGGGCGACCTGATCAACCGGCACGACAGCGACAACGAGTGGGGCGAATGGTTCGCGGCAGGCGGCTTCCTCTACGCCCAGACGCCGCAGATGCCGACGCCGGGCAATCATGAATACGGCCGTGGTCCTGTGCTGAACCCGCAATGGCGACGTCAGTACACCCTGCCGGAAACCGGCCCGGCGGACGTCGAGAAGCTGAAGGAGACGGCCTGGACCGTCGACTATCAGGGCCTGCGTCTGATCTCGGTCGACGCCCCCCTGTTCCACGGCGACGAAGCCATGCGCGCCGAGATGGTGCGATGGCTGGACGGGCTGTTGGCGAACAACCCGAACCGGTGGACGGCGCTGTTCCTGCACTTCCCGCTGTTCTCGATCGACCCGGATCGCGACAACGCCCGTGTGCGCGACGCCCTGAAGCCGCTGATCGACAGGTACGGCGTCGATCTGGTGTTGCAGGCCCACGATCACGGCTATGCCCGCGGCGCCATCGGTACGGGCCCAATGGGCAATCCGGGGCCGGATCACCCGTCGGATCATGGCTCGACCTATGTGGTCTCGGTCGCCGGGCCGAAGATGTATCCGGTGGCCGATCTGGGCTGGGCCACGCGGTCGGCCTCGAGGACCCAGACCTTCCAGACCCTGGACGTTTCGCCGGACGCAGTGACTTACCGGGCATTCACCGCGACAGGCCGGGAACTGGACGCTTTCCGCCTGACCAAGGGCGCCGACGGCGTAGCGCGGGTGGAAGCCTTGCCTACGGACGGAGACAACTAGCGCCGATAGCTGCATCGCCGGGCGGCGCAGCCGCCGAGAGGGACTCACAAGAGAGGTTGCTATCGATTATGAGCAGTGTTTAATTGTTGGCGTTCGCCAGCTTGACAGGATTTCTCATGATCACCTTGAAGACAGCCCTTCTCGTGGCTCTGGCCGCGTTCGCACCGGCTGGGACATTCGTTTCGCCGGCGCATGCGGAGTCTGTGGTCACGACCGGCGCACCTGCCCGGAGCGGCGAGGCTCCTCCGCTTTCGGCCTATATCGGCAAGCATCCGACGGAGCCGGTTCGGGGTGTCACCTTCTTCCAGCATCCGGTCGTGCGCGCTGCGATCGTGGCGTCAGGTGCGGATCGGGACATCCAGAAGGCCATCGTGTTCGACGACAATGTCGTGGGCGTGGTGACCGAGACGCGTGGACGCCTTCTGCTGCACGGTTATGATCCGGCGGGCGCGGGGGTGACCAACTGGGCCATTCTGATCATCCCGGACGGCAGCAAGGCCGCGGTCTGCTATTCCACTGGCGTCGTCGGCTATGAAAAGGGTGCAGACTGGTACTTCGAAGGCGACCTGGCCTTCACGCTCTATACGCCTTGTCCGGCCGAGGAGGGCGATATGGAGACGCTGAGCAACTGGCCCGTTGGCCCTGTCCCGGGGTGACGCGAGGGTGGGAAGCTATCGGATGACGCCAGGGGTCTTCATGGGCGGACTGGCGGCAGCCCTTCTCCTGGGCGCAGCTTCTGTCGTCATGGCCCAGGCCACGTCAGCCGAGGATGAGGCGAACGCCCGGGCTCTTATGAGGGAGTGGGTGGCCGCCAGCCCTGAACATGCGAGGCTGCAACTGGACCTGGTCAAGGCCCAGGCTGGTCTGGCGGTTCGTATCGAGCGGCTGGTCGTGATCGGCGCGCGATGTGAACGCCTGACGGAGGAGGATGGTCAACTGATCATCGCCAACGCACGCGCCGATATGGCGTTCAGCCAGTCCTTGCTGCCGGAGGATCAGCAGGCGGGATTCGAGCTTTACTACGAGGGTCTGCGGCAGGGCGCCCTTGTCGCCGCCGACCCGGGCCTGCCGCGGGCGGACGAATGCGAGGATTTCGCCAGGCCCGGCGGCACGCTGGTCAAGTTGCTGACCTGGACGGGGCGGCGGCAATTCATCAGCCCGGGCATTGTCGCCAGCCCCAGGACCATTCCCTGAAAGCCTTCCCCCCGGGGCTAGCGCGATGAATGCGGCGACCGCCTGGCTGATGTCATTCCGGAGATCCGGTCCTGCGGTAGAAGCCGTCGATGTCGGAGCCCATGCCGCAGAACCTCGCCGCGGCTCCGCCATCCTGAACGAACACGCCCTCCGGTCCTACGCTGACCTGAATGACCGGAGCGTCCGTTCCAATGTCGGCGGCGGTGATCTCGTTCAGTTCACCCTCGAATGGAACAACGCGAGCGGCGATGACGTCTTCCGCATCCTGGAGCCCGACCGCCTGGACTTCGCAGTCGGCGGCGGTCGCGGGTCCATTCGGGAGGCCTCCGGCCCGGAACGCAACGCGCCAGCCGGCGCTCTCGCGGTCCAGGGTCATGATCGCCTGCGCCGGATCATCGCGCACGAAGACGGCGTCAGGCGCGTCGCCGCGCGCCGCCGCAGCATGCGCCTTTGTGTGAAGCGGAGCTTTGGTCGAGACCTTCACCTCGGCGCTCCCGGCGAGGGACGGGCTGCAGGCGATAAGGCCGAGGAGGCCGATGGCGGCGGCGGACAGGATGCGCATGAAACCCTCGATGGAACGGTACGTAGGCGGGGAGCATATCTACAAGTGAGCGTTGATCAATATACGGACGCTGGCGGGATGCGTCAGTGCAGGGATCAGGCTCGCGGCTTCGCCTGTGCGACGGCGACATAACGCCAGGGACCGCGGGTGTTCGCGTCAAAGGGCCAGCAGGTGCTCAGAATGAGCACTGGGGCGACCGCGCGGGAGGCTATGGCGAACCGGTCGTTGCGGACGACATAACCGCCCTGAATGCGGAATGAGGCCCGGTCGCCGGTGACGGATTCGACGATTACGACATCGCCGGGCCGGAGATCCTGCATGAAACGGAAATGGGTGTCGCGATGGGCTGCGACGACGGCGGTTCCGGTTCGACCTATGGGCGCGCTGCCGGGAACGAGGGTCGGTCCGAAGGCCAAGGCCTCGCCCGAGCCGCCGGACAGGATGATCTCGGAAACCTTCAGGCGCGGCACGCTGATGCGTGCGACCGGGACGGTGTCGGCCCAGGGCCAGGCCTTGACCGGAGAGCCTGTCGATTGCGACCGTGCGAATGCGCGTTCAAGCAGCACCTGGGCCAGAAGCGCCTTGGCGGGAATGACGGCGCCCTGACCGACCAGGCACAAACCGACGATCAACAGGGTCATGAAACCGGCGGTCGGGAGGGCGCGCCAGCGGCGCCCTCCCTTGCCGTTGGCGGGCGAGGTCCGCTTCACAGCCGTCTCCGTCGACGACGCAGGATCATCAGTCCCAGTCCGCCGATCAGCGCCAGCCCCAGACCGCTCCACATTGAGAGAGCCCATGCGGTCGCCGTTTGCGGCAGGTCGAAGGGGACGCCGGGATCGTCGGTCTCGGCTTTGCTCGACCGATCGCCGTCCGGGGCGGGGGCGCCGAAGATGCGGTCGAAATCCCAGCCCGCCGGCAGGTTCAGCGGCAGTTCCTCTTCGGTCAGGCTCGCGCCCTGGGGTCGCGAGGGCGTCCGGTCGACGGCGACCAGGCTGGTCTCACGAGTTACGATCGAGAAATCGAGACCCAGTTGGGCAATGGTCCGGGCGGCCTCCTCGGCGCTGATCTGGCCCAGGCGCTGGCCGACCTCGGCGTCGGTGATGCGGCGTCTGGCCCAGAGCTTGGCGACGCCCACGCCTTCCACGGCCTGGTTGAGATTGACGCGGCGGCTCCAGGGACGTCCGTCCAGCATGCCGGAAACGGTGATAGATCCACGCAGGTTTGATGCGCGAGCCAGCAGGACCAGCGGCTCACCCTCATAGAGATCAGGCAGATTGGCGGGGGCGAACTCGGCGTCGCCGCCATGGGTGACCACCCGCAGATCGGTCAGGACCGGGCGGGTCAGGCGTTCCAGCAGCGCCGACATGCGGGTGATGACCTCGCGGGTGTCGCCGATGTGGGTGTAGGCGCCGCGCCCGACCTCGGCCATGCGGTTCATCAGGAAGGTGTTGGGCGCGCTGCCGATGCCGACCATGAAGACGCGGCTGCGCCCCCGGTTCGCGCCAAGCGCGGCAAGCATCTGGTCTTCATTGCTGATCGAGCCGTCGGTCAGGAAGATCACCTGACGCACGCGCCCGGCGTCCTCGGGCGTATCGTCCACCAGGGCGGCTCTCAGCGCCGGCAGCATCTCGGTGCCGCCGCTGGCCTCAAGCTGATCGGCGTAGCGAAGGGCCAGGGCGATCTGTTCGCGCGTCGCCAGGACAGGCTTGTCGAACAGCTCGGTCATGCTGTCGTCAAAACGAATGACGTTGAACCGGTCGGCGGGGGACAGGCTGCGCAGCGCCAGCTTCAGGCTCTCTTTGGCCTGACGCATGGAGTCGCCCGACATTGATCCGCTGTTGTCGATGACAAAGACCAGTTCGCGCACAGGCGGGGTCCGGCGACGGCTGCTTTCCGGCGGCGAAACCAGCGCCATCAGATAGTCGTCCGCCCGCACGCGTTGCCGGAACAGCTCCACGCCGGGGGCGTTTTCGGCGGAGCGCCATCTCAGCTCGAAGTCACGATTGGAGGGCGCAGAACCCTCCTTGAGGGTGATGGTGCGCGTCGATCCCGCGCCTTCGACGATCTGGATCGCATGATAGGGGCTGACGATGCCGGTCGGGGCGAAGCCGGGGTTCAGGCGTACTGTGATGGACACCGGATTGACGCCCGCATGGCGACGCGGGTCCAGCACGGGGGCGCGCGTAGCGGCGGCGTCGGCGGCCGACGCGCCGGGCGGGGCGTAGCGCGGCCCCACGACCAGCGGCAGCCGGAAGCCGTACTCACCTGCAAGGCGGCGCACCGGGGCCTGGTATTCGATCTCGATCAGGACGGTTTCGCCCGGTCCGATGTTAGCGACCCGGTTGGTGAACATGTTGGGGCGCTGCTGCTCGACCAGACCGGCGGCGCGGCCCTCGGCCTTGGCCTGTTCATAGATTTCGCGCGCGGCGGCGCGGCGGTTGATCTCGCCGATGATCACCCGCTGGCCGACGACCATCTTCAGGCTGTCGACGGCGCCGTCTTCGGGCAGGGGGTAGAGATAGGTGGCCTCGACCCAGTCGCGACTGGTGTTGCGAAAGGCCTGCACGACTTTGACGCGCGCGGTCAGGCCTGTGACGGTCACGTCCATGTCCGTGCCCAACTGCACCGCGGAGGGCGTCGCCCCGTCCCTGGCTCGCAACAGGAGGGAGCCTGAAGTGACCTCGTTGTCCGGCGCGAGCTGTCGCGCATGAGCGAGGGAGGCGAAGCTCAACATCGTCACCGACAGAATGGCGGCCCACAGCCCTGCAACCAGGAAGGCGCGGTCTTTGCGAAGCCGGGAGATAGGGCCAGGACTGCGCCTGGCGGCGAGGGATAGGGTCATGGGAATGCTCCTTGATGGAGCTCTTTCACTAGGCAGTCGGCGGTGCGGACAGCCACGTGAAATCGAGGCAAATCTCCGTCGTGGTCCGCACGTGCGGAGGCGTTCGGGCCCTGAATTGACGTTATGTGCGGAAATGTGCGTATTTTGGCGTCAGTCAGGGGAGAGCCATGGACGACGCCGAAGCGCAGACGATCGCCCGCCGGGTGCGCGAGGAGCTGGCGCGACGGCGTCTGTCTCGCCAGGCGCTGGCGGACATGGCGCGCGTCAGTATCTCGACACTGGAAAAGGCGCTTTCGGGTCGTCGCGCCTTTACCCTCGCCACAGTGGTGCGGCTTGAGCAAGCGTTGGGCGTCCCGCTGCAGAAAGCCGCGACCCCTTCGGCCGATCCGCCAGCCGCTTCACCGGACAGCCTGGGAGCCTATTCTCAGAACGCCGTGCGCTGGCTGGAGGGCCGCTACCTGACCTTGAGGCCGTCGTTCGGAACGCCGGGCGACATCTATGCCTATGCGACAATCATCCAGTGGGATGCTGAGCTGGGCTGCCTGATGTTTTCAGAGTCCGAACGCCTGGACAGTTCGTTCTCTCAGAACGGGAAGGTGTCGCTGCCGCACCTGTCAGGCCACATCTATCTGGTGACCAATGTGGAAGGGCAATATCGCCTGGCCGTGCTGGGCCGCCCCACGATCCAGGGCGCCCTCTACGGCATTCTGACCACCCTGATGGTCGGCCACGGATCACAACTGATACCGGCCGCCGCGCCCTTCGTTCTATCGCGCCTCAAGACGGAAACCGGGATCGCGTTCGGCCGCATCACGCCTGAACATCCCGACTATGTTCGATACCGCGCGGAACTGGACCTTGTGACAGCTGACGGATTCGCGAATTTTCCGAAGTGAATGATACGGTCGCCAACCAGGCCCATGGAAGGCGGGATTGGACCCGGATCGGGCTTATTTCAGATCGGGAAAGCAAGCCTCGGCGTCGAGACGCCTGGGGATGAGCGGGATCAGGCTCCCGAACGGGCTGTTGAAAGGCGTGTCTATCACCGCCTTGTTCATGTCGGCGACGTCATGGCAGGTCTGGCCCGTTGAAACAGAAATGGCTTCGGTCTCCACGTGAATGCCCATTCTGGCCGCGCGGCGCTGACCGTAGAGCTTGGCGCCGTCCAGAGTATCGCAACCGTCGCTGCCGATCGCCATGCAGCGCGCCGTCTGGGAAGCCGCTTCCTGAATGGCCTGTTTGGTCCACAGCAGCCGGTTGCCTTCGATCACCAGCACGATCATGGCGATCAGCAGGGGAAGGACCAGGGCGAATTCCACAGCTGTTGCTCCGCGGCTGTCGTGGAGGAAGCCGGATGGTCCGGTCATTGGAGGCGCACCGTAACCGATTGCCGAATGACCTTGCCGTTCAGGAACGGGTGGGAGGGTATGATCGGCTGGAAGTCGTATTCCGATGAAAGGGCGACATAAAAGCCCGACGTGGCGCCGCTGGCGCATGGATCGCCGCATCTGGCGGAAGCTGTATAGGTTGGGGTCAACCCGCTGACACATACGCACTGCCGGGCGGAGGGGGCTGCGTCACACGCCGCTGCGGCGCCGTTGCAGGTGACGGTGGTGCGGACGGCCGACCCGGGCGTCCGGGCCGAAGCGTTAAGGAAGTCGGCAAGGGACGCGGTGTTCACCGGACCGGCCTCGCGCCTGTTGTAGGCCACGATGGCGGTCTGCTCGGAAGCAGAGGCGATCCTTCCAGTGTGCGCCAGATAGAAGCCGAAATCGATCGAGACAAACAGCACGATGAAGACAAACACGCTCCACAGGGCGAACTCTACAGCCGCTGCGCCGCGGGTGTCGCGACCAAGTGCGGTCCAGAATGCTTTCCAGCTCATCGGATCAACGTCGCATTGCCGCTGCTGGTCGCGGCGCCGTTCATGCCCGGACAGGTCGAGGTGGCGGTAGGGCCGCTTGTCACGGTCATAGACCTGGCGACAAGACTGAAGCAACTACTGCTCATCCCTGCGCCGCCGCTCAGGGTGAAGTCGGATTTCGGGAAGTAGAGCATTCCGGAGTACTTGCCCTGCGCGCCGCCGCCGAAGCTGGTCGCCCTGGTCGTGAGGCTGGCGAACAGCAGGCCGGGGATGCCCCACGACGAGTTTTCACCCGGCGCGGCGAGGTTGATGCCGGCGCCCCCGGCATAGGTCAGCTGGTCCTTGAGGATGAAGGTTACATCCGAGCCGGTGATGCTGCCGCCAGTGGTGTTGCTGAAGGCGCCGTTGATCAGGTAGAGGCCCCGCCCGAGGGTCACCGTGCCGCGAAGGTCCAGATCGCCGTTGATGTAATGGGTCGCGGTGTCGCCGATCACCAGTGTTGAACCGCCCTGCGTGACGATGCTGCCGGCGCTGCTGAAGCCGCCATGGCCGAAGCGCAGTTCGCCGCCGCCCGACAACTCGATACCCTTGCCATTGGCGGCTCCGATCGCGACATCGCCGGCGCCTACTGTCATGCGGCTTCCGCCACCGCTGATGTTGATCGGCCCGTCCACGTCGAGATCTCCCGCGCCGAGCGTGATGCTGGAACCCCCGCCGACGGTCACGCGACCAAGGTAATGCCGTCCCGAGCCGAGGGTCATCGAGGTCCCGCCGCTGAGATTCACTGGGGCCGCGATGGAGACCGGGCCATCGCCGATTACCAGCTTGCCGCCGCCGCCAATGTTCACGCTTCCGCTGACTGTGACGACCGACGGTCCCTGGATGTTCAGGGTGAGACTCTGGGTGTTCAGGTTGCGGAACCGATATGTGCCGGGAGGCAAGGTCCAGACACCGTTCACGAGGGTTGAGGTGCGCCCCTGGAAGGTCATTGTGGTGGGGTAGTAGCCCAGGGTCAGGTCTTCTCCCGTCTGTACGACGGGTTTCTGCGGGGCTGTGTGGGTTCCAAGGGCGTTGAAGGCTGTGGCCAGTTTGGCGTCGCCAGCCATAGGGTCGGCGACCGTGACGCTCCGACGGCTCTCGTTGCCGGTGATGCTGCTGCCTGCCTGGACCGAGGTTGATCCGCCGTACAGGACGTCGGTCGCGCTCACATGGCTGCCGCCCTCTACCTTGATGTTGCCGGTGGTGGACAGCGCTGTAGCCGTAATGCGGGAGCCGCCGGTGACCGTGGTCGATGTGTTGGACGTTACAGAGCAATCCTTCGCGCTGATCGTTGCGCCGCCGCTGACGCTGATGCCCTTGCCGGTGCTGTCCAGCGCAAGAATGCAGGCGGGAGCCGCCGCCGACGGCAGGGAGGCGATGCCGGTCGAGGTGACGGTGTAGTTGGCGTCGCTTTTCAGAACGCGGGCGAAGTAGAGGGGAATGGTGGAGCGGACATCCACCCTGATCACGTCAATCCCGGAGTTTTCGAAGTTGGCGATGAAGCGCGCGGTCACCCGGCTGGCTTCAGCCCCGTTCGCATTGGCGATATCGTTCGCGGTGGCCAGAAGGACGGTCTGGTCGCGATTGACGACATAGGCGCCGGCTCCGCCAAGCGCGGCCATGTCTGCCGTTCTCTGGTTGGATTGCAGGGCGACATAGCCTTGGCCCAGTTCGACCGAGAGGGCGACGGCGCCGATCATGCCGACGAAACTGAAGGCGCCGATGATGCTGACGCCGCCCTCGACGGCAGACGGGAGAGCGCGCAGTCGTCTCGCAATCGGGAGCACCGACCAGGACGTCGGGAAGTTCATGGAAGGACTCGATGAGACAGGCCGGGGAGCGCCCGTCGTCATCGGTTCTCTCGTTCAGACCATAACAAGCCCTTAAGCCGGGCGTCAGGCGGATGGCATTCGAGGCTCTGTCGCCAGGGGGAGGCCGAAGCGGAGGAGGTTGTGCGTTGGGGAGACTGGCGTCCGGGACGGTCGGACGGCCGGTGAGCCGGACCTTTGGTCCGGCTCTGAAGGAGGCAGGCTGGCTAAAGGTCGCGAGCGGCCCGTTCACGCAGTTGCCGGGCCTGGCGAACCATGTCTGCGGCCTGCTCGGGCAGGGTGCGGGACAGGGCGATCAACTCGGCGTCGGTGACGTCATTGCCGCGCGCCCGGTTGTCGGCGATGACGCTGGCGCGGTAGGCCGGGTCGCGCAGTTTGACGGCCTCGTTTCGCATCTGTTCAGCGCCCCTGTCCATTTGATCGGCGCCGTCGCGCATGCTGGCGCGAGCCTGGACGCGAGCGTGGCGAGCCTGTTCCCGGGCGATTGCGGCCTGGGCCCGGGCATGAGCGACGCCGGCCTCGATGTCGGCGTGCTCGCGGCGGACGCGCTCGGCGTCGCGGCGGGCGGAGGCGGCCTGTGCGCGGATCCTTGTCGCCTGTGCGCGGGCGTCCGTCGCCTGACGGCGGGCTTCGGCGGCCTGGGCGCGGGCTTCCGCTGCCTGTGCGCGCGCCAATTCGGCTGCACGTCGGGTTTCAGGATCGGTGTCTTCGTCGCTTTGGTAGAAATAATAGCCGTTCTGCGCGCCATAGGCGGT
>Ga0247827_10000603_pt1 | contig 16241 bp, 15 predicted proteins | sample 12C_Control_Day2_FD_194414 | JGI IMG/M metagenome (GOLD analysis project Ga0247827, IMG submission 194414) | Soil microbial communities from agricultural site in Penn Yan, New York, United States - 12C_Control_Day2 | ecosystem: Environmental > Terrestrial > Soil > Agricultural land | place... | reverse complement strand
ATCGCAAAGAACCCGAGGGTCGCCGCAACTGCGGCGGCTGTGAGCCGTTTCATCATCTGGCGTGCTCCCGACTAAAACGCGGACCAAGCCTTAGACGATAGTGTCCGAAGGTTGAAGAACCGTTTCCGACTGTTTCGCCTTGTGATCCACAGGCGGGCGTCGCCGTTCGGCCATGCCGCGCAGAGCCTTGCGGGCCGGGCGTTCGATCAGGTGATAAGTGGCGGCCGCCGCGACGATCAGGCCCAGAATGATCCCCAGCCACACGAGAACGTGAAGGCGTTTGTCCTCCGCCCCCGTCGCGCGCGCGGCGAGATTGACCGCCAGAATCTGCCAAGGCGCGCAGACCATATAGACTGAATAGCTGATCTCGCCGAGATAGACGGCGGGCCTGGATCCCAGCCAGCCGGCCTTGCCGTCGGGGATGGAGGCCAGGGCGAGGATCAGCAGGCCGGCGGCAAGAACCGTGACGGCGTCCCAGGCCAGCACCGAGGCGGAGGCGACCATCACGACGGCGGCGCTGGCCGCCAGAAGCCCGGCGCGGGGCAGGGGCGCGCGGCGATAGACCAGATAGAGGGCGCAGCCATAGGCGAAGCAGGGGACGATGCGCAGGGCGCCCCATCGGAAGGTGGCCTCGGTCAAAGGGAAGCCCGCGAGACGCTCGAATGCTGCGTAGAGTCCCATCAGGAAGACCGCCGCGCCTGCCGCCGCCACCCAGGGCCGCTTGCGGAGCGGCCAGGCCGCCAGGGCGAACAGGGGGAAGGCCAGGTAGGCGAACCACTCTGCCGAGATCGACCACGACGGGTGGTTCCAGCCCGCCTCACTGGCGAAGCCCCAGGCGTGCAGCATCAGAAGGTGGGCGGGCAGGCTCTTCCAGCTGAGGATGCTGGCGTCGATGCTCAGACCAACGGCTACGGCTGCAAGGCCGAGCGCCATCACGCCCAGCAGGGTGAAGAGGTGCAGCGGATAGACCCGCGCGATCCGCGCCCACAGGAAACCGCGATAGGAGAAGCGCTTCCCGGCGAAGGCGTGCAGATAGACGTGACTCAGAATAAAGCCCGACAGGACGAAGAAGAGCTCGACGCCCAGATAGCCCTTGGCCGCCAGGTTGGGCAGGAAGGCGACATCCAGGTTGGGCCAGAAGGTGTAGAGCACGACCCACAGCGCCGCCATGAAGCGCAGGGCGGTCAACGGGCGAAGATCCACGGGCGTCGGGGTCATGCGGCCACCATGAGATAGCGCCGCTTTGGGAAGCTTTAAGCGGCCTCGGGCCTCCGCAGCAAGTCCGGCGCCAGAGGACCTACTCGACCCGACCGCTCTCGCCCGCCTTCTCGATCGCTGCAATGGAGGCTGCGCAACCGGTCAGGCTCTCGTCGCCGAGTTCGACCCTGGCGGTCAGGGGGTAGGTGCGGTCGCTCATGCCGTCGGAGCAGTCGGTGGCCATCAGGGTGACGACCAGCGGCGTCCCGGCCCCGGTTGCCGTGGTCCAGACCGCGACGGTGCCTTGCAACGCGGGGCCGGGGTTGGCGGCCTTCTGTTCCGGGCGGTCGACGCCGGAATAGGTCAGACCCGCCGGTGTGATCTCGACGGCCCAGAAGGGTTCGGTTCCCAGCACCCGCAGCGGCTGATCCAGATCGACCTTGGCCAGGGTCCGGGCTTCGGCGGGCGCTGCGGGCGCCTTTTCGGCCGCGGGTTGCGAGCAGGCCGTGAGGGCGGCGGCGGCTGCGAACAGGATGGCGAGGCGCATGGCGTGCTCCGTTTCAGGTCGATGGTCAGGAACCGCAGCCGCGATCCCCGGTCAAGGGCAGGCGCCAAACACGCATTGCTGCGCTATGGTGCCTGTCATGACGAATCGCGTCGCCGCCGCCTCTGTTCCCCATACCGCCTGCGAGTTCTTCGCGGGGGGCGGTCTGGCGGGTCTGGGCATGTCCAGCGGGCTGGCCGGGCTCGAGACCATCTTCGCCAACGACATCGATCCGATGAAGGCGCGCGCCTTTCGCGCCAATCATGCGGACACCTTGCTGGCCGAGGGCGACGTCTGGGATCTGACGCCCGCCGACATCCCCGGATCGCCTGACCTGTGCTGGGCCTCGTCGCCCTGTCAGGACGTCAGTCTGGCCGGCGCGCGCGGCGGGTTGAAGGCCGTGCGCTCGGGAGCTTTCTGGGGCTTCTGGAAGTTGATGCAGGGTCTGGACCTCGAGGGGCGGGCGCCGCGCATCATCGTCATCGAAAATGTCGCCGGCCTGCTGACCTCGGGCGAGGGGGCGGACTTTGAGGCCGTCTGCGCCGCCATGGCCGAGGCCGGCTATCGCGTCGGCGCGCTGGAGGTGGACGCCGCCCTGTGGCTGCCCCAGTCGCGGCCGCGTCTGTTCGTTGTGGCCATGCGCGGTGTCGAGGGACCGGCGCTGCTCGCGCCGAGCGCGCCCTTCCACACGCCGCGTCTGATCGCAGCCCACGCGCGCCTGTCTGATGCGGTTCGGGCCCGGTGGGTCTGGTGGGCCCTGACCCCGCCGCCACGCCGCAATCTCGATCTGTCTGCGGTGCTGGAGGCCCGGGTTCCGACCTTCGAGAAGAGCCAGACCACGGCTCTGCTGGCGATGCTGTCACCGTTGCACCGGGCGCGGCTGGATGCTGTCCTGGCCTCAGGAGAGCGCCGCGTCGGCGCAGCCTTCCGTCGCGTACGCACCCTGAACGGCGTCAAGCATCAGCGGCTGGAGCTGCGCTTCGACGGTCTGGCGGGCTGCCTGCGTACGCCGTCCGGGGGCTCGTCGCGGCAATATGTGCTGATCTGCGACAAGGGTCGGGCGAGGATGCGTCGCCTGACGGGGCGCGAGGCTGCGCGGCTGATGGGCGTGTCGGACGACTATCGTCTGCCTGACAGCGAAAGCGCGGCGCTGAAGCTGATGGGAGATGCGGTCGCCGTGCCGGTGGTCGAGGCTCTGACGCGGCAGCTGTTCGAACCGGCGCTGGGCGTCCGGGCGGGCGGAGCGGTCGCCGCCTAGTATTGAAGGTCGTCGTCGGTCTCGTCCCGGCCGGGATCCAGATGATTATCGACCCGGTCGTCCCAGCCTTCGCGATCAGAGCGAAACGCCAGGGTCATCAGCAGCCAGGCCAGACCGACCGTGCACAATACGCCCAGACCCATGGCGATCCAGCCGTGGACGGACATCTGGCCGCCGCCGATCAGTCGCCAGTAACCGGCCAGACCGAGAACAGCGACAGCGGCGATGACGACCGCCAGGCCGAGGGCCAGCAGGAACCGTCCTGCCCGACCTTCGACCCGGGGCGTTTTCATCGCATCAGATCAGCGCTGGACCCACTGGCCCGCGGCGTTCTTGTACCACTGGCCCGAGCTGATGCGCGGCAACAACTGGGTTTCGAACATCCGGGCGCCGGCCACTTCGGCGGAGGTTCCGGCGTCGGCGGCGCTGCGGGCGTAGGCCTGACGGCGACCTGCGTTGGTGGCGCTGACGGCAGCCTGCGTGTCAGCCGCGACCGAGGTGCGGACGCCGAGATAGCCGTCGGCCTGCTCGCCGACGGTTCCTGCGGCCTTGGCCTGATCGACCAGGGCCTTTTGCGACGCGGTCTGGGCCACGGCGGCGCCGGCGGCCACGCCGAGCGCGGCGACAGCGGCGACGGCGACGAAGAGTTTGCGATGGTTCATGTTCAGCCCCTTTCTTTCAGTCAGAACAGGTTGGGGTTTTCGCGCAGGAGGTTCTGCAGTTCCTGGTCGAGCTTGATGCGGATGTCGGCGTCCAGCTTGGCGTAGATCTGCAGCGGTTCGCTGAATTTGATGTTCACCGTGGGCGCGCACGCGGCGACGCTGACGGCGGCGAGGCCGAGCAGGGCGATCTGACGCTTGCTGATCATAGGGCCGGTCTCCGGTAGGCGGCGGTTGAAGTCACGGCGATCTAACGCCTCGGTGCGTGAACGGGTTCTGAACAAAGCGGCGCTGTATCTCAAGGGGCGATTGGCGGCGTTTCGCCGCGACGCGCATATTCCATCAGGTCCGACACGATCTGGTTGGCGTTCCAGGTCGTGTCCAGCGTCAGGTCGATCGGCGTGTCGGACGGCAGGTTCAGCTTCTTGTTGAGGAAGTCGCGGCGGATCAGTTCCATCCAGCTGAGACGCAGTTGTTCGCGCTCGGGCGGATCGTGGCGGCCGTTGATGCGGAAGCGCACCCCCAGCCGACCTTCGTCCAGGCTGTTGACCTCGGCGGTCATGTCGCTGATCGCGAGGTCCTGCATGGCCTGATAGGCCAGGTCCTGCATGGTGTTGGGCGGCAGGGCCGCGCCGTCAGCTTCAGCCCCGCCGGCGGCCAGGTCATCGAAGACCTCGGGCTGGATCGAAAGGCGACCGGGGCGGACGGCGTTCAGGACGCCGCCGCTGATGCGCCAGCCCGTATCCGGAGCGTAGGTGAACGGAAGGCGGCCCGACACCACGGCGTCCAGCTCCGCCTTGTCCTGCAGGTTGGCGCTCTTCATCAGCTCGTTCAACTGGATCTGATCGACCAGGATCACCCCGCCCCAGGGCTCGCCCGGCGTCAGGGGGATGTTGAAGGGTTCGATGCTGATGCGCCCGCTCGCCGCCTGGATCCGGCCGCCGGCCAGCCTGAGGAATTTCTCGTCCAGGGCGAAGCGCAGGTCGAGATCGGTCAGGGGCGTGAAGGTCTCCAGACGGTCAATGGTCAGGTGTTGGTCCGGGGCGGTGATCAGCGGCGTCAGGCTGGTGAACTCGACACGGCCCTTCAGGCTCTGCACCTTGCCTGCGGGACTGGTGAAGTCGAGCTCCGGGATGGTGGCGACGCCGGAACTGGTCGAGGTCGCGGGCGTCCAGTCGAAACGCCCCTCAAACCCGGCGGAGCCTTCAACCGGCGACTTCAGATAGTCGGCGGCCAACGGGCTGAGATCGTCGGGTTGAAGACCGTACTGGCTGAAGGCCAGGCCGGGCGCGCTGATGGTCACACCGCCTGCCTCGGCCTTGCCGTCGTGGCGCAGGTCGACGCGGCCGATGGCGTATTCCAGGCGGCTCAGGTCGAAGCCGCCGCTCCAGACGTCATTGGCCAGCCTGGCTTCGCCCGCCGCCGTCAGCGGCAGGAAGCGTTGTGGATCAGTGGTGTCCGAGACCTGTGCGCGAGCGAGGTTGGCGGTCATCGACAGGCCGGACGCCTTGCCGTCCACAACCACCCGTCCTTGCGCGTCCGAGAAGCGCATGGCCAGGAAGGGGGCGGTGGCGGCGACATCGGCCAGCACGCCTTGCGCGCGCCACCCGCCATCGGCCACCGTGACCAGCGGCGTCCCGGCGGGGCAGAAGCGACCGGCGATGTCGGTCACGTCGTTCTCCCCGAGCTCCAGCCGCTCGACGCTGAGGGGGATGCAGTCGCTGGCCGCATAGGTCAGCCGCCCGCCGTTTGAGGCCAGTTCGCCCCTTGTCGACAGGGAGATGTTGCGCGCCGGGCCAAAGTCCAGCGCCGCCTGACCGTCCAGCGTGGCGCGGAAGCCGCCGGGCGTCAGGCTCCAGGACGGCACGGCGATCTGCGCCTCGGGCAAGCCGCCGCCGCGTTGCGACGTCAGGTTCAACGCGCCGCCGCCCGACTGGTCGGGTTCGGCGGCGAACAGGGGCGTGCGCGCGGGGCTGAGCGTCAGAAGCCCGCCGTTGGCCGGACGGGCGGTGACCGGACGGGTCAGGATCAGCTCCGTCCCGGCGCTGCCGGCCGACAGCTTCAGTCCGGGGGCGTCGAGGGCGAAGGCGTCCAGCGCCCGTTTCAGCTCGGCCATCTCGGGCAGGTCGTCCCGGGTCGGCGCCCCGAGGCCGGGCCATGAGGCGCGGGCGGCGGACAGGGCGCCCGCTGCGCTCATCCGGGTCACGCCGTCGCGGACCAGGTCCAGATCCAGTCGCCCCCGCGCCTGGGCCAGGCTGAGATCGCCCGAGACCAGTTGTCCCGCGCTCAGAGCCAGCGGTCCCTGCACCTCGAAGGCTGCATCGCGTCCGCCCGCTGTAAGCTCCGCGGAGGTCAGGACGGCCTGGCTCAGGCGGGTTCCTGCCGCCGACCCGCTGTCCAGCCGGATTGCAGCGTGCGAGGCGACGCGCCACTCCAGCCCGCGTTGACCGCGTTTCAACAGGATGTCGGCGCGGTTGATGGATACGGCGGCGCCGCGTGCGTCCAGCCCCTGTCCGGTCAGGCGTTGCGCCTGCAGCCGGGTCTGGCCCTTGCCGAGAATCTGGAAGGTTTCGATCCAGCCCTCGGTCAGGCCGTCGAAGTCCAGCATGGCCTCGGTCTTGCGGCTTTCGATCCCGCTCGCCGACAGGGTGTCGGCGGTCAGCCGGGCGGTGAGGACAGCGCGCCCGTCGCCTCGCCGTTTCTTCAGATCGGGATAGGGCAGATCGCCGGTCAGGCTTAGCCGTGCGCCCGATCCGCCTGCATCCCTGACGGCGAAGTCATCGGCGGCGGCTTCGACCTTCAGCGCCACGCGGTCGCCAGTAGTGGTCAGATCGACGGCGGCGCTCAGGCCTCGCGCATCGACGTCGCCGCTTTTCAGCGAAGCGGCGGGCAGGCGGGCGTTGAGCCGCATCAGCTTGCTGTCGTCGATGCGGGCGTCGGCCAGCACCTGAACCGGGCCGTACTCGGTGTCGATGCGGGCGCGCCCGCCTTCCACAATGACCAGGGGCGCGCGCTGATCGGGGCGCGGCGGTCTGGCCGTAAACTCCTGGACCAGCGGGTCGAGCGAGCCGAGCGAGAACTTGCCGTCCTTCCAGCTTGCGCGGGCCAGGGGGCGGACCAGACGGATGCGGCTGGGGGTGACGCCCAGGCCGGTCCTGGACCACGGCAGGCCCAGAACGTAGTCGACCTCCACCCGTTCAACCTTGAAATCAGGGTTGCGCGGATCGCCGATGCTGATCTTGCCGACGAAGCCGTCCATCTCCAGCCTCTCGACCTCGACGTCGGCGTCTATGCCCTTCCTGTCCAGCCAGCCGGTCAGCATTTCGCGCGCCGCGGCGCGTCGGTTCAGGTAGAGCGCGGCGGCCAGAACGACCAGCAACAGCAGGCCGATCAGCAGGGCGATCAGCACTGTCCGGGCAAGAGACCGCTTGCGGCGGCGGGGCTTCGGGGCGGGTGTCTCGTCGGTCAAGGCGCTGGGCGGTCCGTCGGCGAAAGGAGGCGTAACAACGCCACAGATCGTGTCGCAAAGACAGGCGTTGCTGTTTGAACACTGAAGCGTGGCGTGGCAGTCACTGTTCAGTCAAGCAAGGCCAGAAAAGGGCGGTTGCCCGTCAATGATTCAGGAAAAACGGAGGAATACTTGACCTTCATCCGGCCGAGTTAACCAATTGTAACCTCCGCGCTTCCCAAGATGAGACGGACGGGCTATATCGCTCGCTTCGCGTTTTCGGGGCACCGGCGCGCGATCCATGATTCGAATGGTTTGGCGCCAGTAGGGCGTCGTCGATTGCCGGGGACCGATGGCTCAGTTCGATCCGCGCCGCCAGCCCATGCGGCTTGCGCCGCATCTCCTTACGACCGCCGCCGCCGTGGCCATCGCTCTCGTGGCGGGTCAAGCCTATGAACCGGTGCGCGCCGAGGAAGTTCCCGCGCTGACGTCGGAACAGATCGCTTATCTCGAGACCCAGGCCTATGCCGCCGCCGGCGCGCCCGCCGGTCTGACGGCCCCCGAGGCCATCCCGGTGCAGATCCGTCGTGGTGAAACCTTCGAGCAGGCCGTGCGTCGCACCGGCATCGGCGCCGAAGAAGCCAGCGCCGTCGCCGCCACCATCGCCAGCGCCTTCGACCTCAAGGACATGCGCGCCGGTTTGAAGTTCGAGACCGCCGTTTCCAAGCCGCGCGGCGGCCGGGGCGACGCTCGCCTGATCGGCCTGACCATGCGTACCGGTCCTGCCAGTCAGCTGACCGTATCACGCAGCTTCGACGGCGCCCTGCGCCTGCGGGCGCTCGACGAGAAGGTGACGCACGAAACCGTCGTCGCCAATGACAAGGTCCAGCGGTCGCTGTCGGCCAGCGCCCGTGAGCTGGGCGCCACCTCGGCGGTCGTCCGCCGCGCCAGCCAGTTGTTCGCGCACAAGTTCGACATGCAGCGCGATGTTCGCGCTTCGGACGAATTCACCCTGGTCTTCGACCGCTCGGTGACCGAGGCCGGTCGTACGGTCGAAACCGGCGAGTTGCTCTACGCCGAGCTCAAGGGCCAGGCCTTCTATCGCTATCAGCGTCCCGGGTCGAAGACGGCGGAGTATTTCGACGCCACCGGCAAGAACACGCGCACCGCCATGATGCGCACGCCGCTGCAGAGCTTCCGCCGGGTCAGCTCCAACTTCGGCGTCCGCACCCACCCCATCTCCGGCTATCGCAAGATGCACCAGGGCATGGATTTCGCCGCCACCACCGGCACGCCCGTCGTGGCGCCCGCCGACGGCGTGGTGGTCGAGGCGCGTCGCTGGGGCGGTTACGGCAACTGGCTGCGCATTCGCCACGCCAACGGCCTGGAAAGCGGCTACGGCCACCTGTCGCGTTACGGCTCGGGCATCCGCGCCGGTCAGCGCGTCAGCCAGGGTCAGGTCGTCGCCTATGTCGGTTCGACCGGCGCCTCGACCGGTCCCCACCTGCACTATGAAATCTGGCGCAATGGTCAGCGGATCAATCCGTCGGGCATCAAGACGCAGGAAGGCACTGTCCTGGCGGGCGCCGAACTGGCCGCCTTCCGCGCCGAAAAGAGCCGCATCGACCGCATCATCGCCGCTGGCGGCCAGCGCCGTCCGGTCGTGCAACAGGCCTCGGCCTCGGGGCTGCGTTCCGTCGAAGGCTGACGAGCGGGGCCTCGGCCCCTCTCCATTTTTATCCCACCAGCACCGGCGTCCGGCCCTGCGTCGGGCACTGGACGCCGTGCACCCGCACGTCGGCCTCGCCCAGCTTCAGGCCCAGCAGGTCGAGCAGGGGCTGAATCACGCCGTCCAGCACCGGTCCCAGTGGCGTCAGCAGCACGCCCAGAGCGCCGACCAGATTGCCCAGACCCAGACCGCCGAGCGGTCCCAGGCCGACGTCCACCTCGATCCTTTGCAGCAGGCTGACGATCAGGCCGTTGACGAAGCCGCGCGAGCGAACGGACCTGACGGTCTGGCTTGAGATATCGGAGGCGTTGAACGTGGTCTCCTGCCAGTTCAGGTCGGCGATCTCCAGATCGGCGTGGGCCGTGACCGTCACCAGCTTCAACACTGAAACCAGGGTGGCGGGCGAACTGGTCAGGGCCGCCTTGAAATTCTTCAGTCGGGACTCGTCGATGGCCCCGATGCGGGCTCGCGCCACGCCGGGTCGCACCGCCACGACGACTGCGGTCGAGCCGGCGCAGTTGATCCGGCTCAGCTTGGCCTCGGACGACGCCGCCTCGATCAGGATGGGCAGCTTGACCTGGGCCAGGCCGGACAGGGCCTGGGCCGTCGTCGCTTTCAGATAGACGCGCGCCTGGGCCGTGCGAATGATCGGCTCGCCTTCGCTGGTGATGGTCAGCCATGGCGACTTGTTCGGACGCTCGCCGATGGCCAGCAGGATGTCGAGGTCGGCCAGTCCGGCGCGCGCGCCCAGATCCAGCGCCAGTTGCCGGTCGCCGTTAGCGGTCTCCAGCGAGGCCATGAGCAGGTCCATCAGGGCGACATCGGCGTTCAGCGCCTGACGTAACCCTTGTCTGGCGTCGGCCTCGACACCGATCAGGTCCTTCAGCTTCAGCTTGGCGTCCACCGGGGCGCGGGTCAGCTTGCCCAGTGCGGAGCGGGCGTCCGAGCCAGCCACGGCCTCCAGCACCTTCAGGACCCGACCGGCTGTGACCTCCTGTTGCAGCAGGGCGTCGTAATCCCCTGCAGTCAGGCCGAGGTCGGTCGCCAGGGCGTCGGAGAACTGCAGCAGATTGATCCTGGCCCCGGCCAGGGCGCGATAATCCATGACCGTCAGCGAGACGTTGCTGCCCAGCAGGCCCGAGAGCAAGGCGTTGGCGACGCCGCCGTCCAGGCTGGCCAGTCGCGATCCGATCGACAACATGGCCTGGGGCCGGCCCCCGGGGATGGCGGCGGTCGCGGTCCGGCGCACGGTGACGCTGTCGCGTTGCAGCACCCAGCGGCCAAAGAAGAGAGGGGCCGGTGCGGTCACCTCGACCCGGGCGGCATTGGGCTCGGCCGCGCCGGGGCTGAACCGGTCGCCGGGTTTGATGCGGGGATCGGCGATATAGCCGCCCCTGGTGACGCTGACGGTCTGGACATCGCTCAGGTTAGCCGAGGCCGTGGCGCGAGCGGCGGCTTCGGCCTGGGCCAGATCGTGGGCGGCGGCCATGGCCGACAGGTCGGCGGCCCCCTGGATCTGGCGGGCTTTCAGGGAAATGGATCCGACATCGACCGCCAGCGCCGCCAGCACGCACAGGATGCCTCCGAAGACGGCGGCCATGACGCCCACGCCGCCCCCCTCGTCCTTCAGGCCGAGACGGGGGGGCATTTCAATAGCCTCCCAGCCGGACCACAGCCGTCCGTCGGATGATTTTGGGCGGCGCGGGGATCAGGCCCGACAGCGCCATCAGGGGGTGGTCGCTGGCGTCGTAGGCGATGTTGACCCGGATCGCAGTCAGGCTGCTCTCCACTGCGACGTCCGCCTTGGCCGCGTCCAGCCCGAGGTCTCCGACCTGAGCCCCGACAAAGGCGCGGGCCAGAGCCTCCCGCTCTGTCGGATCCAGGCCCGCGATGGCCGCTCGTGCGCCTTCGGACGCCATGGCCTGGACGGAATGGGCCATCCAGAACCAGCTTCCGTACATGATCATGCCAAACATCATCATGATCAGCAGGGGGGCGACGATGGCGAACTCTATGGCCGCCACACCGCGCCGGTCGCTCATGAATCGTGAAAGAAGTCCGCGTCGCATAATCGTCGCCTCGCTCTTTTTCGAAGATCACTGTAATGCAATCACCGTTAAATGGTGATAAACGCAAAGGTAGAACTTCGGCTGACCGCGCAACCCGGCCAATGTGCAGGGGTCGTCTTGAGCGCGGCGAGGCGACGGGCTATGGAAAATCCGCTTTCGCGCGCTGGCTTCGCCCAGCTCGATGCATGAGAGATGCGGTCGTAGTTCAGAGGTAGAACGTCAGCTTCCCAAGCTGAATGTCGCGGGTTCGATTCCCGCCGGCCGCTCCAGATTTTCCGGCAATTTCACGAGGCAGGCCTGCGCTTCGGCGTCGACTCCGGTCGGGCGGAACGCTGGGGGGCGTGCAGTTCCGCGTCGAGGCCGTCGCGCGCCGAAGCGCCTTGTTCTGGGGCGAGGCGTGTTGACGTCCCGCCCCGGCCCGCCCGATGGCGTGTCGATCCCGCAGGTGCGGTGGTGGCGATCGGCGCGTCAGGGTTCGGTTGATCGATGAGGAAGCCGGGTCTTCTTCATCGCAAATTGTGAACTGGGTGTTTCTGACTACTTGGCAGGCACTGTATAACTGCCTCGCCAACCGGCGGTCATTTACATTTCATCAAGAACCGGGTCATTGCCGTTTCTTGCCGGATTGCGCGAGGCTTGCGGATGGGGCCGGACCATAGGCGTCAGAAAGCAGGCGCGGCGCGTAAGGACCCGCGGGTCTTCAGGTCGAAGGCGCGGACGCGGGAACGGGCGCCGGAGCCGGGCTCGTCGCCGTCGCCGTCGCGGGGACGACGGCGTCTGCCGGCGCGGCTTCGATCACAAGCGGGCCAAGTGCGAAGGCCGCAACTGCGGCGCCGGCCGAGAGCGCCAGGATGGCGACGATGACATAGGCGGTGGCCGAGCCCGAGCGGCGGCGGCGAATGCCGCCCGTCTTGACGCCGCGAATGATCACGAACGGACGCTGGCTGAAGGCTTCGGAGCCAATGATGTTATGCTGGGACAAGAACGCGCTCCCCGACTGTCCAGGAATGGATCAGTTCAGAGAGCGGTCCCGTAAGGCCAAAGGATGGCGAACGACGGTCGTCGGCGCCGTTCAACCGCCGAGCGTGACGTTGATCATACGCCCGCCGCGCGTCTGGACGCGCTTCATCACCACCACGATGTCGTCGCCCGCCTTGACCGGCGAGATCAGGAACCAGCTGCCGTCGGGCAGGCCGGTGAAGCGGAAGGCGTTGTCTGCGCAGGGCTGGGCGCGCTCATAGGAGCGGTAGTCGGCGCCCTGCTCGCCGGCCGAGCGGGCGCGGACCACGGCGGCTGGCACGGCGGCGCGGTCGGTCGAACCGTAGAGGCGCTGCATCCGGGCGCGAGTGTAGCCTGTGTCGGGGATCAGGCCGACGTTGCCGACGCAACTGAAGGTCTTGCCGTCCTGGGCGAAGGCCACGCGGCCCTCGATCGAGGCCTGGCCCGCGCGGGTCGACCAGGCGAAGGCGTCGGCGCTGAACTCGGTCGATGCGCCGCTGGTCACGCCGCCCACGGGCATGGTGGCGCAGGCGCTGAGCGCCAGTCCGCCGGCGAGGATGGCGGCCAGGGCGAGGGAAGTGCGACGGATCGACATGGGGGCTCCCGAAATCTCGTTTCAAGCGTCACCGGCATGACCCCCTATGACGCAGCGAGTCAAGGTTGCCCGGCGTCGCGGCGTGGGCCACAAGAGCGCCGGAGACCGGACGCAGAGACCGGCCGAGAAACGAATTCAGGGACTTCATGACCGTCACAATCGACGACATCCGTGCGGCGCAGGCGCGCATCGCCGGTCAGGTCGACCGCACCCCCGTCCGTTATTCCCGCCGTCTGTCGCAACTGACCGGGGCGGAAATCTGGATCAAGTTCGACAATCTCCACTTCACCGGCAGCTTCAAGGAGCGTGGCGCCCTGAACCGGCTGCTGCAGTTGACGCCGGATGAGAGAAAGCGCGGCGTCGTCGCCGCCTCGGCGGGCAACCACGCCCAGGCTCTGGCCTACCATGGCGGTCGTCTGGGGGTGCCGGTGACTATCGTCATGCCCGAGGGCACACCCTTCGTGAAGGTTGACGGCACCCGCGCCCACGGCGCCAATGTCGTCATCCACGGCCTCGACTTCTCGGGCTCGACCGAGGAGGCCAAACGGCTGCAAGCCGAGCACGGCTATGTCTTCGTCTCGGCCTTTGACGACGAGGGCATCGTCGCGGGGCAGGGGGTCTGCGGGCTGGAGTTCGTCGAAGACGCGCCGGATCTGGACGCCCTCATCATTCCCATCGGCGGGGGCGGCCTGATCGCGGGCAGCGCCATCGCCGCCAAGGCGATGAAGCCCGACATCAAGATCTTCGGCGTCGAGGCCGCCCGCTATCCCTCCTTCACCGCGCGTCGTCGCGGCGAACCGGCGAAATGCAGCGGCCAAACCATCGCCGAGGGCATCGCCATCAAAGCCGTGGGCGAAATCCCCTTCGCTCTGGCCGACAGCCTGATCGACGAGGTCTTCGTCTGCGAGGAGGCCGATTTTGAGAAAGGCGTGGCCCTGCTGGCGACGCTGGAAAAGACGGTGGCCGAAGGCGCCGGGGCCGGCGGTCTGGCCGCCATCCTGGCCAACCCTGAACGGTTCAGGGGCATGAAGGTCGGCGTCGAGCTGACCGGCGGCAATATCGACGCCCGCATGCTGGCGGTGGTGCTGAACCGCGAAATGGTTCGCGAAAAGCGCCTGATCGTCTATCGCATCCTGGGCGACGACCGCCCGGGCATGCTGTCGGCCATGGCCGCCGTGATCGGCGGGCTGGGCGGCAACATCATCGACGTCGTGCACAACCGGCTGGCGCTGGACGTGCCGGCCAAGGGGGCGGAGTTCGACATCATGGTCGAGACCCGCGACGCCAGACATGCCGAGGAAATCGGCGAAGCGCTCAAGGAACGTGGTTATGAACTTCGCATGGGCTAGGCCCGTCTTCGTCGTGGCCGTGGCCGCATCTCTGCTGGCGGTCGCCGGGTGCAACCGTCAACCCGCCATGTCCGGCGCGGATCTGGTGAAGAACGCGGAAGCAGCCGCCGCCTTCATGAAGACCAACGCTTCGGCGGAGGGGGTCAGGACCCTGCCGTCGGGGCTGCAGTACAAGATTGTCACCAGCGGCCCCGCGACCGGGGTCAGGCCTGATCGCAACGATCTGGCGCGCGTCGACTATGAAGGCAGTCTGACCGACGGCACGGTCTTCGACAGCTCGTTCAAGCGAGGCTCGCCTGCCGTCTTCAGCCCCGAGCAGGTCGTGCCCGGCTGGACCGAGGCCCTGCAACTGATGAGGCCTGGCGACGAGTGGCTGCTCTATGTCCCGCCGGAACTGGGCTACGGCGAAGCGGGCGGCCCGCCGCTGATCCCGGGCAACGCCGTGCTGGTGTTCCGTCTGAAGCTGCTGGACGTGGCGCCGGTCCCCGGCGGCGGTCGCGGCGTGGGCTCGGCCGACGTCTAGGCTGACGTATCTGCGGACGGTCGGGACCATTCGGTCCTGACCGTTTCGTCGTCTTCTTCCGCCAGTCGCATCTCGCGCCGGCTGGCGAAGGTCCCGGCGTCCAGCCTCGACAACGCCCAGACCGCCGCTCCGCGCACCACAGGCGCCGCGTCGTCCAGCAGGGCCTCGACCGGGGTGATCAGGTCGGCGTCGCCTGAGTTCCCCGCCGCATAGAGGACGTTGCGGATGAAGCGGTCACGCCCGATGCGCTTGACCGGGCTCTTGGTGAACAGGGCCCGAAACGCCGGATCGTCCAGCGCCAGCAGGTCGGCCAGCCGCGGCCCCTTCAGGGCGTCGCGCGCGTGCAGACGGGCCTCGGACGCCCCTTGCGCGAACTTGTTCCACGGACAGGCGCCCAGACAGTCGTCGCAGCCGTAGATGCGCGGTCCCGCCGCGATGCGGAACTCGACCGGCCATGGATCGGCGTACTCGATGGTCAGATAGGACAGGCAGCGCCGCGCATCGATCTGGAAGGGGGCCGGAAAGGCCTGGGTCGGGCAGGCGTCCAGACAGGCCGTGCAGCGGCCGCAGTGTTCGGTCTCCGGCTCGTCCGGTTCAATCTCGGCGGCGGTCAGGATGACGCCGAGGAAGAGCCAGTTGCCGTGGGTGCGGCTCAGCAGGTTGGTGTGCTTGCCCTGCCAGCCCAGACCGGCGCGCTGGGCCAGCGGCTTTTCCATCAGGGGAGCGGTGTCGACGAAGACCTTTACGTCCTGCCCCAGCCGCGCCGCCATCTGACCGGCCAGGATCTTCAGCCGCCCCTTGATGACCTCGTGATAGTCGTCGCCGCGCGCATAGACGGAAATATAGCCGGCGGACCTGTCCTCAAGCTCGGGCAGGGGGTCGGCCTCGGGGCCGTAGTTCATGCCCAGAACGATGGCGGTCTTCGCTCCGTCCCACATGGCGGTGGGGTGGGCGCGGCGCTCCAGCGTCGTCTCCATCCAGCCCATATCGCCGTGCCGCCCGGCTTCGACGAAGTGGGCCAGTTTCTCGCCCGCGCTCCACGGTTCGCTGGCCGAGGCGAAGCGGCACACGCCGAAGCCCAGTTCGGCGGCGCGTTGTCGGATGAAGATGCGGGGATCGGCCGCCATGACGGGGCCTTTGCCCCTGTTAGCCTCAGAAGTCGAGGTCGGCGTACCAGGTCGCCGGGTGGACGCCGGGGAAACGGTCGCTCAACAGGGTGCGGAAGCAGGGGCGCGACTTCAGCTTGGAATACCAGGTCTTCAACGACGGATACGACGCCCAGGTGATCTCGCCGAAATAGTCCAGCACCGACAGGTGGCCCGCCGCGATCAGGTCGGCCTGGCTGAGCCGGCGCCCGGCCAGCCATTCGCGCCCGGCGGCCAGGCCTTCCAGCATGGCCAGATGCAGGCGCAGGGCGTCGCGGCCCTCGCGCAGCATCCGCGCCTCGGGCGGACCCAGCCGCAGCAGGGGCTTTTCCATCCGCTCGTGCAACAGGACGGCGTCGACCTCGTCGATGAAGCGGCGGTTGAACCAGACGGTGAGACGGCGCACCTCGGCGCGTTCGGCCAGGTCGGCCGACATCAGCACGTCGCCCTTGGCGCGGTCCTCGATCCAGCCGAGAATGGCGTCCGTTTCACAGAGGGTCAGGCTCTTGCCCTTTTCCGCCACGGTCAGGACCGGCGGCATCCCCGAGGGGTTGAGGTCGAAGACGGGGCAATCCTCTTCCCACGGCTTGACCGGTTCTTCGCCGAAATCGATGCGCGCCTCGCCCAGCGCCAGCCGCGCCGTGCGCGAGCCGGGGTGAAAGGCGAAATGATAGAGGACGGCGGGCGCGGACATTGCCCCACCCATGCGCCCGCGCTCGTTAAGGC
>Ga0247827_10000601_pt1 | contig 16256 bp, 17 predicted proteins | sample 12C_Control_Day2_FD_194414 | JGI IMG/M metagenome (GOLD analysis project Ga0247827, IMG submission 194414) | Soil microbial communities from agricultural site in Penn Yan, New York, United States - 12C_Control_Day2 | ecosystem: Environmental > Terrestrial > Soil > Agricultural land | place... | reverse complement strand
GCCCAGGGCCTTCACCTTGGCGGTCAGTTCGCGCGCGAAGTCCTCGGCCCCGACCAGGCCGCCCGTTTCGGGCTTGGGCACATAGTCGGCGGCCCCGGCCTGCAGCGCCTGCAAGCTGATGCGGGCGTTTCGCCGCGTCAGGGTCGAGGCCATGACCACCTTCACGTCAGGCTGGCGCTGCAGGATCAGGGGCAGGGCGGTCAGCCCGTCCATCACCGGCATCTCGATGTCCAGCACCACCACGTCGACGGCGGTGCGCGCCAGCTCAACCAGCGCCGCCTCGCCATTGGCGGCGCGGGCCACGACGCTCAGCGCCGGGTCGCGTTCCAGCGTCTGCACGATCAGGCCGCGCACAACGGCGCTGTCGTCCACGACCATGACGCGAATGCGGCGATCCCGCGCGGGAGAGGAGATGGCGTCCGGCAAGGCGATCTGTCCTCAAGGTTGCACGCGGTTCATAACTCAAAGTTGTAAACAAGCCGTCGCCGTGACGCGGAGAGCTGCGGGGCCTATAGAGGCCGCTTCCTTTTCGCCGCCGCCCGCCGGGACGCCTTTCGTGACGACTGAAACCTCAACGCCCGTCTGCGTCGCCGCCCTCTATCGCTTTGCGCCGATCGCCGACCGTGAGGCCGTGCAGGCGCATCTGCTGGACCTGTGCGGGACCGAGGTGCGCGGCACCCTGCTGGTGGCGCACGAGGGACTGAACGGCACCATCGCCGGGCCCGACGCCGCCGTCGCCCGCGTCGTGGACGGCGTCCGCGCCCTGCCGGGCTTCGACCGGCTGGAGCTGAAATACTCGACCGCCGAGGTCATGCCGTTTCACCGCATGAAGGTGCGGCTGAAGGCCGAGATCGTCACCATGGGCGTGACCGACATCGATCCGGTCGACGGCGTCGGCGCCTATGTCTCGCCCCAGGACTGGAACGCCCTGATCGCCGATCCCGACACCATCGTGATCGACACCCGCAACGACTATGAGGTCGAGGTCGGGGTGTTCGAGGGCGCGATCCAGCCCAACACGCGGACGTTTCGCGAGTTTCCCGACTGGTTCCGGACCGAGGGCCGCGCCCTGCTGGACCGGCCCAATCCGCCCAAGGTCGCCATGTACTGCACCGGCGGCATCCGCTGCGAAAAGGCCACCGCCTTCCTCAAGGCCGAGGGCGTCGAGCAGGTCTTCCATCTGGAAGGCGGCATCCTGAAATACCTCGAAACCATCCCCGAGCCCGAGAGCCTGTGGCGCGGCGACTGCTTCGTCTTCGACGAGCGGGTCGCGGTCGGGCACGGCCTGAAAGAGGGCGACCACAGCCTGTGCCGCGGCTGCCGCATGCCGGTCAGCCCCGAGGCGCGGTTGTCGCCATTGTATGTCGAGGGGGTCTGCTGTGAGCGCTGCCACGCTGCGCGCACGGATGAGCAGCGCGAGGGCTACGCCGAGCGGCAGAAGCAGATGGAGATCGCGGCGCGGCTGGGGATCGAGCATGTGGGCGCGGCGCAGAAGCGGGCGGACTAGCCCCTCGCGCACAGGCCATGCCATGCTCCGCTCCGAGCTTGAACGGAGCCCGCCCATGTCGTCCTTCCGTCCCGTCGCCGATCTGGACACCCATGAGGTGACCAACCAGCCGCCGCCGCTGGAGGACGTCAACCTGTTCACCGGCGACCAGGCTCTGCTGGACGCCGTGCGCCGGGCGGGCGGGGCGCAACACGAGGCGCGGCTGACCGCCCTGGGCGCCCGTTGCGGCTCGGCCGAGGTCATCGACTGGGGCGTTCAGGCCAATCGCGTGCCGCCGGTGCTGGACACCCACGACCGCTACGGCCGCCGCATCGAGGAGGTGACCTTTCACCCGGCCTATCACCAGTTGATGGCGCTGGGACTGGAGGCGGGACTGGCCTCCGCCGCCTGGGACGGGACGGCCAACGGCCACGTCCTGCACGCCGCCATCCTGTTCCTGACGGGACAGGCGGATTCGGGGACCAGCTGCCCGATGACCATGACCTACGCCTCAGTCCCGGCCCTGGCGGTCGAGCCGGGCGTCGGCGCGTCCTGGATCGAGAAGGTCCGAAGCGGGCGCTACGACCCCGCCGTCCGCCCCATGCCCGACAAGACGGGCGTGACGCTGGGCATGGCCATGACCGAGAAGCAGGGCGGGTCCGATGTGCGCGCAAACGCCACCCGCGCCGAACCGACCGGCGAGGGCAGCTGGTATCGCCTGACCGGGCACAAGTGGTTCTGCTCGGCCCCCATGTCCGACGCCTTCCTGACCCTGGCCCAGGCGCCAGGCGGCCTGACCTGTTTCCTGCTGCCGCGCTGGTTGCCGGACGGGACGCGCAACGCCGGGTTCCGCGTCATGCGGCTGAAGGACAAGATGGGCGATCGCTCCAACGCCTCGTCCGAGGTCGAGTATCACGACGCCCTGGCCCAGAGGATCGGCGAGGAGGGGCGCGGCGTCGCCGCCATCATCCGCATGGTCCAGCACACGCGGCTGGACTGCGTGATCGGCTCGGCCCAGCAGATGCGCGGCGCCCTGGCCCAGGCCGTCTGGCACGCCGCCCACCGCACCGCCTTCCAGAGGCGGCTGATCGACCAGCCGATGATGGCGGCGGTCCTGACGGATCTGGCGGTCGAGAGCGAGGCGGCCACCGCCCTGTCGCTGCGCCTGGCCCAGACCTTCGATCAGGACGATGCCTTGGCCCGTCTGGCGACGCCGATCGCCAAATACTGGGTCTGCAAGCGGGCGCCCGGCATGATCTATGAGACGATGGAGTGCCTCGGCGGCGCCGGCTACGTCGAGACCGCCCCCATGCCGCGCCTGTTCCGCCAGTCGCCGCTGAACGCCATATGGGAGGGCTCGGGCAACGTCATCGCCCTGGACGTGCTGCGGGCCTTCGGACGCGAGCCGGAGGCGGTTGAGGCCCTGCGCGCCTTCCTCGACGCGCGGCGCGGGATCGACGCTGGCTATGACGCTTGGATCGCCGGTCTGGACCTCGCCGGGGCTTCGGAGGCGACCGCGCGCTGGACGGTCGAACGGCTGGCCCTCGCGCTGCAGGCGGCGGTGCTGCTGGAGGCTGAAAGCCCGGTCGCCGAGACCTTCTGTCGTCTGCGTTTGCAGCCGCGCGGCGGACAGTACGGGGCCTTTGACGTCGGCCTCGACCCGCGCGCCGTTCTGGATCGGACCATGCCGGGCTGAGCGCCAGACTGAGCAACGGGGTGACGCCTAATAACCACGGCGTCAATAAAACGTCAGGTTGCGCTATTTCATCGCTGGACGAAACGCCGGTTCGCTCGGTAACGCTGCCTTCGTGAAGCTGGACATCGATCTTCCGAAACTAACCCCGCGTGAACTGGAGATCGTCCGGTTGGCGGGCCAGCGCCTGGGCGACAAGGAGATCGCGCAGCAGCTGAACCTGTCGCCGCGCACCGTCCAGAACCACCTGCATCGCGCCTATGAAAAGCTGGGTGTTTCCGACCGTTTGCAGGCCGCGCGTCGCCTGAGTGATCTCTACTCAGGGGGATCAATCCCCCTATCCGGGACGGCCGCGCCTGAGCCATCTGCCCCCGTCTTCGCAGCGCCTTCGACAGCGCTCGGCGACGGGAAGACCCGGCGATCGCTCTATGAGCGGTATGTCGCGTTGGACGGCTGGCGCCGGCCCAGGAAGCTGGGGGGCTCCCTGCTGTGGCTGATTCTCGGCTGGGCCCTGGCCTGGCTGCTGATCGCCGCGGTCGGCGCCAGCCTCGTCAACCCCGTCCTCGAACTGATCGAAAGCCTGCGGTGAGTTTCGAAGCCGCGGGGGTGGTCGATGATGACAGGTCCATGAGAGGAAGCCCGAAGCGGGTCGCCCGAGCCGTCTTGAGCGGACGCGGCCGGCGCGCGGGCTGATTTCAAACCATGCATCCCGTTCAGCTCATTCTCATCCTGGCCAATCTGATCGCCTTCGCCCTGCTGTTGTGGCGAGGCGAGACGGTTGAACGACTGGCCGTGGTCGCCCTGACGGCGGCCCAGGTCGTGTCGGTGCTGCTGGTGCCGTGGGACATCGACGGCTTTCGGATCGGGGTGATGCTGGTGGATGTGGCCCTGTTCGCCGCCCTGTGGGGGCTGGCGGAACATGGTCGTCGCTGGTGGCTGGTCGCCTGCGCCGGATTTCAGCTGATCATCGTGTTCAGCCATCTGGCGCCCTTCTTCGCTCACGAGCGATTGGGGTGGGCGGCGGTCACCGTACAATGGGCCGCCTGGTGCTTCGTCAGCCTGACGGCCTTCGTCGGGATCTGGGAAGCCTCGGCCGCCCGACGTTTCGCCCGGGAGGGGCGCGATGGCGCAAGCATGGACCATGGAGGCGGCCCGCGCGCTGCTGCACCAATGGAATAGACGCAAGGTCGAGGGGGCGGTCCGCGTCGGCGGGCTGTCGGTCGATCTCGACGCGGTGGAAGCCTGGCTGCTGGACCAGAAGCCGGCGTCGCTGGCCGAGGCCGAACGGCTGCTGGACCTGATCGCGGCGCATGAAGCCGGCGTGGACGGCGACCTGACCGGTCTGTGTCGGGTCGGCGGGGCGGTCCGCAACGATCTGAGCTGTCACCGCAGCCGGGTGGACGTCAGCTTCGCTCCCTGCGCTTCGGGGCCGATGGCCGGGCGGGCCTGAAAGTCATCCTCTGCTGACGCGAGGGAAGGCTTTCAACCGAAAAGCCGGACTGCTAGATCGCGGCTCCTGTCCGCGACAAAGCCTTGCGCCGTCGCTCCGCCAAGCGGTTCATTCCCCCCATGAAGACCCCTTTCCGCGCCGCGCAGCTCGCGTCCGCCGCCTTGCCCCTGCTCGTTTTCGCCGCGCCTGCCTTCGCTGAGGGGGGCTTCGCCGAGGACGCCGCAACCGAGGGGCCGACCCAGGTGTCCGAGATCGTGGTGACGGCCCAGCGGCGCGAGGCCCCGCTGGCGGCCACGCCCCTGTCGCTGACGGTGGCGGCCCAGCCGCTGCTGAACGACGTGGGCGTGCGCGACATCAAGGACCTGCAGATCCTGACCCCCGGCCTGATCGTGGCCTCGACCTCGAACCAGACCTTCACCACCGCCCGCATCCGCGGCGTCGGCACGGTGGGCGACAATCCGGGGCTGGAAAGCTCGGTCGGCGTCATGATCGACGGCGTCTATCGCCCCCGCAACGGCGTGGCCCTGGGCGACCTCGGCGAGGTCGAGCGCATCGAGGTGCTGAAAGGCCCGCAGGCGACCCTGTTCGGCAAGAACACCTCGGCTGGCGTCATCAACGTCGTCACCGCCGCCCCGTCCTTCACCCCGCGCATGGCGGGCGAGGCGACCTTCGGCGACTATGGGACCGCGGGCGGCTCCGTCTCCCTGACCGGCCCGATCGTGGACGAGGTTCTGGCGGGTCGTCTGTACGTCGCCTCGCGCCGCCGCGACGGCCTCTATGATGTCAAGACGGGTGACGGCCCGCGCACTGAAACCGACGACCAGAATGAGCACTACGACACCCTGCGCGGCCAGTTGCTGTGGCGCGCCACGCCGAACCTGACCGCCCGCCTGACCGCCGACTGGACCGAGCGGGACGAGCGCTGCTGCGTCGGCGTGCAGCTGGTCACCGGCGGCACGGCGCCGCTTCTGGCCACCTTTGCGCCCGACGGCGGGGTGGCGGCGACGCCGAACCCGTGGGACCGCGTCGCCTATTCCAACCGCGACACCAACACCCGCATCCGCGACCGGGGGCTGGCCCTGCACCTGAGCGCCGACCTGGGCTGGGCGCAGCTGGACTCGACCACGGCGGTGCGCGACTGGCGCGGCGTCATCAGCCAGGACTGGGACTTCACCTCGGCCGACCTGGCCTATCGTCCCGACGACGGCAGCTGGTCCAACCGTTTCCGCACCCTGACGCAGGAGGTCCGCCTGTCGGGCCAGCGCGGGCGCCTCGATTGGTCGGCGGGACTGTTCCTGTCGGACGAGAAGCTGACCCGTCGCGACAGCCTGCTCTATGGCGCGGACTACGAGGCCTATGTCAGCCGCCTGCTGTCGCGCACGGGCGCCAATCCGCTGGGCGACCCCAACTACGTCTCGACCCTGACCGGCCTGCCGGTGGGCCAGAGCTTCGTCGAGGGCGAGGGTCAGATGGACCGCTACTGGCAGACGACGCAGAGCGCGGCCCTGTTCGGCCAGGTCTCCTACGCCGTCACCGATCGCCTGACCCTGACCGGGGGCCTGCGCCGCACGCACGAGACCAAGGACATGAGCGCGGCCTATGAGAACACCGACGGCGGCCGCGCCTGCGCCGCCGCCCTGGCCAATGGCGTGGTCAACGGCACCCTGTGCCTGCCCTGGTCCAACCCGGCCTTCAACGGCCTGAAGCAATCGGACACGGTCGAGGACGAGGCCTGGACCGGTCTGGCCCGCGCCGAATATCAGGCCAGCGAGGGGACGCGCCTCTACGCCGGCTGGTCGCGCGGCCGCAAGAACGGCGGCTTCAACCTGGACCGGGGCCAGACCAACCGCGTCCCCGACGCCTCGCGCGCCTTCCCGGCCGAAACCGCCGACGCCTGGGAAGCCGGGGTCAAGAGCGTGATGCTGGACCGCCGCCTGCTGGTCTCGGCCGCCGCCTTCCGCCAGACCTATGACGACTTCCAGCTGAACACCTTCCTCGGCACCACCTTCCTGGTGCGCTCGGTGCCGGAAGTCCGCGCCAAGGGTGTCGAGGCGGACTTCATGTTCCTGCCGCTTGAGGGGCTGTCGCTGCAGGGCGGCGTCACCTACGCCCAGACGGAATATGGCGACGATCCCGTTCCCGGCCTGCCGCTGCTGGCCGGCCATCGTCTGGCCTTCGCCCCCCTGTGGAGCGGGTCGCTGGCGGGGACCTATGAACGTCCGGTGGGCGCGGGCCTGATCGGGCGCGTCACCCTCGCGGCCAAGTATTCGTCGGAATACAACACCGGCTCGGACCTGGATCCGGCCAAGAGCCAGCCGGGCTTCTGGCTGGTGGACGGTCGCGTCGCCCTGGCCAGGGACGAGGCGTGGAGCGTCGAGCTTTGGGGTCGCAACCTGTTCGATCAGGACTACCGCCAGGTGGCCTTCGGCGCGCCCTTCCAGACGGGCACCCTGGGCGCCTTCCTCGGCGCGCCGCGCACGGTGGGCGTGACGCTGCGGGTGGTGCGCTAGGGCCATTCCCTCTCCCGGCGGGAGAGGGCTTGAGCCCCCAAGAGCGAAGCGATTGGTAGGGCGAAAGGGTGAGGGGCTAACCTATCCGTCGGCGTAAGCCGCCGCTGCGTCACGGCTTGCGCCGACGGAAGCAGACGACCCTCATCCGGCCCTGCGGGCCACCTTCTCCCACAGGGAGAAGGGACAGAAAAAGACGGCCTGCGACTACCCCCTGTCGCGGCTTTCGTTACGCGCGGCGCGTTCGGCCTGGCCGCGCCAGCCGTAGCCTTCGCCGTGCTTGCCGACGCTGGAGAAGGTGGCTTCCTCGGCCTTGTGGAAATACTGCTCGGCCACCATCCAGCCCTTGAAGGGTCGCAGGACGCCCAGGCACATCAGGGCCAGGATCGGCAGGGTGACGACGAAATGCACCCAGACCGGCGGGTGGACGTTGAACTCGAAGATCATGAAGCCGATCATGCCGACGATCCCCACCGCCGACATGACGAAGAAGGCCGGGCCGTCCGCCGGATCGGCGAAGCTGTAGTCCAGACCGCAGTTCGAGCATTCCTTGCGGATGGTCAGATAGCCCTGGAACAGCGGTCCCACGCCGCAACGCGGGCAGCGGCAACGGACGCCGGTCTTCAGAGGGCTGAGGGGCGGATAGACGGGGTCTGACACAACAACACCTGACAGAACGGGGTGACGAGAACGTCGATACCGCCGATGTCGGCTTTTCGCGCGCGCGTCGCAAGCGGGTGTTTTGTCCTACCCCCGTGGTAAGGTTTTTGGGTGAGGTTTTCAGGGCCGCTCGTTTAGCCGGCGTTAACCGCGATTAAAGCCCTTCGCGCGAGGGTGCGCGCGTATGTCCGGGGCAACCGCCAGAAAGCGCGTTCTGAAGACGACCGTGGCGGCCGCCGCGGCGGGCGTCGTCGTGTTCGCCCCCCTGGCCCCGCACGCCGAGGGCGCCCGCGCCAGCAGCGGCCCGGTCGAGATCCGCGTCGGCGCCAACACCGGCTTCACCAAGATCGAATTCGCCGGGGCCGTGGGCTCGCGGGCGCGGGTGCGTCAGGACGGCCGCGCCGTCATCATCCGTATCGGCACGACCGCCGCCCCCGACGTCAGCCGCCTGCGCGTCGACCCGCCCAAGGGGGTCGAGAAGGTCGAGACCCGCTCCGTCCAGGGCGCCACCGAACTGGTCCTGACCCTGGCCGAGGGTACGGGGGTCCGCTCCGGCGCGGCCGACGGCGCCGTCTGGCTGAACCTCTATGCCCCGGGCGCCGTCCCCGAGGGAGCGAAACCCTCGGTCGTGCCGGCCGGCGGCGCCGTGCCCGTGACCGCCGAGGTCAAGGACGAGACGACCCGGCTGACGTTTGCCTGGGCCGCGCCGGTCGGGGCCGCCGTCTTCCGTCGCGGCGACGCGGTCTGGGTGGTGTTCGACGCCGCCGCCCGCATGAACATGCCCGCCAAGGCCGGCGGCGCGGCGCGGGCGCGTTGGGCCGCTGGTCCCGACTTCACCGCCATCCGCATTCCGGCCCCCGAGGGCCAGACGGTGTCGGCCCGCGCCGACGGCGCCTCGTGGATCGTCTCTCTGGGCGGGCCCGCCTTGAGCGTGAGCGGCGTCGAGATCGGCCGCGACGACAGCGTCCAGACTGCCCTGACCGCGCGCATGGCCGGCGCCACCCGGACCGTCTGGCTGACCGATCCCATGGCCGGGGACCGCTTCGCCGCCGTCACGGCCCTGGCTCCCGGCAAGGGTCTGAGGACCGGGCGCCGCACCGTCGATCTGGCTCTGCTGCCCACCGCCCACGGTCTGGCGGTCGAGACGCCGACCGACGACCTGACGGTCAAGGCCGAGGGCGACATCGTCACCCTGTCCCGGCCCAAGGGCCTGCGCCTGTCGCCGCCGACCGTGGGGCTGGAAGCCGCCGCGGCCGAGGTCCACGCCCCGCGCGCCGCCGTGCGCCCGGCCCTGATCATCGCCGACTGGGCCGATCTGGGCGGGGACAGCTTCAGCAACCGCCATCGCGTGCTGCAGACCGCCGCCGAACTGGAAAGCGGTCGCGCCGCCGACGATCCGCGCGCGCCCATCGAATCCCGTCTGGCCTACGCCCGTTTCCTGGTGGGGCAGGGGCTGGGCTATGAGGCGATCGGCGTGCTGAACGCCCTGGTCAAGCAGACCCCGGCCATGCAGGGCGTGGCCGAGGTGCGCGGCCTGCGCGGCGCCGCCCGCGCCGCCATCGGCCGCTACGCCGAGGCCGAGGCCGATTTCTCCGCCAGCGCCCTGGCCGGCGATCCCTCCACCCGCGTCTGGCAGGGCTATATCGCCGCCCAGCGCAGCGACTGGACCACGGCGCGGCAAGCCTTCGCCGCCGGGTCCGGCGTGGTCGACAACTTCGCCCCCGAGTGGCGCGCCCGCTTCGGCACGGCCCACGCCCTGGCCGCGGTCGAGACCGGCGACCTGGCCGCCGCCAACGAGCTTCTGGCCTATGTCTTCAGCCAGCCGGGCATATCGGCGGCGGATCAACTGGCCGCCCGTCTGGTCCAGGCCAAGCTGTTTGAGCTGGAACAGAAGCCGGCCCAGGCCCTGGCCCTCTACAAGGCCGTGGCTCGCGCCCCGCTGGACGGCGTCTCGACCCCCGCGCGCCTCGGCGTGGTGCATCTGGAAATGGCCAAGGGCACGATGAAGCCCGATCAGGCCGCCGCCCAGCTGGAGGCGTTGAAGTGGCGCTGGCGCGGCGACGGCACCGAGCTGGCGGTGATCCGCAGCCTGGGCGAGCTCTACCTGTCGCAGGGCCGCTATCGCGAGGCCCTGACCACGCTGAAGGCGGCGGGCCGCAAGATCGTCGTCCTGCCCGGCGGCAGCCAGCTTCAGGCCGACCTCGACAACGCCTTCCGCGCTCTCTTCCTCGACGGCGCCGCCGACGGCCTGCAGCCGGTTCAGGCCCTGGCCCTCTTCTTTGACTTCCGCGAACTGACGCCCGTCGGCGCCGACGGCGACGAGATGGTGCGGCGTCTGGCCCGGCGCCTGATCGACGTCGACCTGCTGGATCAGGCGGCCGAGCTTCTGAAATATCAGGCCGACAACCGCCTCGACGGCGTGGCCAAGGCCCAGGTCTCGACCAATCTGGCCGCCGTCTATCTGATGAACCGCCAGCCGGAAGAGGCGCTGCAGGCCCTGTGGTCGTCGCGCACGACGCTGCTGCCCACCGCCATGAACGTCGAGCGCCGGGCGCTGGAAGCCCGCGCCCTGATGGAGCTGGGCCGCTATGATCACGCGCTCGAGGTCCTGGGCAAGGACGCCTCGCCCGCCGGTCGCGATGTGCGCGCCGAGATCTTCTGGAAACAGCAGCAGTGGGGCGCGGCGGCGGCCCTCTACGAACAGCAACTGGGCGCCCGCTATCGCGACGCCTTGATCCCCCTGACGGCGGACGAGGAAAACCGCCTGATCCGCGCCGGGGTCGGCTATTCGCTGGCGCGCGACGCCGGCGCCCTGAACCGCCTGTCGGCCAACTATTCCGGTTTCGCCGACAAGGCCCGCTCGCCGGGCGGCATCCGCATCGCCCTGGCCGGGCTGGACGGGGCCGACGGCTCGGGCCGTCCGCAGGACTTCGCCGCGCTCAGCGCCGGGGCCGACACCTACGCCGGCTGGATCGCGGCCACCAAGGCCGAGTTCAGACAGAAAACGGGCGGAGACCGCCCTGCGACCCCCGCCCGAAATCAACCTGCGGCGGCTGCGAGACCCGCAGCCGCCTGATGGTTTTGCCTCTGCAATGAGAGGCGCCTGGACCCCCGTGGGGGTCCGAAGGCTTAGCCGTTGACGGCGTCCTTCAGGGGCTTGGACACGCGGAAGCGCACAGCCTTCGAAGCAGCGATCTTGATGGTCGCGCCCGTGGCCGGGTTGCGGCCTTCACGCTCGGCGCGCTCGGCGGTGTCGAACACGCCCAGGTTCGAGATGCGGACGTCCGAACCCGAAACCAGGCTCTTGTGGATGTTCTTGACGATCGCGTCGAGGACGCGGGTGGCGTCGGCCTGCGAGACACCAGCGTCTTTGGCGACGGCGGCGATCAGTTCGGCTTGAGTGGTCATGAGGGTTTTCCCAAAGGTGGTCGTCCGATTCCCGGACGAAGACCGTAGGATCAACACGCGTTTGGCGCAGCTTGGCAAGCCCGCATGACGCGCAAACCCCCTGAGGCTGGGGACTTATCCCCCGCCGACCCCGCGCTGGAAGCTCTCGACCAGGCTTCCCGCGACCAGCCGCCAGCCGTCCACCAGCACGAAAAAGATCAGCTTGAACGGCAGGGAAATGACCACCGGCGGCAGCATCATCATGCCCATGGACATGAGCACGCTGGCGACCACCAGATCGATCACAAGGAACGGAACGAAAAGAAGAAATCCGATCGTGAAGGCCTTCTTGAGTTCACTGATCATGAAGGCCGGGGTGACCACCCGCAGGGGCAGTTCCTGCACGTCCTGGGGGGGCTCGATTTTCGACAGTCGGGTGAACAGGGCGAGGTCGCCGCGATCCACCTGGGCCAGCATGAAGGTCTTCACCGGTTCGGACGCCGCATCGAAGGCCTGAGGCAGCTCCATCTGCTGATCCATCAGCGGTCGGATGCCCGAATCATAGGCGTCCTGCCAGGTCGGAGCCATGACGATGGCGCTCAGGAACAGGGCCAGCGACACTAGGACGGCGTTCGGCGGCGACTGCTGCATGCCCAGGGCGGTGCGCAGCAGGCTCAGCACGACGATGATTCGCACGAAGCTGGTGGTCATGATGACGATGGACGGGGCCAGCGACAGCACGGTCATCAGCCCGACCAGCTGAACCACCCGCTGCGTCAGGCCCGCGCCTGAGCCCAGGTCGATGTTGATGGCCGATCCGCCTTGCGCGACCTCCTGCGCCAGCGCGCCCAGCGGCCAGACCAGACACAGGGCGGTGGTGATCAGCGACAGTAGAGCCGCGCGCTTCAGTTCGGCGCGCGAGGGCAGAGTGAAGACGGAGGGGCGGCTCATTTCGCATCTCCCGACGGCGCAACGGGGCCGCGCGGCTCGACCAGTTCGCGCCCTTCGCCCAGCAGGATCAGCCGCTCCTCGGCGTCGACGCGCACCAGGACCAGACGCCGGGCCGGGTCCAGCACCAGGGTCTCGATGACCTGCAGCCGTCGCGCCCCGCGTTCGGCCTGGAACTTCGCCAGCACCTGGGGCGCATAGCGGCGTGCCGCCCATGCGGCCAGGCCGATCAGGCCCAGGGTGATGGCCAGGCCGAACACCGCCCGGAACAGGTCGAGGAAATTCATGCGGATTCGAGGCCCCAACAGCGCTCACAGGCGCGCCGCTTCGCCCGCACGTTTCGCGGCTCGTGGTTAACGCCGCGTTTAGAAACACCGAATATTAACCATGGAGGCGGCAAATTCTGCCGATCAACCGTTCGAGGGGCTTTCGTGTCCGTCACCGACATTCCGCTGCTGAACCAGATCAAGGGCCGTCTCGGATGGCTCGATGATCGTCAGCGCGTGATCGCCCAGAACGTCGCCAACTCCGACACCCCCGGCTTCATGGCGCGCGACCTGAAGGCGCCGACCGACTTCGCCGAGGCCATGCGCACCGGCGGCGGTCTGAAGATGGTCGCCACCAACGCCCGCCACATCTCGCCGGCGGGGCAGACCGCGCGGTTCGAGTCGCTGAACGCGCCTGATTCCGAGACCACGCTCGACGGCAACTCGGTCGTGGTCGAGGAGCAGATGCTCAAGATGGCCGAGAGCCGCATGGCCTACGACGCGGCCATCGGCTTCTACCAGAAGTCCATGCAGATGATCCGCATGGCCGCCAAGAAGCCCGGCGTCTGAGGGAGACTGAACCATGCCTGATCCCGTCAACGGCCGACCCGTAACACCGCGCAACACCGCCATGGGCGTCGCCGCCGGCGCCCTGAAGGCGCAGCAGTCGCGCATGCGCATCATCGCCGAGAACATCGCCAACGCCCAGTCGACGGCCACTGTCGCGGGCGGCGAGCCCTACCGCCGCCAGACCCCGGTCTTCCAGGCGCGCAAGGTCGACGGCGCCACCGGCGTAGTCCTGGCCGAGGTCCGCCCGGACCAGAGCCCTTTCCGTGTGGAATACGACCCCTCGCACCCGGCGGCCAACGCCGAGGGCTATGTCCAGCGGCCCAACGTCGACACCCTGGTCGAGGCGATGGACATGCGCGAGGCGCAGCGCGCCTACGAAGCCAACCTGAACGTCATCGAGACGGCGCGGAACATGGAGTCCCGCACCCTCGACATCATCAAGAAATAAGAGAGCCTAGGCCATGAATCCCATGATGGCGGCCAAGGCCTATGCAGCGGTTCAGGGCGGCGCCATGCCCACCGCGACGCCGCCCAGCGCAGCCTCGGCGGCGCAGGGGCCGGGCTTCTCGGAACTGCTGCAGGGCGTGATGAACTCGACGGCCCAGCAGACCCGCGGCGCCGAAACCCAGATGGCCCAGATGGTCCAGGGCCAGGGCAGCCTGATCGACGTCGTCACCGCCGTCTCCTCCGCCGAAGCCTCGCTGGAAACCGTCATGGCCGTCCGCGATCAGGTCATCTCGGCCTATCAGGAAATCATGCGGATGCCGATCTGACGGCGATCATTTGATCGCTGTTGCGAACTCTGTTTGGCGAGCTAGGCTCGCCGCATGAAGCAACGAAAACTCGGACGTGGATGGCTTCTCGCCGCAGGTCTTGCTGGCGTTCTGGCGCTTGTGGTTTTCAATTTCGAGGCCTTGATGTTCGGGGCGGCGGTTCTGTTTGGCGACAAGCGACCGGTCCTGTTGCGTGACGCCCGTTGGGACGATCCCGGCAGCGCAAAACAGTTCAATCAGCGGTTTGTCGCTGGCGCCGAGGAGGCCTTGCTTCTGGAGTGGCTCAAGAACAACCGGTTTGCCGTTGATCCGGCCAGCAAGCGCGCCGAGCGTCTTGTCGAAAGTTTGCCGTGCGGCGAGTTCGTTGAGGTGTCGTGGCGAGCAGAGGAAGGCAAGCTCCTCGACGCCGCCGCGACTGTGGCTGAAGCGGGTTGTTTGTAGCGCTCGATCGATCTGACGCCTCGGCTCTATCCGCCTAGTCCGCCAGATAGCCCGAAGCCTCGACGAAGGCCTGAACCGCCGCCGGATCGGAATAGTTCAGCTCGATCATGGTCTTGAGCGCCGCCGCCTTGTCCGAAGCGCGGTCGTAGTAGCCGCGCGTGATGGCGTAACCGACGTAGTAGCCCAGGTCGCGCACCCCGAAGGCGTTGTCGGCGCTGTTGTAGAGCCAGCCGCTGAAATCCTCGCCCGCCATGTCGCGGCGGAAGGCGGCCTTGATGGCGGGATCGTTGGCCGGGCCATAGGCGACATAGGCCAGGTCGGGCATCCGCCCCGTCACCTGTTCCGCGACGAAGTCGGCCACGCCCTCATAGACGGCCTGGGCCAGCAGGGTGCTGCGTTCGCCGCGTTGCTGGGTGTGAACCACCTCGTGCACGGCCAGCAGGTCCAGATTGTCCAGCGGCTTGCTGGCGAAATAGGAGGCGAAGAAGCGCTGCAGGCCCGCCGGCATCTCGGAGATGTCCACGCTGTCGTCGCCGGTGGCCATCTCGACGCCCAGCAGCACCTTGTCGTCCAGCGTCGTACCGGCCGAGCGCAGGGCGCCGACCTCGAAATAGATTCCGGCGGGGCGCAGGTCGGGATAGAGGGCCTTGAACCGCTCCAGATGCCCTTCCAGCCGGGTCAGGGCGCCGCTCGCCAGCGCCGTGCGCGGCCGCACCGAGTCCCAGTAGGCCGGATAGGCGCGGATGGCGTTCAGCCAGGTGTCCGCCGTATAGCCCTTGGCCTCCATGAAGGCCGCCAGCCCCGGCGTGCCCGCGTCGATGTAGAGGCGCTGGAACTCAGCCTTCTGCGCCTCGGGCGTGTCCGCCGCCCGCACGGCGTCATAGGCGGTCCAGAAGCGGGCGACGTCGCCGTCTTCGAGCTGGATCGGGGTCGATCCCGACTGCGCGACGGCGCTCGTGGCCAGAAGGCCCAGACCCAGACTGATCGCCAAAGCCAACCGACGCATGACCGCTCCCCTTAAAGTCAGGCTCGCCAGAAGGCGGCGCGGGGCCATGCCGTCAAATGAAATGCCTGTAACCTGGCGGATCGAACCTCCGCCCTCGGCGGTTCTCTCCGCATCACGGAGAGACGTCATGCTCAAGAACAAGAACTCCTCGGCCATCGTGGCGGTGAAGGATCTGGATCGCGCCCGGGCCTTCTATTCCGACGTGCTGGGGCTGAACCTGGCCGACACCTCGAACGAGGACATGCTGGGCTATCGCACCGGAAGCACCTGGCTGACGGTCTACAAGTCCGACTTCGCCGGAACCAATCAGGCCAACGCCGTAAGCTGGGATGTCGGCGTCGAGCTGGACGACATCGTCGGCTGGCTGAAGGGCAAGGGCGTCGTCTTCGAACAGTATGACGCCCTGCCGCACGAGGGCGACATCCACCTGTGCGGCGCCCTGCGCCTTGCCTGGTTCAAGGACCCCGACGGCAACGTGCTGCACCTGGTCGGTTCGACGGGGTGACGTCGGCGGTTGGTGGTTTGCCCGTTCGCCTGCGCTCTTTTCCGCCGTCATCCTCGGGCTTGACCCGAGGATCGAGCGTAGGGCGCGCTCAACCATGCTGGCGTCGCGCAGGCGGATAATCCGATCCTCGGGTCAAGCCCGAGGATGACGGCGGAAAAGGTCATGGGCGTGGGCGCGTCCGCGCGACTTCAGCCAGGCGCGGATGCGTTTCTGGATCGGATTGTCGACGCCGTAGTGGAACAGGAAGGCGAAGACGAAGGCCGCGCCCACGCCCATGACCCACAGGGCCCAGCGCGCGGCCTCGCCCAGGCTCAGCTTGTTCGCCACGGCCTCGGCCAGGCCGAACCAGCCGATGCGGACCACTTCGTTGGAGATGAACATGGAGAAGGAGACGACCGCCGCCTGCTCGATCAGCTTCGACGGCCGCGTCACCGGCACGGCGCCCGCCGCCAGGATGATGATCGAGATGAAGGCCAGGGAGATCAGGGCGTTCTTGTCGAAATACTGAACCGCCGCCAGACCGACCGTCGCCAGCAGCAGGGCCCAGCCGGCGACGGTCGGTCT
>Ga0247827_10000599_pt1 | contig 16270 bp, 16 predicted proteins | sample 12C_Control_Day2_FD_194414 | JGI IMG/M metagenome (GOLD analysis project Ga0247827, IMG submission 194414) | Soil microbial communities from agricultural site in Penn Yan, New York, United States - 12C_Control_Day2 | ecosystem: Environmental > Terrestrial > Soil > Agricultural land | place... | reverse complement strand
CGACCGGCGCGGGCGAGCGGCGCGGCAGGCGTGGACGTCCGTCGCCGCGCCCGGCGAACAGCAGCCTGCGCGGGCGGCGGGCGCGTTCCGGGCCGGGGGCCTCGTCCCCGGTGCGCGCGGGCACCGTCACCGGCCGCTGCGCGGCCAGCCGGTCGATCAGCTCGACCAGTTCGTCGACGGACCGGCCGGTCGCCGCCGCCCGCAGCGCCTCCTCGCGGCAGTGGGGCGCCAGCGGCTCGCTGTGCAGCAGCGCCACCAGGCGGGTGACGTCCTCGACGGAGCGGTGCGCCGCCGCCGCGCGGATCGTCTCGTCCGCGCTCGCCGCGTCGCGGGGCGGCAGGGTCAGCAGGGCCACGAGACGGGTGACGTCCTCCACGGACCGGCCGATCCCGGCGGTGCGGAGCGCGTCGACCACGGAGCGCGTGTGCTCGGGCGAGCGTTCCAGCGCGGTGATGAGGTCGGCGACGTCCTCCAGGGGCCGGTCCGACACGGCGGTGTGCACCAGGTCGCCGACCGGATCGCCGTACGGCTTCCCGGGCGCCGGGTCCGGCGGATCCAGGAGGGCCGCCCGGCCGTCGACGGGGTCCACGAGGTCGACCGTGGCGACGGGATCGTAGGGGGAGCCGGGGTACGGCGGGTCCGGCGGCCGCGGTTCCGCCTCGGCCGGGTGCGCCGGGGGGACCGGCGGGTACGAGGGCGCCCGCTCCGTGCGGTGGCTGCCGGTCGCGGCGGCCGTCGTCGCGGAGGGCGGCGGGACGGCCGCCTCGCCGGGTATGACCGGTTCGTTCGGGGAGGACGAGGAGGGGAAAGTGGTCATGATCGGCTCCAGGGGAAGACTGATGACCATTACTAGGTGCCTCCACCGCTCGCTGCCACTTGGCTGAGCCACCGGGATGAGCTGCGGCGTTCCGGTGTTTCGCACGGTTCGCGCCGGGCATCGGAAGCGAGCGCGCATGGCCGGTCCCCGACGCCATACCGGCGCCGTGAGCGGGAATCCGCTCAGTGAGGGGTGTGCCGCGGCGGGACCGCGGCACGGCTCAGAAGGAGGGCAGTCCGTTGGAGACGACCACCGTGGTGCTCATCGTCGCCGCGGTCCTGGCGGCCGCGGTGCTGGCCGGCGCCGTCGCCGTGCTGGTCCGACTGGTCCGCACCCGGCGTGAGTTGCGTCACGCGGGGCTGCCCACCGGGCCCCGCTGGGTGTTCTGGGGCGCGGTCCTCTACCTCGTGCTGCCGGCCGATCTGCTGCCCGATCCGGTGTACCTGGACGACATGGGCGTACTTCTGCTCGCACTGCGCACCATGCGGGGTTCCTCCGGCGCCCGGGCCCCCGGAGCGGCCCTCGGCAAGCACGGTCGGCAACCCGCCGACGATTACGCTCCGTGAGGAAACCAACCCCCCGTTCGATTCGTATAAGTCTCTGGAAGCCAAAAGAAGTCGGCGGACCAAGCGGCGGCGCACAGCGGGCCGTTGCCTGCTCGGCGCAGCACCGACGAGGGAGAGACGATGCAACCGTTCGCGCTCAACTACGCACGTCCGGCGGTGGAGTTGGCCGTTGCCACTCCGTACGCGTATGACTCCGGACTGCAGTTGAACGTACTCGGCGACGGACGGATCGCGGCCTGCGACCACGCACTGTTGCGCGAGGTGGGGACGACGACGTCCACCGCGGGCTCCAAGACCCACTTCGACGACTGAACGCGGACGGTAGACGATGACCGTCCTGATCCTCACCAGTGAGGAGGACGTGACCGCCGACATGGTGGTCGTCCATCTGAACGGCTCCGGTGTGCCGGTGGTGCGCCTCGACCCCGCCGATCTGACCGGGGGCGTCTCGCTGTCCGGCGAGTATGTGCACGGCCGCTTCCGCGGCCATCTGTCCACCGGCGGCCGGCTGGTGAGCCTCGGCGGCCTGCGGTCGGTGTGGGTGCGCCGGCCCGGCACCCCGGCCGGACACGCGGCACAGCCGTCGGCGTGGCTGACCGAGGAGGCCTCGCAGGCCCTCTACGGCATGCTGCGCGGCTGCGACGCGCGCTGGATGAACCATCCGGACGCGGCCCGGCAGGCCCGGCACAAGCCGTGGCAGCTGCGCCTGGCCCAGCGCTGCGGCCTGCCCGTGCCGGCGACGGTGATCACCACGTTCCCGCGGGCCGCGCGGGAGTTCGCCGAACGCTTCCCGGACCTGGTGGTCAAGCCGGTGTCGGGGGCGCATCCGCAGGATCCGCCGCGGGCCGTGCCGACCAGCCGGGTGGCGCCGGACACGGACTTCTCGGCGGTCGCCTTCGGGCCGACGCTGCTGCAGCGCCGGATCGCCAAGCGGGCCGACATCCGGCTCACCGTGGTGGGCGAGCGGCTGCTCGCGGCCCGCAAGGCGACGGCGCCGGACGCCGATCCGAAGGAGGTGGACGTGCGTTTCGCCGCCCCCGGGTCGCCCTGGGAGCCGGCCGGGGTCCCGCCGCGCATCGCGGACGCCGTCCGCACCTATCTGCGCCGGGCCGAACTGGCGTACGGCGCGTTTGACTTCGCCGAGGACTCCGACGGGACGTGGTGGTTCCTCGAGTGCAACCAGTCGGGGCAGTTCGGGTTCGTGGAGGTGGAGACGGGACAGCCGATCGCCCGGGCCATCGCCGAGTGGCTCTCCCGTCCCATACCCGACGGCCCCTCGAAGCTCGACGAGGCCGGCAGCACGGTGCGGTGAGCGGCCGCCGCCGTGCGGGCTCAGCGCGTGCGCGGTCCGGGCAGCAGGGCGGTGCGCTGCCAGCCGTTGCCCGGGGACTGCGGCCGGTCCAGGCCCGGTCCGTAGCCCGGGGACCGCAGAGGCCGCATGACCATCTCCAGTTCCCTGCTCACGCGTTCGGCCTCACGGCGCACCTGTGCGGGCACGTCGCCGCACTCCGCGATGAGTCGGTCGTAGATCGGGGAATCCTGGAACACGCGTCAACGTGCCTTTCTGCTCGTCGGCCCCGGTGCGGGACGCGATTGCAGAGTCTAGGCGGCCGAACAGTCCGAAGGGGGAATTCCCCGGTACAACGGGTCACAGAACGGATGCTCCGGATGTGCGGCGCACATCGGGCACACCGGTGGGTTCCCGCCGGGTCAGGCCCCGGTCGTGGAGCCGGGGCGGACGATCATCAGGACCGTGACGGCCGCCCACAACAGGTTGAACACCCCGGTGAACATGGCCAGCCGGACCGTGCTCCGCCGTTCCACGACGCCGCTCCCGGTCAGCTCCCCGACGAGTTCGTCCTGCCGGGGAAGCACGAAGGCGAGCAGGACTCCGGCGGCGGCCGCGGTCAGGGCGATCGAGGTGATCAGCCAGCCGTCGCCCAGGACGCCCATCGCGAGACCGGTGGCGAGACCGAGCAGGGGCACCGCGACGCCAACCCGGGCGTAGACCCGGCAGATGCGGTGGAGCAGCGCGACGGTGGTCACCGCCGTCGCGGCGGGGCCCCCGCCGTCCGCCGGGGCGGCGCGGCGGACGGCCGGCGGGAACATGCTGGCCGCGACGGTGACGGGACCGACGGCGATGATGGCGGCGAGGACGTGGAGGGACAGCAGGAGCTTGGTCACCGGAACTCTTTCCCTGGTGTGGTCGGCGGTGCCGGGCTCACGCTAGGGGCCCGCCGGATGATCACCCAGAGGCTGGAACGCCAGTTTCCCACGGGTTCCCGCCAACCCCTCCGAGCGGGGATTTCCTACGCCGCCTCCGCTTCACCCCGGCTCCCGCGTGTGGCGGGAACCGGCCTATCGTGGCGTTCATGCACTCCGTGACGATTCTGGCGCTCGACGGGGTGATCCCCTTCGACATGGCCGCCCCGATGCAGGTCTTCGACCGGACGCGACTGCCGGACGGCCGGCGCCCCTACCGGGTACGGCTCTGCGCGGAGCGGCCCGAGGTGCGCGCGGACGGCGGTTTCACCCTGCGCGTCGAGCGCGGACTGGAAGCCCTGGCGGACGCCGACACGGTCGTCGTCCCCGGCCGCACCGAAGGGTCGCCGCCGCCCTCGCCGGCCGTGCTCGCGGCGCTGCGCGAGGCGGCCGGGGCGGGCACCCGGATCGCGTCGGTGTGCGTGGGCGCGTTCGTGCTGGCGGAGGCGGGGCTGCTGGACGGTCTGCGCGCCACCACGCACTGGGTGGCGGCCGGCCTGCTGGCCCGGTCCTTCCCGGAGGTCGACGTGCGGCCGGACGTGCTCTACGTCGACAACGGCCGGATCCTCACCTCGGCCGGAGCCGCCGCCGCGCTGGACATGTGCCTGCACATGATCCGCAGCGACCTGGGCTCGGCCGTCGCCGCGGACGCCGCCCGGATGTCGGTGATGCCGCTGGAGCGGGAGGGCGGCCAGGCACAGTTCATCGTGCACGAGCACCCTCCGGTGCCCCGCGGCTCGGACCTCGAGCCGCTGCTGGACTGGATCGGGGACAACCTGGCGCACGAGGTCACGCTCGGGGCGATGGCGGCACGGGCCGGCATGAGCGAGCGCACCTTCAGCCGTCGCTTCCGCGAGCAGACGGGCACCACACCCCTGCAGTGGCTGCTGCGGGCACGGGTGCGGCGTGCGCAGTACCTGCTGGAGAACAGCGACCACACGGTCGAACGGATCGCCCAGCAGGCGGGGTTCGGGTCGCCGACGGCGTTCCGCGAGCGGTTCCGCAAGGTGGTCGGCACCACTCCGCACGCCTACCGCTCGACGTTCAGCGGGCGGCGCGCCGTCCCCGCGGCCGGCGGGTGAGCCGCCCGCCGGCTCAGACCGCCAGCGACAGGCCGCTCTCCCCCTCGGCCCCGGGTGCCCGGCCGGGCGCGCGGCGCGCCTGGTCGAGCAGGGCGTCCGCCAGGGCGACGGCCTCATGGACGCCGGACGCCCCCGTCATGGCGACGAGCGTGCGGCCGACGTCCTCCAGTTCGCGCGCGGCCGCCGGCGAGAACCGTTCCGCCTGAGCTATCCGCAGCGTGGCGTACCGCGTCAGCAGCTCTCTGACGACCTTCGGATCCGGTGCGAGCACGTGGCGCCCCTCTCTGGTTTTCGCTGCGTATGCCCGAACCAGGCGGAACCACTCACCCCATTTGCTCGACTGGCCGCAATTGACCGAAAACCGCCGCACCCTGACCGGCTGTCAGGCGACCTGCCCGCTGTGCAGCGCCGTGTACGCCCCGCCCCGGCGCAGCAGGTCCTCGTGGGTGCCGATCTCCTGGATGCGGCCGTCCGCCATCACCACGATCCGGTCGGCGCCGCGCACGGTGGACAGCCGGTGCGCCACGACGAAGGTGGTGCGGCCGCGCAGCAGCCGGGCGAGGGCCTCCTGCACCAGTGCCTCCGAGCGGGTGTCCAGCGCCGAGGTCGCCTCGTCCAGGACCAGCACCTTGGGGTCCCGGATCAGCGCGCGGGCGATGGCCAGGCGCTGGCGCTGCCCGCCGGACAGCCGGGCGCCGCGTTCCCCTACGAGGGTGTCGAGGCCCTGGGGCAGCCGGTCGACGAACTCCAGGGCGTTGGCGTCGCGCAGCGCTGCCCGCACCGTCTCCTCGTCCGCGTCGTCCATGCCGTAGGCGACGTTCTCCCTGATGGTGCCGTCGAACAGGATCGACTCCTGCGGCACCACCGACAGGAAGCGCCGGTAGGTGCGCAGGTCGAGGCTGTTCATGTCGGCGCCGTCGAGCAGCAGCCGGCCCGAGGTCGGGCGGATGAAGCCGATGACGAGGTTGAGCACCGTCGACTTGCCCGCGCCCGAGGCGCCGACGAGCGCGATGGTCTCGCCCGGGGCGACGTCGAGGGTGAAGTCCCGCACCGCGGGGCGTCCGTCGCTCTCGTACGCGTGGCCGACGCCCTCGAAGGTGATCGCGCCGCGCAGTCCGCCGACCTCCGCCTTGCCCTCGTTGTCCTCCAGTTCGGGGGCCTGGAGGACCTCGCCGACCGAGCGCACGGACTCCAGTCCCTTGGTGATGACGGGGGCGAGCCCCGCCAGCGTGGTCGTGGAGTTGGTGAGCGTGGTCAGGAAGGCGCTGAGCATCACGACGTCGCCGGCCGAGACGCCCCAGACGCCGTAGTACGAGATGAGGGCCGCCCCGGCCAGCACGCAGACGCCGACGACGTTGAGGACGACCCAGGCCAGCGAGCCGAACCGGCCGTTGACCAGGTCCAGGCGGTTTCCGGAGCTGAGCAGCCGGTTCAGGGTGCCGTTCATCCGGCGCAGCGCCTTGCCCTCCAGACCGTGGGCGCGGGTGACGGGGATGAGCCGGGTCATCTCGGTCACCCGGGACGACAGCGTCTCCACCTCGTGGCGGAAGTGCTCGTTGTGGGTGCGCAGCCGGGCCCGCAGCCGGGCGACGAGCAGGGCGGCGGCGGGGACCACGATCAGGAAGACCGGCAGGAACTCGGGGGTGCGGATCGCGATGATGACGAGCCCTCCGGTGAGCACGGTGAGCGCGCCGAGCCCGGTCTCAGCGGTCTGCTGGACCATCTGTTCGACGGTCTCGACGTCCCGGACGACCTTGGCCTGGAGCACACCGGCGCTGACGCGGGAGTGGTAGCCGATGGAGAGCTGCTGCATACGGGTGCACAGCGCGGAGCGCAGGGTGGTGCCCATGCGGCGGACGCTGCCGTAGAGCAGCCGGACGTACAGCAGGTGCAGCGGGTAGTTGACCAGCAGGATGAACATGATGACGCCGGTGCTGGTCCACAGTTGTGAGATCGGCCGGTGCTGCACGACGGTGTCGATGATCGACGCGGTGATCAGCGGCAGCAGCCAGACCGGGCTGTGCTTGAACGTGAAGACGCCGACGGCGGCGGCCAGCCGGCCGCGGTCGGCGCGGAACAGATAGGCGAGGGTGCGGATCGGGTGCTCGCCGCGGTAGCGGTGGTCGAGCGGTCTTTCCAGCGACGACGCCATGGGTGGTGGTCCTCCCCTGTGACTTTCTCAGCAAGCGCTTTCTACACCCGCGTGCCAGGAGTACACCAGTGCACGGGGTGCCCGCCCCGGGCGTCCGGCGCCTGAGACGGGCGGGAGGGTTCAGCCGGCGTCCAGCTCCGCGATGTCCCCGGCCGTCAGGACGAGACCGGCGGCGCCCGCGGAGTCACGGACCGACTCCGGCCGGCTCGCCCCCGGAATGGGCACGACGACCGGCGACCTGGCGAGCATCCACGCCAGGCACACCTGGTACGCGCTCACCCCGTGCGCCCGGGCGATCCGCGCGAACGGAGCGTGGTCGGAGGCGAGTCCACCGGCCCGGGCGATGCCGCCGAACGGGCTGTAGGGCAGGAACGCGATGCCGAGCTCGTCGCACAGCCGCAGCTCCGGCTCGCCGGCGCGGAAGGCCGGGGAGAACTTGTTCTGCACGGAGACCAGCCCGCCGCCGAGGATCTCGTCGGCCTGCCGGATCTGCTCCGGGCCGGCGTTGGAGACGCCGGCCATGCGGATCTTGCCCTCGTCCAGCAGCTCGCGCAGCGCGCCGACGGACTCGGCGTACGGGACCCGGGGATCGGGGCGGTGGAACTGGTAGAGCCCGATGGCCTCCACGCCGAGCCGGCGCAGCGACGCCTCGCACGCCCGCTTCAGGTGTTCGGGGCTGCCGTCCTGCGTCCAGCTGCCGTCCCCGGGGCGCAGATGACCGCCCTTGGTGGCGACCAGGACGTCGCCGCCCCGCTCGTGGGAGGCGAGCGCCTTGGCGATCAGGGCCTCGTTGTGGCCGACCTCGTCGGCGTGCAGATGGTAGGAGTCGGCGGTGTCGATCAGTGTGACACCGGCGTCCAGCGCGGCGTGCAGGGTGGCCAGGGAGCGGGCCTCGTCCGGGCGCCCCTCGATCGACATGGGCATCGCGCCCAGCCCGACGGCGCCGACCTCGACCTCACCGATACGGCGGGTGTTCATATGCGAGTGACCTCTTCCGGCTGTTGTCGCACGGTCCTGGAAAGCGCGTACCAGCCTGGTCCCGGCGCGGCCCGAAATCCAATAGAAGAAAGCGAACGCATTCAGCAGACGGGGCGCTGAATGGGCTCCCGGCCGGGCGGCGCCGCCGCCGCGCGGTCGCCGCCGCCCGGCGTTACGCTGCGCACGGTTTCCCCAATGCGGACATTCCGGGAGGTAGTCATGGCCTCGCTCCTCAACCCGTATCTGAGCTTCGACGGGAACGCACGGCAGGCGCTGGAGTTCTACAAGGAGGTCTTCGGCGGTGAGCTGCGGCTCAACACGTACGGGGACTTCGGGCAGGCCGGAGCCGGCCACGCCGACAAGATCATGCACGGCATGCTGGCGAGTCCCGCCGGCCACACCCTCATGGGCGCCGACATGCCGCCGGGCATGAGCCACGCCCCGGGCAACAACTTCGCCGTGAGCCTCAGCGGTGACGACGAGTCCGCGCTGCGCGGCTACTGGGAGAAGCTGTCCGACGGCGGCTCGGTGGCCGTACCGCTGGAGAAGCAGATGTGGGGGGACGTGTTCGGGATGTGCACGGACCGCTTCGGCATCCCCTGGATGGTCGACATCACCCGGTCCGAGGGCTGAGCCCCGCCGCCGGCGGGCGGCCGGCCGTTGACACGGCGTTCCGGCGGGGATCACCGTACTGACCGGAGCGCGCCGGCGGAGCGCGCCGGGACACCGGTCCGGCGGCCGCCGCGGGGCCCGGAGAGGCGGCGGCATGCGGATCGGACTGCTCGGCACCGGACCCTGGGCGCGGGCGGTGCACGCCCCCGCGCTGAGCGGACACCCCGGCCTCGAGTTCGCGGGCGTGTGGGGCCGCCGGCCCGACGCCGCCGGGGAGCTGGCCGGGCTGCACGGCATCCGGGCGTACGACGACGTCGGGGCGCTCCTCGCCGACGTGGACGCCGTCGCCGTGGCGCTGCCGCCCGCGGTGCAGGCGGACCTCGCCGTGCGCGCGGCGCGGGCCGGGTGCCATCTGCTGCTCGACAAGCCGCTCGCGCCGACCGTGGCGCAGGGGCGGGCGGTGGTCGGGGCGGCCGAGGAGGCCGGGGTCGCCTCCGTGGTCTTCTTCACCACCCGCTTCCAGCCCGGCCCGGAGGCTTGGATCACCGAACAGGCGGGCGTGGGCGGCTGGTTCACCGGGCGGGCGCAGTGGCTCGGTGCGGTGTTCACCTCCGAGGGCAATCCGTTCGCCGACTCCCCGTGGCGGCGGGAGAAGGGCGCCCTGTGGGACGTCGGCCCGCACGCCCTGTCCGTGCTGCTCCCGGTGCTGGGCGCCCCGCGGCGGGTCACGGCCGCCGCGTACGGTCCCGGGGACACCGTGCATCTCGTGCTCGACCACGCGGGCGGCGCGTCGAGCAGCCTCACCCTGAGCCTGACCGCTCCCCCGGCGGCGGCCGGGGCGATGGTCGAGCTGCGCGGTGCGGCCGGGGTCACCGTGCTGCCCGAGGCCACGGAGGGCGCGGTCCCGGCGCTCACCCGGGCCGCGGACGCCCTCCTCGCCGCGGCCCGCACCGGCACCCCGCACCCCTGCGACGCGGCGTTCGCCCTCCGGGTGACGGAGGTGCTGGCCTCGGCGGAGACGCTGCTGCACAGCGGGACACGCTGACGGGGGCCGGCGGCGCTCGGAGCGACTGCGCACCGGAGCGTTCCCGACGCGCTCCGTGGCGCCCGCGCCCGGCCGGGCTTAAGGGGCCCTTAAAGGCCGGTTAAGTGATCGTGGGGCCCTGGCTCCTCCCCCGCTTCTGCGCAGGTCAGCGGAGTGCCGGGGACAAGTCGGACCGTTGGCGGGGGCTGTCGCGGTGCCTAGCATCAGTGCCGCACGCCGGTCCCGGCGCAGCGTCTGAGAGCGCTCTCTCGCTCGCCGCGCCGGTCGGCCGGCGTGGTCAGGAACCCGTCCGAGCACTCCGGGAGACCCCCCACATGACTCCTCGTCACCAGCGCGCCGTCGGCCGCCGCAAGGTCCTCTTCGCCCTCGGCGGTGCCGCCGTGGCCCTCCCCGCGGCGGCGGCCATCGCTCCGCACGCCCTCGCGGACCAGTCCGGCGGGCAGGGCGCCGGCACCACCGCGGCGGGCGCACTGCCGCTGACGATCGTCAACGGCAGCGGCTCCTTCGGCAACGCGAACGTGCACGTCTACATCGTGGGCAACGCGGACGGCCGTCAGGTCCGGGTCACCCCCGAGGGCACCGTCGTCCCGGTCGCCGCGTCCGACAACGGCCCCGACGGCTTCACCGACTACGCGATCGGCCTGTCGGGCAGCGGCGAGACCAAGCTGTCCCTGCCGTACATGTCCGGCCGGATCTACGTCTCGCTCGGCGGGAAGCTGAAGTTCAAGGTCGTCACGGACGGCGACGGCAACGCGGCTCTGCAGTACCCGGCCGGCTGGGTCACGTCCGACCCCAACTACGGCGTGCTGCACGACTGCGCCGAGTTCACCTACAACTCCTCGGGCATGTTCTGCAACACGACGATGGTCGACATGTTCAGCGTGCCGATGGGGATCCGGCTCACCGGCGCCAAGGACCAGACGACGGGCACCGTGCGCGAGGGCGGCCGCGCGGCCGCGTTCGCCGCCGTCAAGCAGGTGGAGGCGTTCTCCCGGCTCGTCGTGGACGACACCCGGATCATCGCCCCGGGCCACGGGCTGGACGCCGGCCTGTTCGCGAAGGACTACCTCGCCCCGTACATCGACGACGTGTGGAGCACCTACACGGGACGGGACCTCAGGGTCACCACCAACGCCGGCACCTTCACCGGGCGGGTCCGCGGAGACCGGTTCACCTTCGACGGGCCCGCCCAGGTCTCCTTCGGCAAGCCGTCGACGCGGGACGTCCTCTTCTGCGACGGCGCGCTCGCCGCCCCCAACGACGGCACGACCGGCCCGGTCGCCGCGGTACTGGGCGCCGGATTCAACCGTTCCACCCTGCTCAGCCACCCCGACCAGCCGACCACCGACGCCTCGGTGTTCTACCGGACCGAGCTCACCAACCACTACGCGAAGGCCGTCCACTCGGCCACCGAGGACGGCAGGGCCTACGGTTTCGCCTTCGACGACGTGGCCGACTTCGCCTCGTACATCCAGGACACGGCGCCCACCGGCCTGCGTCTGACGCTCTCGGCCTTCTAGCGACGGGCCCCCGGCCCCTCGCGGGCAGGTTTCCCGGCACCGCGGGAAGGTACCCCGCCCTCCAGGAGGAACGGTCCTTCACCGCGGCGCCGTGAGCGTTCCGGATGCACGGCGGGCTTCCGCGATGAATGGTGAGTATCGGACCCGATGACATCACCGGGGCCGCAACAGCGATCCGGACCCGAGGAGCCAGAAGATGTCGACGTCCCAGCCCGACGCGTCCCGGCAGCCCGAGGACCGCGCCACCCCGGACAGCGTGCTGCACGCCCGTACCGGCACCGATGTGTCGCCGGAGGACCTGGTCCTCGCCTCCGGCAAGGACCTCACCCCGCAGAACCTCGAGTGGGCCAGGCGGAAGCTGGACGAGGAGGGCCCCTCCGCCCTGGACAAGATCCTTCCCTGAGCCCGGGCACCCCGTCCTGCCGCGCGGTTCAGGTTCTGTCCGGGTCCTCCGGAAGCTCCGTCTCGTCGTCCACGACGTGCACCGCGGCCTCCTCCGCGCCGGCGGCCCCTCCGTCGACGCCGACGTCCTCGGCGACGGTCTCCTTCGTGGTGTCGGCACGCGCGCCCTCGTCCGGGGCGACCAGCCGTCCGGCCCGGCCGCTGCCCGCCTCGGGATCGACCGGTTCGCCGTCCCCGCCGGCCAGGTCGCCCACTCCGTCCCCGGCGGGCGCGGGCGCGTCCGGCACCTCCTGGGACAGCCGCTGGTCGAGGGTCTCCCCCTCGTGCTGCTCCGAGGCCGTGGTGCCGTACTTGGTCACGCCGAGGGGCTTCTCCGGCGGGGAGTAGCCCTCGTCGAGGGTGTCGTCGTAGGTCCGTTCGTCGACGGCGTCCTGCATGTCGAGCGGCGCGGCGTCCTGCTGCTCCTCGTTGGTCCCGGTGGGCTGGTACGCGTCGTCCCCCATCGGTTCGGTGCCCATGGCTTCCTCCCTGTCACGCTGCGTCGGCTCGTTCGTCTCGGGGTGTCCGGTCCGCGTTTCCCGTCACGCGATCTTTAACCTCGAACACCGGGGACACGGCGGCGCGCGGGCGACGGGTGCCCGGGCCGGGGGGACCCGTCGCCGTCACCCGCCGGAGCCGCCCGTGCCGGGCGCCGGGGCGACACGGGCCTGGAGGTCGCCGATCCGGTGGACGGGCCAGGAGCGGGCGTATCCGGGCGGGGTGCCGCCGGGGCCGGTGAGGGTGGCGACCGGGACGCGGTCCGCGGTGCGCCGGATCGCCCCGTCCGTGGTGCTCTCGTTGTTCCCGGCCGTCGCGCCGGAGGAGCAGCCCGCGTAGTAGCCGATGGGGATGGCCTGGTACCCGGTGACCAGGCAGGGCGGACGGACTCCGAGCCGGTGCAGGGTCTGTGCCGTGCGGGCCCAGTCGCGGCGGCTCTCGGTGTTGCGGTCCACGGTGTGCGCGAGCACGGTCAGCTGCACCGCGAGATGACCGGCGAGCCCGAGGGCGACCAGGGCCACGGCGACCGGCCGCCACGTCCCGCGCCCGGTCGTGACCAGGTGCCACAGCGCGTCGGCGACCGGGATCGCGAGCAGGGCGTAGGCGGGCTGGAGGAAGCGCGGCGCCGCGTACTCGATCATGAACAGGTACGGCAGCGCGGCGGTCGTGGCGCAGGCCAGCGGCACCAGGGTGCGCAGGGTGCGGCGGGCCCGTACCGCCACGGCCAGCCCGAGGAGGGCGAGCACCGGGAGGGCGAACCACCACAGGGTGACCACCGGGTGCGGCATCGGTCCGGTGCACGGGCGGCACAGGGCGCGCCCGCCCAGGCTGCGCAGCTGGTCGTCGACGGCGATGTTCGCGCCCAGACCGCCCTGGATGCGCGAGGCCTCCGCCAGCCGCTCCCCCAGGCCGCCGAACGCGGTGTACGCCTCGACGACCCACGGGGCGATGCCGGCCGCGAGGCCGCCGGCCAGGGCGAGCAGGGACCGCCGGTGCCGGCCCGCCAGGGCCAGGAGCAGCAGCGGCGCCGTCACCCAGACGGCGTCGGTGGGCCGCATCCAGGCCATGAGCGCGGCCCCGGCGACGACTCCCCACAGCGGGCCGCCCCGCGAGGGGTCCGCGCGGTGGCGCAGGAAGCAGCCGACGGCGGTCAGCGCGCCGACGGCGACCCAGTAGTTGGGCATGGCCTGGGGGCCGTAGAACAGGGTCACCCAGAGGGAGGCGAAGAAGGCGCCGGCGGTGACCAGGACGCGGGTGGGGAACAGGCCGCGCCAGGAGCGCAGCGCCAGGTGGAGGGCGAGGCCGGAGAGCAGGGCGAGGTAGACGCGCAGCAGGACGGTGGACCCCGACCAGGACGCGACCGGCGCGACCAGCAGGGAGACGCCCCGGGAACGGGGGGCGCTGAAGAAGGCGGCCGGGTGGTGGGAGGTGACCTGGCTGACGTAGACGATCTCGTCCCAGCCGAGGCCCAGCACGGGGCGGACCAGGACGAGTTGGGCGACGGTGAAGACGGCGGCCAGGACGGCGAGCGGGCGGGTGCCGGCCCGCCCTGAAGGGCCCGGTCCCGGCTGCCGCTCGCGCCGCCGTGTGCCGGCGAGAAGGGCACCGGTGCCGTCGGTCATCGTCCGTCCTCACTCCCGCGCCTCGGGGGTCCGGGTCCCGCGGGCCCGGCGTCATGAGGGACGTGTTCCAGGAGACCGGCGTTCCGGAGATCTCCGACAAAGTAACCCGCGTGCGGCGGACTCGCAGGGCGGGAGACGGCCCCGCCGCGGCTGCCCGCCGCCGGTCAGCGGGTGTGCGGGCCCCGGTGCGGGGGCTGCCCGGGCGCCCGGCGCTGCCGGGGCAGCGGGACGGGCCGCCCGGCGGGGGCGCCCTCGCGCACGGTCAGCTCGGTGCCGTGGTGGCGCAGGGTCAGCGGCGGGCCGGAGCGGAGCGTGTACGTGGCCCGGTCCGGGGTGACCTCCACGCGCAGGCACCGGCCGAGGAACCGCAGGGTGAAGGCCAGACGGCCCAGTCCGGCCGGCAGCCGGGGGGTGAAGCGCAGCCCGCCCTCGTCCCAGCGCATGCCGCCGAACCCGGCGACCAGGGCGGTCCAGGTGCCGGCCAGGGAGGCGATGTGCAGTCCGTCCCGGGTGTTGTGCTCCAGGTCCGCGAGGTCCATCAGGGCGGCCTCGGCGGTGTAGGCGTGGGCCAGGTCCAGATGGCCGGTGCGGGCCGCGAGCACGGCCTGGACGCAGGCCGACAGCGAGGAGTCCCGTACGGTCAGCGGCTCGTAGTAGGCGAAGTTGCGGGCGATCTGCTCCTCGTCGAAGACCTCCTCGAAGTAGGCCGCGCGGGTGTGCATCGCCAGCACCAGGTCCGCCTGTTTGACCACCTGCTTGCGGTACAGGTCGAAGTAGGGGAAGTGCAGCATCAACGGGTACTGGTCGGCGCGCGTGCCGGCGAAGTCCCAGCGCTGGTAGCGGGTGAATCCCGCGTGCTGTTCGTGCACGCCGAGCTCGTCGTTGCAGGGCAGGTGCACGGCCTCGGCGGCGTCCCGCCAGCCGGCGCTCTCCTCCTCGTCGACGCCGAGTTCCGCCGCCCGGTCGGGGCGGCGCTTGCAGGCGTCGGCGGCGGCCAGCAGGTTCGCCCGGGCCATGAGGTTGGTGTACGTGTTGTCGTCAGCGACGGCGCTGTACTCGTCGGGTCCGGTGACCCCGTCGTTGTGGAAGACGCCCCGGCCGTCGTGGTGGCCGAGGGAGCGCCAGAGGCGGGCGGTCTCCACCAGCAGCTCCACACCGGTGTCGCGTTCGAAGCGCTCGTCGCCGGTGGCCTGGACGTAACGCACCACGGCGTCGGCGATGCCGGCGTTCACATGGAAGGCGGCGGTGCCGGCCGGCCAGTAGGCGGAGCCCTCCGACCCCTCGATGGTGCGCCAGGGGAACGCGGCGCCGCGCAGCCCGAGTTGGGTGGCGCGTTCGCGGGCGACGGGGAGGGTGGTCTGCCGCCAGCGCAGCGCCTCGGCGGCGGCGTCCGGCGTGGTGGCGATCAGCAGGGGCAGTACGAACACCTCGGTGTCCCAGAAGGCGTGGCCGTCGTAGCCGGAGCCGGTGAGCCCCTTGGCGGGTATCGCGCGCCGTTCCGCGCGGGCTCCGGCCTGCAGGACGTGGAAGAGGGCGAAGCGGACGGCCTGCTGGATCTCCTCGTCGCCGTCGACCTCGACGTCGGCCCGGTCCCAGAAGTCGTCCAGGAAGGACCGCTGTTCGTCGAGGAGTCCCTGCCAGCCGCTGTGCGCGGCGGCCGCCAGCGCCGCCTCCACCTGGTCGCTCATCGCGGGCCGCGAGCGGGTCGCGGACCAGCCGTGCGCGACCAGTTTCTCCACCCGCAGCCGCTGCCCCGGCTCCAGGACCGCGGTGACGGTGAGCCGGGCCATGTCGACGTTGCTCTCGCAGCCGGTGGTGGTGCGTTCGGGGCCGTCGACGACGTGGTCGGCGGCCACGGCGACCCGCAGACCGCTGCGCCGGGTGCGGTGCACCAGGCGCAGCCGGCAGTCCTTGGCGAGGTCCTCCTCGGGTTCCAGCGGGGACTTCAGCGCACGGGCGGCGCGCGGGTCGCCGTCCGGTCCGGGCAGGCTCTCGTTGGCGACCAGTTCGGACTGCACCACCACCCGCGTCCGGCTGTCGACGGGCTCGACCTCGTAGGCGACGGCGGCGACGGCCCGCTGGGTGAGGGAGACCAGCCGGGTGGAGCGCACCCGGACCGTGGAGCCGGCCGGCGAGGTCCATTCGCTGACCCGCTCGAGGACGCCCCGGCGCAGGTCCAGGGTCCGTTCGTGGCTGACCAGCCGCCCGTAGCGCAGGTCGAACGGCTCGTCGTCGACCAGCAGCCGGATCACCTTGCCGTTGGTGACGTTGATGACCGTCTGACCCGACTCCGGGTATCCGTAGCCGGCTTCGGCGTAGGGCAGCGGGTGCAGTTCGTGGACGCCGTTGAGGTAGGAGCCGGGCAGGCCGTGCGGCTCGCCCTCGTCGAGGTTGCCGCGCCATCCGACATGGCCGTTGGACAGCGCGAACACCGACTCGCTCTGCGCCAGGACGCCGAGGTCCAGGTGCCGTTCGCGTACGGTCCACGGTTCCACCGCGTAGGCCCGCTGTGTGATCACTTCCCACCCCCGAGTTCGGCCAGGTCCGCCACGACCCGGTCGGCGCCGTGCGCGTACAGCGCGTCGGCCTGGCCCACCCGGTCCACGCCGACGACATACCCGAAGTGCCCGGCGCGGCCCGCGTCCATGCCGGCCAGCGCGTCCTCGAACACGGCG
>Ga0247827_10000598_pt1 | contig 16282 bp, 13 predicted proteins | sample 12C_Control_Day2_FD_194414 | JGI IMG/M metagenome (GOLD analysis project Ga0247827, IMG submission 194414) | Soil microbial communities from agricultural site in Penn Yan, New York, United States - 12C_Control_Day2 | ecosystem: Environmental > Terrestrial > Soil > Agricultural land | place... | reverse complement strand
TCGAGACCCTGCGCGATCAGATTCACGCCGGTTTCGAAGCCCTGGAGGACGCCGCCCCCGCCGACCTCTTCCCCGGCGAGCCCGGCCGCTTCGTGCGCACGCCCTGGGACCGCAAGGAGGGCGGCGGCGGCGTCATGGGCATGATGCACGGCCGTCTGTTCGAAAAGGTCGGCGTCCACTGCTCGACCGTTCACGGAACCTTCCCCGCCGACTACGCCAAGAACGTCCCTGGCGCCGAGGAAGACCCGCGCTTCTACGCCACGGGCATCAGCCTGATCTGCCACCCGGTCAGCCCGCGCGTCCCGGCGGTGCATATGAACACCCGGCTGATCTCGACCACCAGGACCTGGTTCGGCGGCGGCGGCGACCTGACGCCGGTGCTGGACGTGGACCGCCGCGACGACCACCCCGACACCCTCGCCTTCCACGCCGCCATGAAGGACGCCTGCGACGCCTACGACCCCGCTTGGCACGCCAAGTACAAGCAGTGGTGCGACGAGTACTTCTTCCTGCCCCACCGCAACGAGCCGCGCGGCACCGGCGGCATCTTCTACGACCACCACGACAGCGGCGACTGGGACAAGGACTTCGCCTTCACCCAGGACGTCGGCAAGGCCTTCCTAGACGTCTATTCCAAGATCGTCGCGGGCCGCATGACCGAGGCCTGGACGCCCGAGGAGCGCGAGGAACAGCTGATCCGTCGCGGCCGCTACGTCGAATTCAACCTGCTGTACGACCGCGGCACCATGTTCGGGCTGAAGACCGGCGGCAACGTCGAGTCGATCCTCAGCTCCATGCCGCCCGTGGTGAAGTGGCCCTAGGTCGGACCTAGGCGACCTCGGCCTGCTCTCGCCGGGTCATCGCCTGATCGATCCCGTCGAACAGGGCAGCCAGGGTCAGCGGCTTGGTCAGATGGCCGTCCGCGCCCGCCGCCCGCCCCGCCTCGACGTGTTCGGCCATGGCGTTGGCGGTCAGCATCAGGATCGGCGTCCGGGCGCGCCCGGCCTGCGCCTCGAAGGCGCGAATGGCGGCGGTGGCGGTCAGGCCGTCCATCACCGGCATCTGCATGTCCATCAGGACCAGATCGAAGGGCTCGCGCTGGAAGGCTTCCAGAGCCTGAGCGCCGTCCTCGACCGCCACCAGCTCCATCGCCGTGGCCGACAGCATGACCTCGATGACCTTGCGGTTGGCCGGGTGGTCGTCGGCCAGCAGAACGCGCAGCGGCTGGGCCCGGACATCCCCGGCGGACGACGCCGGCTCGACGAGCGCGTCCGCCGCCTCGACCGACGGCAACGGAATCTCGAACCAGAAGCGTGACCCCACGGCCGGCGTGCTGTCGCATTCAAGCCAACCGCCCATCAGTTCGACCAGTTCTCGCGAAATCGCCAGTCCCAGGCCGGTGCCGCCGAAGCGCCGGGTGATCGAGCCGTCTGCCTGCTGAAAGCGGCCGAAGATGCGCGCCTTCTGCTCCTCGTCGAAACCGACGCCGGTGTCGGTGACGGTGAAACGCACGTCGCCCTCCACGCCCGGTTCGACCGTCAGACTGACCTCGCCTTCAGATGTGAACTTCAGGGCGTTGCTGACCAGATTGGTCAGGACCTGACGCACGCGCACGGCGTCGCCCTCGACCAGCCGATCGAACGCCGGGTCGACATGAAAGGCGACCGCCACCCCCTTGGCCTCCGCCGGAATGCGCCACAGGGCGGCCACGTCCTGCACCGCCCGCCCCAGATGGAAGGGCGCCGGTTCGATCGTGACCTGGCCGGATTCGATGCGGGCGCTGTCCAGGATGTCGGACAGCAGGCGTTCCAGCATGGCGCCGGACGAGCGGATGACCTCGACCATGTCGTGTTCGTCGACGTTCAACTCGCGCTGGGCCAGGGCGTCGGCCATGGCCACCACGCCGTTCAGCGGCGTGCGGATTTCGTGGCTCATGTTGGCCAGGAACTCGCTCTTGGCGCGGTTGGCGTCCTCGGCCCGGCGACGCGCGCGGCGCAGCTCGCCCGCCTGACGCCACTGCCACAAAAGGGTCAGCAGGGCCGACAGCATGAAGACCACGCCGATGCCGACGATCCAGTTCTGCCAGCGGATGACCGTGCGCTGCAGCTCGGTGTTGGCGCGGGCGGTCTCCAGTTGCTGGCGGCGGCGATCCAGCTGTTCCTGAATGTCGCCGGTGACCTGGCGGATGCCGGCGCTGAACCTCTGGGCGGTCTGGACGCCGCGATCACGATGATAGGTGCGCAGCACCTGATAGGCCTCGGTCGGCCGGCCCTGCGCAAACAGAAGCTCCGCCTCGACCAGGGCCACGTGGGAATCCACCCCGCCTTCGCCGTCGAAGTAACGCAACTGATCCAGATCGCGCCGCGCTCCGTCCACGTCGCCGGTCCGCGCCCGCGCCACCGCGCGCAGCGGCAGAATCTCCAGCCTCAGGAAGGCCGCCGCCCCCAGGTCCTCGCCATAGGGGGCGAGACAGCCCAACACCTCCAGCGCCTCATCCCTCGCGTCCGCCACCTGGGCGCACAGGGCCGCGTCATAGACCATCAGGTTTTCCAGCCCGGTCCGCAGACTCAAGCGACGGTGGGCGGCGTAATATTCCTGCGCCCGTGTCAGATCCCCGACCTGAACCGCCATCTTGGTCAGGTTGTACAGGCTGTCGAAATCCGGGCGCGGATAGGCAGGGTTGGCGTAGTCGATCTCGAACCGGCGAAAGGCGATCGTGGACCCGACCACGTCGTTCAACTTCATCAGCCCCATGCCGGTCATTTCCCACAGACCCGAATGGGCCGTGTTGGCGAAGGGGTCCTCATCGGGAATGTCGGTCTCGGCCTGGCTGAGCATCTTCAGCCCCTCGCCGACCCGGTCCTGATCCATCAGCGTCAGGGCGGCCAGGCGCGCGGCGTGGGCGCGCACGAACCAGTCGACGCCGTTGGCGGCCATCCGGGTCATTTCCACATCGACGTTCAGGTCGCCCTGATCATAGCGGGCGCTCAGGTCGTTCAGATGCGCGACCTGGATGAAGCGCTGATCGCGTTGCGCCCGCGCCTTTTCCTCCAGACGGCGGTTCCAGAAGGCGGCGCGCTCGAACTCGCCCTGGTTCTGGACGATCCAGACGACGTGATAAATCCGGTTCAGACCCTCGCGGTCACGGCGCTTGTAGGCCGCTTCGCCAAAGGCTTCGAGCTGAGCGAAGCTCGTCTGCGCGGCGCGTTGCTCCACGGCGCGCAGCAGATCAGCCGGCGGGCCTTCGCCTTGCGCCTGCGCCTGGGCCAGGCCCGGCGACAACAGAATGGCGGTCGCGAGGACCACGGCTTTGATTGGCGACATATCACTTCCGGACTGACGCCTCAGATTGGCACACCAGAAGTTGAGCAAGGTTTAGCGTTCGTCGAACAGCCCTGCGTCAGATGCCGCTGCCGTCGGCCTCGACCGGCGGCGGAGTGAGCAGCAGATAGGCGCGGATCCAGGCCGTCAGCACCGCCCGGTCGTTGGCGCCCTCCAGGCTCAGCAGGGCCTCGTCCGCCAGATCGTGCGGGATGCGATGGCCGCGCCGCCCCTCGATCAGGGCGGCGGCGTAGGCGGGCTGGAACTCCGGGTGGCACTGGAAGCTGACGGCGTCCTCGCCCCAGGCCAGACCGGCGTAGGGGGTGAAGGGGCTGGAGGCGATCACGCGCGTGTCCGGCGCGACCGCCACCACCTGATCCTGATGCGACACCGGAATGGCGATGGAGGGCGCGCGCGGGTGCATCCACGGCTCGTGGCTGACCACGTCGTAACGATGCAGGCCGACGCCCCAGCCCTTGTGCGACTTCTCGACCTTGCCGCCGAAGGCATGGGCGATGACCTGATGCCCGAAGCAGATGCCCAGCAGGCGCGTCTTGCCTCGCGCCGCCCGCAGCCATTCCACCAGGGGCGAAATCCACGGCAGGTCGTCATAGACCCCCGCCGCCGAGCCGGTGACGATGGCCCCGGTATAGATCGACGGGTCTTCCGGCAGATGCCCCGACTGCACGTCGAACCGCACCGTCGGCACGTTCTCGCCCAGCAGATAGCGGAAACGCGCCGGATAGTCGTCGAAGGCGTCCCGCAGATGCTCGGGCGGGTGGCCGGTTTCCAGAATGGCGATACGGGTCATTTCGGCGTTTTCCAGCGGGGAGAAGGAAGCGTCTGTCTCTGGATTGGGGTAGAAGTCGGGCGATTGCAACGAGGCCGCCCTTCATGACCGCCCATGCGCACGACGATTCCCCGGTCGTCCTGATCAATATCTTCAAGTGCGACGCGCGCCGTCAGGACGAGTTGATCGAGCATCTGACGGCCCTGGCCCAGGTGCAGCGCACCCTGCCCGGCTTCGTCTCGGCCAAGCTGCATCGCGGGCTGAACGGGCGCGTCGTCGCCAATCACGCCGTCTGGGCCAGCGCGACAGACTGGAAGGTCATGACCCGCCATCCCGAGGTGGTGGCGGCCATGGGGCCGATCCTGGCCATCGCCACCTTCGAGCCCCACCTCTACGAGCCCGGCGAGGTCCTCAGGGCCTAACCGGCGCGCCAGACTTCGGCCCGCGCGCCCGCCTCACCCAGGGTCGCCGCGACCCAGCCGCAGATTTCGGCGGCGGCCGCCTCGGCGCCTGACGGCGGGTTGACCACCGTCATGGTGCAGCCGTTCATCTTCATCGGGTTGTTCAGCGGACGCAGGCGCGCCTCGGCCACCAGCACCCGGCCGACCTTGGCCTCTTCCAGCCGGCGAATGAAGCCGTCGAAGGTCTCCATGTCCTTCAGCGGAGTCCAGATCGCCACCGTCGCCGTCCGGTCGTGGCGCAGGATGGCGGCGGCGGTCTCGGCCGAGCGGACATAGTCGTCGGGCCGCTCGAACGGCGGATCGATCAGGACCAGCGGCCCCTTGGTCGTCCGCGCCGCCTTCAACGCCTCGACATAACCGTCGCCTTCATGCCCCTCGGCGGCGGGCCAGTCGTTCAACGCCTCGGCCAGCATGGCCTGAACCGGCGGATGGAACTCGAAGCCCAGGTAGCGGTCGCCATCACGCAAGGCCCGCGCGATCAGCAGGGGCGATCCCGGATAGAAGCGCGCGCCGCCGTCGGGGTTCAGGGCCGCCACCTCAGCCGCCAGGGCCTCGATCAGCGGCGGTCGATCCTCGGCCGTCATCAGCCGCGCCACGCCCGCCTCGGCCTCCCTCGACCGCGCCCCTTCGCCCGACAGATCATAAAGACCCGCGCCCGCATGGGTATCGATGACCGTGACCAGTCCCCTCTCCTGCCGCTCCTTCAGCAGCCACAGCACCAGGGCGTGCTTGACCAGGTCGGCGAAATTTCCGGCGTGAAAACTATGGCGATAATTCATACCCGCTCGTCCCCTGCCCCGCGCCCGCGGTCAAGTCGTATAGAGGAACCCTCCAGCCGCGCCCGCCGTTGCGCCAAGCCGAGGAAGCGCCGCATGATCGACCACCCCGTCCTGTCCGACGACGACCGCACCCCGCCCCAGGCCGTCGCCGAAGCCGCGCAGAAGGGTCTGACCCTGCGGGCGATTCATCGTCGCGGCGGCACCGAAGTCGGCGTCCGCCGCGCCCATCAGCTGATCGCGCAAAGCCCCCTCAGCGATCGCGACATCAAGTCGATGTACAGCTACTTCGCCCGCCACGCGGTGGACAAGCGCGGTCGTCACTGGGCCGATCCGGCCAAGCCGTCGGCGGGCTACATCGCCTGGCACCTGTGGGGCGGCGAGCCGGCCAGGGCCTGGATCGACGACCTGCGCGCCCGCCTGAGAGACGTCGGCGCATGACCACCGGCCCGACGCACGACGCACCGCCGCCCGAGGGGTTGAGCTGGTGCGACGACAGCGTCCCGGGCCTAGGCAGACGCCGATCGGGCGCGGGTTTTTCGTATCGCGATAGCGCTGACCTGCCGATCCGCGACGCAAGGACGCTGGACCGCATCCGCGCCCTCGCCATTCCTCCCGCCTGGCAGGACGTCTGGATCTGTCCGCGCGCGAACGGCCATATCCAGGCCACGGGCCGCGATGCACGCGGCCGCAAGCAATACCGCTATCATCCCGACTGGACGCGTCACGCCGCCAGCCACAAGTTCGACCGCCTGTCCGACTTCGCCCGCAAGCTGCCGAGCCTGCGCGAGCGGGTGGAGCATGACCTGTCCTTGCGCGGCCCCGGCCGGGACAAGGTGCTGGCGACGGCGGTGCGCCTGCTCGAGATCACCCTGATCCGCGTCGGCAACGCCGAGTACGCGCGGCGGAACCGCAGCTTCGGCCTGACCACCTTGCACAAGCGGCATCTGGAGGTGGACGGCGCCGCCCTGACCTTCGAGTTTCGCGGCAAGAGCGGCAAGGACCACCGGGTCAGCGTCCGCGACCAGCGGCTGGCGCGGGCGATGCGGACGCTCGAGGGCCTGCCGGGCCAGCACCTGTTCAAATACCGCGACGCCGAAGGCCGCCTGCACCCCGTCACCTCGGACGACGTCAACGCCTACATCCGCGACGCCATGGACGACCAGTTCTCGGCCAAGGATTTTCGCACCTGGGCCGGGACGGTGTCAGCCGCGCGCGCCCTGCACGACATGGAGCCGCCAACCTCGAAGGCGGACGCCCGGCGCAAGATCACCGTCTGCGTCAAGGCCGTCGCGGGCCTGCTGGGCAACACCCCGGCGGTCTGTCGCGCCGCCTACGTCCATCCGCGCGTGCTGGAGGGCTTTGCAGCGGGGACGCTGGCCGCGACCCTGCCCGCGACCGACGCCAGGACGTTCGAGGCGGCTTTGGCGAGACTGCTGGCGGCCCCGCGATGAAATGACGGTTGTTTCATTTGAACGATCACTGTTCGCCTGACTAATGCGCGTCCACCCCGCACCTGAGGACACGTCGATGGACTACCGGCTTTCCAACCGCTTTCTCCGACTGGCGGTCCTGTTCGCCCTGGTCGGCATGGGCCTAGGCTACTGGATGGGGGCGACCGAACAGTTCACCGCCGCGCCCGTTCACGCCCACATCAACCTGCTGGGCTGGGTGTCGATGGCCCTCTACGGCCTCTTCTACCGGGTGCAGCCGAACGCCTCGCTGGGCTGGCTGCCCGCCGTCCACTTCTGGGTCGCGGTGGTCGGCCTGGTGATCTTCATGCCGGCGCTGGCGGCCAAGCTGCTGGGCGGACCCGATCTGCAAGCCATGGCCAATCTGGGCCTGATGGTCGGGCCCAGCCTGACCCTGCTGTCGATGCTGCTGTTCGTGACGATCGTCTTCCGCGCCACCGGCCCGCGCTCGGCTTTGGCCTGATACGAAAAGGCCCCCTGCCTTGCGGTCAGGGGGCCCTTGAGTTCGTATCAGGAACGGATCAGTCGGCCCAGTTCAGGACGACCTTGCCCGACTGGCCGGACTTCATGGCCTCGAAGCCCTGCTGGAAGTCCTGATAGGGCATCTGGTGGGTGATCAGCGGCGTCAGGTCCAGACCCGCCTTCAGCAGGCCCAGCATCTTGCGCCAGGTGGTGAACATCTCGCGCCCATAGACGCCCTTGATGGTCAGAGCCTTCAGGATGATCGTGCCCCAGTCCGTCTCCATCGGCTTGGACGGAATGCCCAGCAGGGCCATGCCGCCGCCCATGATCAGGGTGTCGACGCACTGCTTGAAGGCGATGGGCGAACCCGACATCTCCAGCGCCACATCGAAGCCGACCTTCAGGCCCAGCTCGTGCATGACGTCGCGCAGGTCTTCCTTGGTGGTGTTCACCGTGCGCACGCCCGGCGCAACCTTCTGTGCAAGTTCCAGGCGGAAGTCGTTGATATCGGTCAGGACCACGGTGCGGGCGCCCGCGTGGCGCGCCACGGCGGCGGCCATCATGCCAATGGGACCCGCGCCCGTGACCAGAACGTCCTCGCCCAGCAGATCGAACTGCTGCGCCGTGTGAACAGCGTTGCCGAACGGGTCCAGGATCGAGCCGATCTCATAGGGCACGTCGTCGGGCAGTTCGATGACGTTGAAGGCCGGGGCCACCACGAACTCGGCGAAGGCGCCCTGGCGGTTCACGCCGATGCCGCGCGTGTCGGGGTCCAGGTGGAAGTGACCGGCGCGGGCCGCTTCGGAGTTCAGGTCGATGACGTGACCCTCGGCCGAGACGCGCTGGCCGACCTTGAGGCGACGATCCACGTCCTTGCCGATGGCGACGATCTCGCCGGCGAACTCGTGGCCGGTGATCATGGGCACCGGGACGTTCTTCTGGGACCACTCGTCCCAGTTCCAGATGTGGATATCGGTGCCGCAGACGGCGGTGCGATGCACCTTGATCAGCACGTCCTCGTCGCCCGCCACCGGGATCGGGGCGTCGATCAGTTCCAGGCCCACACCGGGCTTGGTCTTGGCCAGGGCCTTCATCATGTCCGCCATCAAATCACTCCCAGTTCTTTACCAGCCGTCGTGAACGCCGCCACGGCGGCGTCGATCTGTTCAAAGGTGTGCGCCGCCGACATCTGGGTGCGGATGCGGGCCTGACCGCGCGGCACGACAGGGAAGCTGAAGCCGATGACATAGACGCCCAGTTCCAGCATCCGCGCCGCCATGTCCTGCGCCAGCTTGGCGTCGCCCAGCATGACGGGGATGATCGGGTGCTCGCCAGGCTGCAGGGTGAAGCCCGCCTCGGTCATGGCCGAGCGGAAGCGCGCGGCGTTGGCGAACAGCTGGGCGCGCAGGGCGTCGCCCTCTTCGCCGGCTGCAATGCGAATGGCTTCCAGCGACGAACCGCAGACGGCGGGCGCCAGGGCGTTGGAGAAGAGGTAGGGCCGCGCGCGCTGCTTCAGCAGGGCCACGACATTGGCCTTGGCGCAGATGAAGCCGCCCATGGCGCCGCCCAGCGCCTTGCCGAAGGTGCCGGTGACGAAGTCCACCTCGACGCCGTTCCAGGCGTAGGAGCCGCGGCCCTTTTCGCCCATGAAGCCGGTGGCATGGCAGTCGTCGACCATGATCAGGGCGCCGTACTGGTCAGCCAGGGCGCGGATGTCCTTCAGCTTGGCGATATAGCCGTCCATCGAGAAGGCGCCGTCAGTGGCGATGATGATCTCGCGTGCGCCGTCGGCCCGCGCCTGCTTCAGCTGAGCTTCCAGGTCAGCCATGTCCGAGGTGGCGAAACGATAGCGCTTGGCCTTGCACAGGCGCACGCCGTCGATGATCGAGGCGTGGTTCAGGCTGTCCGAGACGATGGCGTCGGCCTCGGTGAACAGGGGCTCGAAGATGCCGCCGTTGGCGTCAAAGGCGGCGGCGAACAGGATGGTGTCTTCAAAGCCGAGGTAATCGGCGATGGCGCGCTCCAGCTCCTTGTGGATCTCCAGCGTGCCGCAGATGAAGCGCACAGAGGCCGTGCCGGCGCCCCACTTCTCCATCGCCCTGATGCCCGCCTGGGTCACGCGCTCGTCGCCGGCGAGGCCCAGATAGTTGTTGGCGCAGAAGTTCAGGACATCGCGGCCGTTCACCGAGATCACCGGCCCCTGACGCGAGGCGATGACGCGCTCGGGCTTGGTCAGGCCCTGGGCGTCGATGTCGGCCAGTTCGGCGGAGATGCGGTCGTAGAAGGCCGTATTGGTGCTCTGGGTCATGATTGCTCCGCTACGCTGAATTCAGGCAGGTTTGAACCCCTGTTTTCAGGCGCCCGAGGCAGGACCGGCTGAGGCCTCGACGACGGGCCGAAACGGGCTGACACGAATTTGCCTCCCGCACGGGGTCAGGGCCAGCGGCAGGCTGACCAGAGCCGTGTCGCCGGGCGCCGTCAGGCGGAGGGTCTTGGCATCGGGGCAGACCTTCTCACCTTCGGATTCATGCGGCACGACGTTCCAGGCCAGGTCGAAGAAGGCCTTGGCCTGGGGCTTGACGGAGACCGGCGACGGGGCCCTTCCCTGCGTGAAATAATTGCCCAGCTCCTGCACCGCCTTGACTGAGGTCAGAGCGCGATCGTTCGCATCGGCGAGCGCCACTGTCGGATAGCCGGTCAGGCTGCAGGCCCTGGCCCCGACATTCTGAAGCGCCAGGGTGGTGACGCGATTGCCCATGCCTGCGTCGCCGCCCTCGACCGACAGCCTCAGGTCCGCGCCGGTGCAGGGGGCCTCCGGTGTCGGGGCCAGGGCCGGGACCGGGCGGCTGCAACGCTCGATGATCGCCCCGCTCGTCTGATCGTTCGGCCCCAGTCGGCTCAGGGTCCCGCTTTCCTGGCCATTGCGGCTGGCGGTCCACCATTCCAGCCCCTGCCCGGCGTAACGGGCGCCGCTGGCCGAGACGGCGCTGGTCAGGACATAGTCGCGGCCATCATACGAAATCCGCGCCGTCTCCGTGTCCGGATAGGTCACGGTGACGACCTTGCCGCTTTCGCAGGCGTAGCCGACGGCGGCGGCGGGCGGGCTGGTCGGCGCCTCCACCGGGGCCGCGGGCGCGGGCGTCGGCTCCTGCGAACAGGCGACCACGGTCACCCCGAGACAAGACATCAACGCAACGGCGTACCGGCTCATGGGCGACCTCTCTGACAGTGTCCCGTCCGAACGCCGCTCTGCGCCAAAGGCTCCGCTTGCAAGGAAATGAAGCGAGGCGGTTGCGTAGTGATACACTATAACATATCAAGATCGCGACATTGTAACGGGGATGCGTGCCTTGCGACTTCAAACCCTCCTGCTGACCGCCGCCGGGGCCGCCGCCCTCTCCAGCAACGCCTTCGCCGCTGACGAGATGATCCAGACGGCGCAACAGGATGATCCGACCGAGATCGCCGACGTGGTGGTGCGCGCCCTGCCGCTGGGCCGCGCCGGCGACGACGTCGGCTCGCACGTCGCCCTGCTGAGCGGCGACGAACTGGTCCACCGCCGTCAGTCGACCCTGGGCGACACCCTCAGCGGCATTCCCGGCGTCAACTCCGACACCTTCGGCGGCGGGGCCAGCCGCCCGGTGGTGCGTGGTCAGGCCGCCCCGCGCGTCAAGGTGCTGAGCGAAGGCGCCGGCCTGATGGACGCCTCGGAAGTCTCTCCCGACCATGCGATCAGCGGCGAACCCTTGCTGCTGGAAGGCATCGAGATTCTGCGCGGCCCGGCCGCCCTTCTCTATGGCGGCGGCGCCATCGGCGGCGCGGTCAACCTGTTGGACAAGAAGGTTCCCACTCGCGTCCCGACTGACGGCGGCGAGGGCGTGGCCGAGGTCCGTCTCGGCTCCGTCGACAATGAAGAGGCCGGCGTGGTCGGCATGACCGTCGGCGCTGGAAACTTCGCCGTCCGCGTCGAAGCCGCCGCCCGCAAGACCGACGACTACAAGGTCCCCGATCAGGCTGAACCGCGTCTCGACGGCTCCTACAACGAGACCTCGACCGCGACGCTCGGCGCCTCCTGGATCGGATCGCGCGGCTATCTCGGCGCCGCCTATACCGAACAGACCAGCCGCTATGGACTGGCCGGACACGAACATGAGTTCGAAGGCTGCCACCCGCATGACGAGGAACTGCACTGCGACGCCGACGATGGCCACGACCACGGCAGCGACGGCGAAGAAGGCCACGGCGTGCCCGAGGTCCGGCTAAAGAGTCGCCGCGTCGATCTCCGCGGCGAACTGCGCGATCCCCTGCCCGGCATCGAGAACGTTCGCCTGCGCGCGGGCTATACCGACTATCAGCATCAGGAACTGGAAGAGGGCGTCGTCTCGACCACCTTCACCAATGAAGGCTACGACGGCCGCATCGAGGCCCAGCACCGCGAGATCGCCGGCTTCAAGGGCGTGGTCGGCCTGCAACTGAGCAAGAGCGACTTCGCCGCCGTCGGCGAGGAGAGCTTCCTGGCCCCCAGCACGACCAAAAACACCGGCCTGTTCGTGATGGAAGAACGCGAGCTGGGTGACTGGCATTTCGAGGGCGCCCTGCGTCAGGAATGGCAGGAGGCCTCGGCCCTCGGTCTGGCCGACACCGAGCACAAACCCTTCTCGATCTCGGGTTCGGCGGTTTGGCACTTCATGCCCGGCTGGTCGGGCGCCGTGTCACTGTCGCGCTCTCAACGCGCCCCCTCGGCGCAGGAGCTCTATGCCGACGGCGTCCATCTGGCGACCAACACCTATGAGATGGGCGACTCGAGCCTCGACGTCGAAACGGCCAACGCCCTGGAGCTGACGCTGCGCAAGACGACCGGGTCCACCACGGCCTCGATCAGCGCCTACCACTACGTCTACGACGACTACATCTTCGCCCGGACGCTGGATCAGTTCGAGGACTTCCGCCTGATCCGCTACAGCCAGGCCGACGCCACCTTCACCGGCTTGGAAGGCGAAGTGCGCCAGCAGCTCACGCCCTGGCTGTCGGCCACTGTCTTTGGCGACTATGTGCGCGGCGAACTGAAGGGCGACGGCGGAAACCTGCCCCGCATCCCCGCCGCCCGCGTCGGCGTCCGCGCCGAGGCCTTCTCCGGCCCCTGGTCCGGCGACGTCGAATACAGCCGCACCTTCAAGCAGGACGACATCGCCGCCTTTGAAAGCGAAACGCCGGGCTACAACATGGTCAACGCCACCGTGGCCTATGACGTCGATCTGGCGGGAGTGAAGTCTCAGGTCTTCCTGCGCGGGACCAATCTGCTGGACGAGCTGGCGTTCAACCACGCCTCCTTCCTGGCTGAAACCGCGCCGCAGCGAGGCCGCAACCTGGTCGTGGGGGTTCGCGCCCGCTTCTGATTTCATCAGAGCTGAAAAAGAAGGGGCGGCGTCCGACGGACGTCGCCCCTTCGCGCGTTTGACTGCTGTCGAGCTCGCTTTGACATTTTCGCGTTATTACAGGATGTTAATCTGGCAGAGATTGGCGCGCCATTATTCGGCGCACATCGGTCTCCAAGCAGGTGACGCTCCAAGCTTCAGGTCTATTCAGGACTCATCATGTCGCCCGTCGTTCTGCTTCTTGCTCTGGCCTCGCTCAATCCCAACGCGGACACGGCGGCGACGACCTCGGCCGCGACGCCTCAGAGCCAGACGCCCGCCCTTCCAGCCATCGACGAGCAGGAAGCCTATGACCTGGGCGAGATCCAGGCGGTGTCGGCCAAGCGCCGGGGAGCCGCCCTGGGCGACTACGAGCCCGAACTGGTGCTGGATGAGGAACAGCTGAAGGCCTATGGCGCCAGCAGCATCGAGGAACTGATGACCCTTCTGGAGCCGGTGACGCGCAGTTCGCGCGGCGGCTCGCCGGTCTTCCTGGTCAATGGACGCCGCATCTCCGGCTTCCAGGAAATCCGCGGCATCCCGCCCGAAGCCATCGAACGCACCGAGATCCTGCCCGAAGAGACCGCCCTCTCCTATGGCTACAGCGCCGATCAGCGGGTGGTGAACTTCGTCCTGAAGGCCGACTTCCGCTCGCTGACCATGCAGGCCAGCGTCCGCCGCCCGGACGAGGGCGGCCGCACGGTCAGCGATCTGGAGAGCAACGTCCTGCGCATCGCCGGCAAGCAGCGCTGGACCCTGGATTTCGAATACGAGAACGACACCCCCCTGTTCGAGACCGAGCGCGACATTCGCCGGGAAGGCACGCCCTATGATCTGATGGGCAATGTCACAGCCCTCAACGGTACAGGCGAGATCGACCCGGCCCTGTCGGCCCTGCTGGGTCAGACGACGACCGTCGCCTCGGTCGGCGCGGGGGCTGCGGGCGGCGCGACCTTGGGCGATTTCGGCTTCGGCGCTCGCACCGACGACCTGACCGCCTACCGCACCATCCTGCCCAAGAAGGAGCAGGGTTCGATCGCCGGCTCGCTGGTGCGCGATCTGAACGACACCACCGCCCTGACGCTCAGCGCCAGCCTGGATGACAGCAACAGCTTCTCCTACCTCGGCCTGCCCGGCGTCAGCCTGACGCTGCCGTCCTCCAGCAGCTATTCGCCGTTCGGAAGCGATGTTCTGGTGCACCGCTATCTGGATGCGCCCGACGCCCTGTCGCGCACCACCGACACCCTGACGGGCAAGGTCGGCGCCCTGATGGACGGCTATCTCGGCGACTGGCGCTGGACGCTGACCGGCGACTATGACCGCACGGAAACCAAGACCCGCACGGGTCGCGGCCTGAACGACGCCGCGCTGAAGGCCGGCGTGGAGGCTGGCACGATCGATCCCTTCGGCGATCTGGGCCAGCTTTCGGCGCTTCCTTTCGACACCGCTCGCTCGGTGTTCAGCAACGCCACCGTCGAGGCCGTCATCAACGGCAACCCCTGGGAAGGCCCGGCGGGCGCCCTGTCCTCGACCTTCAAGGTCGGCTTCAACACCCAGTCGCAGGATTCCGAAAGCGTGCGCTCCGGCGCCTTCTCCGAGCGCTCGCTGTCACGCGACCGGACCAGCGTATCGGGCAACTTCAACATGCCGATCGCCAGCCGCGACCGTGAGGTTCTCGGCGTGCTGGGCGACCTGTCGGCCAACCTGAACCTGGCCTATCAGGACCTGTCCGACTTCGGCGGCCTCAGCGGCTACACCCTGGGTCTGAACTGGTCGCCGTGGACCCCGGTCAACCTCAACTTCAGCTGGGCAGACGAGCAGAACGCCCCGTCGATGTCGCAGCTGAACGACCCGACGATCTCGACCCCGAACGTGCCGGTCTATGACTTCGCCACCGGTCAGTCAGTCAACATCACCCGCATCGAAGGCGGCAACGCCGGCCTGTCCGAAGAGACCAAGCGCGTGCTGAAGCTGGGCTTCAACCTGACGCCGCTGAAGGACAAGGACCTGCGGCTGACGGCCAACTACACCCGCACCGAGGTCGAAGGCTCCATCGCCGCCTTCCCGACCATCACGCCGGAGCTGGAAGCCGCCCTGCCCGAGCGCTTCACCCGCGATTTGGACGGCAATCTGTTGTCCATCGACGCCCGCCCCCTGAACTTCCAGAAGGCCGAGCGGCAGGAAATCCGCTGGGGCCTGAACTTCTCGACGCCCTTCGGTAAACCCGATCCGACGGCGGCGGCACGGATGGGCCAGCGGGGCCCGGGCGGTCCCGGCGGTGGCCCCGTCGCCATGCGGGTCGAAGGCGGCCCTCCGCCCGGCGGCGGCGCGGGCGGTCCCCCTCCTGGCGGCGGCATGCGAATGCAGATGGGCGGCGGCGGACGCGGCGGCCGAGGCGCGGCGATGCAGCCCGGTCAGGGCCGCTTCAACGTCTCGCTCTACCACACCTATCGCATTCAGGATGAGATCACGATCCGCGACGGCCTGCCCGTCCTGGACCTGCTGGACGGCGCGGCCACAGGCTCGCGCGGGGGCCAGTCGCGCAATGAGGTCCAGTTCCAGATGGGCGTTTTCAAGAGCGGCATGGGCGGCTTCCTGAACGCCAACTGGAAGGAAGCGACGCGGGTCGACGGCGGCTCTACCCCGAACGACGATCTGAGCTTCTCGGACCTGACGACGGTCAACCTGAACCTGTTTGCCGACCTGTCGTCGCGCCAGACCTGGGTGGCCAGGTATCCGTGGCTGAAGGGCGCCCGCGTCAGCATCGGCGTCGACAACATCTTCGACCAGAAGCTGAACGTGCGAAACGGCCTGGGCGAGACGCCCCTGTCCTATCAACCCGACTATCTGGACCCGCTGGGCCGGACCTTCCGGATCAGCTTCCGCAAGATCCTGTTCTGATCCACAAAAAAGGCCCGGTCATCGACCGGGCCTTTTGACTTCAGTGGTCGCCCTTCGGCGTTTCCATCAGTTCGATCAGGACGCCGCCCATCTCCTTGGGATGCAGGAAGACGACCGGGGTGCCGTGGGCGCCGATGCGAGGTTCGCCCGTGCCCAGGATGGTCACGCCCTTGGCGCGCATCTGCGCGATGGCGTCGTGGATATCGGCCACCTCGAAGCAGACGTGGTGCTGGCCGCCCTTGGGGTTCTTGGCCAGGAAGCCGGTGATGGGACTGGTCGCGTCATAGGGTTCGATCAGCTCGATCTGGGCCGTGGGCGTGTCGATGAAGCAGACCTTCACCCCCTGAGCCGGCAGGTCGAACGGCTCGCCGATCCTGGTCGCACCGAGGATGTCGCGATACAGCTTGATCGAGTCCGCGATCGAGGGCGTGGCGACGCCGACGTGGTTCAGATTGCCGATCATTGCTTCTTCTCCGCCGGCGCAGGCTGGGCATAGCCCAAACGCAGGTTCAGCTTTTCAATCAAGTCCGCCGCCGTGTCGGCGATCACCGAACCGGGCGGATAGACGGCGGCCGCGCCCATATCCAGCAGGGGCTGCACGTCCGACGGCGGAATGACCCCGCCGACCACGATCATGATGTCCTCGCGGCCCAGCTTGGCCAGTTCAGCGCGCAGCTCGGGAACC
>Ga0247827_10000579_pt1 | contig 16520 bp, 18 predicted proteins | sample 12C_Control_Day2_FD_194414 | JGI IMG/M metagenome (GOLD analysis project Ga0247827, IMG submission 194414) | Soil microbial communities from agricultural site in Penn Yan, New York, United States - 12C_Control_Day2 | ecosystem: Environmental > Terrestrial > Soil > Agricultural land | place... | reverse complement strand
GACGATGATGCGTTCAGGGCGCATCCGCAGACAGTTCTTGACCAGATCCCGCATGGTGATCTGGCCCTGACCCTCCAGGTTGGGCGGACGGGTTTCCAGACGCACCACGTGCGGCTGCTGCAGCTGAAGTTCGGCGGCGTCCTCGCAGGTGATGACGCGCTCGGTCGGGTCGATGAAGGCCGTCAGGGTGTTCAACAGGGTCGTCTTGCCTGAACCGGTGCCGCCCGAAATGACCAGATTGCATCGCGCGGCGCCGATGACGCCCAGGACGCGCGCGCCCTCGGGACTGATGGAGGCGTACTCCACCAGGTTCTTCATCGTCAGCTTGTCCTTCTTGAACTTGCGGATCGTCAGCGTCGGACCGTCGATCGCCAGGGGCGGGGCGATGACGTTGACGCGCGACCCGTCAGGCAGGCGGGCGTCGCAGATCGGGCTGGATTCATCGACCCGCCGGCCGACCTGCGACACGATCCGCTGACAGATGTTCATCAGCTGGGTGTTGTCGCGGAAACGGACATTGGTCAGCTGCACCTTGCCGCTGACTTCGATGAAGACCCGTCCGGCGCCGTTGACCATGATGTCGGCGATGTCGTCGCGGGCCAGCAAGGGCTCCAGCGGCCCGTAGCCCAGAACGTCATTGACGATGTCCTGGACCAGGTGCTCCTGCTCGGCCACCGACATGGAGACGTTCTTGATCGCCACCAGTTCGGCGACAATGTCGCGGATTTCCTCGGCCGCCGCCTTGGTGTCCAGCTGGGCCAGCTGCGACAGGTCGATGGTGTTCATCAGCGCGTTGAAGATGGTCGTCTTCGTGGCGTGATAATAGTCGGACTGCTCGCGGACGATCTCGGCGACCGCCTGGGCCTTTTTCAGTTGCTCCAGGCCGGCGGTGGCGCGGGGTCCCTTGGCCGGTCCGCCCGGCGTCGGGGCGGGCGCCTGGACGCGCGGACGTTCGGTCAGGGCGTCCAGCCGGTCAGCGTCTTCCGAAGCCGGGCGCGACGGCGTTTCCAGCTCTTCGACGGAAAAGGCGTCGACCGTGTCCAGCGAGCGCGGCTCCGTCGCCGGCTGCGGCGCCGGGGCGGGGCGGGGCGCGACCGCGACCCCGGGCTGGACTGAACGCTTGCCGAACATGACCTAGCGCTTCTTCTTCAGCAAGCCGGCGAACAGGGAGCCGCCTTTCGACGAGGCGCCCTCGGCCTTGCCGCGCGGGGCGACGGCGACCGGCAGTTCACGACGCGACACGATCTGGGCCAGGGTCTGGAAGGCCTCGGCCGCCTTCGACCTGGCGCCCGCCTCGACGATCATCTGGCCGTTGTTGGCCGCTGAGCCGAAAACCTTGGCGTCGAAGGGAATGATCAGGCTGGGATGAACCCCCAGGGCGGCGCCGAAGTCCTTGGCGGGGATTTCCGGGCGTCCGGGCACCCCGACCTGGTTCAGCACCAGACGCGGCGGAGCGTCATTGGGACGGCCCTGCTTGATCAGGTCGATCATGTTTTTCGCGTTGCGCAGGGAGGCCAGATCCGGCGTCGCCACGATCACCACCTCGTCGGCCGAGATCAGGGTTTTTCGCATCCATCCCGACCACAGGTGGGGCAGGTCCAGCACCACGAAGGGCGCCGTCGAGCGAATCCGGCTGGTCACCTCCTCGAAAGCTTCCGGCTGGATGTCCCAGTCGCCGTCCAGGGTGGCCGGCGCCGCAAACAGGCTCAGCTTGTCGGTGCAGCGGACCATCATCCGGTCCAGCAGGGTGGCGTCCAGACGATCCGGCTGGCTCAGGGCGTCGGCGACGCCGCCCAGCGGGTCCTGGTTGAAATCCAGTCCGGCGGTGCCGAACGGCAGATCATAGTCGACGATGACGGTGTTGACGCCGATCCGCTCGCTCATCGCATAGGCGGTGTTGTGGGCCACAGCCGAGGCCCCGGCCCCGCCACGCGCGCCGACGAAGGCGATAGACCGGCCGACGAAGGGTTGGGCCGGATCGGCGAACAGACCGCCGATGGCGGCGATCAGCTGCAGCGGCTGCAAGGGCGCCACCAGATATTCGCTGACCCCGCGCCGCATCAGTTCGCGGAACAGAAGGATGTCGTTGGTCGCGCCGATCACCACCACCTTGGTGCCTGCGTCGCAAACCTCGGCCAGTTGATCGATCTCCCACAGCAGGGTCCGCGGGTCCTTCAGGCACTCGACCACGATCAGCGGAGGGGTAGGCTCGGCCTGATAGGCCTCGATCGCCGCCGCCACCCCGCCGACGCGGATCTGGGTGGTGGCGCGCGACATGCGACGGTCCTGCCCCGCCCGCTCGGCGGCGGCCAGGGTGTCCTGGCGCTCGGCGAAGACGTGAACGGCGATGCGCGGGATCGACACCTCGACCGTATCGCCGGCGGCGACGGGAAGCCCGGCGTCGGGGAAGGCCGGCGCCGGCGCCACAGCCTGAACCGCCGCCGCGACCGGCATGGCGACCGCCGCCGCAGGCAGGACCGTCGCCGCCGCCGTCTCGGTCGTCTCGACCAGACGTCCGACCGGATTGAAGGCTTCGTCATCCATCGCCGCCGGCGCTGCTGTCGGCGCCGGATCAGAGGCCGCCGTGACGATGCCGGGCGCCTGGCCCGGAACATCGAACGCCGGCCCGTCCACCGGGCGGGGCGCGGCGTCGATGAAGTCGTCGTCGAGATCGAAACCGTCCAGAGCGTCGAACTCCTGAGAAGCGAAGGATTGGGTCATGGGGATCAGTTCACCGCGGTGGAGACGCGCGATTGGGAAATCAGTTCTTCACGTTGGGCGGCGGTCCGCTCGCCCTTGCGATAATCGTCGAACACCACGCTGCGACGCCCGGCGTCGTTCGGACCCAGGGCGCGCGGCGAGACGATGTCGCGCGGGTTGGCGATCTGTGCTGCGAGATTGGCGTTAACCGCGCAGCCCAGGTTCGAAGCCGACTGGTTGTCCCCGGTACGGCCGAGACTGCCCCATGCGGTTCCGCATTGCGGCACGACAGCGCGAACCGTCTCGAACCCGACCAGAACCGGCGCGCGCGGATCCGGCCCGACGTAGCTGACCAGGCGAATGCGATGATCGGGGGCGCCCGCCGCCACCAGGGCGGTCTTGACGTTCCAGGCCATACGGACCGCCACCGGGTCGTCGCCGGCCGGGGCCTCGACCACCAGGGCCGGCGCGCCTTCGATGGCGAAACGGTTGACCAGATCGCTCACGGCCGCCTGCTGGTTGGCCGAAAGACCCGTCTCGTGGACGGCCAGGGCGATGCGATCCAGGCCTGGCTCGACCTGAAGACTGTAGCGCGACAGCGGCGTCAGCGGCGGTTCGCCGCCCAGGCTGGCGGGACCGCCCATGCAGCCGGTCAGCGCGAGGCCCGCGAACGCCAGAACCGCGCTCATGGGCAGGAAGGACAGGGTGGAACGGATCATGGCGTTCACTCGATCACATAGCCGACCGGCCCTTGCCATCCTGCGCCCGCCTGAGCGGACGGCGCGGGAGAGCCATAGGCCTGGTTCAGTTGGCCGAAGAAGATGGTCTGTGCGTCGCTGGCGATGCGCAGACCGTCCGCGGGGGTCTGCATCCGGCCCGGCGCGGTCGGATTCACCACATAGGCCTCGACGATCACCACCAGTTCGGTCTCGCCCATCAGATAGTCGCGCGAGCGGAACAACTGGCCCAGAACCGGCAGATTGGTCGCGCCCGGCAGGCCGTCGACCGTCTGGCGCGTCGATTCCTGCAACAGGCCCGCGATCATCATTGAGCCGCCAGACGGCAGTTCGACAGTGTTCTCGCTACGGCGCACCGACAGGCCCGGCAGCGCGATCGCCGTCGGCGTCCCGACCCCGATGGTCAGGCCGCCCTGCGGCGTCAGCTCGGACACCTCGACCTTGACCTGCAACGAGATACGGCCTTCGGACAGGACGACCGGACGGAAGCTGAGGCCGACGCCGAAGGGCTTGTAGGCGACGGTGATCTGGCCGCTCTGGTCTCGACCCGCCGGAACGGGGAACTCGCCGCCCGCCAGGAAGCTGGCGGCCTCGCCGTTGACCGAGGTCAGGTTCGGCTCGGCCAGGGTGCGGACCAGACCGACCCGTTCAAAGGCCTTGATCGTCGCCTCGCCCTTGTTCAGGCCGTCAGAGCCTGGCCCCGTGCCGGGTTGGGCGGTGTCCCAGTTCGACGGGTCGCCCGGAGCGCCGCCGTTCACCGTGACGTTGCACAGGCTCCCGGCCGGGAAGCCGGCGCCGCAGGGCGCCTGCATCTGGTAATTCCTGGTGGTGTCGCGCGACACGCCGCCGGTAACGCCGCCCATCAGACTGCCGTTCACGCCCCAGGTCGCGAGATTGCCGAGCATCCACTGGGTGTCGCCGATGCGGCCGAGCACGGCCTCGGTGTCGAAGCCCAGTTGCTTGATGGCGCTGCGTTGCACCTCGACCACGCGGACCCGCAAGGTCACCTGATCCGATCCTGCCACGCTGATCATGTTCATGACCTTGTCCGGGCTGGCGACGAAGGCGCGGGCGACCTGAACGGCGCGATCCGCCTCGGCCGGGCTGGACGCCGTACCGGTCAGGATGATGCTGTCGTTGACGGCTTCGGCGCGCACGCTGGAGCCCGGCGCGACGCGGGTCAGAGTGTCCTGAAGCGCGCTGGTCCCGGCGTCCACGCGGACGCGAAGCGCCAGGATGGTGCGCCCTGCGGCGTCCAGGAAGATGGCGTCGGTTTCGCCCCCCGCCAGACCGATCACCGTGATCCGGCGCGGCGAATGCAGCATGGCCTCGGCCACACGGGGATTGGACACGATCACGTCGCGCGCGTCCGCCGGAAGATCCACGGCGAAGGAAGTGCCTTGCGGCAGGTTGACCATCCGCGGCGTCGAGGCCGCCACCTGGGCCCGGGCGTCCGCTACGGGCGCCGAAGCGGCGCCGGCCAGTCCCAGAAGCGAGGCGCAGGCCAGGGCGATCATTCGGTTCATGGCGGGCTTCCTCATCGAACGACCACAGCCTCGGCCTGACCTTCGCGATAGACGCGCACAATCTTGGCGGCGGCCTCGCTGCGGCGGGTCGCGGCGGCCGTCCGGCCCGAGGGACCGGCGGTGTCGGCATAGGAGCGGAGCACCAGCGACAGGTCGCCCTCGGACCTGGCCAGGGCGAGGACCTCGGCGTCAGGGCCGCTGATTTCCAGGGTGGCGGTCGCGCCCACCACGGCCAGGGCGTCGTCGGCGGCGCGGGTCGTCTGGTCGATGGCCAGAACCTTGACGTTCTGCATCACGGTGGCGGTGACGAACCTGGCGGCGTCAGCCCCCGGCGTCTTGATCTCGCGGGTCAGCAGGACGTCGGCGCGGTCGCCGGGCAGGATGAAGCCGCCCGCGGCGGTTTCGACCGAAACCCGGATGGCCATGGCCCGCATGCCGGGTTCCAGATAGGCGGCCATGTAGCCGCTGTCGCCGGCGCGCACGATCTTGCGGGCGACGATGGGCTCTCCGGCGAGGATGGGCTCGCGAACGACGGCGCCGATGTAGGCCGCCTTGGCGCCGCCGTTGCTCAGCGCGGTCGCGGCGCTCGCGGCGGCCTCTGCGGCCTTCCTGACCTTCTCGGTCTTGTCATCGGCGGGCTTGGCCTCGTCGGCGGCTCCTGATGCGGCCGCGGCGCCGGGAACAGGCACGCTGCCGTCGGTGATGAAGACGGGATTGACCTCTGAAACCGGCCAGTCCTTCCAAGACAGGTCGGAGTCGGTCAGACGCTTGCCCGGCTCGAGGTCCTTGGCCGCGACCAGGACCTTGGCCATCGGCGGAGCCTCGACAGCCACCGCAACAGCGGTCGGTTTCCCGGATGAGCCCATGGCGCGCACGACCAGAGCCAGACCGATGGCGGCCACGGCGGCGATGCAGATGACGGCGATCTTGGCGGGTTTCATCAACGGTCTCCGGCAGGCGCGGCGACGCGGATTCGGTTCTTCGCCCCCTGCCGTTAACGATAGTGGCCCGTTTCTGTTAACACCCCCCTAAGCCGCCATGACGGTGAAAGGCGAAGCTTCAGCCCCCGATAAAGGCCCTCGCGAGGGGGCTGGTCGGGTAAGCCAGAAGGGCGCCGACGGCGATCGCCACGCCATAGGGAACGTCGCCCTTGGGCTCCAGCAAACGCCCGACCCAGGCAGGGCCGGTCACGGCGTAGGGCTGCAGGTAGGCGCGGGCCATGATCAGCAGCAGACACAGTCCGCCGCCAGCCATGGCGGTGAACAACAGGAAGGGCAAGGCGCCGGTCAGGCCCAGCCACAGCATGACGGCCGCCAGAAGCTTGGCGTCGCCGCCGCCCAGCCAGCGCAGGGCGAACATCCCGGCGCCGACGAACAGGGCCGCGACCGCCATGCCGACCGACACGCCCACCACGGACAAGGGCAAGCCCAGGACCAGGGCCGCCGGGAAGAAGCCGAGGATCAACAGGCCCGAAAGCCAGTTGGGAATCTTCATCGTGATCAGGTCGTGCAGGCCCGCGATGACGACCAGAACGGGCATGACGGCGAGCAGGGCAAGAGAAAGTTCGGTCATGGCCGGAGCATGGCGCCCGATCTTTAAGACCGGGTTTCTTCACCCGGGCGTCCGGACAAAGAAAATGGCCGGGCGTTTCCGCCCGGCCACCTCAGATCAGCTCAAGAACTGGTGTTCTTAGCCTTCGCCGCCGCCTTCGCCGCCGCCGCCGGCGCCGCCGATGGCGTCAGCGATGCCCGAGAACTTGGTCGACAGCTGGTCGCCGATCAGGCCGATGCCGGCGATGATGATGACAGCCATCAGAGCGGCGATCAGGCCATATTCAATAGCCGTGGCGCCGGATTCGTCTTTGGCGAAGTTCTTGATGAAGTTACGCATGATGTGTCTTCCTTGTTTTCTAAGCGAGCAACAGTTCCACCACCAGGGTCACCGGCTTTGCCCGCTTGACCCCCGTTTGCATGACGAAGATGCGCCAGCGATCATTAAGTTCGAGTAAAACCAGAAAGACCGGGCAAATTTATTGTTGGTTACTATTACGTTTACTATATTTGCACTCTGATCGATCCATTGCGACGCCTTTCAGGAAATCTTGATCTTTGAAGGCCAACTTGCCTGCCGGGCTCGCGCGCGCGCCCTTTCATGCCACCGGAGCCGCCCGCCCATGCCCCGTCCCTTCCTCCGATCCGCCGTCGCCATGGCGTCCGCCGGCCTCGTCGCCGGAATCGCCTCCGTCGCCCTGGCCCAGGCCCGCCCGCTGAATATCGAGATCGACAGCGCCACCCGGGTTCAATTGCGCGGCGCCGCCAGCTCCGTGATCGTGGCCAACCCGCGCATCGCCGACGTGACCGTGGTCGACGCCAACACCCTGTTCATCACCGGCAAGGGCTATGGCGTGACCGACGTGGTGGCCGTGGACGCCCTTGGCCGCGCCCTGTTCCAGTCCCAGATCGTGGTCAGCGCCGGATCGACGGGGGCTGTGCGCGTCTGGCGCGGCGGCGACGCCACCGACATGGCCTGCGGCGCAAGCTGCTCCCCCAGCGTCCGCAGTTCCTCGGCGCCCTGATTCATGACGCGCCCATGTCGTCGCGACAGGGGACGTCCGTCGTTCGCACGACGGCTGCTGCGCGCCCGTGAGGGATCCACGGCGGTGGAGTTCGCCTTTGTCGCCCTGCCCTTCTTCATGCTGCTCTTCGCCATCCTGGAGATCGGCCTGATCCTCGTGCTCGACGCCCTGGTTGAGACCGCAGTGACCGACACCGGGCGTCTGGTCCGCACGGGCCAGGCCCAGATGCAGGCCGTCACCCGCGAGGAGATGATGGAGAAGTTCTGCGCCCAGATGAGCGTCTTCGCCGGAGATTGCGCATCGCGCGCCTTCATGGATGTTCGCGTGGTCAATGGCTTCAGCAATCCGCTGGACGACACGGACCCCATGTTCACGGGCGCCTTCAACGCAGGCCTGACGGAATTCCAGCCCGGAAATCCCGGCGACCGCATCATGGTGCGGGTCTGGTACGAGCACCCGGTCATCACGCCCTTCATGGCCCACGCCCTGTCCAGATCCGGCAACGGCAAGGTGCTGCTGACCACCACCATGGCCTTCCAGAACGAGCCCTATCAATGATCCGCCGCGCCCTGGCCCCTTCCGCGCGGCTGATTGCGCGGCTGATCGCCGACCGGCGCGGCGTCTCGGCGGTCGAGTTCGCCCTGCTGGCCCCGGTGATGATCCTCATCTATTTCGGCCTGACGCAGTTCAGCCTGGCCTACATGGCCGAACGCCGGGCCAGCCACACCGCCGCCATGATCGCCGATCTGGTGGCCCAGAGCGGCAAGACCAGCGTCAGGGATCTCCAGAGCGTCGCCGCCATCGGCCAGATGCTGATGAAACCCTTTTCCGCCACGCCCCTGACGACACGGATTTCCAGCGTCACCATGGACGACAGGGGCCGGGCCTGGGTCGACTGGAGCTACTCCAGCAACGCCGAGGTCCTGCAGCCGCTCAGCAAGACGACGCCGATCACCGACCTGCCGACGGGCCTGGCCGCCGACAAGGAAAGCCTGATCATCGGCGAAACCCGCTATGAGTATCAGTCCGCCTTCAAGGACATGATGCCCGCGCTGACCACCTTCGGGCGGAAATACTACCTGCGCCCGCGCACGGTGAACCAGGTGACCTGCACCGACTGCTAGGCCTCGGCCCGCGCCCCCGCCAGCGCCTCTTCCAGCGCCCTGATCTTGGCTTCCGTTTCCTCGCATTCGGCGCGAGGGTCGCTGTCGGCCACGATGCCGGCGCCGGCCAGGGCGCGAAAGCCCCATCCCATTTCGTCCTGCTCGAACGAGGCCGTGCGGATCAGCACCGAGGCCGTCAGGGCGCCGTCGCCGGCGAGGCCGATACCGAACAGCGACCCGCACCATGGTCCACGCGACGGTTCATGCCCCGCGATGACCTTCATGGCCTGATACTTGGGCGCCCCGGTGATGGATCCGGGCGGGAAGGCCGCCTCCAGCACCCCGGCCGCATTGACGCCGGGGCGGGCTCTTGCCGTCACGGTGGAGACCAGATGATGCACTGTGGGATGGCTCTCGACCTCGAACAGACGCTCGACCTTGACCGAGCCGGCAACCGCCGCGCGCGCCAGATCGTTGCGCATCAGGTCGACGATCATCAGATTTTCGGCCCGGTCCTTGGCGCTGGCGGCCAGATCGGCAGCCAGACGGGCGTCACGAACCGGGTCGGCGTCGCGCGGCCGCGTGCCCTTTATCGGCCGCGTCTCGATAACGCCTGACGCCGGATCAAAGGTCAGGAAAAGCTCCGGCGAGTTGGACACCAGCGCCCGATGGCCCAGCCGCCAGAAGGCGCCATAGGCCGCACCGCGCCCGACCGACAGCCGCAGGAAGACCTCGAACGGATCGCGCTCCGCCGACAGCCGACCGCTCCAGGCGCGGGCGATATTGGCCTGAAACAACTCGCCCGCCGCGATGCGCGCCACGACATCGGCCACAGCGGCTTCATAGGCTTCAGGGGGGGCCTCGGCGCCGAAGGCGACGGCGGGCGCGGTCGGGATCGACAACTCAACGGCATCGGCCAGCCAGCCCGTTGCGCGGCGCGACTGTCCCTTCGCTTCGACGGCGTCCGCCCCGCGCCCGACCGCCAGCACCTCGCCAGCCGCATGATCAAAGGCCAGCAGGGCCGGATAGCGGGCCAGCATCAGGTCCGGCCAGACCTCTTCACGCGGCCCCGTCGCCGGTCGCGCCCCGGCGTCATAGCTCATCAGCCCGACCACGCCGCCGCCCGAAAACCCGGGATCGCGCAGGACGCCGAAGGCCGCCGCCGCCTCGACCGCGCAAACGCAAACGCGGTCCGGCTCGCAACCGATGAAGGACCAGCGTCCGCCGTGGGCCGACGGATCGCCCGCGCCCGCCAGCAGGGCCAGAGCCCCCTCTCGCCGGTTCAGGCCCGCCGCCACGGCCAGAGGCTCGCACCAGTCCAGTCGCGCGATATGGACGACCGGCAGGCTCATGCCGTCAGCCGCGCACGGATGCGCTCGGCCAGAGCCGCGTCCACCCCCAGAACCTGCTCCAGATAGCCGCCAATGCTTCCATGCCGCGCCGCGATCTCGGCGAAGGCGCCGTCCAGGTAATCGGCCTCGACGCCGAGGAAGGCGACCACGGCGCCGTGAGAGGCCGCCCGACCGGTCATCCCGGTCAGCTTCCTGGCGATGCCCTCGGCCCGGCCCTCCAGATCGACGGCCGCATTGGTCAGCAGATAGTCGTGAATGAGGTCGTCGCGCGACACGCCCAGCAGGCTGTGGGTCAAGGCCGCCAGCAGGCCGGTGCGGTCCTTGCCCGCCGCGCAGTGGATCAACACGGGGCCATCGTTGTCCGCCAGGGCGCGGAAGTAGCGGCTGAACAGATCGACGTGCGCCGCCTCGAACGGCAGGCGGCGATAGGTGTCGGTCATGAAGGCGCGGCCGGAATCCTCGGCCAGGTCGGCGCTCTTCAGGAAGGTGATGTGCGGCGCCTCTCCGCCGTCGTCGTGATCGCTCTCGATCACCTGACCGGCCCAGTTCGCGGGTCGTCGCGAAGGCTGGTCGCGCCGCTCGCCGGGGCGTCGCAGATCGACCACCACGGCCAGGTTCAGGTCGGCCAGCCGCGCCAGATCGGCCTCGGTCGCCCGCGCCTGATGGGCCGAACGATACAGACGCCCGCGCGCCACGCGCCCGTCGCCTGCGGCGTAATCGCCATAGTCACGGAAGTTGTCGATGGCCTGGAATGGCGGAAGACGGTCGCTCATGACCGCCTTCCTTAGACTATTCACCAATCAAGGCTACCGGGCGCCGACCAGACCGGACATGGCCTCCAGATAGGCGACGAAGGCGTCGCGGCCCGCCTCGGTCATGGTCGCCCGCGTCAGGGGTTTGCGTCCCTGAAAGCTCTTGGCGACCTCGACGAAGCCTGCCTCCTCCAGCTTTCTCAGGTGGACTGACAGATTGCCGTCCGTGGCCTGAAGCCGGGTCTTCAACTCGTTGAAATCGGCGGTCCCGACGCCCGACAGATAGGCCATGATCCCCAGACGCACCCGCCCATGGATGACCTCGTCGATGCGGCCGATGTCGAAGGCCGTATCCGGGCCCATCAGATCACCTCCGACGGTTCCTGGCGCACCAGCAGGACGCCGGGAAGGAGCGCGAACAGGAAGAGCCCCGCCGCATAGCCCAGCCACATCAGCGGGCTGCCGCTCAGGAAGGCGATCAGGGGCGCGGCGATCCAGCAGGCGACAGCCAGTTTCCACTGCCATTTCTGGTCGCTCATGGTCGCCGACACCGCCCAGCCCGAACCATAGAGAGCGAAGATCAGCGAGGGGAAGATCAGGGACGGTACGGCGCTCTGCGTCTTCCAGCCGATCACCGCCATCGACAGCGACATGACGAAGACGCCCAGCCCGACCCCCATCCAGCCGGCCCCGGCGGCGCGATTGGCCGCCGATTGCGCGCCCGGCTTGTGACCCGTCCGCCGGATTTGCCAGATCAGGACGCCGAAGAAGGCCAGCATGGCCCCGCCCCACAAGATCGCATAGGCGACGGGCACCACTGCGATGATCCCGGCGTCGATGCCATAGGCCGCCAGGGACGCCAGACCGAAGATCAGACCGGCGGAAATCAGGATCGACCCGCCCAGCAGCGGGGTTCGGCGCCCCTCCTGGGCCAAGGCTTTCATATAGGCGATGTCGTCGTGGACGGATTGGACCTGGTCGCGTGTCATGGCGTCTCTCCCTGCCTGTAGACCAGACAGTGCGCCAAGAACTTTATATTGTAAAGTTCTTTTTGTGAGACGCATCCCGTATCGCATGGCAGGCCTTGGTCATGCGCGTCGCCTTTCATCACATCGCCTACCTGCCGCTGAGCGTCTGCAACGCCCTGTCTATGGATCGACTGGAAGCGGCCGTGCGTCGCGTGGCGTTGAAATCGGGCGCTCGTGTCATGGATATCGGCTGCGCCTATGGCGAGGCGTCAATCCACCTGGCGCGGTCATTCGAGGTCGCCGTCACAGCGGTCGAGCTGGACCCGGTGATGGCCGAAGGCGCCGAGGCCCGCGTCCAGGCGGCGGGCCTGTCCGGGCGGATTTCCGTGCGGCGCGAGACCTCGGCGGCCGCGCTCGCGGCGCTTCCGCCCCTCGACCTGATCGTCGCCCTCGGCACGACCGAACCGGCGGGCAGGGGCCTGCGCGACCCCGCAGCCGTCTTCGCCGCCCTGGCCGAGCACCTGACGCCGGGCGGCGCCCTTCTCTGGGGCGACCTGTTCTGGAAAGAGGAACCGCCCGCCCCCCTGCGCCAACTGGTCGAGACCGGCGGCTATTACGTCAGCCATGAAGAATGGCAGGCGGCCGCCCGCGACGCAGGGCTGACGGTCGTCTCGGCCGAGATCAGCGATGCGGCCGAATGGGCCGCCTATCGCACCGCTATGGAGGGGGCGATCGCCGACTGGCTGGACACCCACCCTGACCACGCCGACGCCCCGACGGTGGCTGCGACCGCGCATCGCATCAAGATGATGCTCGACTTCGGCGCGCCCTTCCTCGGCTTCGGCCTCTACCTGTTCCGGAAGGGCTGACGCCCGACAGAAAAGGGCGCCCGGAACGCTTCCCGGACGCCCTTTCCCTCGGATCATCGCCTTTGCGCTCAAGCAGCGCGCGACCGCGTCGCGCGCGTTAGCGCCCTTCTTCTTACCGGAATGGCGGCTCGTCGAAGGCGCGCAGCTTGCGCGAGTGCAGCCTGGATCCCTCGACGCGCAGCAGGTCCACCGCCTGGATGCCGATCTGCAGATGCTCGGAAATCGAGCCTTCGTAGAAGCGGTTGGCCTGACCCGGCAGCTTGATCTCGCCGTGCAACGGCTTGTCCGACACGCACAGCAGGGTCCCGTAGGGCACGCGGAAGCGATAGCCTTGCGCGGCGATGGTGGCCGATTCCATGTCGATGGCGACGGCGCGGCTCTGGTTGAAACGCAGCGCCGACTTGGAATACCGCAGTTCCCAGTTGCGATCGTCAGTCGTGACCACCGTGCCGGTGCGAAGCCGCTTCTTGACCTCTTCGCCCGGCGCGCCCGAGACCAGCTTGGTCGCGTCATAGAGGGCGCGCTGGACCTCGGCGATCGACGGGATCGGGATGTCGGCGGGCAGAACCGCGTCCAGCACGTGATCGTCGCGCAGATAGGCGTGGGCCAGGACGTAGTCGCCGATGGTCTGGCTGGCGCGCAAGCCGCCGCAGTGGCCGATCATCATCCAGGCGTGAGGACGGGTGACGGCCAGGTGGTCGCAGATGGTCTTGGCGTTCGACGGCCCGACCCCGATGTTGACCAGGGTGATGCCCTGACCGTCGGCGCGGGTCAGGTGATAGGCGGGCATCTGATGCCGGCGCCAGGCCGCGTCCATGATGGCGCGTTCCGGGTCGGGGGTCTCGCGGTCGATGACGACGCCGCCGGCGCAGGACAGGGTCTGATAGACGCTGGTCGGATCGGCCAGCTGGGCGCAGGCCCAGCGCACGAACTCGTCGACATAGCGGTGGTAGTTGGTGAACAGGACATAGGACTGCACGTCCTCGACCGGAGTGCCTGTATAGTGACGCAGGCGAGCCAGCGAGAAGTCGGTGCGCAGGCCGTCGAACTGGGCCAGAGGGAAGTCCTCGCCCGGCGCGAAGAGGCCGTCCGAGATCTCGTCGCCGATGTGGGCCAGATCCGTGGTCGGGAACCAGCGCGCGATGGCGGCCGTCATGGTGCTGTCCAGCGCCACGCCCGAGCCGTCCAGCACATAGGGGAAGGGAATCTCCTGATCCGAAGGCTCGACGCTCAGGGTCGCGCCGTACTCGGCCACCAGAAGGCTCAACTGCTCCAGCAGATAGTCACGGTACAGGTCCGGGCGGGTGACGGTCGTCGTATAGACGCCTGGGCGCGACAGGCGGGCGAAGGCCCGCGTTTCGAGATCCTGGGGACGGTCGCCGAACCAGCTGACGGTCAGTCGCGGATAGGCGAACAGGCCGGCGGCCCGGGCCTCGGGATCGGCGCGTTCGCCGGTCTCAAGGAAGCGCTTCACTGCAGCTCGCAGATTGGCGACGGATTGATTGTAGAGGGTTTCGAGGCGGTCCAGCGCCGCCTGGGGGGTCATCTTGTCTTTCATGACTTCCTCTAGCCGAAAACCGTGACCGTGGCGAGACGGGGGAAACACAGGGACACGACTGTTGACCAGACGCGGCGGTTGGCGTTCGGCTGTCGTCAGGAGGACACCCCATGCCCGCACGCCTGATTTCGACTGTCGCCGCCCTTCTGGCGCTTGGCGCCGCACCCGCAATCGCCGAGGTCAGGTCGGCCACGCCCGGGGGCTTCGAGGTCGGCGGATCCATCCCCGTGGCCGCCCCGCCCGCGCGGGTATGGGCCGTGCTGACCGCGCCCGACGACTGGTGGAGCCGCGACCACCGCTGGTTCAACGGCTCGACCCTGTCTCTGGATCTGGCCCCCGGCGGCTGCTGGTGCGAGATGGCGGCGGAGGGCCGGGTCTCACGCCATCTGGAGACGGCCCTCGTCGAGCCGGGATCAAGGCTGGTGCTGCGTGGCGGTCTGGGCCCGCTTCAAGGTCAGGGCGTGACCGGCGGTCTGACGTTCGAGGTCACAAGCGAAGGCGGGAACAGCCTCCTGACCTGGTCCTACATCGTCGGCGGTTATGCGCCCGGCGGACTGGAGGCCTGGGCCGCGCCCGTCGACGGCGTCCTGTCGGCGCAGATCGCCAGCCTCAAGGCCCGCGCCGAGGCTTCGGACTAGGTCAGTTCGCGCCGGAAGAAGGCGACCACATCGTCCAGCACCGGGGCCTTCTTGCGAAACAGCGGCGAGAAGGTTGCGATCAGGTCGGCGTGGTCCAGCCCCGGATAGAGATGAACCTCGGACCGCCCGCCTGCCGCCTGCATCCGGGCGTCAAGGATGGTGGCGTCCTCGGCGTGGACCACTGTGTCTGCGGTCCCGTGGCCCAGCCAGATCGGCGGAGCGTCAGCACGCGCAAAGGTCACCGGCTGGGTCAGGGTCGGATCAGGCGCTCGTCCAAAAGCATTTTGCGACGCCGCCACGTCTAACGGCAGAAAATCATAGGGCCCCGCCAGCCCGGCCGCCGCCCGGATCAGGTCGGGCCGATCGACAGCCGCCATATAGCGGCGGTCCAGCGCGATCATCATGGCCAGATGCGCGCCAGCCGAATGGCCCAGAACGCCCAGTCGCGCCCCGTCGCCGCCGTAGATCGACGCCATATCCCCCGCCCGCGCCGTAGCCGAGGCCGCATCCTCGATGAAACGGGGGAACCGCACCTGGGGCACGACGCGGTAGTCCGGCAGGAAGACCACGAAACCGCTCGCCGCCAGGGCCTGCGCCGCCCATCCGTAAACATCCCTTGAGCCCGAATCCCACCCGCCGCCGTAAAACAGGACCAGCACCGGCAGATCGGCGGCGCCCTCGGGGGCGTAGACATCCATCTTCTGGCGCGGATCGTCGCCGTAACGGAGGGCTTTGGCGACCCGTCCCGCTCCTCGGTCGCGCGGGCCGAGCGCATTGAGCGCCGCCAGAGGCGAGCAGGCGGACGTCAGGCCGCCCATCAGGGCGCCGACAAACGGTGCGAACAGGCCTCTGCGAGTCATGATGCTCATGCGGATCGTTGAACAGCGTCCCTTCTACGCACGAAGAGACCGGTCGGCTCAACCGCGACGATGCCCGGACGGTCAAACGTCACACTTCGCTCATTGATTTGTCGCATAATGTTTACATTAGGAAAATTGAGCGCATAATTCGCTCTGGGTCCGGAGCGAATTCCGGCCAAGGGAGGATATCGCATGCGCCTGATCGCCGTCGCCGTCTCGACCCTGCTGCTCGCTGGAGCCGCACCGGCCCTGGCCCGGAGTCCGGAGCAAAGTCCGCAGAACCACAGGCCGCAGCCGACCCGTGTCGCAGCTGTCCAGCCGCAGCGCGTGGTGCTGTTGTGCGAGACCGACGCCGCCACCCGCACCGCCTTCACCCGCCAGTATGGCGCCGAGCCGGTCTTCCTGACCGCGCGCGAGGCCGCCGCCGCCAGGACCGCCGGGCAAACCTGGACCACGCCGCGCTGCATGACCGAGCGCGAGCACGGCCGCTATGTCCAGCTGACCCGGGCCTACGCCGCGCACTAGGCGCCGCTGCAGAACGACAAAGGGCGCGGCCATCGCTGGCCGCGCCCTTCTTCATGGTCAGAGCCCCGGCTCTATTTGGTCAGGTATTTATCCAGCCAGCCGAAGACCTCGTTGTGCCATTGCAGGCTGTTGGCCGGCTTGAGCACCCAGTGGTTCTCGTTGGGGAAGAAGACGAGCCGGCTGTCGATGCCCCGACGCTGCAGGGCGGTGAAGGTCGACAGCCCTTGCGCCGTCGGGATGCGGTAGTCCAGGTCGCCCTGGACCACCAGCATCGGCGTCTTCCAGTTCTGCACGTGGTTGGCCGGGTTGAACTTCTGATAGCCCTCCGGGTTTTCCCACGGCGTGCCGCCGTATTCC
>Ga0247827_10000576_pt1 | contig 16550 bp, 13 predicted proteins | sample 12C_Control_Day2_FD_194414 | JGI IMG/M metagenome (GOLD analysis project Ga0247827, IMG submission 194414) | Soil microbial communities from agricultural site in Penn Yan, New York, United States - 12C_Control_Day2 | ecosystem: Environmental > Terrestrial > Soil > Agricultural land | place... | reverse complement strand
GGGCCAGCGGGCCTCCGGCCCCGGCGCCCGCCCGGCCCGGAGGCCCGCTGGCCCCCGGCCCGCGCCGCCGAAGGTCATCCGGCTGGGCAGTCCGCGCCCCCGGCTGCGCCTGATCGGGTTCGCCCTCACCCTGGTCATGCTCGCCTTCGTCGTACGCCTGTTCCAGGTGCAGGCCGTCGACGCGAGCACCTACGCCGCCAAGGCCGACCAGAACCGCTACGTCGGCCAGGTGCTGGCCGCCGAACGCGGTGAGATCACCGACCGCCACGGCGTGGCCCTGGCGACCAGCGAGGACGCCTACGACATCACCGCCGACCCCACCCTGTTCGCCCCGGACGAGCTGAAGATCCCCGACGGCCCCGAGCAGGCCGCCGCCCTCCTCGCCCCGATCCTCGGGCAGGACCAGGACGATCTGGTCAGGAAGCTTCGGCCGGAGAACGAGGCGCTGCGCTACGTAAAGCTGGCCGGCCGCCAGACGCCGCAGGTGTGGAAGCAGATCAAGGACCTGAAGGCCACGCTCGCCAAGCAGTCCGGGGCCGAGGGGGCCACCGCCAACGTCCTGGCCGGCGTCCTCGCCGTGCCCACCAGCAAGCGGGTGTACCCGAACAGCGAGCTCGCCGCCGGGATACTGGGCTGGGTCAACGCCGAGGGCCGGGGCGGCGGCGGCGTCGAGCTCCAGCTCGAGAAGCGGCTGGCCGGCGAGGACGGCAAGATCCGCTACGCCCAGTCCGGCGGCCGTCTCGTGCCGACCGCGGGCTCCAGCGGGACACCGGCCGTGCCCGGCAGCGACGTCGAGCTCACCATCGACCGCGACATCCAGTGGGCCGCGCAGAACGCCATCAGCGAGCAGGTGGAGGAGTCCCGGGCGGACCGCGGCTACGTCATCGTCCAGGACACCCGCACCGGCGAGGTCCTCGCCATGGCCAACGCGCCCGGCTTTGACCCCAACGACCTGTCCGAGGCCGACCCGGAGGCGCTCGGCAACGCGGCCCTGCAGGACGCCTTCGAGCCCGGCTCCACCGCCAAGGTGCTGTCCATGGCGGCGGTCCTCGAGGAGAACGCCGCCACCCCCGGGACGCACGTCGTCGTGCCCAACCGGCTGCACCGCGGCGACCGGCTGTTCAAGGACGACATCGACCACCCGACCTGGTACCTGACGCTCAACGGCGTACTCGCCAAGTCCAGCAACATCGGCACCATCCTCGCCACCGGCCAGCTCGGCAAGACCCAGGCCCAGGCCAACAAGGTGCTCTACGACTACCTGCGCAGGTTCGGCCTCGGCAGCCGGACCGGGCTCGGCTTCCCCGGGGAGACCAAGGGCATCCTCGCGGCGCCGGGCGACTGGTCCACCTCGCAGCAGTACACGATCCCTTTCGGCCAGGGCGTCTCCATCAACGCCATGCAGGCCGCGTCCGTGTACTCCACCATCGCCAACGGCGGCGTCCGCGTCGAACCCACCCTGGTGCGCGGCTCCAAGGGCCCCGACGGACGCTTCACACCCGCCCCGGAGCCGGAGAGGACCCGGGTCGTCAGCGAGAAGACGGCGAAGACGCTCGCCAGGATGCTGGAGTCGGTCGTCGACGACGAGGAGGGCACCGGCACCAAGGCGCGCATCCCGGGCTACCGGGTGGCGGGCAAGACGGGTACGGCGAACCGCGTGGATCCGGCCACCGGCAAGTACCACGGCTACACCTCGTCCTTCGCCGGTTTCGCCCCCGCCGACAAGCCCAGGATCACCGTCTACTGCGCCATCCAGAACGCCACCGAGGGCAGCTACTTCGGCGGCCAGATCTGCGGACCCGTGTACAAGCAGGTCATGGAGTTCGCCCTGAAGACCCTCCAGGTGCCGCCGACCGGCGCCGCACCCGCCGCCCTCCCGGTCACCTTCAAACCCTGACAAGTACCGAGCACCGAGCCACCAGGAACCACCCCGTGACAACGATCACCCCCGATCCCGGGAACCACAGCGCCCCCCGCACCTCACTTGGCCCCCGGGCCGGTACGCCCGGTACGCTCACCGCCGTGCCACAAGCTGATCAGCCCCAAACCACTCAGAAGGGCCACCCCGTGACATATCCGGGACCGCCCCGGCCGGTCCAGGTCTCCGCCACACCGCTCGCGGAACTCTCCGGTCAGCTGGGTGTCGCCGCGCCGGAGCAGACGGCCGAGGTCACGGGCATCACCCATGACTCGCGCGCCGTCCGCCCCGGTGACCTGTACGCCGCCCTCCCGGGCGCCCGCGCCCACGGCGCCGACTTCGTCACCCAGGCCGCCGGCCTCGGCGCCGTCGCGGTGCTGACCGACCCGGCAGGCGCCGAACGCGTCGCCGCGGCCGGGCTGCCGGCGCTGGTGGTCGACGACCCGCGCGCGCGGATGGGTGAACTGGCGGCGACGATCTACGGCCACCCGGGCCGCGACCTGCTCCAGATCGGCATCACCGGCACCTCCGGCAAGACCACCACCGCCTACCTCGTCGAGGGCGGTCTGCGGACCGTCCACAGCACGGGACTCATCGGCACGGTGGAGATGCGCATCGGCGACGAGCGCATCAAGTCCGAGCGCACCACGCCCGAGGCCACCGACCTGCAGGCCCTGTTCGCCGTCATGCGCGAGCGCGGCACCGACGCGGTCGCCATGGAGGTCTCCAGCCACGCCCTGGTCCTCGGCCGGGTCGACGGCTGCGTCTTCGACATCGGCGTCTTCACCAACCTCAGCCCGGAACACATGGAGTTCCACTCCGACATGGAGGACTACTTCCGGGCCAAGGCGCAGCTGTTCACGCCGGAACGCGGCAGACTCGGCGTGGTCAACGCCGACGACGAGTACGGCCGCCGGCTCGCCAAGGAGGCCGGCGTCCCGGTCGTCACCTACTCCGCCGAGGGCCACCCCGACGCCGACTGGCGCGCCGAGGACGTCGAGGTCGGCACGATGGACTCGACGTTCACCGTGGTCGGCCCCAAGGGCGAGCGGATCGCCGCCCGGTCGCCGCTGCCGGGCCCGTTCAACGTGGCCAACACCCTGGCCGCGATCGTCGCCCTGGCCGTCGCCGGACTCGACCCGCAGGCCGCCGCCGACGGCGTCGCCGCCGTGCCGGGCGTGCCGGGCAGGCTGGAGCGGGTGGACGCCGGGCAGCCGTACCTGGCGGTGGTGGACTACGCCCACAAGACCGACGCCGTGGAGTCCGTGCTGCGCGCCCTGCGCAAGGTCACCGAGGGCCGGGTGCACGTGGTGCTCGGCTGCGGCGGCGACCGGGACAAGACCAAGCGGGCGCCCATGGGCGCCGCCGCCGCGCGGCTCGCCGACACCGCCGTACTGACCTCCGACAACCCCCGCTCCGAGGACCCCCTGTCGATCCTCGCCACCATGCTCCACGGCGCCGCCACCGTGCCCGCCCACGAGCGCGGCGAGGTGCAGGTCTTCGAGGACCGGGCCGCCGCGATCGCCGCCGCCGTCGCCCGGGCGCAGCCCGGCGACACCGTGCTGGTCGCCGGCAAGGGCCACGAGCAGGGCCAGGACATCGCCGGGGTGGTGCGTCCCTTCGACGACCGCCAGGTGCTTCGGGAAGCCATCAAGAAGACCCAGGGATGAACTTGTGATCGCCCTCTCCCTCGCCGAGATCGCAGAAGTCGTCGGCGGGCAGACGCACGACATACCGGACCCGTCCGTCCAGGTCACCGGACCGGTCGTCAGGGACTCGCGGGAGGCGGGTCCGGGCAGCCTGTTCGTCGCCTTCGTCGGCGAGCGCGTGGACGGCCACGACTTCGCGGCCCGGGTCGTCGGGGCAGGCGCGGTCGCCGTGCTCGCCTCGCGGCCCGTGGGGGTGCCCGCGATCGTCGTGGAGGACGTCCAGGCGGCCCTCGGGGCCCTCGCCCGGTACGTCGTCGGCAGGCTCGGGACCACGCTCGTCGCGCTCACCGGCTCGGCCGGCAAGACCAGCACCAAGGACCTCATCGCGCAGGTCCTGCAGCGGGCCGCGCCGACCGTCTTCACCCCCGGCTCGCTCAACAACGAGATCGGGCTGCCGCTCACCGCGCTCACCGCCACCGAGGAGACGAAGTTCCTCGTGCTGGAGATGGGAGCGCGCGGAATCGGCCACATCCGCTACCTCACCGGTCTGACCCCGCCGAAGGTCGGCCTGGTCCTGAACGTCGGCTCCGCCCACATCGGCGAGTTCGGCGGCCGGGAGCAGATCGCCCAGGCCAAGGGCGAGTTGGTGGAGTCGCTGCCGCCGGCCGAGGAGGGCGGCGCCGCGGTCCTCAACGCGGACGACCCCCTCGTAAGGGCCATGGCGTCCCGTACGAAGGCGAAGGTGATCCTTTTCGGAGAGTCCGGCGAAGCGGACGTTCGGGCCGAGAACGTGCGACTCACGGACAGCGGACAGCCTTCCTTCAGGCTTCACACACCCTCCGGTGCATCCGATGTGACCATGCGCCTGTACGGTGAGCATCACGTGTCGAACGCGCTCGCCGCGGCCGCCGTCGCCCACGAGTTGGGCATGTCCGCAGACGAGATCGCCCGCGCGCTCTCCGAGGCGGGCTCCCTCTCCCGCTGGCGCATGGAGGTCACCGAGCGGCCGGACGGCGTGACGGTCGTCAACGACGCCTACAACGCGAACCCCGAATCCATGAAGGCAGCGCTGCGCGCGCTGGTGGCCATGGGCAAGGGGCGTCGTACGTGGGCGGTGCTCGGCAGGATGGCCGAGCTCGGGGACGAGGCGCTCGCCGAGCACGACGCGGTCGGACGGCTCGCCGTCCGGCTCAACGTCAGCAAGCTCGTCGCGGTCGGGGGCAGGGAAGCCGCCTGGCTGCAACTGGGCGCATATAACGAGGGTTCGTGGGGTGAGGAGTCGGTGCACGTGTCCGACGCACAGGCGGCGGTCGACCTGTTGCGCAGCGAATTGCGCCCGGGGGATGTCGTACTCGTGAAGGCATCCCGTTCGGTCGGGCTCGAGAGCGTGGCGCAGGCGCTGCTCGAGACCGGTGCCGAGGGTGAGGTCGCCGCCCGATGATGAATCAGATCCTGTTCGCAGGAGTCATTGGCCTCTTCCTCACCCTGATCGGCACTCCGCTGCTGATCAAACTGCTCGCCCGCAAGGGGTACGGGCAGTACATCCGCGACGACGGCCCGCGCGAGCACGCCAGCAAGCGCGGTACGCCGACGATGGGTGGCATCGCCTTCATCCTGGCGACGCTCGCCGCCTACTTCCTGTCCAAGGTCATCACCGGTAAACCCCCGACCTTCTCCGGGCTGTTGGTGCTCGGCCTCATGGTCGGCATGGGCATGGTCGGCTTCCTGGACGACTACATCAAGATCGTCAAGCGGCGTTCGCTGGGTCTGCGGGCCAAGGCGAAGATGGCCGGCCAGCTGATCGTCGGCATCGGCTTCGCGGTGCTGTCGCTCCAGTTCGCGGACTCCCGCGGGCAGACCCCGGCCTCCACGAAGCTGTCGTTCATCACGGACTTCGGCTGGACCATCGGCCCGGTGCTGTTCGTCGTCTGGGCGCTGTTCATGATCCTCGCCATGTCGAACGGCGTGAACCTGACCGACGGTCTGGACGGCCTCGCCACCGGCGCCTCCGTGCTCGTCTTCGGCGCCTACACCTTCATCGGCGTCTGGCAGTTCCAGGAGTCCTGCGCCAACGGCGACACCCTGACCAACCCGGGCGCCTGTTACGAGGTGCGCGACCCGCTGGACCTCGCGGTCGTCGCCTCCGCGCTGATGGGTTCCTGCCTCGGCTTCCTGTGGTGGAACACCTCCCCGGCCAAGATCTTCATGGGCGACACCGGTTCGCTGGCGCTCGGCGGCGTGCTCGCGGGCCTCGCGATCTGCTCCCGCACCGAGTTGCTGCTCGCCATCCTGGGCGGTCTGTTCGTCCTCATCACCATGTCGGTGGTCATCCAGGTCGGCTCCTTCCGGCTCACCGGGAAGCGGGTCTTCCGGATGGCGCCGCTCCAGCATCACTTCGAACTCAAAGGCTGGTCCGAAGTCCTTGTGGTGGTCCGCTTCTGGATCATCCAGGGCATCTGTGTGATCGTCGGACTGGGTCTCTTCTACGCGGGATGGGCAGCGGACAAGTGACCGACTGGCAGGGCAAGCACGTCACCGTCGCCGGACTCGGCGTCTCCGGCGTACCGGCGGCCAGGGCGCTGCACGGGCTCGGCGCGGAGGTCACCGTCGTCAACGACGGGGACGACGCACGGGCGCGCGAGCAGGCCGCCGAACTGGAGGCGCTCGGCGTCACCGTCCGCCTCGGTGACGGCGAAACCCTGCCCGACGGCACCGAGCTGATCGTCACGGCCCCCGGCTGGAGGCCTGACAAGCCGCTGTTCGCCGCGGCGGACCGGGCCGGGGTGCCGGTGTGGGGCGACGTCGAACTCGCCTGGCGGCTGCGCGGCCCCGACGCGGCCCCGTGGCTCGCGGTCACCGGCACCAACGGCAAGACCACGACCGTCCAGATGCTCGCCTCCATCCTGGAGGCGGCCGGACTGCGCACCGCCGCCGTCGGCAACATCGGCGTCTCCCTCCTCGACGCGGTGCTCGGCGAGGAGCGGTACGACGTGCTCGCCGTGGAGCTGTCCAGCTACCAGCTCCACTGGGCGCCGTCCCTGCGCGCCCACTCGGCGGCCGTGCTGAACCTCGCCCCCGACCACCTCGACTGGCACGGCTCCATGGAGGCGTACGCCAGGGACAAGGGCCGCGTCTACGAGGGCAACCGCGTCGCCTGCGTCTACAACGCGGACGCCACCGGCAAGCCCTCCACCGAGGACCTGGTCCGCGAAGCCGACGTGGAGGAGGGCTGCCGCGCCGTGGGCTTCACCCTCGGCGCCCCGGGCCCCTCCCAACTCGGCGTCGTGGAGGGCATCCTGGTCGACCGCGCCTTCGTCGAGAACCGGCAGCGCAACGCCCAGGAGCTCGCCGAGGTCTCGGACGTGAACCCGCCAGCCCCGCACAACATCGCCAACGCCCTTGCCGCGGCGGCCCTCGCGCGGGCCTACGGGGTGCCGGCGAGCGCCGTACGGGACGGCCTGCGGGCCTTCACCCCGGACGCCCACCGCATCGCGCACGTCGCCGACGTGGACGGCGTCACGTACATCGACGACTCCAAGGCCACCAACACCCACGCCGCGGAAGCCTCGTTGGCCGCCTACGACTCGATCGTGTGGATCGCCGGCGGGCTCGCCAAGGGCGCCACCTTCGACGAGCTGGTGGGCGGCGCGGCGAAGCGGCTGCGCGGCGCCGTGCTGATCGGCCGGGACCGCGCCCTGATCCGCGAAGCCCTCGCGCGACACGCCCCGGAGGTACCCGTCGTCGACCTCGACCGGACCGACACTGGGGCGATGCTCCAGGCAGTCCAGGAGGCCCAGCGGCTGGCACGGCCCGGCGACACGGTGCTGCTGGCCCCGGCCTGCGCCTCGATGGACATGTTCGCCAACTACAACAAGCGCGGTGACGCGTTCGCCCAGGCGGTGCGCGAGCTCGGCGCCTGACCCCGGACCGCCTGGTGCCGGGCGACCTTGGGAGGGACGCGTGGGACCGTCGACGGCGTACAGCGGAGGCCCGGATGCCCAGTAGCCGTACCGGCCGCCCGCCCGTGCGGCGGGCCGAGCGCGGTCCCGCCGTGCCCGGGCCCCGCGACAACCCCGTGCGCACCCTGTACATCCGGGCGCGCAAGGCCTGGGACCGGCCGCTGACCGCGTACTACCTGATCCTCGGCGGCAGTCTGCTGATCACCGTGCTCGGTCTGGTGATGGTCTACTCGGCCTCCCAGATCACGGCGCTGCAGATGTCGCTGCCGGGTTCGTACTTCTTCCGCAAACAGCTGCTGGCCGCCGCGATCGGCGGCGTACTGCTGCTGGCGGCCTCCCGGATGCCGGTGAGACTGCACCGCGCGCTGGCCTACCCGATCCTCGCGGGCGCCGTCTTCCTGATGGCCCTGGTGCAGGTGCCGGGGATAGGGGTGGCGGTCAACGGAAACCAGAACTGGATCGCCCTCGGCGGCTCCTTCCAGATCCAGCCCAGCGAGTTCGGCAAGCTGGCGCTGGTGCTGTGGGGCGCCGATCTGCTCGCCCGCAAACAGGACAGACGGCTGCTCTCCCAGTGGAAGCACATGCTGGTGCCGCTGGTCCCGGCCGCCCTGATGCTGCTCGGCCTGATCATGCTCGGCGGCGACATGGGTACGGCGATCATCCTCACGGCGATCCTGTTCGGCCTGCTGTGGCTGGCGGGGGCGCCCACGCGGCTGTTCGTGGGGGTGCTCTCGGTCGCCGCGCTGATCGGCGTGTTCCTGATCCGCACCAGCCCCAACCGCATGGCCCGGCTCGCCTGCCTCGGCGCCACCGAACCCCAGTCGGGGCCGGTCGACTGCTGGCAGGCCGTGCACGGGATCTACGCCCTCGCCTCCGGCGGCATCTTCGGATCCGGACTCGGGGCGAGTGTGGAGAAATGGGGCCAACTCCCGGAAGCGCACACGGACTTCATCTTCGCCGTCACCGGTGAGGAACTGGGTCTGGCGGGGACGCTGTCGGTGCTCGCCCTGTTCGCGGCTCTAGGCTATGCGGGTATCCGCGTGGCCGGACGCACGGAGGACCCCTTCGTCAGGTATGCCGCGGGAGGCGTGACCACCTGGATCACGGCCCAGGCCGTGATCAACATCGGTGCGGTGCTCGGCTTGCTGCCGATCGCCGGAGTCCCGCTCCCGCTGTTCTCCTACGGGGGATCCGCCCTGCTGCCGACCATGTTCGCCATCGGGCTGCTGATCGCCTTCGCGCGTGAGGACCCCGCTGCACGGATGGCGCTTGCCATGCGGCAACCCCGCTTTGGTAAAAAGCGGAACGGGGGTTCACAGCGGCCCCGGAGATGGAACACGATGCGACGGCGCGCCCCGGTGGCGCGTTCGTCCGGAGAGCGGTGAATTTCGGTGCATGTCGTACTCGCCGGCGGAGGAACCGCGGGCCACATCGAGCCCGCGCTCGCCCTCGCGGACGCCCTGCGCAGGCAGGATCCGACCGTGGGCATCACGGCCCTGGGGACGGAGCGAGGCCTGGAGACCCGTCTCGTACCCGAGCGCGGGTACGAACTGGCGCTGATCCCCGCCGTGCCGCTGCCACGCAAGCCCACCCCCGAGCTGATCACCGTCCCGGGCCGGCTGCGCGGCACCATCAAGGCGGCCGAGCAGATCCTGGAGCGCACCAAGGCGGACGCCGTGGTCGGCTTCGGCGGCTATGTGGCCCTGCCCGGCTATCTCGCGGCCAAGCGGCTCGGTGTGCCGATCGTGATCCACGAGGCCAACGCCCGGCCCGGACTGGCCAACAAGATCGGCTCCCGGTACGCCGCGCAGGTCGCCGTCTCCACGCCCGACAGCAAGCTGCGCAACTCCCGCTACATCGGCATCCCGCTGCGCCGCTCCGTCTCCACCCTCGACCGGGCCGCCGTGCGCCCCGAGGCCCGCGCCGCGTTCGGCCTCGACCCCAACCTGCCCACGCTGCTGGTCTCCGGCGGCTCGCAGGGCGCCCGCCGGCTCAACGAGGTCGTCCAGCAGGTCGCTCCGTGGCTGCAGCAGGCCGGGATCCAGATCCTGCACGCGGTCGGCCCGAAGAACGAACTGCCGCAGGTGCACCAGATGCCGGGGATGCCCCCGTACATCCCGGTAAGTTACCTGGACCGGATGGACCTCGCGTACGCCGCGGCCGACATGATGCTCTGCCGCGCGGGCGCGATGACCGTCGCCGAACTCTCCGCCGTCGGGCTCCCGGCCGCCTACGTCCCGCTGCCCATCGGCAACGGCGAACAGCGGCTCAACGCCCAGCCGGTGGTCAAGGCCGGCGGCGGACTGCTGGTCGACGACGCGGAGCTGACGCCCGAGTGGGTGCAGCAGAACGTGCTGCCCGTGCTCGCCGATCCGCACCGGCTGTACGAGATGTCCCGCGCCGCCGCCGAGTTCGGCCGCCGGGACGCCGACGACCTGCTCGTCGGCATGGTGTACGAGGCGATCGCCGCCCGTACGCACCGCTAGAGGCGCATGACGGAGGGCAGGCAGCATGGCCGGATCGACCACCGCCGAGCGTGGTGAACGCAAGCGGGAGTCGTCCGGCCCGCCGCCCGTCCGGCGGTTCAAACGACGACAACTTCGTCTGATCATCGTTCTGGCCGTCGCCCTGGTGTTCCTCGGCAGCGGCGCCTTCTGGCTGCTCTACGGGTCGGACCTGGTGCGGGTGGAGCGCGTGTCGGTGTCCGGAACCGGCGTGCTGACCGCCGAACAGGTGCGCCGGGCCGCCGAGGTCCCCCTGGGAGAACAGCTGGTTTCGGTCGACACCGATGCGATCGAGGCGCGGCTTTCCGCCGCCCTGCCCCGCATCGACACGGTCGACGTGGTGCGCGACTGGCCGCACGAGATCACCTTGAAGGTGACGGAACGGACCCCGGTACTCCTCGTCCGCAAAGGCGGGAAGTTCGTCGAAGTGGACGACGACGGTGTCCGGTTCGCCACGGTCTCCAAGGCGCCGAAAGGCGTGCCCGCTCTTGAATTGACCGTCTCCCGCACCGGTTCCGCGGCGGCGAGTCTGCGCCGCTTCGACGAGGACCGGCTGACGCGTGAGGCGGTGCGGGTGGCCGGCGCGATTCCGGCCACCGTGGCGCGGGCCACCCGCAGCGTCAAGGTCCGTTCCTATGACGACATCTCGCTGGAGTTGGCCGACGGCCGCACGGTCGCCTGGGGAAGCAGTGAGAAGGGCGCCCGGAAGAGCCGTACTCTCACCGCGCTGATGAAAGCGGAGCCCGGCGCGCGGCACTTCGACGTCAGCGTTCCCACGGCCCCGGCGTCATCAGGGAGTTGACGCACATCAGCGCAGGCCAGCACCCTGGTTGGGCACCGCTATGGCTGATCACATAGGGTGAAAAGAAAAACGGGAGGTTCGGCGTGTTCGTTGAACGGGCGCCACTTGTCGACTTAGTGTCCTGTTCAGAAGACTCCAGGGAACAGACACACTGGTAACCCTAAACTTCAACGTTAGGGTTCGGGTCGGCGCTACGGACCGTCCCATTCGGCATCAGTCGTCGGATCGCGAAGGCATCAGTGCTTCAGCGGTCGGGCGACACGTAACTCGAGGCGAGAGGCCTTCGACGTGGCAGCACCGCAGAACTACCTCGCAGTCATCAAAGTCATCGGTGTCGGCGGCGGTGGTGTCAATGCCATCAACCGGATGATCGAGGTCGGTCTCAAGGGCGTCGAGTTCATCGCCATCAACACCGACGCGCAAGCCCTGTTGATGAGCGACGCCGACGTCAAGCTCGACGTCGGCCGGGAACTCACCCGCGGACTCGGCGCCGGAGCCAACCCGGCCGTCGGCCGCAAGGCCGCCGAGGACCACCGCGAGGAGATCGAGGAGGTCCTCAAGGGGGCCGACATGGTCTTCGTCACGGCCGGCGAGGGCGGCGGCACCGGCACCGGCGGCGCGCCCGTGGTGGCCAACATCGCCCGCTCGCTCGGCGCCCTCACCATCGGCGTGGTCACCCGCCCGTTCACCTTCGAGGGCCGGCGCCGCGCCAACCAGGCCGAGGACGGCATCGCCGAGCTCCGCGAAGAGGTCGACACCCTCATCGTGATCCCGAACGACCGGCTGCTGTCCATCTCGGACCGCCAGGTCTCGGTTCTCGACGCCTTCAAGTCGGCGGACCAGGTGCTGCTCTCCGGTGTGCAGGGCATCACCGACCTCATCACCACGCCCGGCCTGATCAACCTGGACTTCGCCGACGTCAAGTCGGTCATGTCCGAGGCCGGTTCGGCCCTCATGGGCATCGGTTCCGCCCGCGGCGACGACCGCGCGGTGGCGGCGGCCGAGATGGCCATCTCCTCGCCGCTGCTCGAAGCCTCCATCGACGGCGCCCGCGGCGTGCTGCTCTCCATCTCCGGCGGTTCCGACCTCGGTCTGTTCGAGATCAACGAGGCCGCCCAGCTGGTCAGCGAGGCCGCCCACCCCGAGGCCAACATCATCTTCGGCGCGGTGATCGACGACGCCCTCGGCGACGAGGTGCGGGTCACCGTGATCGCCGCCGGCTTCGACGGCGGCCAGCCGCCCTCCAAGCGGGACAACGTCCTCGGCTCCTCCTCGGCCAAGCGCGAGGAGCCCGCCCCGGCCCGCCAGCCGGAGAGCCGTCCGTCCTTCGGCTCGCTCGGCAGCGTCACGCCGAAGGAGGACCCGGAGCCGGTGGCGCCGGAGCCCGTGCGTGACATCCCGGCCCCCCAGCCCCCGGTCCCGCCGTCGCGGACCTACGACAGCGCGGCCGAGGAACTGGACGTACCGGACTTCCTGAAGTGATAGGACAGCGCGAGAGCGTGAGCGGCGCGCACTTCGCCTTCACCGACCGGTGGGGCGGGGTGAGCGCCGCTCCTTATGCGGAGCTCAACCTCGGCGGAGCCGTCGGCGACGAGCCCGGCGCCGTACGCGCCAACCGCGAACTCGCCGCCAGGTCGCTCGGCGTGGACCCGGGCCGGGTGGTCTGGATGAACCAGGTGCACGGGGCCGACGCGGTTGTCGTCGACGAACCCTGGGGCGCGAACCCGGTCCCCGAGGTGGACGCGATCGTCACCGCGCGGCGCGGGCTCGCCCTCGCCGTGCTCACCGCCGACTGCGTGCCGGTGCTGCTCGCCGACCCCGTCGCCGGGGTCGTCGCCGCGGCCCACGCGGGCCGGCCCGGGCTGGTGGCCGGGGTGGTCCCGGCCGCCGTACGGGCCATGACCGGGCTCGGCGCCGACCCGGCCAGGATCGTCGCCCGTACCGGGCCCGCCGTCTGCGGCCGTTGCTACGAGGTGCCGGAGACGATGCGCGCCGAGGTGGCCGCCGTCGAGCCGGCGGCGCACGCCGAGACCGGCTGGGGCACCCCGTCGGTCGACGTGGGCGCGGGCGTGCGGGCGCAGCTGGAACGGCTGGGGGTGCGCGACCGGGAGCAGTCGCCGGTGTGCACGCTGGAGTCGGCGGATCACTTCTCGTACCGCCGCGACCGCACCACCGGGCGGCTCGCGGGCTATGTGTGGCTGGACTGATGGGGCATGACGGACCGTAAGGACGAACTCGCCGCGAACCTGGCGAGAGTGGAGGAGCGGATCGCCGCCGCGTGCGCCGCCGCAGGACGCGCGCGCGAGGAGGTCACCCTCGTCGTGGTCACCAAGACCTACCCCGCGGACGACGTGCGCGCCCTGGCGGAACTCGGGGTGCGCCATGTCGCCGAGAACCGCGACCAGGACGCCGCCCCCAAGGCCGCCGCATGCGCGGATCTGCCGCTCACCTGGCACTTCGTCGGTCAGCTTCAGACCAACAAGGTCCGTTCGGTGGTCGGTTACGCCGACTTCGTGCAGTCCGTCGACCGTTCCCGGCTGGTGACGGCCCTCTCCAAGGAGGCCGTGCGGGCCGGCCGCGAGATCGGCTGCCTGATCCAGGTGGCGCTCGACGCCGGCGAGGGCGGCAGGGGCGAGCGCGGAGGCGTGGCGCCCGGCGGCGTCGCGGAGTTGGCCGGGCTGATCGCGCGCTCCGAGGGGCTGCGGCTGGGCGGGCTGATGACCGTAGCCCCGCTGACCGGCGAGTACGCGGGGCGCGAACAGGCGGCGTTCGGGCGGTTGATGGATTTGTCGACCGACCTGCGCCGGACCCATCCGACTGCGAACATGGTCTCGGCAGGCATGAGTGCGGACCTCGAACAGGCCGTGGCCGCCGGAGCGACACATGTGCGCGTCGGCAGTGCGGTACTCGGAGTCCGCCCCAGGCTCGGGTAACGTCGCCAGGAAGTCGGACCACAGCAGAAAATATGGTCAGTTCCGCCGAACAGCGGACATAAAGACCTAGTGGATCGCGGGCACTTGGCGGTCGTCAGCGGATCCACCACAGAGCGGAGGACTAGGAGCATGGCCGGCGCGATGCGCAAGATGGCGGTCTACCTCGGCCTCGTGGAGGACGACGGGTACGACGGCCGCGGATTCGACCCAGACGACGACTTCGAACCCGAACTCGACCCGGAGCCCGAGCGGGACCACCGGCGGCACGAGCCGCCGCACCAGTCACACGGATCACATCAGTCCCAAAGGGACGAAGAGGTACGAGTCGCACATCCTCCCGCGCCGCGCGAGCCGGTCGCCCGAGCCGCTTCGCTCCCCGCGGAATCGCCGCGCCCGGCGCGCATCGCGCCCGTGGCATCCATCACACAAGAACGCGCCAGCCTGGAGAAGAACGCACCGGTGATCATGCCCAAGGTCGTGTCGGAACGAGAGCCTTACCGGATCACCACGCTTCACCCCCGGACCTACAACGAGGCCCGTACCATCGGGGAACACTTCCGTGAGGGCACTCCGGTGATCATGAATCTGACCGAGATGGACGACACGGACGCGAAGCGACTTGTCGACTTTGCGGCCGGTCTGGTGTTCGGTCTCCACGGCAGCATCGAGCGGGTGACGCAGAAGGTGTTCCTGCTGTCTCCTGCTAACGTCGATGTCACGGCGGAGGACAAGGCCCGCATCGCAGAGGGCGGGTTCTTCAACCAGAGCTGAGACGCAGGACCGGATCAAGAGCGGTACAGGGGAGAGGGAAAAACAGACCATGAGCGTGTTCGCGCAGGTGATCTACATCGCGCTGATGGTGTTCCTCATCGTGCTGATCTTCCGTTTGGTCATGGATTACGTGTTCCAGTTCGCCCGCTCGTGGCAACCCGGCAAGGCGATGGTGGTCGTCCTGGAGGCCACCTACACTGTCACCGATCCACCGCTGAAGCTTCTGCGGCGGTTCATCCCGCCGCTGCGTCTCGGGGGCGTGGCGCTCGACCTGTCCTTCTTCGTCCTGATGATCATCGTCTACATCCTGATCTCGATCGTGGGCAATCTCGCGAGGTGACTGTGGACGATACGGTCTTGCCGACTGCCGATGACTACGTTGAGGTGAAGAGATGCCGTTGACCCCCGAGGACGTGCGGAACAAGCAGTTCACGACCGTCCGCCTCCGAGAAGGCTATGACGAGGACGAGGTCGATGCCTTCCTCGACGAGGTCGAAGCCGAACTGACGCGCCTGCTGCGCGAGAACGAGGACCTGCGCGCCAAGCTGGCCGCGGCCACGCGCGCCGCCGCCCAGAACCAGCAGAACATGCGCAAGCCTCCTGAGCCACAGGACCAGCAGCAACAGCAGGGACCGCCCCAGGGCATGCCCCAGCAGGGGATGCCCCAGCAGGGCATGCGAGGTCCCGGCGCTCCGGTGCCCGCCGGCATATCGGGCCCGCCGCAGCAGCAGATGGGTGGCCCCATGGGTGGCCCGCCCCAGCTGCCGAGCGGTGCTCCCCAGCTGCCCGCCGGCCCCGGCGGACAGGGCGGCCCGCAGGGTCCCGGCCCCATGGGCCAGGGTCCCGGGCCGATGGGTCAGGGTCCCGGCCCGATGGGCCAGGGCGGCCCGATGCAGGGGCAGATGGGCCCCGGCGGCCCGATGGGCGGTCCGATGGGCGGCCCCATGGGCGGTCCCGGTCAGGGTGGCCCGATGGGCGGCCCCGGTCAGGGCGGTCCCGGTGGCGACAGCGCCGCGCGCGTTCTGTCGCTGGCCCAGCAGACCGCCGACCAGGCGATCGCGGAGGCCCGTTCCGAGGCCAACAAGATCGTGGGCGAGGCGCGTTCGCGTGCCGAGGGTCTGGAGCGGGACGCCCGTGCCAAGGCCGACGCCCTGGAGCGGGACGCGCAGGAGAAGCACCGCGTCGCGATGGGCTCCCTGGAGTCCGCCCGCGCCACGCTGGAGCGCAAGGTCGAGGACCTGCGCGGCTTCGAGCGCGAGTACCGCACGCGGCTGAAGTCCTACCTGGAGTCGCAGCTGCGTCAGCTGGAGACCCAGGCGGACGACTCGCTCGCCCCGCCGCGCCAGCCCGCGAGCGCCGCTCCGTCGCTGCCGCCGTCCCCGGCGCCCTCGATGGCTCCGGCCGGTGCCGGTGCGCCGTCCTACGGCGGCAACCAGGGCATGGGTGGCGGTCCCGGCGGCCCGTCCGGTCCGTCCTACGGCGGCCAGCAGCAGATGCAGCCGGCGATGACCCAGCCGATGGCGCCGGTGCGTCCGCAGGGGCCGTCCCCGATGGGGCAGGCGCCCTCGCCGATGCGCGGGTTCCTCATCGACGAGGACGACAACTGACGGCCCTGTGGCCATGAGTACGGCGTAGCGGTCGGCAGCGTTCAGGGCGGGGCCCCGGGTTCACCAACCCGGGGCCCCGCCCTTTCGCTACGCGTGTTCACGGTATATGCGCTTCTTGTTCGCACCTGGGTGTGATGTCCGGCGCCCGCGACGCCGAAGGCCCGGGTCCGCCAAGCGTCTTGGCGGACCCGGGCCTTCGTGCGGGGAAGGGCCTCCCGGCCCCGTGCCCTACGCCTTGCGCAGGCGGAACGTCAGGGACAGTCCCTCGTCCGAGAACGGGACGCCGTACGAGTCGTCCGCCTCGCCCTGGGCGAAGTCCGTCGCCAGTACCTCGTCGGCGATCAGTTCCGCGTGTTCCGCCAGGGCGGCGATGGCCGCCGGGTCGGTGGCGGTCCAGCGCAGGGCGA